>CENL01054131.1_pt1 | contig 56593 bp, 46 predicted proteins | sample 530221 | NCBI WGS metagenome assembly CENL01 (sample SAMEA2619791, study PRJEB7988) | marine metagenome | isolation source: saline water (ENVO:00002010), including
CTTCCACTCTTAAAATTTGGGGCCACCAACCATTTTGTCAAAGATCATGATCTAAATCCAGTGGGCGAACGCTTTTCGCACACCAGAAGTGAATCAGGTTCGTTAATCATAGCCGTCCCCCCCGGAGAGTCAATGAACTACGTTACGAAAAATTTGAATTCCCGATGAAATCTTTTTCCCGCAGCAAATATCTTGAGATACAGGCTATTGAGAGAGCCCCCATAACTTGTCAGACTTTATATATTGTGACAAAATTAACCGATAATAAAAAGCGCCGTTGCACACTAGTACAGATCCACTGCCTCATTCAGGAGGGCCTGCTGACGTGAGAGTTTCTACGATATTCTACCTCTGCGTGCTGTCTGTTGTTACCTGCCTGTCGCCTCAAACACTGAGTGCGGAGGAGTGGTTCGAGTTTCGCGGGCCGACCGGCCAGGGGCATTCCACTGAAAAAGCATTGCCCGTGCAATGGAGTCCGACAGAACACGTATTATGGAAAACCGATGTTCCCGGCGTTGGCTGGTCTTCCCCCATTGTGGTCGGCGAGAAGATCTATCTCACCACCGCCGTCCCCAAAAAAGCGGAAACCGATCCCGAGCAGTCACTGCGACTGGTGTGCCTCGACCTGGAAACCGGTAAGACGCTCTGGGACAAAGAGATCTTTCAGGAAACCAAAGAGACCGCACAGCGGATCCACAAGAAAAACAGCCACGCCAGTCCGACCCCTGTTTCCGACGGCAAAGTCATCTATGTGCATTTCGGCACTCATGGTACAGCCTGCCTGACGCTGGACGGTGACGTGGTCTGGAAAACCAATGAGCTCAAATACGAGATGCAGCATGGTAATGGCGGTTCGCCGATCATCGTTGATGACAAACTGGTCGTCATCTGCGATGGTAAAGGAGCGAACTTCATTGTCGCACTGGATCGAAACACGGGAAAGATCGCCTGGAAAGTCGATCGCAATGTGGAAGGCCGTAAGAAGTTTTCTTTCGGTACGCCATTACTGATTACCGTGAACGGCGAACAGCAGATTGTCGCGCCAGGCACCGATGTGATCTCCGGACATTCCCCTGAAGACGGGAAAGAGATCTGGCATTTGAATTATGACGGCTATTCCGTCATTCCCCGACCGGTATTCAGTCACGGCCTGATTTTTGTCACCACCAGTTACGACCGGCCGACGCTGCTGGCGATTCGTCCGGATGGCAAAGGGGATGTGACGGAGACCCACCTGGCCTGGTCAAATAAAACTCAGATCCCGCATACGCCTTCTCTGCTGGTGGTCGGAGACGAACTGTACGCCATCAGCGATAAAGGGATTGGCCAGTGCTTTGATGCGAAGACCGGTGAGCTGATCTGGAAAGAACGGGTTGGCGGAAACTTCTCCGCTTCACCACTGTACGCCGATGGTAAGATTTATTTCCAGAGTGAAGAAGGCGAAACCACCATCATTGCTCCCGGCAAAACCTATAAAGAGATCGGCCGCAATCATCTGAAAGAGCCAACGCTCGCTTCGTATGCAGTCGCCGGGGACACACTGTTGATTCGGACGAAAACTCAACTTTACCGGATAGGCAAATAGTCACTTCACTTTCACTATAACCCATTTTCGATTCCCGCAGTTCTTCAGTCAGAATTGACATGCGGGCGAGCCAGATTCCTTCTGTCTTGCCCGTTGCATCTGCTGCAAGAATGCCACAATCAGGATTACCAACTTTAGAATCTCGAACGAATGACATCTCCAACTCCTGCAGAAACCCCCATCAAAAGTATTGTTATTGCCTCCGACCACGCCGGCTATCGGTACAAACGCCGCATCATTGAGTATCTGACGAAAGAAGGATACCAGGTGGAAGACATGGGCACCGATTCCACAGAGTCGGTCGACTATCCCGATTTCATCATGCCGGCGGCACGCGCGGTTGCGGAAGGAAAGTATACGCGGGGCATCGTCCTGGGAGGTTCCGGGAATGGAGAAGCGATCGCCGCGAATCGCATTAAAGGCGTGCGTTGTGCGGTCTGCTGGAACGAGAAATCAGCGCGACTGGCGAGCATGCATAATAACGCCAACATGATTTCAATTGGCGAACGCATGGTTTCGCTGCACGATGTGTACGAGATCATCGACATCTGGCTCAGCACGCCGTTCGAAGGAGGCCGCCACGCCAGACGCATTGAAAAGCTGGATGAATAAGAATTCCGCCAGGAAATCAGGGCTTGCTTTTCAAGTCAAAATTGAAGCTGGTTTGATCCGCGTTGACGGTGGCGGTAAGCGTTGATTTGGAATTGTACTGCTCCGGGATTTTCTGCCCGGACGCTGCCGACGATTCCTGTGTGCCTTCAGTTTCTGCTTCCCCTTCCGGCGTTTCGGAATCAGTGACAAACCTGATGCGTACGGTTTTCTGCCCGGTCAGGCAACCTGATTTTTCGGTATTGAACATCAGCGAATAGTGGCCGCTGGCATCAGTGATACCTGAGGAAAAGGTTCGATCCGGTGCTTCAAAGACGACGGTCGCACCGGACAGAGGCTGCCCATCAAGCGTGACAGTGCCGGAAACATCGACCAGATCCAGCTTACTGTAATCAGCCTCGATCGAGCCCCCACATCCTGCCGACAACAGCAGACAGGAAAGGAGACACAGGGGAACCGCACGACCACACAGCAACATAAACAAAATCATATCAACACCTTGCAACCATCATCATAACAGTGAACGTACCTGTAAATTCATGAAACAGAGGTACGGCCGATCCACGCCTGATTCAGTACGATTAATTCGAGGTCACTTCGCGACCAAAGCGGGTGGACAATGCCTGGTAGACCGTTTTATCAATGTTCTCTGAGATGAAATGCACTGAGCCATCTGCATACGCCATGTGACCACCGCCTGAATGCCAGCTGCCAAATGAGAGCTCCATCAGATGGCCACTGACAGAAGGGTCCGTCCGGCGGGCGTTCATCCGGGGATAAGTGGTACCAACGAACTCAGAGAATTCACTGCCGCCCGTACCGTTATTACAGCCGCAGGGATCAGTCTGCGGAGAACCGATATTCCAGTGATCCATAGACTGACCGTCTTTACCAAAGTCGAGGTCGGTCTGTGTTTCTCCTATGATAAACGTATTTGAAGTTCCGTCTTTGACATCGCGAAAACTGACGCAGCTGCAGGCATAGAACATACCATTCTGTATCACCTCTTCCAGGGACTTTGAGCCGGATACTTTAGTTGAGTCGTCGTCTGAACTGGATTCAGAACCAGCATTACCCAGGTAAGTTCCGGGCGCCCGCTGGGGTATATTATTAAAATTGTAGTGCTTCTGAAGCGGTGCACTGGGGCAGTTGAACACGGGCAGATAAGTACTTGCAGCAGTTGTATTGGCAGAGCCGGAGTCCCAGTTTCCGTCTCCCGATTCCTGGAAAATCAGGGTATCGTAAAGATTGCCCTGCTCGATCGCCGGCAGAATCATGGCACTCCAGGCGGCGCCCCGCTGATCCCAGCCAAACGGGAGCACGTCATGCGTATCATGGTAGTTATGCAGACCGATGGCCAGTTGCTTGAGGTTATTTTTGCAGGTGGAACGTCGGGCTGCTTCCCGGGCCTGCTGCACGGCGGGCAACAACAGGGCTATCAGAATCGCAATAATCGCAATTACGACCAGCAGCTCAATCAGAGTAAATCCGGAACGTCGCCGGGGCGGGATGCCTGAGAACAACATCTGAGATCCTCACAAATAAAAGAGAGGGAATAGAACAAGCGGTTTTACCTCAGGACATGCACCTGAAAAAATTCGATACAGGTGTTCGCTCTGTTTCAACACAACGCGAAGATGTTGTCGATTGCTGAAAGCGTATACCAGGTACTGGAATGAGTCCGTCAGTAACAAGGCCCCTTTTATACCCAGCGATGAGAAAGATTTGATGAAGTCGAGATAAATAACCGGTTCCAGGCAACAGGTTTTCTTGAAATATTTTTCAATATACCAGGACAGAAAAGTCCGCGCCATTCTCGATTCAACTGGCGAAAAGCAATTGCAATTTGATGAAAATCGCACGGGAGCGATAACTCATCCAGAGCGACTCACGCATGCCTGCGAAATTTTATTTCAGAATTCTCCACCAATTGCGAAGTTTTGATGTGTTTTCGTTGAAGATCGGAATGCGAACCGAGGTGGAATGCGATTTGAAGCAGAAACAGCGTACTTCGAAAACGACAACGCCCCCTGCTTCAGGGGACGATGTGTTCCGATTTCAATCTGTTGCCTGTTCAGGAAGTGGCTCGTCTCATGATGTTATGTGTAATCTGCTGCACGCGTTCATCGGGTCCATGCGGTCGCGACCAGTGTGACCAGGGAAGCATATGCCCTGGCGGACTGGAGAGATCCTGGCACCAGAAGATTGTCGAGGCGTTAAAGACGAAGTTGTTTTTCGGCCCGGGATATATGGTCGCCGTCCACTGCTGTGGATTGACGCCTCCCTGTAGCGCCGTTCCTTTTGCAACGACTTCCAGACCGGGGATGTCGGCTGGTGGGTCTCCGTGATACTCCCAGCCGATCAGACCGGGAATCGCGTCCCCTTTTTTCATGCCGGTATTTTCGAAGATCCAGTGCTCAGGCAGTTCACAGACCCAGTCCCCACCGCCGTTAACCGGGTCGACATTCCTTGAACCCATCAGATAACCTTCGTCAGGGCCGCGATGAGGAAACGGTCCGTTATCCCGCTCGCGGGCTTCCGCGTATTTGTACTTGCCGCCATATGGCCCGCCACGAAACATGACGCGATTAGGGCGCCCATCCGAACTGGCTGTCATCGGTGTCACCCAGCAGACCGAGTTCCCGGAGAAGAACAACAGGTTCACGCCCGCGTCACGCATTTTCACGACCGATTCATAATGCCTGATATCCCAGTATTCATCGTGGCCGACCGAGAGAAACGATTTGCATTTCAGACCATGCTCGGGAGTCAGCATGTCGCTGTTGGAACAGTAGGTCACATCGTAGCCATGCTTTTCCAGCCAGTAAGCAAACGGAAATTCAAAGCAGAGCCATTCCCCCGAACCGACGGACTGCGGGTTCTCATAAATCTGCGCATACTTGGCATAGGGTCGATCAAAGCTGACATCGGCCCACGGACCTTGTGTCCCTTTGGGATGAGTGTAGACCGAATAATTGCTGGGCCACTTGTTATACGCCTGCCAGGTATTGTCCGAACACTGGAACAGGATATCCGCGGGACGATCATCTTTGACGATGAACACGACATAACTCTGCCAGTATCCGTAGCCGGTTTTATCTTTCAACGTTGAGAGTCGTCCCAGGTAGACGCCGCTGGGCCAGTCATCGGGAATCGTCAACGTCACCGCGGCATCCCAGTGACATTCATGCAGATTCTTGTGACCCGGTTGAGGCACGGGCTGTGGTTTACCCTGAAACGGTCCCAGTGTTTTCATCAGCCGTGCACCACGTCCGTCGTAATAACCGGTGCGAAAGATTTCGATTTTGAATTCCTGCGCGGGCCGTGTTGAGACCATGATGTCGATGGGCTCGCCCGCTGCGACACTTTGTCGGGAACAGTAGCCTTCAATTTTGGGTGAGCGGAAGCCATCACGTTTATCCAGCTGGATCCGAGTCAACTGCCAGTCGCTGGAGCCCTCTTTCTGATTCTCACGCTTAATTAAATCGGGATCGGCTTTCGCGTCGGCAGCTTCACCCAGCGAAAGACTGCCTGCCAGCGATGCCAGAGAAGTCGCAACGGCGCCCTTTAATAGATTTCGGCGTTCCTGGTTTGGTTCCTGCATGGGGTCGCTTCCTGTTCTCAATCGGGATGGTGAATTTGGCGGGGACTTCGCTAAGGATGATCGGGGATGCTGTTCAATTATTTTTTCCTGAACTCCATTGTTTACTGCTTATACCTTTATGATAACCTTAACTTCATTAAAATAAGAATTATAAATAAAGAGTTTTTTATCTCAGTCTCTGATTTTATTGACTGTCGCGCAGACGGTCTGGACTAATCAGGGCAGAACCCGGAGTACCCAGTGGCATCCTTTTCGCTCGATCAGACCGACATCAGAGCCTTCTACCAGGCCGTTGCAAAACAACTCGAACAGGTACTCAGCAAACTGGAGCCGACGATTATCGATATTCGTCGCACCCTGCATAAAAACCCCGAGATCAGCGGCGAAGAAAAACAGACGTCTCAACTGATCTGCAAAACACTGGAAACAATTGGACTCGCACCAAAGCTGATGAAAAACGGCGTGGGCGTGATCGCCGATATGACGCTGGGAACTCCGCCCGCTGACGCACCGCTGATTGGCATTCGCGCTGACATCGACGCTTTGCGGATTACCGATCTGAAAGAAGTCGAATACTGTTCGCATAATCCGGGTGTCGGTCATCTGTGTGGTCACGATGCCCATACCTCGATTGCGCTGGGCGCGGCACTGGGTCTCCATCGCTGTTCCGAACTGTTTGAGAAAGACTGGCCCGGCCAGGGAATGCGGCTGCGTTTCATTTTTCAACCGGCGGAAGAAATCTGCCTGGGTGCCCGCTGGATGGTGGAACAGGGCGCCGTCGATGACGTGAGCGCGATTATCGGCCTGCATATGGACCCGGAAATCATCGCCGGGGCTGCCAAAATCCGTTATGGTGTGATGACCGCTTTCTGCGATGAAGTCCACTTTGAGATTCATGGGATGGGCGCGCATGCCGCGCGTCCCCATCATGGGAATGATCCGATTACGACTGCCGCGCAGTTGATCTCCAGCCTGTATCAGAATCTGCCCCGCTCCATCGATTCACGTACCCCCGCCGTCTTTACCATCGGCCAGATCGCTTCGGGCCTCGCTCCGAATGTGATCCCTGAAATTGCGCATCTGAAAGGCTCGCTGCGTTCCACGAACGACCAGGCCCGCGCTGTCCTGCATCAGCGAATTGAAGACATCGCTGCCGGCATTGCCCGCAGCACAGGAACTCGAATTGAGGTCCTGTTTCAATCCCCCCTGCCCGCCGTCGTCAACGACCATAACATTTCTGCTGCCCTCGAACAGGCATCAAAAGACGTGCTGGGCGTGCAGCAGGTCGGCCTGATTGACCTGCCCAGCATGGGGGGAGAAGACTTTTCGATTTACCTGCAGCAGATACCCGGGGCCATGTTGCGGCTGGGCTGTGCCCGTCCCGATGTGAAAGCGGTGTTTCTGCATTCCCCGTATTTCGATATCGACGAGCGGGCCCTTATAATAGGCAGTCGCATCATGCTGCAGACTGCTATGTTACTTTCATTGAACCCCAGGCTCATCCAAAAAGGGAATTAGTACGATGGGAACCATCTCCTTTGCCAGAAACGATTACCCGACACTGGGTGTGGAACTGGAACTGCAACTTGTCGATGCAGAGACGTATGCGCTCTCGAATTCGATCACCGAACTGCTGGCAGGGCTGCCGGAAGAGACGGCCAAATACGTCAAGCCGGAACTGATGCAGAGTTACCTGGAGATCAATACCGACGTCTGTCGCACGGTCGGAGATGTTCGCCAGGATCTGACCGGCAAACTCAAAGATGTGACTGCCGCCGCCGACAAGCTGGGGCTGAAACTGTTCTGGGCGGCCACGCATCCGTTCTCTTCGTGGCGGGATCAGAAAATTACCGTGAACGATCGCTATTACGAACTCGTCGATCTGATGCAGGACGTCGCCCGCCGCCTGGTCACGTTCGGTCTGCACATTCATGTCGGCGTCGATTCCGGCGATAAAGCGGTCATGGTGTGTGATCGCATGCTCCGCTATCTGCCGCTGCTGCTCTCGCTCTCTTCGAACTCCCCTTTCTGGGAAGGCCGTAATACGGGACTGCATTCGAACCGTTCAAAAATCATGGAAGGCCTGCCCACCGCCGGTCTGCCTCCCACGATGCGCAACTGGAGCGAATACACGTGGCTCATCAATCACCTGATCAGCACCGGCTTCATTAATACGATTCGCGAAATCTGGTGGGACATCCGCCCGCATCATAATTTCGGCACCGTCGAAATCCGCGTGTGCGATATGCCGGCCAACCTGGAGCAGGTGCTCTCCCTTACCGCGTTCGTGCAATGCATGGTGAAATGCATTTCCGATGAAATCGACGAAGGTGCCTACCAGCTGCAACATCACCCGATGATGGTGCAGCAGAATAAATGGCGGGCGACCCGTTACGGCATCGATGCCAGCCTGGTCAGCAGTGAGAACTACAAATTGTTTTCCGTGATTGATACGACCAAGCAACTGGTGGATCTGGTTTCGCCGATGTCGGAACGCCTGGAGTGTACGGACGAATTAGACCGTATCTGCGATCTGGTACATAAATCCGGCGCCAAGCGGCAGTTGGAGATCATGGAAGCGACCGGTGACCGCCGCGAAGTTGTCAAACAGATGATCGAAGAAAATAACGACTTCTGAAACCAGCTCTCCCCTTCTATAATGAACAAATGCCTGCAACATTAAGTCATTACCTTTCGTCTACAGGAATCGGATTCCGTGTCTGATACGGACAATCTTCCCGATAATGAACCTACCGAAGCGGAGCCAGCCGCTCCCGCGCCGGCAGAAGCTGCGCAGACACCGCAGGAAAAGGTCCGCCAGTTCCCCACCACGCCCGGCGTCTACCTGATGAAAGACGCGCAGGCCCGTGTGATTTACGTGGGGAAAGCCGTCAATCTGAAAAGCCGCGCCTCCAGTTATTTCAACCAGGCCGCAGCCGTCGAGCGTCGCACCGCAGAACTGGTCACTGAAATCGCCGACATCGATTACCTGGAAACGGAGACCGAAGTCGACGCCCTGCTCCTCGAAGCACGGCTCATCAAGGACATTCGCCCGCGGTTCAATTCGGAACTCAAAGACGACAAGACGTTTCCTTACCTGGAAATCACGACACGCGAAGATTTTCCGCGTGTCGAATTCACCCGTACGCCCAAGAGCAAAGGAACCAAGCTCTACGGCCCCTTCACTAACGCCAAACAGCTGCGGGGCACGATCACCGTGCTGCAGAAGATCTTCCGCTTCCGCAACTGTTCGCTGGACATCGAAGAGGGGGACGAGAAGTGGCGCTGGTTCCGCCCCTGTCTGCTGCACAGCATCAACCAGTGCACGGCTCCCTGCAATCTGCGAATCAGTAAAGAAGACTACCGCAAGGACATCACCAAACTCAAACTGTTTCTCGACGGTAAAAAAGACCGGCTGCTCAACGAAATGCGAAAAGAGATGCTGGCCGCCTCGGAAGCCAAACTCTACGAAAAGGCGGCGCGACTGCGGGATGAAATCCAGCTGCTCGAAAGTATCAAACTTCGGGGCAACCTGGAAGACCACGCGCAACCTGAAGTCTTTTACATCGACCCCAAAAAAGGCATGCAGGGTCTGAAGAAAGTCTTCGGCCTGCCCGAACTGCCCCGCCGGATCGAAGGGGTCGACATCGCACATCTGCAGGGGGGCGAAACGGTGGCCAGTCTGGTGCAGTTCATCGACGGCCTCCCCTTCAAGCACGGCTACAAGCGATTCAAAATCCGCACGGTCAAAGGGATCGACGATTTCGCTTCGATCCGCGAAGTCGTCAGCCGCCGCATCCGCCGCCTGCATCAGGAAGGAGAAACATTCCCGGACATCCTGCTGATCGACGGCGGTAAAGGCCAGCTGAATGCCGCGATGACCGCGATGCGCGAATTGGGCGTCGAACCCCCGTTCACGATCTCCCTGGCCAAACGGGAAGAAGAAGTCTACGTCCCCGGCGAAACCGAACCCCGCCGCCTGAGCCGCCATTCGTACGGCTTAAGACTCCTGCAATACGTCCGCGACGAATCGCACCGCTTCGCCCAGCATTATCATCATCTGCTCAGGAAGAAATCGCATTTTGATGAGTGAGGTCAATTCCACAGGCTTACCGCTCGTCTTCTGGCTCATTACAACCACAAAATCCCTCTTCAACTTCAAAAATCAGCATCGAGCACCACACGATAGCGGGCTTTGCCTTCAGACACGTGCTGGAAGGCTTCGTTGATCTGGCTCATGGGGAAGTGCTCGGTCTGCGGTGCGATCTGGTGTCGGGCGGCGAAATCGAGCATCTCGGCCATCGCGACAGGGGAACCGGTGGGAGAGCCGCTCACGCTGGCCTGGCGGGTGAGCAGTGTGAAGACGGGGACCGGGATCGGTTCCAAGACCGCTCCCACCACGTGCATCCTGCCATTGGGGGCGAGCGTTTTCAGCAGCGCGTCCCAGTCGAGCGGTACGTTCACGGTGACAATCAGCAGGTCAAATGAATTCTGCAGTTCCAGGATCGCAGCCGAGTCCCGGCTGGCGACGACATGATGTGCGCCGAAACTGCGGGCTTCGTCGAATTTGCTTTCGCGGGAGGTGAAGGCGGTCACATCGCAGCCGTACGCGGACGCAAATTTCACTGCCATATGTCCCAGCCCCCCGATGCCGACGATGCCCACACGACTCTTAGGCGTTGCGAATCGGCTGAGTGGATTGAAGACCGTAATGCCGCCACACAACAGGGGACCGGCATCGGCAAAGTTCAGACCGTCGGGTAACGGAATCGTCCAGGCCCAGTGAGCACGCACGGAACTGGCAAAGCCCCCCAGGTGACCGGCGATTGTAGGCTGCCCTTCCAGGCAGAGATGCTGATCACCCGACAGACACTGTCGGCAATGCATGCAGCTGCCGCTGAACCAGCCTACGCCGACCCGCTGTCCCACACTTAACCCTTTCGCCTGCGAACCCAGAGCCGTGACCCGGCCGATGACTTCATGACCGAAGACGGCAGGCAGAGTGGTCATGCCCCATTCGTTCCGCCACATGGAGAGATCCGAATGGCAGACGCCGCAATGCTCTACTGCCACCTCAATCTCTTCCGGCCCCAGCGATTCCCGCTCCAGTGTCTGCAGACTGAACGGGGCGCCGATATCACTTGTGACCCAGGCTTCATATCCCATTTCCTTCTCCTTTGCTGAAATATGCACTGACAGCGTTCGGTTCATTCAGAATTCAGGCGGCGCGACCTTGTGACTCGTATCCGTCAGCAATGAATGACACTCCCATTTTCCACTTTCAAAGCGCAGTGGTCTACAAGAGAGTCATTAATTTTTGGTGAAATCATCTGGGACGAGACGGAGTCACGTAAAGGTTCCTACTCCTTCACTTCCTCTGCGGTTTTGTCGTAGGCTTCTTTGAGATTGCCCCAGGCGATATCCAGGTCTTTCTTCAGGCCTTGCCAAGCGTCGGCGGAGGACTCGTTGAATTCTTTGAGTTTTTCTGACAGCTTGCCGCGTTTTGTTTTCAGGTCTTCCAGTTTCTTATTCCATTCCACTTTGGCATCGTCTTTAAGTTTAGCTCCCTTAGTCTCCAGTTCGGCGATTTTCCCATCGAGGCCTTCCAGCTGCTGGTCGAGCTGTTTGGCATATTCATCGCGTTTCTGTTTTGTGAATTCTTTCGCGGTGTCAGCGGCTTCACCGATCTTCTGTTTCACATCTTCGCCCGTGACCTGTTTTTCGCCGGAAACTGGCGGCGGGGAACTCTCATTCGCGCAGGCGACCAGAAACAGACTCAGACTGAAACAACAGGGAGTGAAATAGCGCATGGCGTTCTCCTATGGATTTAGATGGATTATTCGTCACTGAAAAAAGACTCGGCATCTACCAGTATGGCAGCCTTCTCTTTTTCACGTCAACTGCTGACTGGTCTGTCTGGAGTATTTTCATCTGGCTGCGTTGTCGGCGCACCACGTTTGGCCAGAAACACGCCGACCAGGATGACGCCGATCGCGCCGATCTGCCAGGCGTCAAGCAATTCATGCAGAACCAGCCAACCCAGAATGGCGGTCGCGACCGGCTGCACTAACAATACGGATGCCGAGGCTGCTGAGGAGACCCGCGCGACTGCCCACCCCAGTGCCGAGTGGCCGAAGACCTGTGCCACGAGGGACATACCGACCAACGACCACCAGCCGGTTGCGTTGCTGGGTAGATAGGGTTCTCCCAACAACGCGGGGAGTGGCAATAACAAAACCGCCGCCACGGTCGCAGCCATGGCGATGACCTCAGCTGGTTTGTAGCTGCGACTAAATCGGGCGATCTGCAACAGGTAGGCTGCGTAGGCAACCGCACCGATCAGCGCGATCAGGTCACCTGTGACATTGCCTCCTACCATCGTAATGGGCCCCGGTTCTGCAATCAGCAATCCGACGACGCCGACAATCGCGATGCAGGTTCCCGCAAAGAACAGCCAGCGCGGCCGCTGACCGAACAGGACCCATGCAGCGAGTCCTACCATGGGTGCCTGCATGTTTGTCATAATTGTGGCTGCCGCCGCCGTGGTATAGAGCATGGCTGTGAACCACGCGCCCATGACCAGTGCCAGCGCCACTCCCGGTCCTCCGATCCACAACCAATTCGCAAAAGTCTTTGGCCAGACAAACGGCGTCTGCTCCTGACTGCGGCGCCGTCCTGCAATTGCCAATACAATCAACAAAGGAGCCGCGATTGCAAATCGCCAGAACGCCGTCCCAAAAGGCCCCATCCCCGCTTGACGCATCGCAACCGATGCCAGGATCGGCCCGGTAGCCATCAAGCAGGCGCTCCCCGCCAGCACCACGACCGCCAGTCGATCATGTCCGGTAGCCGGCTTCGATTCCAGGGGGTCTGGCTGGCTTTTCAAAATATCACCGCAGTGCAGATTGACGTAGCAATGATCACACTCCAAAGTCTGTTTGATTTGCTGCAACTCGCAACGAGTCTCAATTATCGGTTCTGGAAACTTTTTATTTTCGCGTTGAGTTTTGCAGTGTTCCGTTCAGCTTGCCGAAGATGCCGTTGCCCCAGGTGAGGGTGGCGGTCTGCAGACGTTTGATGTCATCCGCGGAAAAAGGAGTCGAACCGAGTTCCTGGCCGTCCTGGCGAATGACAAGTCGGTCGGGTTCGACAACGAAGTCCAGTTGAATTGGTTCATCTTTCCATTTGATTTGTGCCGCCAGATTGCCGGGCATTTTGAAATCAAGCACGGTACCGTATTCGCGGCGTTGATCGTCTGTGAGGAATGTGTATTTCTCCAACCAGGGATACGTGCCTTTGGTCGATGTGGAAACCATCAGGGAATCGCCGAGCGGAACCAGGCCGGTGACGCGTTGCCCCCAATGATTGAGGACCAGGTTGTGGGCTTTTGCTTCCTCTTCGTAGGGATGTACGGTTCGCTTGTGGGCGATGGGATGCGAGAACATCCGCCCGTGCGAGTGCCAGCGGTTTTCATCTTCGTTGTACCGCCACAATTCGCCCCACGGCCAGACGCCTGCGAACAGGTCGCCCCGGTAGATCGCCAGCGTCTGTGCTTCGCGCGCACTGGGTGAGACTTCAGGTAGTCGAGGCGGCCAGCCATGCAGTTGTTTGATTTCGCTTCCGCCCCGATATTCGAAGAGTTCCCCCGATGGATACTGGGCCAGCAGCAGGCGATCCCGGAAGTTGAGCATCGAATAAACTTGGTAGCTGTATTTCTTGCTCGCTTCTTTCACCGTCCGCCATTGTTTGCCATCGAAGGCGTAAACGCCGCCATAATTCGAGACCGTCAGCAGCTCATTTTGAAACTGTCCCCAGGCAAACGGCGTCGCACCGACATACTTGCATTCGATGCTGATTGCTTTGGTCAAATTGACGGGCCCCTGATCCGAGGGAGTCCAGGGACAGGCCATGACCCGGGTGAAGCCCCTCTGCTCGGATCGATTGCCATAATAAAAACAGAGGAAACCATTCGCGTAATAAAAGTTGTAGTAGCGGCCTACTTTTGGGGGAGACAGAATGACTCGATCATTGTAAGTCGCTGTGCTCGAACAGAACGTCAACAGTCCCTCGCCGATCCGCATCTGACCATCTCCGCTGCGCAGTGGTCCAGTTTCCGGTGAGTGGGGGGCCGACCAGTCTGCCACTTTGGGGTTCCAGGTCCGCAGCGATTCGGTTCGGTCGCCGCCCCAGGCTGAGATGGTCTGGTTCAGATCCATCAGATAAATGCCACAACCCAGGTCCGGATGAGGCAGCCGTTCCGTCTGGTACTGCTGAGAATCTTGCGTTGGTTTGACATAAAACTGCAGCGTATGACGATCGCTGCGAAAGCGAGTATTATACACTTCCATGAACCCGGCACCGGCGATGACGGTACCGCTTTGATCGCGGAGTTCAAAGAGCGAACCAAAGTTCTGCCCGACATCCTGCCCCAGATTGAGTTCGGTCGAAAAGGTCACCACAGGCTGATTGTCGCCACCTGGTTCATCTGCTCCAGCATGGGAAGTCGTGAACCCCGTTAATACCAGACAAAATGCAAACAACTGACGGCTGTGATATCTCATGTTAAATCCTCTATCCAGGTAAATAAGTCGGTGAGGATATGGTAAACCCCCATGAACTGTTTGCCAACCAGTCAGGCATAAATCGATCTGATCTACAGGCTGACTCTGTTGATCCTGACGAACCGGAGCGTCTCAACTGTATGGCAGATTCGTGTCACAGGCTTTATAATCGAGGAACCGAATACTCATTCTGCTGATCTGTTCCAGAAGCAAAGTGGCAGCCTTGATGACTGATCCTGACCCTCCTGTGGTTTCCCGCTTTCAAAGAATTCTGGATCAAATTGTCTCTCGCGTTACCGCCTGTATTACGTGCTTCTTCTTAATCAGTGTCAGCATCTGTTACACAATGCAACCGGATATCTGCGCCGCGGTGACCGTTTATCCAAGCTGGTGCTGGTTTGTCGGCGGTCTGTTTCTGGCGTTGATTCTGTTGCGGGCGAAACGGCAGCGGGTGGCGTTAGTCTCAATCGGACTCTGGTTTGTGTTCCTCGTCGTGTTTGCCGATACGCCACTCAGTCTTTGGCGGGGGCTTTGGAATCCACCCGATGTTGTAGCGCAGCCGGGACAGATTCCGCTGCGGGTGATTTCACTCAACGCGCATGGCAGCAGCCGTGCTGTCGCAGCGCTGGAACAATGGCAGCCGGACCTGATTCTGATCCAGGAGACACCGGGCGCGGGAACGCTGCGCGAGGTGGGTCAAACCATACTGGGTGAAAATTCTGGTCTGCTGGCGGGCGTGGATGCTTCGATTCTGAGTCGCACTCCCATCGAACCGCTGGCGTCGTCCGTGAATTACACGATCGGCAAAGTCAGCATCAAACCAGGCCAGGAGGTCATCGTCGTTTCGTTGCGTCTGGCGCCGCCTCCGTTTCGCGCGGATCTGTGGAACCCGGACTGCTGGCGTGCCTACCGTGATCAGCGAATTCATCAGCGCAATGAGCTGCGTCAGCTCAGTCGTCGTCTGTCAGAACTGTCGACCGATCTGCCAGTGATTCTGGGGGGCGATTTCAACGTCAATCCGCGCGATCCGATCTTCCGCGAACTGCCGGCAAATCTGCGCGACGCCTTCCAGTCAGCAGGTATCGGCTGGGGAAATACCATCACCAACGAAGCCCCGTTCCTGCGAATTGACCAGGTGTGGATCAATAATTTTATCGAATCTGTACAGGTATCTGCGGAGGTTGCGACTGACACCGATCATCGGCTCGTGCTGGCGGATCTGCTTCTCACAGCAGTGCCCCAGCAGCCTTTGAAATGACGCGGATGCAAGAGCCTCCCATACATCAACGGGTACCGATGCGACCCGTTAGACTTCCCTCAGAACTCCCAGCCTCCGAAAGACTGATTCTGGCGTGGAGAAAGGTTGCTGAAATCCTGTGCTTATTTTTCACGCAAATAATGCATGCAAACGTGGCAGTCCCATTCGAGAGAGATCCACCCGGGTTCGGGTCGTAATAGATCCCACGGATTTGTGGCCTTTTGCTGTCTGATCGGAGGGAGTTTATAAATGAAGTTTACGTTCACTCAAATGCCGATGATGCAGGGGATTAGAATGTCAGACTGTCACAGTAGTACCAGGACCTGATATCCGAGGCTGAGCGAAGGCTCTGGAAATCGCGATTCTGCCCGAAGTTTGGCACATATTCTGCTTTGTAATAGTTACTACTTCTTCACAACTTCTTGATTTCACAAAGTTCTGAGTAATTTGGCGTAAGACCACGGCACATTAGTCCATTGGCACAAACCAGATTTTCATGTCGATTGCGAAACAATCAGAAGAATTTAACCTCTTAAGAAATGTAATTGTCCTGGTTTCAAAGCCAGTTATCTGATGGATCTCACGAGTTTCCAACAGTTTTGTCAGTAGTTTTAATCGCCCAATGAAAAGGTCAAAACAGTGAACACCGAAATTCAATCTTCGAATGGTAAAACCACCTACACCGGCAGCAGCAATGGAGTCAAAACGACCCTGGGTTCCGCCCGCTCTGCAGCCGTCGCTGCAGTGACTGGTTACCAGCCCAATCATCCTCCGATGAACTTCCAGCAGACACCGACCGGTCAGCTGTTTAACGCAAATGTCTTTTCTACAGCGACCATGAAAAAGCGTCTGCCCAAGCAGGTTTACAAACAGTTGATCAGCACCATCGAAGGGGGACATAAACTCGATTGTTCCACTGCAGACGTCGTGGCTTCCGCCATCAAAGACTGGGCAATTGAAAAAGGGGCCACTCACTACGCTCACGTTTTCTATCCCCTGACCGGTTCGACTGCGGAAAAGCACGACAGCTTCCTGTCTCCAGACGGTGACGGCAGTGCGATCGCCGAATTCAGTGGCTCACAGCTGATCCAGGGTGAACCCGATGGTTCCAGCTTCCCGACCGGTGGTATCCGCGCTACATTCGAAGCCCGCGGTTACACTATCTGGGACGTCACCAGCCCGGCTTACATTCTGGAAAATTCCAACGGTACGACACTCTGCATTCCGACCGCGTTCGTTTCCTGGACCGGCGAAGCACTCGACAAGAAAACCCCCGTCCTGCGTTCCATGCAGGCGTTGAACATTCAGGCACAGCGGATTCTGAAACTGTTTGGTCATGATGATGGCAAACTGGTTTCTTCCACCGCCGGTCCCGAACAGGAATATTTCCTGATCGACCGTAACTTCTACTACGCCCGTCCCGACCTGTTAAACTCCGGTCGTACCTTATTCGGTGCCAAACCGCCTAAAGGTCAGGAATTTGACGATCACTACTTTGGTGCCATCCCCGACCGCGTTCTGGCCTTCATGTTTGAAGCCGAACGCGAACTGTTTAAACTGGGTATTCCTATCAAAACCCGTCACAACGAAGTGGCTCCCGGGCAGTTTGAAATCGCACCTTTGTTTGAATCTGCCAACATCGCAACCGACCATCAGCAATTGCTGATGACCACGCTGCGTCGGACTGCTGAAAAGCATGGCATGGTTTGCCTGACTCACGAAAAACCGTTTGCGGGCGTCAATGGTTCTGGTAAGCACGTCAACTGGTCCATGGGCAGTGCCTCACAGGGCAACCTGCTGGATCCCGGCGATACTCCTCACGAAAATGCACAGTTCCTGCTGTTCTGTGGTGCCGTCATTCGTGCCGTCCATAAATTCCAGGGACTGCTGCGAGCCGTTGTCGCATCTGCCAGCAACGATCATCGCCTGGGTGCCAACGAAGCACCTCCCGCGATTATCTCGATCTTCCTGGGCGATCAGTTGACCGACGTCTTCGAGCAGATCAAAGCCGGCGGAGCCAACTCATCGATTCCTAAAGGGACTTTGACCGTGGGAGCCGACGTGCTGCCACCACTGCCCAAAGATGCCGGCGACCGTAACCGAACCAGTCCGTTTGCCTTCACCGGCAACCGGTTTGAATTCCGTGCTGTCGGTTCAAATCAGTCCATCGCAGGTCCCCTGGTCGCAATGAACACCATCGTGGCTGACTCACTGGAGTACTGTGCAACCAAACTGGAAGAAGCCACCGGCGGCGACCCCAGCAAGCTGCACGGCGAACTGCAGAAACTGTTGACGGAAATCATGAACGAGCATGGTTCGATCATCTTCAACGGCGACGGATACAGCGACGAATGGCATGAAGAAGCTGCTAAACGCGGCCTGTTGAACCTCAAGACCACCGTCGATGCTCTGCCTGTTCTGGAAACACAGGAAGTCAAAGACCTGTTTACCAAATACGAAGTCCTTTCCGAACGCGAGCTGGCCAGCCGCCTGGAAATCTACCTCGAACAGTACATCATGTCGATCAAAGTGGAACTCAACCTGACGGTCAAAATCGCGAAGACCATGATCTTCCCGGCTGCGATCCGTTACCAGGGCGAACTGGTTTCCAACTGTGCCAGCCTGAAAATGCTGGATTACGATTTCGACACGAACACGCTGGACAAGGTGACCGAACTGGTCAAGTCGCTGCAGGATGGCATCTCCGAACTGGAAGCGGCTGCTGCCGGAAGCGAGTCGGAAGACATGCTGTCTGAAGCCACCCACTGCTGCCACACGATTCTGCCTTTGATGAACAAGGTGCGTGCGACAGCCGATGAACTGGAAGGGATTGTGGCTGACGATCTGTGGCCACTGCCGACTTACCAGGAAATGCTGTTCATTAAATAACAGTATTTTCGTTAACAATCGAGTCTTCGGAACCGGAGCCGACCAGCGTCCAGCTGAGTCGGCTCTGTTCCTGTTGTCTTCTGAAAAAGTGTGACTTGAGCGCAACAATCGAGAACATCAGTCATGTCAGATTCTGAATCATTATTCTCTGGAGATACGATTCAGCGAAGTCAGCCGGTGCATTCCCGACCATTTCGAAAAATCATGACCGGGATTGCGTTGTTCTTTACGATCTGCCTGGTCGCCGTCATCGGCTATGTCTCCGCCGGCTGGAAGCTGGAAGATTCGATCTACATGGTCATCATCACCATCTTCGGCGTCGGGTACGGCGAAGTGCAGCCCATCGAATCGTCGGGGCTGCGGGCCTTGACAATCATGGTGATCATCGCCGGTTATGGCGCGGTGATCTATACCATCGGCGGTTTCATGCAGATGGTCATTGACGGCGAACTCAACCGTGCCCTGGGAGCGAGAAGAATGACAAAAGAAATTGAACGTCTGAATGGTCACACAATCATCTGTGGCGTGGGCCGCATGGGTTCGATCCTGGCGAAAAGTCTGTACGCGGCGAAGAAACCCTTCGTAGTCGTGGACTGCGACGAACGTCGTCTGAAAGCCGCCGAGGATCAGGGTTACTGGGTGATTAACGGCGATGCATCGGAAGAATACATTCTGGAACAGGCGGGCATCCGCCGGGCGTCCGTGCTGGCGACGGTGCTTTCAGCCGACGCGACGAATGTGTTCGTCACGATTACCGCGCGGGAAATGAACCCGGACGTGATGATCATCGCACGCGGCGAAAACCCCAAGACCGAAAAAAAACTGTTGGGCTGCGGCGCGAACCGCGTGGTGCTGCCCACCGCGATCGGTGCGAGCAAAGTCGCGCAGCTGATTATGCGACCGACGATGGAAAACATGCTGGAACAGCTGACCAGCGAAGGCGCGATTACTGACGAGTTGGGTCACTTCGGTCTGCAGTTTGAAGAACTGCAGGTGACCGCGGGTTCGACGTTTGTGAATAAGACACTGGATAAGATCGAAGTCCGCAGCGATCGGGGTTTTCTGGTCGTCGCCATCCGCCGCGCCGACGGGGAAGTCGAACAGAACCTGGCTTCTGACACACTCCTGCTGGAAGGAGACGCCGTCATCGTACTGGTCCACAGCAATGATATTCCGCATCTGTCTGAAAAATTCGCCGCCAAGGGTATTAAGATTACCTATCGGGGTGTGACGGCGGAACTGTGAGAAGGAATCAGTCAAGTGGCGCTAATCCCAGAGCATTCCGTGCTGCCAGGGTAATCTGGAACTCATCGTGTTCCGCCAGCAATTGATTGAGTCCATCCAGGGTGACACTCGCTTTTAATACAGGTATCACTTTGTCTGCGATAAATTGTCTGAGTTGGTCGAGTCGCTGCGTATCGTCACAGGGATAGTCGTCGATATTCAACAGGTCGGCGATGCGAGGCGGACCTGCTTCCGGGCGAGGCGTTCCCTCAGGCCAGAGTGAACTGGCACGCGTGCGAACATGACACTGATATTCACGGGGAAAATCGTTGTGTTCAATCCGCTGTAACCAGAAACCGAGATTCAGAAAATAAGTCGCGCCATATTGTGACTTCTGCAGATTCAACATCGCAATCACTGTTTCGCTGGACAGATACCAGTTCGAACCCTTGCGTTGAAATCCACGCGGCTTCAGTTCCGCATGCATCGCATTTTTCAGGTGCTGTGTTGTGATCATATCATTACAGCTTGATCAACGAGGGACTACTGCCCGGTTTTCAGGCAGTTCTTCCGCATTGGTTTTGCCTTCCAGTGCATCCAGTCGTGCGCGAAGTTCATCGTTATCTTTCTGCAGTTGAGCGAAGAACCAGCTCACCTGCCAGACAATCATCGGTAAGAATGCATAGATAAATGGCATACCAGAATCGTTTGCTCTGCTCTCAAAGTAACCAGTGAATAATAGAAAGAAAGCAAAAAAGGTCGGTGTCCACGGATTTAATTTTAGCATGATTACACTTGAACCTTGTTAAAAGTAGATCGCGAGAGTCTCAGGGAATTTCATCGTAAGAGGCAAAATATTTTTCTAAACGTCGCGTCAAAGGAATGATGTTTTGAACTTTTTTCAGCTCAGGTCGTTCAACCTGCACTTCCTGCCAGCGTTTCCGGACATCATCAGAGCCGAAATTCAGGATCACCTCCACCAGAGAAGGGCAGCGTGCCAGGGGCCGTAAATCAAGTTTCTCAGCGTTTACATAGTCTATGTCGAGTACCTCCATTCGAGACAGTTTCGTCAGCGGCTCCAGTCCCTTACCGGTAATCAATTCCGTATGGCCTGGATATCCCAATACCAGCAACCGCAGTTGCTGGAGTGGTTCCAGTCGAGTCAGGCCGGCATTCGTAATCTCAGTCGAGTACAAAACCAGCTCGCTTAAATTTTTCACCTTGACCAGGGCATCCAGACCTTTATCGGTAATGTTGGAGTTTTTCAGGGAGAGTGCTTCCAATTGAGGCAGATCAGGCATGGTCTGCAGAACCGCATCATTGACTGACGGAGTCGAGAGATTCAATACGACAAGACCGGGCAACTGGTCCAGCTGTTTTAATGTGGTATCGCCTGTGGGACTGCCGGAAAACCCGAACTCCCGTAATTCCGGTGTCTCTGCAAAACTGTTTAAGCCGCTCCCTGTCATCTGGTCACTGTGGAGTACCAGGCGAGTGAGTTGTTTTAAGCCAGACAGATGCTTCAGACCGGCATCCGAAAACGTCCCCACCACAATCAGATGCTTGAGATTTTTCAGCTTCCCCAGGGGCTTGAGACATTCGTCCGTGATCGGTCCCCACAGTTCCAGCGCACGGAGTTCTGTGCAGTCGCCAATCAGTTCGCAACCACGCACGTTGATCTCACGACTGTGCAGTACCAGACGGCGCAGGGCGGGAAAAGAGGCCAGTACCTGTAGTCCCTGATCGGAAATGGGACTTTGCTTCACACCACGAGTGACGATTTTAAGATCTTTCAGATGCGGCAGCCCCTGCAGACCAGTCAGATGCTCATCAGTCACATATTGACACGAGACGTTAAACGCTTCCAACCCGGAGATCTGACCAATCTGTTTCCAGCCAGCCGGGCTGAATGAATTTCCGTCAAACATATCAAATGCGCGCAGTCCTTCGACCCGGGTCAGCATGGGCAATTCGTCTTCGCTACAGTAGTCGAAGTAATTGGAAAAATAATAGCCTCCCCCTGCTTCAGGCTTAATACGATTGAGGCCTCCTCTTCTGAGCAGGTAATCGAGTTCCGTCTCTTCCGGTTTTTTACCTTCGTCCCGTGGAATCGACGAAAACTCGCCCTTTCCTTCCGTCGAAAGTGAAGCGGTCTGGGGTGGAATCGGAGGCTCACCGCAGCCAGCCAGACAGGAGAAACTGCTGAGCAGGAATAAAGTCGAAGATGTTACTTTGTTCGAAAGGTTCATACAGACTATCATAGACTCTGACATTTCTTATCGAAAGTACTTTTCCGCCGCAGCAGGATTATTATCAGGAGTCTCGCATGCAGAACTGCTTAGCCGTCTATACCGCCAAACGGGCTATCACCGGAAGTAAGCTGGCTGAGATCGCTCAGTCGGTCGGCATTGATCTGCGTTTCATGGCGCTGGGCGGACAGATTGCCAGCAATACCGAAGCGATCCGGGGTAAAGCATTGCCCGATGTGAATGGGGGCGCGCTGCTGATTGTCGGCGGCTTCGAGGAGGACCAGGAAAATCTGATTGATTTCGACACGCGTCTCAGCCAGGGAGATCAGCCGGCGCTGGCCCGCAAACTCAATGGCGGCCTGCTGCCCTGGTGTGAACTCTACAGTCACAAATTTAACTATGAGAAAGCATGCCTGCAGGATCAAACAGAGCAAGCGAAGCTGGATGGCTCGATTACCAAAAAACAGCTGCCCGTGCTGAAAGCAGCAAAAATACGGTATCTGATCTACAACCAGAGCCAAACAAAGAAAGGGAGCCAGCTGATGAAAGTATTGACGCCCGCGCTGGCGGAAGCCGTCGATGGCATCGTGGCCGATTATCAGCGGTGACCTGCTTTCCCCTGCAAGGCTGTTCGCTCTGCATTTATTTCTGGGTGATACGTCGATCCGCATAAATGGTCATACAGCCACAACACCAGTTATCTTCAATTTGACACTGCGGTATGAATTGATGCAGTTCCTCAGCCGGCTCCCTGTCAATTTTGCTGCCATAAAAACTGAGCTTCTTCAGTTGAGACAGATGGCGTAACTGCAGCAGTCCCGCATTCGTAATCGGAGCATTATTCAGCCCCAGTCTTTTGAGAGTTCGGCATTGACCGAGGTAACCCAGTCCCTCATCCGTCACAGGAAAACCATTCAGGTCCAGCCCCTTGAGATGTGGTAAGTTCTGGAGCTGTTTCAGGCTGGTCATAGAAAACGGTGGGGGTTCCTTTTGTGGCGGCCAGCCCCTGTTAAACGAAATTTCTTCGAGAGACTTCACCTTTCCCAGCGTCTCCCAGAGCGCGTCCGAAACGAGCGCAATCTGCACTGTGACATCCTTCAGGCGACTCATCTCTTTCAGGTACGCCAGATCGGTCGGTTGAAACTGACTGCTATCTACGTTGAGATTCAGTTTCTGGACCTGAGTGCAGTGGCTGATTGCTTCCAGAACCGGTACATTCACCAAGCCTATCCCCAACTCTTTCAGAGCAGGAATCTTTGCCAAGGCAAGCAGTCCCGATCGGTCGAGCGAATCTCCTTCAGTGCTTTTCCCGAGACTGATCGAAAGCGTCTCCAGTTCAGGCAGCGTCTGAAGTTGTATCAGTTGCGAGGTATCGCTGGTTCCCCGGGTGAGAACGACATTCAATTTTTTTATCTGTCTGATATGAATGAGGTAACTCAGTTGATCATCTTTGATCGACCTGTCCTGTTCAAAGGGGAGCGACTTCAACGATTTCAGCCGCGCGATTAAGGGAAGGTTCTCATCTTTAATTCGTAGATTCACCAACTCTTCCAGGGGCATTTTTTCTAATGGGACAATTGTTTTTTTATCCAGCCACATACCTTTATTATTATTGACCGACAAATACTTCAGTTCGGGTAACTGGCTCAAGGCAGTCAGGATATCCGGAGTAAACGAAGTCTGTCTCAACTTCAGTGTCCGCAGACTGGTCAGTTGTGCCAGCGACTTTCCGCAGGCGTCTGTGAATCTGCGACAGCCGCTCAGATCGAGATGCTCTAATTGTTTGAGCGACTCCAGATGACGCAGCCCCGCATCGGTCAGCTGGTAATTCACACTCAGGTCGAGATAACGCAGTTTTTTCAATTGCCCCACGTAACGCAGGCCGTCATCGGTGAAGTGGTTCCCTTTGATGGTATGCACGCCGCGCAGGGTCAGCGTCTGCACTTCGGGTAACTCATGAAGCACAGCTAGATCGTCATCGGCCAGGGGGAGACGTTTCAGAAACAGCCAGTAGACCTGCCCGTGCTGGTTCCGCTTCCAGCGGGCTCCCAGTTGCTTCAGTTTCTGCAGCGTTGCCAGGGCAGTCGGCTCTGGAGGTGGCGCCTGCTGAACCACAGGTCGATCGGCTTTCTGCCACACATAGGCAGCGCAGACGGCTGTCACACAAAAGGCCAGCAGAACGAAAATCTTTCGGGAGGGTTTACGCATCATTCCTATATTATAAGTGATCTACCAGAGCAGAAGACAGTCTGCTTACCAGAATTTCCACAAGGGTTTGTCTCTTCGCTTGCGAAAAGCCGATTCATTCTCCAGACTGAAACTGGTACTGTTAACTAAAGCAAAAAAAGGATTTCAGATGGATCATTTCACACCATTCCTCTCGGCGACGCTCAATGTTTTTGAGGCTCACAAGCAGATGACAGAACGAGCGATAGCACAGGTATCTGATGAGGGACTGCGAACCGCCCTCGATGAGCATACGAATTCCATCGCGGTCATCATGAAGCATGTTGCCGGAAACCTGATTTCGCGGTGGACCGATTTCCTGACAACGGACGGCGAAAAACAGGACCGGAACCGGGACGACGAATTTGTCGATACGTTCGCCACACGCGAAGAACTGCTGGCCTACTGGGAACGGGGCTGGACGACACTGTTCGATTCCCTGAAAAGCCTGAGCCCCAACGATCTGGAAAAGACCGTTTATATCCGCGGCGATGCTCACACCGTCCCACTGGCAATTCAACGATCGCTGGGACACACCTGTTATCACGTAGGGCAGATCATCCAGGTCGCCCGCATTCAGGCCGGCGATGAATGGAATACGCTGACAATCCCCCGCGGTCAGTCGGAACAGTTTAACAAGGAACGCTGGGGAGAAGGAACGCCGGGGAAGTAAATTTAGTGGGATAGCGCTATACGTACTACTTAGATTATCGAACGCAACGAACCACAACAAAGGGTGAGCCCGAATGGAATTCGGGCCGAGCGCAGCGAGCAGGAGGTCGCAGTTCCCACATCCAACGCTAAACCAGGTTTCTTATGCTAAACCGATAACAGCTTGAGGCGCAACACATCACCAGTTCTCGTTCACACCGCAACCTCCTGTTGTCTCTGACAACCGCGAATTGCATTCGCGGCCACCCGCTGTCAATGAATGTGCGCCGACGTACTTGGGTTTACTCTACAGGGGCATCAGTACGCTGCTCGATTTCCAGCAGGCGTTTTTTGCGCCATAAGCCGCCGCCGTATCCGGTGAGGGTGCCGTCGGCTCCGATGACGCGGTGGCAGGGAATCAGAATCGCGATGCGGTTATCGCCGTTGGCGCGGGCGACGGCGCGGACAGCGGTCGGCTGGCCGATGATCTCGGCCTGTTCGGAATAAGAACGGGTCGCACCACAGGGGATGGTCTGTAATGCTGCCCAGACTTTCTGCTGGAACTCGGTGCCGGGCGTGATGAGTGGCAGATCGAATTCCGCCCGCTTTCCGGCAAAGTAGGACTCCAACTGCCCTTCCAGAAGAGGAAAGAAACGACTGTCGCCGGGCAGCGCTTTTGCATTCAGATGTTTCTGCAGGCGATTGATTTGTGTCTCCAGCATGCGGCGGTCGGTGAATTCCAGCAGACAGATCCCCTGCTTCGTCGCGCCCGCCAGCATCGGCCCCAGCGGCGTTAGGATCCGATTCACAACGATCACCTGTTGACCGTTGCTCTTCGCCGGCGCCGTCCCCATTGTTTTTTTGAAGCCTTCACCGAACCCACTGAGCGATTCATACCCGCTCTGAAAAGCAGCGTCAGTCACGGACGATTTGTGTTGAAGCTGACTGAAGGCCTGGTTGATCCGCCGCATCCGCAGGTAAGCGCTGAAACTCATGCCATGCAGTTTCTGAAACCAGCGACGGACGCGCACCGGATCGAGACCCCGCTCGCGGAGATCTTCGGCCTGCAGTCGGATGGTGGCATCCTGTTCGACTTCTTCAATCAGTGGCTGCAGCCAGTCGGGCGTTGATCCCAGTGCCACCAGCGGACGACAGACTTTGCATTCCCGGTAGCCGTTCGCGAGAGCCGATTTTGCGTCGGGAAAGTATTCGACATTCTCGGGCCTGGGTTTTCGGGCCGAACAGGAGGGGCGACAGAAAATCCCCGTCGTGCGAATCGCCGCCACAAACACGCCTTCAAAGCTGCTGTCCCGCTCTACCAGTGCGGCATACATCGTCTCCCGGTCGGGCAGCGACTGTGTGTTGTTATCCGTTGTTTCTGTCTGTTTCATTTCTGAAATCCCCTCTGGATGTCTGAATCTGTTTTAACATCGTATCCGTTTCCGAAACAGCGACAACCGGGAAAGGAACAGGGAATTGGTTTTGTGCATTTCGCAGACGGAGCCACTGATTAGCGGCGTCACACAGCGAGGTAGATTCTCTCTCTGAATCCATTGAGGCAACCATTCTCAACAGACACAGCAAAACAATACATTATGTATACCTAAAACATGCAAGCATGTGAACAGTTGGATTGAATTATAACTTTACTAATCACATGTATTGTAGCTATCATAGATTTCGGGAAGTGACTCGGTGCATCCATTGGTGGAAGCACCAATTTCTACAGTGCAGTATTAAGTAAATCTACTATAGTCTGATTGTATATTACTCAGGTCTTCTTGTGGGAGATTTTATGGGTATACCGAATTCAGTTTTGTCGCTCAATTCCAGTCCCAGAGCGATCTTTACCTCTCTGTTAGATAAAGACCGCATTCGGATTTTTCAATATATCCGAACACTGGTGCCTCATTATTCTGATGCGGAAGATGTCTACCAGCATGTCAGCCTGACGCTCTGGAAAAAATTTGAAGAGTTCGACCGAGATCGAGATTTCTTTCCCTGGGCCTGTGGGATTGCATTTTATACAGCGCGGAATCACTATAGAGGCGTGCGTCATGATCGACTTTATTTCGATCAGGACCTGTTGGAAACCATGTCTCGGAAACGAGAGCAGCATTTATCTAACTATAATAGTCGGATTGATTATCTCCATGAATGTTTAAGCTCCCTGACCTCGTCCGATCAGAAGCTGCTGCGAGACGCTGTTTTTGAAAAACGGTCCATCGCGGAGATCGCAATAAAAACCGAGAAATCGATCCAGACGCTATATAACCGTATGTCATTTCTCCGACGGGAACTGGCAGAGTGTATTTCGCGAAAGCTGCGGAATGAGCAGTAATTAAAATGTCAATCCAGGATCTTCCTCCCGAATTTGAACCGTTGCTGAATCGGCTGTTAAACAGTCCGGACGAAGAGATTTCGCAATCCGAGTTCGACCAGTTCCAGGCATTTCTTTCGACCAATCCCGAGGCGATGCAATACTACTTTGATTATCTGGACATCAACCTGGGACTGCAGAGTGATCTGAAAGCACGCCTGGAGGCGCTGGAACAGACATTCAAGGAGCAAAACGCTCAACAACCTCAGCCCTCCCCGCACCCGATCGTCGTCAGGCGGACGGCGATGCTGCGTTATTCTGCCGTTGCCAGTTGCTCGCTGCTGGTGGGACTGCTGCTGGCATGGAGCTTCGCAGGTTTTTTACCGGGGAACCAGACACCCGATCCACAGTCCAGTAAAGAGGAACGCACTTATGTCGCCACACTCACGCGTTCTACGGATTGCGTCTGGGGCAGCGAGTCTCCGCCTGAATTCTCCGGCCAGAGGCTGATGTCGGAGGATCTGGTGCTGGAACAGGGGGTCGCTGAATTTCGCTTTGATACGGGCGTGCGTCTGATTATCGAGGGGCCCACCAAAATCAACCTGGTGACGTCCAGCCGCGCGAAACTGGATTACGGCAAGCTTGTTCTGCACGGTTATGATCCAGCACCGGAATTTTCGCTGATCACTCCTCTACTCACCTTTCAGGATATCGGTACCGAATACGGCGCGCAGATTCATCGGGATGGTGAAGTCGATCTGCACGTGTTCGCAGGTGCCGTGCGAGTCGCCCCCAATCAGAAGAATGACCAGTTTTTAGAATCGGTGATCATCCAGAAGGGCCAGGCCCGGCATCTTAACGACAGGAAAATCGAAGACATTCAATTGGAACCGGAACTCTTCAAAAGGGAAGTTCCGGGAACTCCACAGAATTTACAGGCACAGCGACAGGAACTGCGGGTCTATGACAGTTTTCATCCCCCGGAGATTCTAGATCCCGAGCCGGCTTCCCCGTGGCAGAACACCGGAATCGGCTGGGTGAACCCCTGGCGGACCCCGAAAAGCGGCGGTAGAGCGAACCTGGGACTCAGTCGCCCCCATGAATCACTGGCCAGAACCGAAGTGGCTCCCAGCCAGTTGGGACTGCTCGAACTCCGCGGAGAAATTTCTTTCTTTCGCAAATTGAAGCAACCAGTTCGCATGGATATGAACGCGATCTATTACATCAGTTTCTACATGCAGAAAATCAAAACGGATCTAAAAAATCAATCTTACCAGTATGGAAATTTCGCCCTGCTCCCTTCCGACCAGCAGGAAGACCCCCCCAAAATCCGCATAGGGATGAGCATCAATAACTACGCGATTCTGCAGGCGGGTCCGCAAATCATCGAAAGAGCGCCCCCCCTGCAAAGCGGTGAAACATATCTGTTCGTCACGAAAATTGTCGCCAGTGAAAAAGCCTCGGACCAGGTCTTCATGCGTGCGTTTGCAGAAGCAGAGCCCATTCCGGATCAGGAACCGCCGGTCTGGACCTGCGTCACGACTCCCTTCGAGGACTCAAACGTGTTTGACGTGGTTCGGCTTCATGCAGGTAAAAATAGCGCCTACCTGTTCGATGAAGTGCGCATCGGCAGTACCTGGTCGTCGGTCGTCGATCCCGATCGCCCCCGACTGGTGCTCGAACAGTAATCAGCGGGCAACCGGAACGTGTAGAATTTACGATACGGAACGCGCTGCTGTTTGCGGTTGGTGAAGTGGGGTGACGAGTGGACTGACCAGGGTAGGATGGTTCATTCTGTTCCCCTTGCGAGTCTGAATATAATTGCGAGTCGCCAGGCGGGAGGACACATGGGTCCTCCCCTACATTTCTGGAGATCGCATGCTGTTGTTGGGTTGATCGCTTGTGCTGACAATTTCCTGCTCGCTGCGCTCTGCCCGAATTGCATTCGGGCTCACCCAAGATGTGCGTTGGAGAGGAAATTTTTGGCAGTGTGAGAGCTGTTGAACTAGAATGGAACCATCATGATAGTTTTACAAAGGACCAGTGTTCCATGACAGTCCGTCGCATTTTATGGATCCACACTTTTGTTGTGATTATTTTTTTATATCTGCCAGCAATTGGTCACCTCAGATTTCTCTTCGATTTTCTCAGTACTCCCAGTGTATTCATCAGACCAATCGCGTGGCTGCTCATCTCTTACCTGCTGTTATTCTATCCGCTGCTGTTGATCATCGCGCTGGTACGCGATAAACCAGGTGAATATACTCTTAACTGGGATCTGTTTTATGGTTCGCTTTTATACTTCTATACATTGCATATGGCGATCCCCCGTATTGAATAGCCGTTTTATTCATCGTCCGTGCAGGGCTGTTATGCTGGTGCTGATGGAGTTGATTTGAAATCTGTGAATTAATAGAACAGGTGCGCCATGTCTTTGCGAAAGATTCTGAGAACGACACTCCACCCGGTTGCCGGTATTTCGTTTTTTGCCGGATGACAAGTTCATATAGTAATCTTAAAAAGAGGAAAATGTCCGATTGGAAAACAGATCATTCTATCCATTTCCCTTTCTGCTGAGTAATTCAACTGATTGATCGCAAATTCCAGAATAACCGGTTGGACTGCCTGACTGCTTTGCGACCAATTAGGAAATGGGCATCACTTTTTGCTTGCATGTTTACTAACCGTTTGTATTGTTATTAACATCAGTTATAGATAAAAATACCCGTTTTTTACAAACGTCCGCCCCATTTAATTCTCCTGAACTGCACTTTCCAAGCTAGCAGACTGGTTGCATTTCACGCTGTGCTTCTGAAAGGAGTAACAGGGTTTATGTCGAATTCCATTTCGCCGCTCACTGCCAGTTCCAGAAAGGTGTATTCCTCTCTGTTGGATCAGGAACGTTTACGGATTTTCAATTATATCCGGACGCTCGTACCACATTATTCTGATGCGGAAGATGTCTATCAGCACGTCTGCCTGACGCTCTGGAAAAAATTTGATGAGTTCGACCAGGAACGGGATTTCTTTTCCTGGGCCTGTGGAATAACGTTTTATTCTGTCTGTAATCACCGCAGAAGCATGCGAAAAGATCGGCATTATTTCAGCCAGGAACTCATTGAAGCAATGGCTCAACATCGGGAGCACGATTTAAGCAAATACAATACTCGAATTGAGTATCTGCGTGATTGCATGAATTGTCTGAACCCGACAGATCAGCAGTTGTTGCAGAAAACGGTTCTGGAAAAACAGTCGATCAAAGAGTTCGCGAAAACGGCTGATCGTGCACTGCAGACGTTGTACAACCGCCTGGCGATTCTGAGGCGTGAACTGGCGGAATGCATATTGAGTAAACTTCAGAGTGAGTAACAGGTCTCATGTCTATCCAGGATCTCTCCCCCGAATTCGAACAGTTACTGAACCAGTTGTTAAACAACCGGGACGGTGAATTTACGGATAGCGAATTCGAAACATTCCACCACTATCTTGCCACCAATCCCGAGGCGATGCAGCATTATTTTGAGTATCTCGACATTGATTCGGGAATTCAGCCGGATATGCTCGAACGTTTAAAGGAGCTGGAAGCCAGGAGTTTTGAAGAACCGGTACCTCCGCTCACCCCGGCTCCACTCATCACAAATGATACACCCCCGGCCCGACAACCGGCCTTCATTCAGTATGCCCTGGTCGCTGCCGCATCCATGTTAATTTTACTGATGGCAGAATGGATGTCCACAGGCGATTTCCTCTGGGAACGGGCACCCAATGCGATCACAGATACAATTCGCGCCGAGCTGCCTTACGTCGCAACACTCACCCGTGCTACCGATTGTGTCTGGGGAGGAAATTCCCGGCCCGAATTTTCCGGGCAGCGACTGCTGACGGAAGACCTCATTCTGGAACAGGGGATCGCCGAGTTTCGTTTTGACTCCGGCACCCGCCTGGTGATCGAAGGGCCGACTAAAATCAAACTGGTCACAGGCTGCTGCGCCCACCTTGATTATGGCAGCATGGTTCTGCACGGCTATGAAGCCTCACCCGAATTCACTTTAATCACTCCCCTGCTCACCCTGCATGATATCGGCACTGAATACGGTGCCCGCGTTGAGAAAGATGGCGAAGTGGACCTGCATGTGTTCGAAGGTGCGGTCCGGGTCGACGCCAATCATAAGAACGAGCAGTTCGCGGAATCGATTATCATCCAGGAAGGCCAGGCCCGGCGGCTGAAAGATAACAAGAGCGACGAGATTGAGTTGCTGCCGGAGAAATTCAAAAGAGAAGTTCCCGGCGATTCCAAAACGCCGCTCGCTCTTCAACAGGAGTTACGGGTCTACGACAGTTTTCATCCTGCAGCCCTCAAAGATCCGAAGGCGCCTTCAGAATGGCAGAATGCGGGCACAGGCTGGAAAAGCCCCTGGACAAAAGCCAAGAACAGCAGCGAACCCGCTGCGGGTGAAAGTCACCCCGGCAAGTCGCTGTCTCGAACTCAACTGGCAGAAAGCCAGTTGGGGTTAATTGAACTCCGTGATGGGAGCATGGCCTGGCGCGCGTTAGAAAAACCGATCCGTATGGATACGAACGCCATTTATTACCTCAGTTTTTATCTGCAGAAAAACAATAGTGGGCCGAATATAGAAGATGAACAGTTCGGTAATCTCTCGCTGCAGACTTCACAGGTTTTAGCGCATTCCCGCCAAATCCTGTTTGGCATGAGCTCGGAAGGTTACGCCACATTGCAGGCCGACATGCAGATTGTGGAACAGGCACCCCCGCTGCAAATGGGAAAACCGTATTTCATCGTGGCCAAAATCGTCGCCAGCAAGAATGCTCCCGACCAGGTTTTCATGCGGGTACTTTCTGAAACCGAAAAGATACCGAACCGGGAACCGCCGGTCTGGACCTGTGTCACCAGTCCCTTTCACGACTCAAATACCTGGGACCTGGTACGCCTGCACGTAGGAGCAAAAGGCGACTACCTGTTTGACGAATTACGTATCGGCACCACCTGGGACTCTGTCATCAGTTCGGTTCCCCCCCGGCTGAATCAGTAGTCAGTTTGAACTGCGGTGCGTTGTCAATCTTCCCTTCGAGAGTCTCCCCCTGAAAACATTAAACCGCCTGTCTTATCATGCAGAGAATTCTTTACGCGGATCTCATTTTTTTTCACGATTGATGGTAAGAATTCGCATCCTGCTGACAAAATACTTCAGACGACTTCATGGCCAGCGGGCCGAGACTCTGAACGGATACTGGTCCGGGCCAACCGACCCTGAATGGATACTGGTCTTCCACATCGCTCGTCAGAAGTCTCTGGACACGGGGACCTGAGATGTACTTCTCAGGTTCCCTTTTTTCATAACCGTGCTGCAGCGATTATGAAATGACAGGTATTCACCTCATGCTGATCGTAATAAGATTTCCTGTCCCGCTGTCCTTCCCTTTTCCTCTCTATGCTGATTCTTAACTACCACGAAAGACACGAAAAACATTTACAATCCGGGCCGACTTTCGATGTTATTTGATCCCTCACCAGATAATTGACGTTACATCATTATCAGGAACAGACGTTGGAACTGTCAGCGTTACAATCCCGTATTGAGTGAGTGGAATATGATGTGCGATGAAAGACGCTCTATTGAAAATACTATATCGGACAGGAGACTTTACGTACGGGCTGTCGTGGCAATTGATTAAGCTGGCAATGATTGCTCCCTTTCTCCTTGGATTATTTTTGCAGGCAGATCTGGTTATCAAAATTTCGTTCGTGTCGATTTCATTACCGATATTTTGTTTCTTCATTGCAGGCTTAACCGGATTGATTGGAAATCTGTTCGCTGATAAATCAATGCAGCATCAATTTGGACCGCTCTTTACCAATCTCTTTCTGACACTTTGGGGAGGTTACGGCTTTGCTTCAATCTGCTACGTCCTCATCACACGCGTCTTTTGAGAATCAATGATTTCGTGTGTTTTCGATTTTTTCGTGGTAGAAAATAATCAAGAATGGGAAACATCAAATTCCGGTATGACAATTTCTATGCCCGGATGGCTTCGATCATGATGGCCGGGGGCCGATTGATCATGTCGGCCCAGTAATCTGCTTCATCAGCTGCTTCTGGCGAGAGACTGAGGGGATGAAAGACAATGTCGCGAAAGCCGGCCGCCTCTAAAGCGGAGGCATACGCTTCCTCAGGCAGGTAGTAGTTAACAACTTCGATCTGGGAACCATCTTGCAATCGGCCCATCCAGCGGATCAAGGCGCCTTCGCGTACCTGGTCTTCGAGATGAATCTGGAAGCCGTACTTCTGGTAATCAAATTCAGGGAAGAAATAGAGCTGCGGATTCGTGGTCAGCGTGATAAGCCGTCCCCCGGGCCTGAGATGACGCGCGAGACCACGGCACATCGCAGCCAGTTCTTCCCGATCGTGGGCATAGACGAGTAACCAGGCAGCGACCGCGAGATCAAAATCGAGCCGGGGCCCCTCTGCCCGCACGTCTTCGACGAGGTAGTCGATGCCCAGCGGCTCGGCCTGTTCCCGCTCGGTGGCGAGTTTGATCATCTCGCGGGAGATGTCGCTCCCGACAATCGAGGCGGCCCCCTGCTGCCTGAGTTTGCGGGTAAAGAAGCCTTCGCCGCACGCAAGGTCAACGACCTTCAGCCTGGCCACAGGTCCGATCAGTTGGAGCATCGAATACTCTTCAACCAGCGACCGCCAGGGACGCCCTTTGACTTCGCGGTACTGCGCGGCGATTTTGTTATAGTCCGTTGTCATGGACGGGGCTCACTGTGATATGGATTGACTGCTAGTAGGGTAAAAAAGTTCTGTTTTTTACCCTACCATGTAACAGAAACGGACGTTTCTCTATTCCTGAATACTTTTATTGATCGAACCTTATTAGTCATGTAATAGTCTAATTAGTGCCTACTAGTTCTAAGGTATAAACGATTATTGTGAACTTAAGAATGACTTATCGAAGATACATTGAAATAATAAACCAGATATCCTCTTAAAGAAAATACGTATCGCCTATCATAAATCGGAATCTTCCCTCTTGAGACCGATAATAAATATGTCTAAAAGCTGAACTCACCAATCACTGAGAAAGCTAGATAATTAATATCAGTTGGTAAAAAAGGTTCATCAATGGCTAAAAAGAGAAAGAAGAATTCAAAACCATTCGCCGCATTTAAGCGAGATAAGAAAACACTCAAAGCACCGATGACAACTGTCTTCGAGAGCTCTCCTATCCCATTTGAAAAATCTAGTTGGCAAGACATCCAATTACCCGAATATCTATGGGTTGCCTTAGTTTTCTATGCGATCGAAGAGAGTGAGGCTTTTGCACGTCTACGCCGTATTGCCTCTGAATGGCCAAGTCATTCGAGTCTTAAGAATCATGAAGTTCAACCGGGCTCACACTCTGCTATTGCTGCGCTGCCTCAAATTAAACTTAAAAATCTTCTTAAAACTTTATCAAATGAATTCGAAAAAGATATTTTCGCACCACTCTGTAACCTATCGAATCTTCCTGCTTTAAAATCATGGTCAGATGAATTTCTTTCTGAAGAAACTCTCGAACAATGGTTTGCTCTAGGACATGCCATCCAGATGTGTAACGATTTCCAATCGAAATATGCAACACATATTTGCTGGTTTATCAGTCAAGTCGGTTCGGCCACGGGGCATATGACAGTCCCTCCAGATTTTGACAGGATGCATGATGAATATCCGACAAATCAAGAAATGGCGGGAGGATTCTTTCGATGCACTGCAGGAAATAATCGAGTCATTTCAACAAATTGGCCTGAACAGTTTTGGGAAGATGTTTTTCGCAAATTACAATATGCTCCCGCTCCACCAGAAGATCGATATCTTAGCGACAACGATTTAGGTATCGCATATCAATTGACCACCTTGGCTGGAGTGGTCAACGAGCATTTTTGGGAAACCCGACAAGGTAGTGCAGATCGAATTCATGAAACAGTATTTGGGCTAGTATTCGCCGCGACAGCATTAGCCTATGAAGTTGTTGAGTTAAGGTCCCATAATCGATTTAGTGGGCTTGCTGTGCTCAGAACTGTTACCGAATGTGCAATTAATATGTCATTCTTAACAAAGAAAAATGAACCAGCCCTGTGGTACAAATTTCGACAGTACGGCAGTGGACAGGCACACCTAATTTCAGAGAAGTTAGAGCATGAATTAGCAAATACTCATTGCGTGGATAGCGATTGGATTAACGCTTATTTACAGGAAGAACAGGCAAAGTATTTCACAGATATCGAATTAGGTGATTGGTCGGGAGAGAATATTCGATCCCGATCTGAAAAAGGTGGCACAAAGGATCTCTATGATTCATATTATGATTATTCGTCTAGCATTCTTCACGGCGACTGGCTGGGGATTGCATCAGTGGGTACTACGTGGGATTTGAATCCATTTCATCGCTTACAAAGAGTTCCGCGAGTTTATCCACGAAGCTTCCCTTCTGTCGTTCCGGATTTATTTCGTGTACTAAACCGAATTCTCGATTCTCTGGATGTCATTTATCCGAAATTTGAATTTCGACTTCCAAATCTCCTCCAAAATGAAGCGGAATAAAAAAACACGTTGATCACTTGGCAAATCAAGAATTATTTATTGAAGCTGTATAATAGAAAACCATTGTCAATTTAGTAGGTTAAGCGGTTTCTAATTCAGAGTGACAGTTCCTCAAAGCCATCCATTGGTACTTCCCCACTGACGCCGAACGGGGCGGCGTTGACAGAGGTCAGGTTGAGTTCGCCGTTCGTGATGTTGACGCGGGCATAGCCGTTGTCCATCGCTGTGTACAAATCGCCGTGCTGTTGCAGCATCAGTTCGCTGATTTGCCTGGGGAACGGGGTGAGACCATTGAAGTAGTGGTGGCCGTTGCGTTCGACCGAGGCATTTCCTAAAGCCGCCTGCGCCGCCAGGTCCTGCAGCAATGCGACCGGGCCGATATTCACCAGGTCTTCGCCGCTCATCTGGTAGCGGCTCGTATTTTCAGTGGCGTTGCAATGATTGATCAGACAGCGATGGGCGGTCGTCTTCATGATGCCTTTGCAGTTCTTGTGGCTCGTGCCCGCGTAGCCGAGCTGGAGTGCCTGTTCCAGTGCGCTGAGTTCGGCGTCGGATTCGTCGATGATCACCGGCGGCCCGTTTTCCCAGTCGGCAATATTCGCGACTGCAGGATCCAAAGCCACACTCCGATGCAATGGCTGCTCGATGAAAATCAGACGTTCAAAGAAGGCAGACAGCGCCGCGTCGGCCTGGATGCGCTCCCAGAGTTCGACGAACCGCGGGAACTCGCGGTACTGCTCGTTGCCGTCCAGCGTGAACGCGAATTTGTTCCCGCAATGTGCCGTGATCACCTGCGCGACAGACCGCAGTCGCTCCAGATCGCGGTCGACATCTCCCTGGGCCTTGAGTTTGAAGTGCCTTAGTCCGTAGGCGCGGATGCAGTCTTCCAGCGTTTGCGGCAGACCGTCGTCGATACGGTTTTCGGGTGTGAGGTCGGCAGCCGTCAGCGGATCGGACAATCCGACCGTGTGGCGGGCGATGATTTTCGTCAGCGGCTGTGCGGGTAGGAACTCATCTGGCGTGCGGCCCGCCAGTTCGGGATGAATCGCCGCCAGATCCAGGCCGACGCGGTTTTCTCGCAGCAGCGTCGCCAGGTTACTCTGTTCGGCCCTGGCGAGCGCGTCGAGCAGCGTGCGTTCGACCATACTGACCCCAAACTGCGCCAGCAGCGAGGGGAAGCCCTGTTCCCTCGCCCACGTCACCTGTGCCTGGTAAACCTGCCGCCAGAAATCAAACGCAGGCGCGGCTGCCGACTGTCGCGCAAACCCGACGGCCTGCCGAATGACCAGCAGCATTTCGTCAATTTCCTGGTCGGCCTGTTTCTCGGGTGACTTATCGAACCAGCGGGGCAGCAGTCCCTCGGCGGCGATGCCGGTGACGACCTGCCCGCCGATTTCATAGCGGCACTTGAGGAACACATGCGGAGCCGCGGTCATGACGGCGATGCCAAACCGAAAGGGCATGCGGGTCTGCGTCTCCGTGCGATGGAGTGTGGCGTCGAGGAGTTTGAGTTCGGAAAGCATGGCGCGTTTTCGTTGGTAGTTGCGGGGAGCGTTGTAAGTTCGTTGGTGCATTATGATTGATTTGCCCGGAAATGCAAAAGGGGGAGGCGGTGGACCAGATTCAGTGTGTTGAATACTCATCTTGAATATTCCTGGATTTATCTGGCAAACACTTCGACAAAAACTGGCTCTTTATGGAATATTAATATAACAGCCAGTTCAACCCACTTTCTCATTTTAGAGATGATTCAAGCGCAAATGATGGTTTCAGAAGAGTTTGTATTAAATCTCATCGACTGCCAGGCAAAGCTGTACAGTTATGTTTTGTCGTTAACCGGCAACAAAAACGATACGCACGATATTCTGCAGGAAACCAATAAAAGTATCCTGGAGAAAGCGGCCGACTTCACTCCGGGCACTTCTTTTTCCGCCTGGGCTTCGAAAATCGCCTATTATAAAGTGCTCTCCTATCATCGGGACGCACAGCGGGAATCGTTACTGTTTAACGCGGAGCTCCTCAAGGAAATCTCTGAGAAATCGATCTCAAAAAACGAGCAGTATGACAGGCGGCTGGGCTCTCTGTTTCACTGTCTGGAACAACTGCCCGACGATCACCAGCGATTGCTGAAGCAGCGTTATCAGGAAGAAAAGTCGCTGGAAGAAATCGCCGGCATCTGGGGACGAACCTACAACGGTATCACCTCTTTACTCTATCGGCTGAGACTGGCGTTGATTGATTGCGTCGACAAGTCCCTCCAGCTGGAGGACGGCGTATGAACAATTCTCAACCGGACAATTCGCCCCTGGAGATCGATGCCTTGGGAAAAATGATATCAATGCATCTGGACAGTAACATTTCAGAAGAACAGTTCAGTCAATTACAACATACGCTGGAGATCGACGAGTCGGCCCGGGATTTTTATGTCGATTTCATCGCAATCCATTCACAACTGGAACAGATTCATAAAGGCGGTTTTTCGATCAGAGAAAGTCTGAATGCACTCATCCAGGAGCCGAAAGCCCCTTCGAAAATGCCTTACTTCATGCTGATGGGTCTGCCTGCTGCCTTGATCGTAGTGATCTGCGTCTGGATTACCAGTCAGCTTCCCGATCCGCCTGTTGAAAAACCCGTCGCGATCCAGGTGCTCGTTCCGGAAATCGTCGATTACCATGTGACAGTCGCTGACACTCATGAAGTGAGATTTTTCAATCAGGATCCGTTGAGTATCGGCGATCATCTGGAAGGCGACAAAATTTATAAACTGGACGGCGGTCAGCTGGAACTGCTTTTCATCACCGGAGTGAAAGCGACAATTACCGCGCCCGCCACGTTTGCGATCACGGGGGAAAATGAAATCAATGTCTCCGCCGGCATTCTGATGGCGAAAGTGACCACAGCCAAAGGCAAAGGATTTACCGTCAGAACGCCTGGCGGACCGGTGCGTGATCTGGGCACGCTGTTTGGTGTCGAAATCGACAACGCGGGCACGTCGGGCGTGCAGGTCTTCCAAGGAGAAGTGGAACTCGCCGATTCCCGGGGAGAAACAGTCAAACTTCTCGAGGGAAACACAATGCAACGTGCCGCAGGTAAGGACCAGTGGCTGCCTGAAGCGCGCCTGTCCCGGAAGTTCTACTCGGTGATTCAGCGAAACAAACAGGCGCTGACGCCGAATATCGTGCTGCTGCCAGAGCAGCTTCAAAACATTTTTGGAGCCGATGAACACGTGGGGAAATCCTATCTGCTGTATTCTCCCACATCGTTGTTCGATCGCATCCAGGATGCGAATTTCTTATCGGCCCGGGCAGAAATCTCGCCACATTATGCGGTTGTGTATTTCAATGAAACCACAGCCGAGTGGGAGCTGCCAAGTAACGAAAGCCTGATCCCGTTTACCCCTGCCGCGACTGATTTAGTACTGGCTTTGATTGAATCCTCTGGCCCCCCCAAGGGGCCGAAGAAAAGAGAGATCACCTATTTTGCCGGCACACAGGACCACATTCACGGTATCCCTTCCGGATATCAGTCAGGTGATCTGCAGCTCATCCCGGACCGGTTCCGGGGCGAAGTGAATTCGGGGGAATACATGCTCGACGGAACTTATTTTATTCGAAACTCAGAGTAGTGTCTGATCAGAACTGGCATGGCGCGTTGACTAAAATGGTTCGCACGCCCGCTGGTTTGCCCGACTGACTTTGATGACCTGCCATTACAGAATTGAGAGACCAGAAGTTTTTATTTGCTAATTATCACCGCATTCAAGATAACCATGTTTCATTCGTTTTATAGAAAGAGGAGTTGATTATGTGCTCTGAACAACACAGTTACAGGAGAAAGGGTTTCACGCTGATCGAGCTGCTGGTGGTGATCGCCATCATTGCGATTCTGATTGCTTTGTTACTTCCAGCCGTGCAGCAGGCGCGGGAAGCGGCTCGACGCAGCACCTGTAAAAACAATCTGAAACAGATTGGAATTGCGATGCACAACTATCACTCTTCCCACAGCCTGTTTCCACCAGGGGCGATTGCACCGGGGACCAGTTGTGACGCCATGAGCGGGACTGCACCAGGAACAATCCTCAATCATACGGCTTACCAGATGCTGTTGCCTTACCTCGAACAGACGGCCTTGTATAACAGCTACAATTTCAGTTTACCGAGTGGAAAATCAAATTATGCAGGCTCAGGTTGTACGGGCACGACTCCTACGACCGATCAGCTTTCGGTAGTCACTTCTCCCGTACCCGTATTCCTCTGCCCCTCCGATCCCGGACCGACTAAAGGTTCGAAAGACTATGCCTTTTCACAAGGCAATGGCGCCCAGCGAACCAGCTATGGACTGGTGACCGACCGCTACGACGGGAACTGGACGACGACCTGGGCAAATACCTCTGACCCCAAGAAAGGGATGTGGGGACCCAACGGTTCACCCCGGATACGCGATTTAACCGATGGTACGACCAACGTCCTCTGCATGGCGGAAACACCACTGCGCAAGAAAGGACAGGAAGACTGGAACGGCCCCTACTGGAACGCTTACACCTACGTGTACTGGATTAATATCCCCGGTCGGGGCATCAATCGAATTTATACCGATCCGTCCTATCCCGGCGTGAACCGGAACGGAGCGGGAAGTGAGCATGAAGGGGGCGTGCATGTCTTACTGGCAGACGGGTCTGTCCGCTTCATGAGTGAAAACGTCGATCAGTTCTCCGTATTGAACGCCTTAACTTCGATCGGCGGTGGCGAAATTATTGGAGAATTCTGATTCGCCTGCGTTCCCCATCCCAACAATCCGGGTGCCTCACTTTGAGGCCCCGGCGTTGTGGGATTCGTGCCCGTGCTGCGCGAACGATCAATACAACTGGACCATTTTTTATCTCTTATGAGGTGCGCTATGCTCAAACTTGATTCATCACACACGCTGAAATGGGTCAGCCTGTTAGGCCTGTTTCTGGCGGGCTGTTCTTATCAGCCTGACGATATGCCGAAAATCGCACCGGTATCCGGTGTCGTCACCCTGGATGGCCAACCTTTGCCCGAAGCGGAAATTCTGTTCCAGCCTTCATCGGGTCGCGCTTCCACAGGCATGACTGACGAAAACGGCGAATACACGCTGCTGTTCAACCGGAATACCTATGGTGCCAAAGTCGACGACCATGATGTGAGTATCATTACTTACAAACAATTCGACCAGGAGCTCAGCAAACTGACAGCCAAAGTCACCGAAGGGGATAACGTCATCAATCTGGAATTGAAATCAAAACCGAAAACCAAAACCAGATAGCATACTTCTGCCCTGTTCTCTTAATCAGCGTCTCACTTTCAGAAAGATCATCATGTTCCGTTCCGCTTATGTTGTACGATCCTGTCTTGTTCTCTGCGCGTTAATCACAATGGTCGCAACGCCATCCCGGGGTGAAGATCAAAAGACAGAGCCGACCAATGCCAGTGAAGCGGCTGCCAAAAAAGCAAAACAGGCAGCCGACCTGAATCAGAAGTTCGCCGCCTGGAAAGCGACACTCCCTCCCGAGCAGCAGGAATGGGAAACCGTTCTGGAAGAAAACCTGGGCGGGTTTTATCTCCCCCATTATCAGCGATCAAAGCTGCAGGGAAAAATCACCGCCTGGGATTATGTTGCCGATGATCCGCAGCTGCCGCGCGTCATTCTGATCGGCGATTCTGTTTCCCGCGGCTATACCGTGGCGACGCGAAACGCTCTGGCAGGGAAAGCAAACGTGCATCGCGCCCCCGCCAATTGCGGACCGACGGCGACCGCGTTAAAGCAACTCGATGTCTGGCTGGGCAAAGGGGACTGGGATATCATTCATTTCAATTTCGGAATCCACGACCGCCGCACGCCGATTGCCGACTATGAAGCACGCCTGGAGACCATCGTACAACGCCTGCAGAAAACGGGAGCCACACTCATCTGGGCCAGCACCACACCGGTTCCCGCCGACTGGAAAGAGGGTCCTTCCATCAAAACCGCCATCGAAGAGCGTAACGTCATCGCCGCACGGGTGATGAAAAAGCACGGCATCGAAATCGACGATCTGTTTACCTTCATCACACCCCAACTCTCTGAAACGCAAAATCCCAAAGACGTGCACTTCAACGAAGACGGCTATACACAACTGGGAACGCAAGTGGCGAAAAGCATTTCAGAAACCCTCAAAAAGCACGAGTCGAAATAGTCAACGTCCGGCACAACAGGCACGAAAACGGGGGGCAGGATTTGAACAGAAATCCCTGCCCCTTTTTCAGTCTGTAAGCAGTTCCCCTGCCCCTCTCCGAACCAGCCGCCTGCATTGTGTAGAACGGAAACCGCCTGGGATACGAGTTCCGGATTGACTTCTCTTTACGGCGCGTATATCTCTATGGTTAATACGATTCGCATCCCGCGAGTCAGGCCAATGAGAATCGCCATGCCGCTGCTTCTGCGAATCACTGTCTGCTCGCTTTGTCTGGTTGTGGTCGGTGTCATCTTCGCCTTTGGGGCACCGGCGGCAGACAGCTGGCAAAGCCTACGTAATTTTGCCGTCGGCTCGCTTATTGTAGGGCTCTCACTGGTCGCAAGCCTGCTGACTTCGATTCTGTCTGCCCTGCTCCATCCGCAATGGAGACGGGCGGCACTCTGGCTGGCGGCACTGTCATGCCTGCTGCTCGTGAGCGGCTTTTTGATCTGGCTTAATGCCTGACATCCTGATTCACCTCGATTACGGAAGGGAACAGCATGGTATCGCAACGCGTTGATCGGATGATGATGCAGGTAGGAGATCAGTACCATGTCTGGCACCTGGAACCGCTGTGGGAGGCCACCCGGGATGCCCCGGTGATTGATGTGGAAATCGAGTCGCTCAAACACGTGGACGCCGTCTGCTGGTTCGACGACCGTAACCCGGCGACACTGCGAAATGTGGCCGCGCACTTTCAGAGAATGGAACGAACCGACACCGCTTACCCGATTCTCCTCGACCCCGACGGCCAGCTGTTCGACGGCGCCCACCGCGTTGCCAAAGCCCTGGCCCATGGTCAATCCACTATCAAAGCAGTCCAACTGCAAGAAGTCCCCCCGCCCGATGAAATTGTGGAAGTGGGGGAGTGAACTGGCTGTAATCCACAGAACTTCACAGGCAGAACTCATACTCGGGCTGCCGCACAATGGGCCGCTCATCAAAGAGGATCTCGGGATGCCTTTGATGGGCGCGACCATCGCCAACTATCGCAGAGTGATGAAAAACAGGGAAGAGCGGGGTTATGTCACGGCAGCCTCAGCGGCGATTCTGTGGAAGCATCCGATATTCACGGGGACCGCAGAGCGTCGCTATCAGGTTCCCCAGATCGAATGGCATGACCTCGCCGTTAAGAACGATCGCCAGCAACGGGTGGCACATCTGACCGGACGGATTTCCTCGAACGTCCCGGCGCACAGCATTATCGTTTACGACACGGCACCTGACGTACGCACCCAGTATTTCCAAAAGCCCTACGTGGCCCGCGTGGAAAAAGACGGCACGTTCGACATCACCATCAGCGAACCGGTAAGCGTACAGGCCAAAGGTGTGTTGAAAGTCGTCGCCTGTTGCGAAAACGGAACGATGACCGGCGACGGCAAGACCCGCGGCCTCAGCAGCGCGCATGAAATCAAATACCAGACATCACGCACGGGATATCAGTTGATCAAGTGAGAACCGGCGACTGAAATTTGAAGAGTCTGCGCAGACCGAGACGCACGGAGCGTTGTATCACCACGTGGTTTCTGACAGGGGAAATAGCATGTCTATGGTTCTGTGAGAATCGAATTTGGGGCAACTATGGGTGGGGTATTTGAACTGATTACTTGAATTGCTTTTGTAGTTCTGCCATTACCGATTGAGCCCCATTTATGTCGATCACATCTTCTGCAATCGACCATTCGAGAAGTTGCTCAGATAAATATTCGTCATATTTCCGTCGATGTTTGGGCTCAACCATTTTCGCAAGAACACTGGGTTCTTGTTTTGTTTGTATGAGTTGATGCAAAAGGTCTATTGTTTGATTTAAAGACAAATCTAATTCGATTGCCAATTCATGATCGAGTAACTTTATTTTGTACTTCTTAAGTATTGCCAGAATCGTTTGGTGAATTCTCGTACCAGTCCAGGTAAACCAAAGAGTTTTAGTTGGAGATAATTCAAAAAGATCTTTGTGAATCAAATCGGTGTTTCTAAATGTCGTTCGTGCCTGTTCCAACAGTTGATTTGACGTCGGGTTTAAATAGCCATATTGCTTATTTTCAGCTAATACCTGTCGCATCATCTGTCGAACTTTTTGATGAACATTGGAACCAAGTGAATCCCATTTTGGTTTTTTTCTTCCTCGTGCTGGTACCACTCCAATTTCTTTCCTCTCATAATCGATACCAACCACCTGCCAGCGTTTTCCCGCTAATAGAAAATGCTGATTTTCTGAGGGAATATATGTCGTAGGTAGCATTCCAATTGCCTGTCCCTGATACACGACACGAAATTCGGGAGGCGTTGCAAATGCAGAATAGAATTCATAGGAACGAACAATTTTTTCACCTTTCAATCCAAGAATCAGTTCCCCCTGCTCAGTCTGTTCAATTAAATCTTCATTTCCGATCTGGCGCAAAACATCAATGAACAAAGTCTGATCTATTTGATAAAAAGCACCAGATTTAATGAGACGCGTAAATAATTCTGCTGCTTGAATTCCACCAGTCTCTGCGATGACACTGAGAATCTGTTGTACCAAGGTACTCAAATCTCCTGAATTGGAATCACATGGCTCAACCCAGGATTCAAGCATTAATTCTGTGAGTGCAATTGCCTGTACAAGTGGAGGATAAAGCTGACGACTCAGATGTTGAGACCTGGTAAACAAATCCCCCGGTAGAAAGATACGCATAATCTGTGGCTGGGATTCTTCACGTCCACTCCTTCCCAAACGTTGCACAAGCGAATTGACTGACCAGGGACATCCAATCTGGCCGACCGCACGCACATTTCCAATGTCGATTCCTAACTCGAGTGTCGCAGAACAGACCGTGGTAAAAGGGATTTTCCCCTGCATCATCTTTTCGGTATGTTCACGAATATCACGACTCAGTGCACCATGATGAATCAAGAACTGATCAGGACGCCCCTCTTTCGCCGCCAGGTGATTCAATTCATCCGTGTACCATTCGACATCCGGTCGTGTATTGGCAAAAATAAGATTCTTTCCCTTTGAAAATGAATTATAGAGATCCTCTGATAATTCATTTGATGATTGCGAGCTCTGTTCCTCTTCGTCATTCGATGACTGATAGGCGAAGATGCCATACTGGATTGACTTTTTTGAAAGATCGTCCTTGATTAAATCAACTCGTTCAGCGGCATTCGGGCGCACCCATTCAGCGCTGAGCTTTTCATCCCCGATAGTAGCTGATAATCCCACAATGCGTGGCGGATTGATTGCACACTGATCAATACGAAACAGAAGGCTGCGAAGATGGGTCCCCCTTTCAGTTCCCTGCAAGGCATGAATCTCGTCGATGACCACAAACGAAAGGCTGTGAAAAAGACTATTGAGTGCTGTTGAGCGATTTACAAAAAGTGATTCAATTGACTCCGGGGTAATGAGTAAAACCCCTCTCGGATTGCTCACGAATTTCTGTTTTTTGGAAGCCGAGACATCTCCATGCCAGCGATGGACCGGGATCTGGGCAAACTCACAAAGTTCTTCTAAACGGCGAAACTGATCGTTGATGAGTGCTTTAAGTGGCCCGACATAGATCACCTGGACAGAGCTGGCAGGATTTTGACAGATCACCGAGAGAATGGGGAGAAAAGCTGCCTCTGTTTTACCTGACGCTGTTCGAGCAGAAATGATTAAATCATTCTGCGAATTCTGTAATAATTCAATCGCCTCTTCCTGGATTGGCCGAAGACTCTCCCAGCCAAGTTTCCACAGTGCTTTCTGAATCGGTTCTGCCAGCAGTGCATAACTACTTGAATAATTCACAGACGAAACCCCGAAAGGTTATCTGGAGAATCACTCCCCGTATCACTGACCTGTTGCTTTGCCCCATTACTCTTTCGGTTTAAAAGATCTGCCCACCCTGTTTCTGGATTTTGCTCCAGAACTCTCAGCAAACCAGTAAAATCTTTTACGGTATCTCGAGGAGTTTGATAATAAGCAGCTCCCATTCTTTCGTTACACATCTGGAGATACGCTGCTATTCCTTGGTCTGGGATCAGATATTTATCGCGATCACCTGATGCAAAAACATTCCGGATATTGTGTAACAATACAAAACAGTCTTCGGGAGTTAGACTATCGAGCTTGATAACTGGACCTGAAAGGTCTTTTTGTGTCTCTGTGGCGAATCGATTTGAAGCCAGCCGTGTTGCCAATGCCTCGTAGCTGAACAGCCCACGGCGTCGATCCTCCAGGCAGTCATCGGTCCCTGCAAATAGAAAAGAGAGGCCTTCTGTTTGCCCCTGCAGACAATCGTTTAGAATCCGCAGAATTGCTTCATAGTTATTATTTCTAGCCTGAGAGTTGTTCAATCGATGGGATAAAACAACAAGTTCGTCGAGAGAAACAAGCAGTCCTTTATAGCCTGCCAATCGTACGAACTGCGACATCAGTTTCATTGATTCATAAATATCAGCATCTTCAATAATTGCCCGTACACCGAGATCGTTTCGAGCCTCAGTTTTGGTCCCATACTCGGCTCTCAACCAACGTAATGCAGCATGTTGGAGTTCATCGTTTTGTGTCCGATAACCTTCGTAGTAAGCTGAAAGTACTTTAGCGAAATCATAACCATTTACTAATTCACGCAATTCGGACAGTTGTCTTTGAATCTCTTTGGCGACGTCTTCCTCATCTCCGCCAGAACTCGTAATATTATATTCCACATCTCCGACCCAGCGTTCGACCAGATTGGGTAAAGCGCCACCTTCAGGGCGAGAAGGGGTTGCCAGATTTTTCATTAGCTCTGAATAGAGTGACCTGGGCTGCCCACCCGATCCATGTAATCGGCGATCTGTTGTGATGTCTGCCTGAACGACAACAAATTTTCGCTTCAGTGCTACATTCTGAATCAAGTTCAGGAAAAATGTCTTTCCTGACCCAAAACGCCCAATAATAAAGCGAATGCTGGATGCACCTTGTTCAACAATCTGTAAATCCCTGATGACTGCCTCAACCTCATCTTTTCGGCCCACCTGAATGTGTTGAAGACCAATAGAAGGTACAACACCGGCTCCAAGTGACTGAATAATCGCTGTTCGTTCTCTTCCACGTATCATTGTGTGTCTACCCTCTGTATTATCAAGACGTTGTATTTATCAGATCAGTAGCGATTTGCACTGTATCCTCAGATTCATCGATTAGCCAGTCGCCTAATGAATCAAGTGACCATTCATTGATGGCTTCAAGAGCTCCCATGAGCATCAATCCCTGCGATCGTGCACACGTTTCGAGATCAGTTCGTGACCATTGTGACCGTGACAACAGCTCTTTCAAGAAAGGCTGATACCTTACATCCAGCCCCGTGCAGTTAAAGTCTGTTGTGTTTTCCGTATCAGACTCAAATTTCACTTCTGTCTGTTTTTCAGCATGTAAGGCCGGTTCTACTGGAACAGGCTGTACATCGATTTTCAAATCTGGCTCCACTGTTTCCTCAATGGGAACACTTACCTCTTCTTCATCTTCAATCATCACATTTTGCAGGAATTCTGCTACTTGTGATGTTTCAGACATAATTTCTCGAATCCGATCATGATTCAAAACAAGTTCAGCTTCCGCAGATGAATCATCCTCGACACTGACAACACCTTCAGTGAGTTGATCAATTCGGTCTGGATCAAGTTTGAGATTCCGAAATGCCTTTTTCAGAGCTTTAGTTTCATCAGGAGTAATAATATCATCTGCTGATGCAATCCCTACGAGGAGATCACCGACAATATTCCGCTGTTCTTCTGGCAATGCCATTAGTTTTCTAGCCAGACTGGTCTCGTCTGCCGGATAACGAGAGAGTAGTAACGAGAGATGTTCCAGACGGACGGATTCCTGCGGCGACAAATTGAACTGCTGCTCAAGATGAGTAGTAATCATCTCCAGTTCTTCTTTATCTACAGTCCCATCTGCACACGCAATTGACATCCCAAGCCGAAGAAGAATTGATGCAGCGTGATATGATTTCAGATTTTCACTACCGTCATATTCTCTAGGAAAGACACTAACAAATTCATCCCAACGATAGTTCTGCCCAGTTTCTCTGGAATCCGGTTCAAGACATAAATCCATGCAGTCTGCAGAATTCAGAATCTGTTCACATTGTTTTTTAGTCAGTCTTGGACGTTCAGAGATCCCACGTACCTTTGCCAGTTCCGAAACAGAGATTAACGCTACACCACTATTATCCGTAAATTTTTCAATAATCTGATACCAAGCATCAAAATCTGGATGATCATCATTACGAAGTTCGACGGGTAACGCTTCATATACATCAGCAGTAACACCTTCATCATCATTGAATTTTCTTTGCACTCGATCAAAAGATTTCAAGTCATCAATAACAGCAGACCAAATCTCGGTCAGGGGATTAAACTGTGAAGGAATACCAAGTGTATTTGGAAGCAAGATTCTATTTTGAAAGAAGCCACCCTTTATACCTATTAGTGATTCACTCGCTGGTCGATAATCGAAACAAAAGTCTCGCTTTGATGTTTTAAGACGAAGACCATCCTTATACATCTCTGTAAATCGGGAGCAAAACAGCTCACGAAATTTATCGGGATGCCGTTTAAGCACCACGCTTCGAAGTGAACGAGAGTCATTTTCGGCAACGAGAAACGCCACATCGGGAGGAATTGGTAAATTCTGTTTCTGATAAATGGATAACAGTGCAGACAGGTTTGCTTCACTCCAGAATTCGGTGGCATCTATAATTTGTTTAAGCGATTCATCGTTTAGCTCTCTGACTTCTGAGGCAACAAGTGCCGCCCTCCAGAGAAGGCTAGAACAATAACGTTGAAATGATCTTGAAAATTTGTAGATAGATAATAATCGAAGAAGCTCTGTGATTATTACTTGCGAATCTCTACGTTCGAGTACAATTCGTCTTTCCAACCCATAAAAATAGATGAAAACGTAACCCAGTTCTACTAAAGGATTACGTCGCCCGCTGTTAAGCCAGTTCAGATAATTCCTACGCTGTTCTGGGGAGCATTGCCTGTAACTGGGCCAGTAAGGCAGTTTATGTGCACCCAGTCCAGATATTGCTACAGGAAGTCCTGTTTCTATCAACGAAGCGTCATAAGGCTGATTTAATGTCCCGGAAATGAGATAAATCAGAGGACTCTCAAGCTTCATTTTATCAACCGTAGCAACCGAACCAGGTCCGTAAAAAATGACATCATCTACTGAAGCTCCACGTACCCAACGAGACACCATTTTAATATTGCTGCGCTGCGGAGGAGGCGAAGAGACACCGGGTTGTGTTATTGCTTGCGGAGCTACAGTATCTTGAGTTTGAATTTCAAACAGATGGTCAATATTTACTCCAGACTCATTATTTGAATTATCGATTGGTTTAGATTCAGCGACCGCCTTTTGAGACTCTTGCGCTTCGTATTGCGACTCTTTCTTTTGAATAGACGCTTTTACCTCAGCTTCCTGCTGCCACTTTTCGACATATGATAAAAGCACATCTTTTTTCCAAATTAATGCTGTTAAACAACCTATTATCAATATGAGTAAAACTACTTGAATCTGCCCAATTGCAAGACTCAAAATCCCGAAAAATAATAGCACTAAAGGTATAGCTACGATTATTTTTAGCCAATCAGGAAAATATTCTTCGTCAGAATCTAAATCAGAATCAAAGGTGGGAACCTGTAAAGGTGCCTTACATTTTGGACACCGAACTCTTCGTCCTGACAGTGTTGAAGCAACACGTAAATTACGGTTGCAACTCCCACATTTCAGCAAGACCATTTCCGTATCTGGTTGTGACATTGAACACCTTGAATGATCAAACACTATATTACACAGGACACACCACCCCCACGTAACCACATGGCCACCACTGAATTCCAGTATCAGGAAGTGAAGCAATTTTTTCAATCAGGATCTCAATGCTTTTAAAAGAAAACCAGATCCCCCTCCCCATGTGCTGTGGTTCATGCTGATCTGGCTCAGGGCTTCACTTTCCGTTCCAGCAACAACCCCTGATACCCGGCGGGGATCAGGAGTTGGTTGTTCCAGAAGCGGCAGGCGCCGGGGTGGCCTGTTAGATCGTATTCGCCGACGGGTTGGGGGTGCTGGAGGTCGGTGATGTCGAAGAGTTCTACACGTTGATCGGGGCGGCGGGAGAGGGCCAGTTGTTTGCCGTTGGTGGTGGGGCGGCCGCGGAGACGGTGGCCGGGGACTGCGATCGCGGGCAGCTGACTGACTTCGCGCTGGTCGCCGGGCTCTAACAGTTGCAGCTTGCCGTGTTTGACAAGCAGCAGTTTGTCATCCAGCAGACAGACGCCGTCCGTAAAGCTGTAACGCCGTTCGTCGGGGGTGTTGCCCTGGTAAACGGGTTTCTCGCCGGTGACGTCGTACCAGGCCGGTCCGCTGCCGTGCCAGTAGGCGACCAGGTAACGGCCCCCCAGCAGTTCGGGGACCAGCTGATCACCGTAGAACAGGCCGACCTGGCTGTCTTTCAAAACCACTTTGGGATGGGCGGGATCCTGGACGTCGGCGATCTCCACGGCGGAGCTGCCCCAGTGGTATAAGGCGAACCGCCCGGGGGCGGGACAGGCGACCTGTTTCACATTGCGGTTCTTCAATTTGAGTCGGCCGATTTCGGTCAGTTCATATTCGGGGCTGATGTCGTAGATGGCGAGCCCGGCGTCGTTCTCGGCGGCGTAGAGTCGCGAACCGGAGACGGCCAGGTGCATGACCTCGCCTTTACCTTTGGTCACGCTGACGGGTTCCAGGGTTTTGCCGAGCCGCACCGCATGAATTCCGGCACTGCCGCAGGCGGCCCAGGCGATGTCGCCCACGACGGTGGCAGAGCGGACCTGACCGCCGGGCTGGTAAGTGAGGAAACGGGGATCGCCGGCTTTGCCTTGAGCGGCTTTCAGTTCAGGTGCCCGGTCCTGTTCGGGGACGACCGGAGTGGCGAGGCCGGGCGCGGGGACGACGTAGAGACCGGTGAAGATGCCGGCGGCGTAGATCACTCCCTTACCGAGGGCGATGCCGCCGACGGGGTCGGGGGTGTGGTCACTCTTTGACCTGGGCGGGAGGATGGCGTGGGCGACGATCCGTGGTTGCTTCATGTCGTGAATGTTGACGACGAAGAGTCCGTTCCAGGTATCGGCGACGACACAGTGATCCCCGGCGACGCGGGCGGTCCACATGTCGTTCGAAATGTGATAGGAGGCCGGGAACTTGACGCGGGAGACGAAGGTCGGTTTTTCGGGATCGGCGACATTGAAGATTTCGAGTCCGTGCCCTTTGCCGTCATCGCGGCTCCCCCTTGAATGGTGTCCGGTAGCGGCGAAGCAATAGTTGCCGCGGAGGCAGCCGCCGTCACCAAAACCGTCGAGAAGGGCTTCACTGATGATGGTGGGTTGGCGCGGGTTGCGGACGTCGGCGATGACGAGTTTCCGGGGCGCCCAGTCGCCGATATAGAGGATGCCGTCGCGGGCCCAGCAGGACTGGGCTTCGCCCGTTTTCAGCATGCTGACATGTTGCGGGGCGCGGGGGTTGGAGACATCGATGATCTCGACGCCGTACTGCCGCGTGGCGACGAAGGCCAGAGAGCCGGAGACCCAGATGCCGGTGGCCATCTCGACGGTGTCGTAGTGGCTGAGGAGTTGCGGTTTGCTGGAATCGGAAATATCGATGAGCCAGAGTCCATCCTGGCGAGCGGTGATATAGGCGATGTTGTCTTTGATAAAGAGCTGGCGGGTATTGCCCAGGCCGGAGAGTTCGCCGAGCGGAACCGGTTTTTCGGGCCGGGTGATGTCGAGCACGTGGAACTTGCCGCGCCCGGTGGCATAGAGCCGGTTGCCAGCCACGGCGACAGCCTGGCAGGCATCGACGCCATCGACCCGATGGGGAGTCAATGAGGGTCCGAAGGTGTCTGATGAGTGACCAGCGGGGAGGAACTTCGGAGTGGCGATGACCAGGAGGCAAATCAGGAGTGCAAATTTCAGGCGGGGTATGTTCATGTGAGCGTGCTTTGCAGGAGGGTTGCGGCTGATTGATGGTGTCAGTATTTGATTATGTGGGGCCGGGAGGCTGATGTCAATTTGTGTGGTGTGTAGTGGTAGCTGAGCACTGTTGGGCAAGCCAACAGTGGCACCCGGAACTTTGTCTCGAGGTGGGAATTTTCAAGGGAGCGTTCGGAGGAGTGCTCTGTCAGTTTCCTGCTCGCTGCGCTCACCCCGAATTGCATTCGGGGCCACCCATTGAATAAATCGCTTTACAGATCAGGATGATTCAAAGCATCGTCAAACCGGACTTCTAACTTGAGATCATCCCACCGCTCGTCATACTCCTGTAGATACATTCTCAACTCGCGTTGACACTCTTCGTCACCGCGCCAGTGCTCGATCAACGAGGGAATTACGTGTATTGCCTCCCATAGATCGTTGATCTGCTCTCGTGAGATTTCTTCCTTCAATGTCCAGTTACGAGTTGTATATGCCGCGACATGAAGGACTCTGAGTGCTGCTCGAAGGGTTGGCTCAGGTGCGAGAGAATAATTCATTTCATGCTTCCAATTGTGGTATTGAATTTCAGGAGACTCGACAGGAGTACGAGAGAATCTTCATTCGCTTCAGGCTCAATCAATCGTACCAGAGTTTGGCAATATTCAGCAAATAAAATCGATGGCCAGTGTGATGGCGGATCATGACGGGTTGTTCTGGTGGGTGCCTGGGAGGGACTTTTGATTGTTTGCACTGGCAGTTTCCTGTTCGCTGCGCTCACCCCGAATTGCATTCGAGGCTACCCGTTGCTTTCGTGTGGTTTCGTGTATTTCGTGGTAGAAAAAAGAAGAACGCCGGTTTCATCCGGTCCCGTTGCGATGCGAAACTGGTTCGAACATCGCCAGGCGGGCGGACACATGGGTCACGCCCCTACGGCTAGCTCGCTCCGCTCGCCCCGAATTGCATTCGGGGTTACCCGGTATTTGGTAGCGTAAAAAACAAAACTGTGAGATTAAGAATAAATTGGGAGCCAACCGGGGCGAAGGCCCTGCGGCTCATTGCGGATGGCACCCGACAGGTTGTTCAAGAGGCGATCATAGAAGAGGGCAGGATTTTTAATCGCGAATCCTGACCTCTCCTTTCTCTCCTGTAATTTCAAATCATGTGGGAGCGATTAAACTCTATCTCAGATCACCGGGAGCAAAGCCGAGCTCGAGGGGCGCGTGGGGGTGGTTGCCGCAGATGAGCTGCAACTTTTGCCAGAGCGTGAGTTGCTGCCTCCAGTTTTTGACCGCAGCTTTCAGCTTCGGTATGGAAGGATGTTCTTCCTCTTTTACGTCGAACAATGCATTGTAAAATCCCGGTAAATTCTTATCCAACAGCAGGGCAACGGCGAAATTAACTTTAAAGACAACCGGCGCGTCGGCTCGCAGAAAGATGCCTCCATTTACGAGGAGGCTGCGGTAGATCTCAATCGCCACCTGAGGATTCCCGAGCCGCAGCTGACAAACGGCTGTCGCATTCTTCAACCAGGGGGTCTTTATTTTCGAATTTGAAATCAGTTTCAGTGCCTGGTCAGGAGCGTTCGCCTGCAGCAACTGATCCACACGGTTGAGCAGCATATCAATGTCTGATGTGCGCATAGACTCAGAAGCTTTCTCATTCTGCTGATAAGTTTGTGTTTGTATTCTTTTAAAATCGTCATTTTTCTGGTGCATGAAACAGGGTCCTTAAAAACCATGGGGGATACTTCCGCCTGGACTGTGTCCCGATTTACTGTCGCGTCTCCTGGGCCATCTGGATCAAGCAGCACAGATCGGGAAAGACTATGATTAAATGTGACACGCTCTATCTTGCCACTGAACCAGCAGACCCCCGCAGTTGGGTTTTGTGGACGCATTGAGGGCGTAGACTGTCTGTGAAATGCATGACAGGATCACCGAATGCATCAGCGGCAGTAGAGTGTGATCAGGGGTTGAGTCAACTGATCAAAGCTGAGTGAGAACCCGAAACGAAATTTCCGGGGCTTATTCCATCACGTCAGCCACGTACAGAAGAGGACCTGCAGAGAAATGCCAGAGAGACCGTGCCAGTTGGAGGCGCGGATCGCATTCCGGCCCGAATTTCGACGGAAGGCAACGGTATTCTGAGCATGGAAAGCATACGCAACATCAGAATTGTGGAGATGGGCTCCTGTCGTTCCGCCACCAGTCTGTCGAATTGCATGAGGAGGGGACTGGTCAGGCAGAGTATAAGCGCGTGCGTGTGGAGCGCTGTCTGCAGTGGTTTGAGACTCGGACGCACATTCACGTGGGGCAGAATGGGAATCACCGGATACGCAGGGATGAAGCTCCATACCGCCGGTTGTGCTGCCAAGCAGAAATACAATTGTCTGTAATATCGCGAACACAACCGTACCTTACTGGTCGATGGAATCCTGAGTGAGTCTCTCGACTCTCATGAACACAGAAGTATATCCCGGCTCATAAGACTTGAACAGCCCGTTTTTTTTCATTTCTTAAATCCGGAATAATGCCAAAACGATGCCTGGCTTCAGATTTTCATGCGTTCCTGACTCACCAGGGCATACCTGCTCTGACGGTTTCCCGTTGTCTGTAACAACGCCGAATTGCAATCGGGGTTACCCGTTCATCAGTTCGCGAGATTCATCTGCGGGGTATGGGAGCCGATCTTTATAATTCGTGGTGAAATACGCAGGGAAGCCTTGATCGCAATCACTGTCGGACAAGCCGAGAGTGGCACACGGCGATCGTGAAAACTTAGTATGGGAAGCTCGGTTCTGTATGAACGCGGCAGCTGCGACCTCCTGCTCGCTACGCTCGGCCCGAATTACATTCGGGCTTATCTATTTCTTTCTTGTGACCTTATGGAATGAGGATTGAGGTAGTGTGATGGATTGTTTATTTGATTTAGCTGCTGATGAATCTTGTGAGGAAACTGATTTCAGGAGCCTGCTGTTTTCATTGTTCGAAAGGATATTCTCTGCAGGGGCGCGAGGGTGTCAAGGGGGGATGAACCGAATCGGGCGGCGATACAGGTTGACAGGGGTCCGATGTGAGGCGACGCCCGGGCGGTTTTGGGGTGAAACGGCGGCGAAGTGCGGCGACCCGCAGGCATACATTCGGAACAGGTGCGGTGATGCGAACTGAAAACATGGAAAAAAAGGGCTGTTTTATGGTGAAGAACAAGAACAACTGTCGCGTGTTTCAGTGCACTGTAAACTGGGCACGCGCGCGACTCAGAACAACGTTTATCGCTGTTGGCGCGGCGGGGTCAAGTTCAATCTGTTCCAGATCGTTGTGGTTACTGACTGGATTTGCAGGAGGCTGGTTTGCGCAGTGGTGGTCAGGAGGAGGTTGAGATGGTGGGGAGTTTCAAGGGGAGCAGGTGTTTTGCCTCTGGGAGTTGGCAGCGTTTACTGAATCACTGTCGGGCAAGCCGACAGTGCCACACGGGGAGGTTGAGATGGTGGGAGGTTTCGGGGGAGTGGTCGGATGATTTCTCTGTCGGTTTCCTGTTCGCTGCGCTCACCCCGAATTGCATTCGGTGTTACCCGTTTGTTGTTAGAGTAAAAAACAATATGTGAGATTAAGAATTGATTGGGAGCCAACCGGGGCTAATGCCCTGCGGCTAATTACAAATGTCATACGTCGGGGATATAGGGCTTTTTCTCTTCACTGTCGGACGAGCCGACAGTGCCACCCGACCGGGAGGGAATCAATGCTTCAATGCGCAGGAAAACAGGGAGAACGAAAGTCGCTCTCCCTGTTTCTTCAGATCGATCTAACCGAAGCTCTGAATTCAGTCTCCGAAGGCGCCGTCGAAGGCGATGTCGGAAGGGGCGAAGTCGACGTTCTTGGTGAACTGGCAGGCTTCGCGGGCACCCTGGTCGCGGTTCATGCCCATGTCTTCCCATTCGATGGAAAGCGGGCCGCCGTAACCGATGTCGTTCAGGGCGCGGATGATTTCTTCGAACCTTACGCCGCCACGACCGACGCTGCGGAAGTCCCAGCCACGACGCTGATCGCCAAATGGCAGATGGCTGGTGAGAATTCCGGTGCGACCGTTGAGGGTGACGGAGGCGTCTTTCATGTGCGCGTGATAAATACGATCGGGGAAGTACCGAATGAACTCGACGGGATCGACGCCCTGCCAGATGAGGTGGCTGGGGTCGAAGTTGAAGCCGAACTCTTCGCGATGGTCGAGGGCCTTGAGCGACGCTTCCGCGGAGTAGATGTCGAATGCGATTTCGGTGGGATGGACTTCCAGCGCGAACTTGATGCCGCATTCCTGGAAGACGTCGAGAATCGGATTCCAGCGGTCGGCGAGCAGCTGGTAACCGGCGTCGTACATTTCCCGTGGTGTGGGGGGGAAGTCGTAGAGCAGATGCCAGATGCTGGAACCGGTAAAGCCGTTGACCACACTGACGCCGAGCTTCTGTGCGGCGCGGGCGGTGTTCTTCATTTCTTCGATGGCCCGTTCGTTGACGCCGGCGGGATCGCCGTCACCCCAGACGTATTCGGGGAGGATCGCTTTGTGGCGCTGGTCGATGTTATCGAGGACGGCCTGGCCGACGAGGTGATTGG
>CENL01041703.1_pt1 | contig 52676 bp, 29 predicted proteins | sample 530221 | NCBI WGS metagenome assembly CENL01 (sample SAMEA2619791, study PRJEB7988) | marine metagenome | isolation source: saline water (ENVO:00002010), including
CACGGGAGTAAACGTGAGATTTCCCCCATCGATGTCGGCCCGACTGATCACCTGATTTAACGCCACGTCTACGCCGGATAACTGCAGCGCACCGACCGTCTCCAGCGTTGTGATTCTCACACTCGCGAGGGTATCACCGTCGATATCACTGAAGTTAAAATCGACTGATGTAAATGTATATGTCGCATCCTCGCTCATGGTAATCGTACTGTCTGTAGCGACAGGAGCGTCGTTGGTCCCATTCACATTGACGGTCATCAGATACGGGGATGCCGATTCCATGGTACCATCATTTACACGAAATTCGAAGTTGTCATACCCGACACCACTCGCATTCGCCCCGGGTGTAAACGTGAGATTCCCAGCATCGATATCGGCTCGACTGATCACCTGATTCAACGTCACATCCACGCCGGACAATTGCAGATCCCCCATGCTTTCCAAAGCAGTGATCCGAACGCTCGCCAGTGAGTCGCCGTCAATATCACTGAAATTGAAATCCGCGGCTGTGAAAGTATAAGGCATATCTTCGCTGGTCGTCACTGTGCGATCTGCTGCCTGCGGCCCATCATTCACCGGGGTAACATCGATGGTCATCGTATAACTGGCGACTGAATTGACTGTGCCATCATTCACGCGATAACCGAAGCTGTCGTAGCTCGCGCCATTCGCGTTCGCCACAGGTAAAAACGTGAGATTTCCCGCATCGATATCGGCGCGGCTGATCACCTGGTTCAACGCTACATTCACGCCTGCCAGGCGTAACGCACCGACTGACTCCAGTGTCGTAATCTGCACGCTCGCCAGCGAATCATCTTCGATGTCACTGAAGTTAATATCAGCCGCGGTAAAAACGTAGGACACATCTTCATTAGTCGTGACGGTATAATCCGCAGCCGTCGGTGCATCGTTGACCGCAGTCACATCTACCGTCAGCGTGTAGGCAGAGACTGAATCCGCCGTCGCATCATTGACTGTGAATCCAAAACTGTCGTAACCCGTGCCACTCGCATTCGCTGCCGGCGTAAATGTCAGATTGCCGGCTTCAATGTCAGCGCGACTGACCACTTGATTCAGCGTCACATCCACCCCCGAAAGCTGTAATGCTCCCAGGGTTTCCAAGGTTGTGATTTGAATGCTTACCAGTGTATCCCCATCAATGTCGGTGAAATTAAAGTCTGCTAATGTAAAGACATACGCGGTATCTTCAGTCGTCGTTACCGTGTTATTCGCTGCTGTGGGAACATCATTCACCGGTGTAACGTCAACAGTCACGACATATGAGGAAACAGCGTCCGCAGCCCCGTCATTTACAAGAAACCCGAAACTGGCATAATCTGCCCCGTTGGCATTTGCGACAGGGGTAAATGTAAGATTTCCCGCATCGATATCGGCGCGGCTGACCACCTGGTTCAGTGTCACATCCACGCCCGAGAGTTGCAAAGATCCGACCGTCTCCAGTGAAGTAATCTGCACGCTCGCCAGCGAATCTCCCTCGATGTCACTATAATTAAAATCAGCTGCCGTGAAGGTGTAGGAGGTATCCTCACTGGTAGTCACGGTATTGTCAGCAGCCGTCGGAGCATCATTCACCGGAGTGACATCGAGGGTCATCGTATTGGAGGGAGAAGAATCCAGCGTCCCGTCATTTACAGTGAAGCCGAAGCTGTCGTAACCAGTGCCGCTCGCATTCGCCACCGGGATAAATGTGAAATTCCCCGCATCGATGTCCGCCCGGCTTATCATCTGGTTCAGCGTCACATCCACTCCCGACAGTTGCAGAGATCCCACGATCTCCAGAGCGGTAATCCGGATACTCGCCAGAGGACTCCCTTCGATGTCGCTATAATTAAAATCGGCTGCGGTGAAGGTGTAAGACGTATCCTCGCTGGTGGTCACAGTATTGTCGGTAGCCGTTGGTGCATCGTTGACTGCGGTCACATCCACCGTCATGGTGTTCGAGGGTGTGGAGTCCAGTGTTCCATCGTTAACAGTAAACCCAAAGCTGTCATATCCCGAGCCACCGGCATTCGCGACCGGGGTAAATATGAGATTCCCTGCATCAATGTCGGCCCGACTGATTACCTGATTCAGCGTTACGTCCACGCCTGACATCTGTAGTGCCCCAACTATCTCCAGAGCTGTGATGTGTACGCTCGCCAGGGTATCGCCGTCGATATCACTGAAATTGAAGTCAGCTGCGGTAAACGTGTAAGGTGTGTCCTCACTGGTCGTCACCGTATTATCTGATGCAGCGGGGATCTCGTTCACGGGAGTCATGTTGACCAGAATGGTCTGTGTATCACTGCCGCCAAACCCGTCGCTGGTCTCGACAATCACTTCATAAATATTGTCGGTGTTGTTGTCGGTCGGACTTTCATAATCGGGAGCAGAGAGAAAGGTGAGCCCCCCCGTTACGTCATCGATCGTAAAGCGACCCGCATCAACTCCACCCGATATCGCATAGGTCGGTGTATCCAGGTTTCCATCGGTCGCGGTCACGGTCGTCACTGAAGTCGAATTCTCGGCAACATTCACCACCGCCGCTGCCCCGCCACCATCAGAAGTGATTTCTGGTGCTTCGTTGACCGTGTGACTCGCCTGAACATTGTCGATGTATAAATACTCGACAAACAGCAGCCCCAGCAGACCGCCATCATAGCCTGATTCAATCTGGATACGGATCTGCGTATCTGCTGCCATGTAGGACGAAATATCCCGGCTATAGGCTCCGTTATAATCCGTCAGGGTATCCAGAACGGTCCAGGAACTGCCCCCATTATCGGAAATCTGGACTGAGAAGGTGTCACCAGCTTCGGTTCCACTGGAGACCGCATCGAAAGAGAAAGTTGCATCATGAGCCGTCGAAAGATCGACCTCACGGGTCACGCTGTTGTCGGCACCGCTGTCGCCCACCATTCGCAGTTCACCACCGGTGATTCTGACATCACCGGTACTGGCGCTCTGCACCCCTCCCGAATTATCATTTTCCACCCAGTTACCATTCCAGTTTAGGGTGCCATCATTGTTGCCATATGACTGACTTCCGAACTGATCACGCACCGTCTCCGTTGCCAGCAGGCCCAGCCATTCATTTTGCACCAGGGATGAGAACACCACGTCGGTCTCAAGATCCCCCAGTTCATATTCCAGATCCCAGTCTCCTCCCAGGCTGGCCGAACCCGTATCGTCTGAACTCGCAGCGATGTCGGCTCCCGTCAGTTCCTGAATCTGTCTCAGCAGTTCCTGACCGGAATCGGTGGCTGCCAGATCACATCCATAAAACAGAAGGTCGGTTCCCCCAGAGAACGACTCACTCCAGCCGACGATGGCTTCCGAGAAGCGATCGAGATTCTCCAGACTCAACCAGGTCGCTCCCAGTTTGACCGACTGCGGTGTTCCATGCGAAACGAAATGGATCGCATCGACTTCAGAATAATTTTGTAATGCTTCACTGATCTGCAGGATCCCGTCCTGCTCACTGTCCAGCAGAATGATTTCGAGTTGACGCTGTTCGTCGCCCTGAGCCAGCAAGTCATCAATCAGTTGCTGGTAATGGTCGGTCGACTCGTCAATAAAAACGAGCTCCAGATCACGATTTGCCTCGTCAAACGCCTCGGACAGCCCGAACTCCTGCAGCAGGTCATCTACGGAGTCACTCAAAGTGGACGATTCTTCTGCAGGCACATCGGCGACCTGCATCGTTTCAGCACCATCGACGGATGGGGCGGGACTTACACCAGTTGTAGCACTGGCATCCGCATCCGCGGTCAGGCTTGGATCGATCACATCCACAGGCAGGGGAGCCGCACTCAGCATCAGTAGCTCCTCCAGCTGGAATGCCTCCACAACGCCGCCTCGGGGACACGTTTCAGTAGACTTTCTCATCCAGTATCTAAAGGGGTTCCAACACACTTTTGAGAACCTTTTCGGGGACAGGATCCATATCAGCTGGTCTGGATTCCAAACAGGATGACGGGACGTTCGGAATCACGGTCTTACGCTCTGCAGTAGAACTCTAGGTCCCCGACTTCAAGCATGTCGGATAGAGCTGCTTCCAATTTGGTCATATTTGTACATTGCACTGTTTTCCACTAAGGGGCTGGTAGGGCAAATACCTTAAGTGGCCACAAAGACACGTGAACTAGTCAAGAACATGGATTTAAAAGAGAGATAACGATTAAATGAACTTTTATGTTGAGGGTGTACATAGAATGCAAAAAATTTTTGCCTGCATAGATAAGATCCACCACAGTCGATACTGGTCCGTTTTTCTACTAGTCGTCTGGGGATGCTCCGGGTGCACGCTGCTCCCCGGCCAACTGAATTCGAAAGCCCGCATTGAAAACAAAGTCGCCTCAAGTGAGGGATTAACCTCAACTGCGATCTACCAGGCGCAGCACGAGACCGTTACGTCTGCCGCCGTCAATGAGGACTCGCAGATCAGCCTGGCTGCGCATGAATTCCAGGACGTAGCATCCCGGTCCCGTCAGAGTGCCAATACACCGGTGACCCTGTTGTCGCCTGACTTCGAGACACCTGCGGAGCCCCCAATCAGAACTGTAGCGGTTCCTCTTGTGAAACCAGTCCACCAGCTGACGCAGGCGATCATCCCCTATACTCCGCTGCCTCCTGCCCCCGACTCTGCTGTACCTTCCCGTTTACCAGAGTCGATCGCAGATGACGAATGGAGCACACAGCTGATTCCACAGAACTTCACTCCCTGGTGGTCAGACAGTGTGACCGTGCAGTTCCGACCACAGACGCATCAGAGCCTGGTGAATGTGAATACGCTGATTCAAGAAACGCTGGTGAATTCGTCCCAGATACGCATTATCAACGACGATCCCATCATCGCCGAAACTGCAATCACACAGGCGATGGCCGAGTTTGACCCCAAGCTGTTTATTGAATCCAAGTTCAATCGCGTCAGTATCCCTTCCAGCAGCACCCTTGATACCGGGACAAATTTCAGCCGGCTGCGGGAAAACAACTGGAGTTCAAATTTCGGTGTGCGACGTAAAAATAGTCAAGGGGGCGAACTTGAGTTTTCACAGCAGTTTGGTTTGAACACCAGCAACTCCATCTTTTTTGTCCCGCCCAACCAAGGGGATACCCGCCTGACGTTGAGTTATAGCCAACCGCTCCTCAATGGCCGGGGGGAGGCTTACAATGAAAGTCTGATCGTGCTGGCGGAACTAAATACCGACATCGCCACCGACCGCATGCAGGCCGCCCTGCAGGATCATCTGCTGAAAGTGACCGAAACCTACTGGGAACTCTATCTGAACCGTGTGTTGTTTATCCAGAAACATAAACACCTGCAGGACGGTATGCGGATCCTGAAGTACCTCGAACAGCGCTACAACATCGATTCCCTGCAGAGCCAGATCGCCCGCGCCCGAGCAGCTGTGGCCAAACGACGCTCAGAACTGATCCGCGTTGAAGCCGCCGTGCAGAATTCCGAAACACGCCTGCGGGCCCTGGTCAATTCACCCCAGCTTAAATCCAGCTCAAACCTGGAACTGATCTCAATTCAGCCCCCCATCGACAACAGCCTGCCCGTCACAATTGAAGACGCCATGGCCACGGCCCTCGAATATCGCTCGGAAGTCGATCTTGCTTCCCGCGAGATCGAAGCAGCCCGGGTCCGGCTGGGAGTTGCCTGCAACGACCTGCTTCCCAAACTCGATCTGGTTTTGGAAACATATCTCTCCGGTCTGAAGGGAGAATTTGATCTTTCTCGCGCCTGGCTTGACCAGTTCAGTGTCGGGGAACCCAGTTATACCGCAGGTCTGGTGTTTGAAATTCCCCTCTATCGTCAGGAATCCCGTTCACGTCATCTGCAGCGGTCTGTCGAGCTCCGCCGCTTGTTGAGCCGATTCGAACTGACCGTACAAAACCTGCGTGCGGAAGTGGAAACAGCCGTCCGTCAGGTCAGGACGGCAAACCTGAATTTACAGAGCCAGTACCAGGCCATGATCGCCGCGGAAGCGGATGTCGAATTCCTCCAACGTCGCTGGGAAATGGCCCCCGGTCTGGATCGCGCGTCCAGCTTTCTGCTCGAGGACCTGATTGACTCGCAGGATCGCAGGGCTGAGGCAGAGCAGGCATTCGTCACCGCCCAGGTGGACCATGTGCTCAGCCAGACCCGCTTGAACCGGGTCACAGGCACCATCCTGCGACAGGAACGAATCATTTCCGAAGCCATGCCGGAAGGCCCCGTCCCCAGTTCCGAACAAGCCTCGCCTTCGCCGGTAGCCCCCGCAGTTTCTACTCAGCAACAGGAGTCTAAGCTATGAAGCGACATCTCTGGAGTAGACAAACGCAGCCTGCATTCGACCGCGAGCTACTGGTTCACGTGTCAATACTTGCTTCTTCCTTACAATACATTGGAGATACCGAACTCACCAGCCGCTACCAGCAGTTGAAACAGCAGAACCGCGATCGTTCTGAGCAGATCACTATCCAGTCATTCGCTCTCGTTTCTGAAGCGGTCCGCCGCACGCTGGGATTGAATTATTATCGGGAACAACTCATGGCGGGCCTGGCAATGATCCGCGGTGAGATCGTAGAGATGCAGACCGGAGAAGGGAAAACGATCACCGCAGTCTTACCAGCCTGCTGGTACGCTCTGGCAGAGCGTGGCGTGCACGTCATGACGGTCAACGTTTATCTTGCGGAACGCGATTTTGAAACGCTTTCTCCGGTATATAAACGCCTTGGCTTGACTACAGGCCTGAATCAACCGCGTCTGTCCGCAGAAGAGAAAAGAACTGCCTACGCAGCGGACATTACATATGGACCGGGATATGAATTCGGTTTTGACTATCTCCGCGATCAGATCATGACGCTTTCCCAGCAACGCCCCCGACTGGGTAGTCAGTTTACCCGCACTTTGAATGGACAGTTGCTGACTCCACCACAGCGGGTACAATCGACACATGCGGTGGCAATCATTGATGAAGCAGACAGTGTTTTGATCGACGAAGCCACCGTTCCATTGGTCCTCTCTTCCCAGGGGGGACATCCGGCAGACAACGCAGACGTCTACCAGACTGCACGACTCGCGGCACTCACACTCAAAGCGGGTCAGGATTTCCTCGTCAATCAGCAGGTCTCCGAATTGCAGATCACCGACCTGGGCATCCTCCGTCTGTCAGTAGATCGTAGCCTGATTCCCATTGATCGCCTCGATCGTCCTTGGATCCAATATGTCGAACAGGCACTGCGGGCCGAACTGTTTTATCATCGCGACATCCATTATGTCGTCATTGAAAACCGCGTCCAGATTGTCGATCCGCATACCAGCCGTATTTTCACCGATCGCACCTGGCGGAATGGTCTGCACCAGGCCGTGGAAGCCAAAGAGGGAAAACCGGTCACCACTGAGAGCCAGCCGATCGCCCGGATCATGCGGCAGAAATACTTCCAGCTCTACGATCAACTGTGCGGCATGTCGGGAACCGTACAAGGCTGCCAGCAGGAATTGAGAGATGTATACGGAGTCCTCTATTCCTACATTCCCCCACACCGGCCCAGTCGCAGATCGGATCTCCCCGTCCGCCTGTTTATCGATCAATACAGCCGGGAACAAGCCCTCGTTCGTACGATTCAAGAAATGCAGCCCACACAACGGCCGATACTGGCAGGCACAGCCGATATCGATGCCAGCCGCCGACTCTCACACATGTTGAATGAACTGGGAATCGCACACCAGTTGTTGAATGGGATACAGGATGCAGAAGAAGCCGCTGTCATCGCAGTCGCAGGACAACCGCAGTCAGTTACCATTGCTACGAATCTGGCAGGTCGTGGAACAGATATTCAACTGGGTCCGGGTGTCGCTGAGTCGGGCGGTTTGCACGTTCTGGCCGCCGGCTTCCAGTTGACCGAGCGTATCGACCGACAGTTAATCGGACGTGCTGCCCGCAAGGGAGAACCAGGCTCGAGCCAGATCCTGGCAACACTCGAAGATGCCCTGTTCCGCCAGGCAAAGTCCACCTGGCGCAATTCATTGAAACAACTGGCAGACGAGAACGGTGAAATTCCTGTCAGCAGACAGACCATGGGAAAAATCACAAAGACCCAACGCAGAATAGAAGAGACTGCCAGGCAGCGGCGGAAACAACTGATCCAGCATGATGACTGGTTAAGCAATGCCACCTGCAGTACGAGGAACTGATCCCATTTAACTGAACTGGAAACGTATCTGATTATTTAACAAGCGTGGAGCGCAGATGTATTCAAGACGAATCAATTTCTGGATCTTGATGAGCCTGACAGGACTGCTGGCCTGCAGCCCGCTCCGCACATTCGCTGTCGAACAGGAAGGTTACACCGAACCCTACCGCACGATCCAGGTCGCCACTGACGAAACAGGTATCATCGATCACATTTTTGTGAGTGAGGGAGCAGCGGTCGCGAAAGGAACTCCGCTCGTACGACTCAACAATGATGTCTACCAGGCCCTACTGGCGGTCGCCGAGCAGGACATGAATGCTCGGGGACGTCTGGAGAGTGCCTGCGCAGAACTGGAACTGAAAAGCGAACGCCTCAAGATTCTGCAATCACTGCGACAGGAGGGCAACGCCCGCCAGGAAGAAGTCGATCGGGCTCGCTATGAAAATGCCGTCGCAAAAGCAAACGTACATACGGTCCAGGAAGAACTCCTGTCCCGCAAACTCGAGTATCAGAAAATCAAAACCCAGATCGACCGTCGCACGATCCGAGCGCCAATTTCCGGCGTCATCAGCCTGATCCACAAAGAGCAGGGCGAATTTGTCGCCCCCAACAGTCCCGAAACCATGACGCTCGTGCAACTCGATCAGCTACTGGCCTACTTCACGCTGACCAGCCAGCAGGCCACTCAATTACATATTAACGACAAGATCAGAATTTCATTTAAACACAACCAGACCTCAAGCGAAGGAACGATTGAGTACATTTCACCAGTCACCGATGCCCAGAGCGGCACCGTGCTGGTCAAAATCCGGATCGACAACCAAAAGGGAGAATTTCGTAGTGGCGAACGTTGTACGATTCAATTGGAAAGTTAATCTGCCATGCATCCGGAAAGCACTCATCTGAAACAACGACCACCAGTTCGCGTCCTCAATCACAGGGGACGTCGACATTGCAGTCTGCACAAGTCCCTGCTGCGCTGTGCGCTGACGGCTCAGACATTTGACGAACTGCTTCACTCTTTAATCGGTGAACTGAAACAGCACTGTCAGCCGGCGCAGATCCTCTATTACCGACCCGCGGAATCGGCAACTCAAGCCACCAGCCGAATCCTGTTTCAACAGTCGGCATCAACACCTGATACCGCCCTGCTCTCACAACTGAACCTGGTCTGCCAAAACAGCATTCAGAGTAAAGTAGTCGAGATTCAGCCCTGTGTAGACATTAACTTCACGCTTTATGCAGCGCCCATCACTACCCGGGGAAAGGCAGCTGACGCGTTAGGCGTAGCCTTTCCCGCCACAAATTCGACCGAGCCGTTCTCGCTGCTCCTGCAAGCACTCGCAACTCATATCACGCTCTGGCACACATTGCGTGAGGGACTGCAGCATGAACAGCATGCCCGAGATTCCGCTGCGATTGTGGAACTACTTTCGAATCTGTCTCGTTACACCAACTTCGCTAAGGCAGCCGGCCAGACCGCCGCTGAACTGGCCGATTACCTGGGTTGTCGTCAGATCGCCATCGGCAGCAAAGAAGCAACTCGCTGTCGCCTGGTGGGACTCTCTGGTTGTCCCCAGTTTGACAAGGCGGCGAAATCGGTCGGGCTCATCGAAGCCGCCCTGGATGAAACGCTCAGGCAACAGTCAACACTCGTCTGGACCGATCAACACAGTTCTGAAAATCCCGATCTTCAACTGCTCCAAACGGTTTGCGAGCAACTGCAGGCGAAATCAATTCTTTGTGTACCACTCGCTTCCCCTGACCAGCAAGCAGACACCGTGGTCTGTGTGCTCGATCTCTCGCTGGACCGACTGAAACAGACACAATGCCTGCTGGAAGCCGCCGGCCAGCCCCTGGCGAATACCTTACATGCTGCGCAAAGGCGATCGAGTCTCACGGGGAACTGGAAGACGGCTATTCGTCAGTCACTGCAAGGCAAAACCCGCCGGGTGATGTTTGCTGCTTGCCTGCTCTTCACTGCCTTGATGTTCGTTTCCTGGCCTTACCAGGTAAATTGCGTTTGTCAGCTGGAACCGATTACGCAACGGTTCGTCGTCGCCCCGTTTGCCGGTTCATTGGAAACAATGCTGGTCGAACCGGGAGATCTGGTCCACCAGGGAGACGTACTGGCCCGGATGGATCCCCGGGAACTCAAGTGGAAACGGGCCAGCCTGATTTCAGATCAGAACCAGGCGATCAAACGTCGCGACTCTGCCCAGGCGGCTCGCGATTTTACGACCCAGCAACTGTCACGACTGGAAGCGGAACGCCTCGGTCTGGAAATCGAGCTGCTCGATCATCGCATCAATAACCTGGAAATCAAAAGCCCTGTAGACGGGATCGTCGTCGCCGGAACTTTGAACTGGGCTGAAGGGGCTCCTCTGGAGATTGGCGAAGCGCTGTTTGAAATCGCCCCCCTGGATCAGATGGTGGTGGAGGTCGCCGTTCCCGATTCTGAGATCAATCATGTACGGGAAGCCCAAAGCGTTCACATTCGTCTCGAAGCACTACCAGACTCGGACCTGACCCTGCAGCTGGAACGAATCCACCCCCGGGCAGAGCTGCGTGATGACGCCAACATCTTCGTGGCGGAAGCTGTAGTGGATAACAACCAGGGACTGCTGCGGCCGGGGATGAAAGGGCAGGCCAGTATCCAAACCGCCCCACATCCCGTGTACTGGATCCTGTTTCACAAACCGTGGAATCTGATCAGGAAGTACCTGTATTAAATGTTTGAGGGTGAGAGCATGCAGCCAGATGTGAGTCTACGCGATTTTTTCAGCAGCCGACTTAAACTGCGCGCGGATCTGACTTTCACACTCCAGCATACCAATGGTGAGGACTACTACACCATCAACGATTCCCTGCACTCGCGTTACTATCGCGTGGGGCAGACCGAATACACGTTCCTGCGGCTGCTCGACGGACGCTCGACTGTCCAGGAATGTTACAGCAAACTCTCAACCGCGCTCCCCTTCCATCAACTCTCGCAGGATGACATTATCAGTCTCTGTCAATGGGCGTTCGGCAGTGAGTTGCTCAAAAATCAGGATGAGCGACTGCGCCCTACCGTCTCCGATCAACGACCAGCGACGGCCTGGCTTGCAAAATTAAATTTCCTCGTCTTTCGTCTACCGATTGGCAATCCGGACCGGTTCTTCTCCCGATTGGCACAAGCCTGGGGCTGGCTGTTCTCCTCTCCGGCGCTGATCGCCTGGTGCATCCTGATGCTTTGGGCCCTGTTTCGAATCGGCCTGAACTGGGACGCATTTTATAGTTCATCCCAAACGATTCTCTCAGCTGACAACTGGATCTGGCTGGCCGGCTGCTGGGTGATTCTCAAGTTGTGCCACGAGTCGGCACATGGCACCGTCTGTAAACTTTACCGGGGCACCGTTCGCGAAGCAGGATCGCTGTTCGTCTTGTTCGCCCCGCTCCCCTACGTCGATGTCACTTCCAGTTGGAGCTTCCCCTCCCGCTGGTCACGCATGCATGTCGCTGCAGCTGGACTGTACGTCGAACTGTTAATCGCAGCCCTGGCAGCCCTGGTCTGGGGACAGACTTCACATCCCTGGCTGAACCACGCTTGTTTTAATATCGTTTTCACGGCGAGTGTCACCAGCCTGCTGTTCAATCTGAACCCATTGATGAAATTTGATGGTTACTACATTCTGGTTGATCTGCTGGAAATCCCTAACCTGAATACTAACGGGCAACTCTGGATGAAGCAATGGGCCAAACGGACGTTTCTCGGCGTGAACACCCTGCTCCCCAACTGGTCACGGCGAGTCCTGCTGATCACAGCCGGTTATGGTGTCGCCTCGTTCGTCTGGCGGATTCTGGTCTGCATCACACTGACGGTCGCTGCGGCGACACTGCTGGAAGGAGCCGGAGTCATCCTCGTCGGGATCGCTATTGCACTCTGGATCGTCCAGCCTGTCTGGCGGTGCGCGAAGTATGTCGCAGTCGGAAATCCGGGGGAATTTCCGCATCGAGGTCGATTTGTAGTGGTCACCGGTTCTCTGTTGCTGACCAGTTTTTTGGTTCTGGCCTACATCCCCTGGTTGGGAAATATTCAGGCACCGGCAATCGTGGATTACACTCCTCAAGGAACCAAGCACGCTCCCCTACCCGGCTTTATTAAACAAATTGAAGTGCAAAGTGGACAACAGGTTCACCGGGGACAGGCTCTAATCCAGTTATGGAATCTCGAACTGGAACTCAAGCTGGCAAAACTGAGAATCGAAATTAAACAGTCAGAGTTACGTATCCACCAGTTCGACCAGCAACGTAAAATCGCAGAGCGACAGGTCGAACAGGAAGTACTGCAGGATTTACAGTTAAAGCTCCAGGAAAAAGAACGACTCTTCAAAGAGCTGACGATCTGCTCTGAAATCGACGGTCGCGTGGTTACCCGAAATCTGCAGGCAAAGCTTGGAACGTATGTCAAACAGGGAGATCCCATCATTACCATCGGAGACGACTGCCATAAAGAGCTGCACATCGCCGTCGCGCAGCATCAGCTTGAGCATTTTCTGAACACGCCCGGGAACACCGTCCTGGCTCATCTCCCTCACTATCCAGGGCTCGCCTGTCCGGTGCAGAAGGTAGTGCCCCGCGCCAGTGTGACGTTAAATTATCCCGCTCTCGCAGCAGCTTACGGCGGTGCGCTGCCTGTCAAACCAGCGTCTTCCGTAAAGCAGGGAGACAAATACGAGTTGCTCGATCCTCGGTTCAATCTCGTTGTCTCGCTTTTATCCGATCAATCAGCAGAGCTATATGCAGGTCAGCGGATCGATGTGACCTGCCGACCTCAGCACTACACTGTAGGTAAACATCTGTACCACAAGATCTCCAGTTGGTTCCATAAAAGTTTGGAAGAGTAGTAATCAGAGCTGAGTCGTCGGGTACAAAGGACTGACGCCCGTTAAGTTCAACGGTCAACAGAGCTTTGATCACAAAAACTGATGAAAGAACTAACGCAAGTCGTAGCAGTTATGCTGTGAATGGTTGCTGAGTGCGAGCTCATTTCTGCCATCGCGTACGCTGATCGTGAAAAATGACTTGTACTCGAATCGATCTATGCCACAATCCGCTCGTACGACTTGACCAGTCCTCCGAGACGTTCTTCGCAGTGGATCTCATCGATTCTGATCGTCTCATATTCTCGCGGCGGCTCAGCACAACAGGGCGGTAGATGTTCTCGTGCGCTGTGCGCTCGATGTTTGTTGTAATAATCAACAATTTCGGAAACTGCTGGAACTCAGCTGAGAACTTCGTGTCTCGATCATGGATCAGGCAGGTCGGCCTCTCATCCCGGTTTGCAACATGGTTTACGAACGCTTTGGTCTGTTCCGTGACCCAGGCAGAATCGGGATTTCGTGTTGAGGATGTGGCAAAGACTTCACGCGTTTCAAGATGCATGAAATCCAACACATACAAATCGACGAGTCCCCGCCGTGTTACGGCTCGTTTCGTGCAGAAATCGCAGGCCCAGAGTGTTTCCGCATGACTTTTGAGAAACTGGTCCCAGGTGCCGGTACATCGTTTCGGACTCTGCTCGATCCCCGCTTCCTTGACGATATTTTTAACAGTCTGACGGCAGATGCGAGAGATGCCAAGTTTTCGAAGTTCACCCAGGGTGCGAGTGTACCCGAAGCTCAGGTACTTGGGTTTGGGTAATTTATTTTTCCAAAACAAATTTATGATCAGGATTTAATAAATCATTCTTAGCCAATTTGCTCAGCCCGATTGCGCAAGGCTTTGACCAGTTTATTAATCAGGGCATCTGCGCTGGCGTCTGCCGTTTTGAGATCGGTCGTTCCTTTTTGTAAAGCCACGATTTGTTCGTCCAATTTATCGGCCCAGGCCTGACAGCGTTCGATTAACCAGACCCGATCCTCAGGGGAGAGCTGTGGATGTGGGGCATTGATCAAGGTTTCACAACCTGCACGAAACTGTGTCAAACGTGTGATTAAAGAGGCTTTGGTTTCGGTCGGTTTTTTGAACCACTCATTGGCTGAGTCAGCCAGTCGATTCAAGTACTGGTTGGCCGGTATATCTGCAGTCAAAGCGCCGGGGCGATTCCAACCCCAGCCTGCTGGTGCTGATGGTTGCTGATTGAGGAAAACGGCAACACATATCAATGCAGCTGAGACAAACCCCAGTACCGCGATTTTTCGATACGAACTTTTCTTGTAGTCAACAGGCTGTTGAACAGTTTCCGGCTCAGGAGGTGGAGAAAACAGTTGTTCCTGTAACGCCAATTTATTATCCGTGATTTCAGAATCGTTGTTTTGACTCAGGAAATGCTTCTGCCAGAAGTCACTCCCTTCCAGCAGCAGAAGTTCTTGTAGTTCGAGCAATAAGTAGGGATGAGTGAGAAGCTGCTGCAGCTGAGTCTGTGTCAATTCTGAAAAACCATTTTGCAGAATGTTCTCCCATTGGTCGCCACACACGGTTTCTAATGTCAGATCCTGGTCCTGGTCTGCATGAACGGCAGAAAGTTGCGTGACGACCGATGACAAGTTGTCACCCGTTAGCTGGCTGACAAGCCATTCGCTCAGCGCTTGCGTTTCTTCAGGAAGGTCGAAGGCAGCGAGGTTCATGCTGTCTCCTTCTGTTGCTGGTTAACACAGTCTTCTAAAAACTGTTTCGCGCGGTGGAAACGGGTTTGGACTGTGTTGTATTCTAGATTGAGATGCTCACTGATCTCTCGATGACTTTCACCGGCCAAACGGAGTTTGACGATGGATTGGCGGGTTTCGTCCAGCTGATTCATACAATCCTGCAGTTGTGTCTTTTCTTCCTGTTGGATGTAAACTTGTGTTGTATCCTGTTTATCTGCGATATCGATATCCTCGTTTAAGGAAGTCGTACTTTTTTTGCGAAGTTCATCCATCAGTAAATTTTTGGCAATTTGAAATAACCAACCACGAAAATGAGATCCGTCAAAATGGGTGGGGATTTTTTGCCAGGCACGCATCCAGGTTTCCTGAGCAATGTCAGAGGCACTAATTTGTGAAGCGACACGAACTTTGAGAAAGGCTAGCAGAAAAGGAGCATGTCGATCATATAACGTATTGAATGCCATTTCTGCCTCTTGTTTCTGTACAGACGATGGATCACGAACTTGGATGAAGTTTGTCAGCTCTTCGTCGGTAGATGAAATAAGAGTTGGGCTTGTGTTCATAACTCTAATGTACCGTGAGCCAAAATAGCTCACAAGCCTGTCACTCAGTCGAGAAACAAAATATATGGGCATTTCAATCCGAAATTCAGTAGCCGACTTTGACCAAACGTGTGACAGGAACCTTGACTATAAAGCTGCGAACGGTTTTGACACGAAAAGGTTTGCCGCAGTGGTCGTAGCGAGTTACGAAAACAGTCTGGTACCTTGTCTGATACTGATATGAGGTGATTTGCTTATATTTACAATGTCGCTGGGGGGGGTAGCCATAGCCGGCGGATACGGTGGAACTTCCCGAAACAGCGAAGATACCTGCCAAAAATGTCAGAACCAATGTTTTCTTTAAGTTTGTCATCACTCTCTCCTGTATGTTTGTTAAATGGTAAGCGTGTTTGTGTTGATATCAGGGAAACGAAGCTGCGCTCCAGATCTTCCCGAGAATTCTTATTTTTTAGAAATGAATTGGGATTGATGGCGAGGCAAGTCGATTTTGGCCTGCAGGTCTCCAAAATAATGTTGTCAAGCTGGGAAGATGATGTGAGCTGTGTTATGCGATGTAGTAAAGAGTTTTAATCCATCTGATAAAACTGCCTTTCAGTATAAAGTAATGAAAGGCAGCTATTCAGACAGCCGCCAAATGACAATGGGAAGTGTTGCCAAAAGGTTAGGTCGAAGCAAAGTATGGTGTGTCACTGACATGAATTTGAAGGGCCATCTCAGATGATATTCAGTCATCATAAACTGCGGTATGTGCTTTAACATATTATTCCATCGATAAATGAATCAGACAAAATCGTTTGGTGCCATTTTCCGGGGTCTCCATTATTGGCATTTCACACATACCGGCTGAATTTATCCAATTGGCTTTGATCAACGTCCACTCCAAACTGAAACACTTCGTTTGTCTGTTCATTGTTTTCCATCACATAGATGGGAGTACGACTTCGATCCTGATCTTCCAGCTGAACCATTTCCCCTGCGTTGCTGTCTGCAGAAGCCCCGAAGGTGATCAATGCGACGTTTACTGCGATGTCTAATAAAATTTTCATTGTACTGCCTTTCAAAATGTTTTTTTGTTTCCCAGAAACTTACTGTTCCCGGCTTTCAAAAGGAAAACGGTGCAGGTCTGAAAATCTTCCGCAGATTGGGAAGAAATATTTGAAAATCTGAAAATGCTGCAAAAACAGTGGCAAAATGAAAGACTAAACTTGAGGAATTCCGCGATAGCTGGGAATTACTGAATTTTGTCTGATATCGATTTGAGTAGTTGCGAATCTGATTCTCATCAGCGCAGGCTAAACGTTAGGATCTTTCAAAGATACGTTTTCTACTGCCTGATATCAGCGCGATGAATTTCTGAAAAAATCCAGATAGTCGGGAAGATTTACGTCTGAGAGTTGTTTACATTGTAGTATCTGAACAATTTAATTCTCATCTATTCAATTCCCGAGGCTAGCATGCATTTGTTCTTTCCAGGGAGATGGACAACCATCGCCTGTTTCATAGGAATATCGCTTCTGCAGCAAATGGCTGTTTCTGCTCAAGAATCCAATCACGCAGCAGAAGTGAAACAAATATTCCGCACACGATGTTTTGAATGTCACGGTAATACAAGACGCGAAGCAGACATTAATATTTTGGAACGGTCATCCTACGTGGGCAAAGACGGAGCTGTTGTTCCAGGTAAAGTCGATGAATCTGTATTATACGACTATCTTATATCGGATGACGAAGACTCTCGTATGCCGGAATCGCCACTGCCTCCCTTGACTGCAGGGGAAATCGCAATGGTTCGAAAGTGGATTGAAGCGGGAGCCCCTGAATTTCCCCAAGATGTGAAACAGCCGCAAGAGGCTGGAACAGATTCCGCGTTGAAAAACGTGATTGGTGCTGAATATGTCCTCACAAAGATTCTGGAACACATTGAGGCGACACCCCGCGATGATCGTCGTTTTTTGAGATTCTTCAGTTGTAACCATTTATTAACGGCTGGCGCCACCTCTCAAGAACTCAAAGAAAACCGACAAGCATTAGCGAAAGCCATTAACCATCTGTCGTGGCAACCTGATATCGTGCAACCGACGGTAGTCGATCAAGATACAGGAACGATCTTTGTCGTCGACATTCGAAAGCTGGGTTGGCAGGAAACGCCGTTTTCGAAGATTAAGGGAAATGACAAATCGCCTGCCAGAGATGTGAACCTTTACGATCAGGTATTGTTGGAATACCCCTATGGGTTGGCTTTTGAAAACTCGGAGATTTTTGATCGACTGTGGGAAGTGTACCTGAAGCCTGCCCGGCTGATTCGTCCGATTCCTTATGTACGCGTCGACTGGTTTATCAGTGTGGCGACTCAATCACCCCTCTACGAAGATCTGTTGCAGTTGCCGCATCAACTTGATGACTTGGAACATCAACTGGGTGTTGACAGTAATCAGAATCTTCAAAACCATGTCGCGAAACGAGCGGGTATGACTCTCTCGGGAGTCTCGCGTAATAATCGTATTGTAGAACGACATCCTTCCCGGTTTGGCGCGTATTGGAAGAGCTTTGATTTTCAGACCAGTAAAGGCCTGCAGAATATGTTCACAGATCCACTTAACTTCCACTTTGCGGGCGGTGAAATGATCTGGAATTTGCCTAACGGATTGCAGGCGTATTTCATCACCGATAATGCGGGTAACCGGATCCTCGAAGCACCGACGACCATCGTGACAGACAAGTTTTCAGAAGATAAAGTCGTGCGAAACGGCCTGGCCTGTATGCGATGTCATGACCGGGGAATGAAGCGGTTTGCTGATAACATCCGTCCTGCATTTGAATCTCTTCCTGATCGCAGCGGTTTGAATAAACGTGATATTCTCAGATTGTACGTTGCTAAAGATGAGATGGATGCATTGCTGGATAAAGACGAACAGCGGTTTCAGACGGCAATGGATCAGGCTTTAGGCGAGACCATTAAAGCTGAACCATTGATTCCAACATCTCGAAAATTTATCGATGCACCGTTGACAATCTCACAAGCTTCAGCAGAACTTGGTTTGAAGGATTCCTCAAGCTTAAAAGCTGTCTTTCGTTTACCGCAATTCACGCAACTTGGCCTGGCCGGGCTCTCAACTGGCGGAGTGATTCGTCGTGATACCTGGGAAGATTACTTTGACCAGGTCGTTCGTCAACTTGGCGTCGGTGTACCGATTGCACCCGTTGATGGATTAACTCGCCCCGACCATCTGGCTGATGGTTTAGCAAGTGGTTTGAAGGTCAGCACCAACAAACGCAGCAATATTTTCTCGCCTGGAGAGGAGATGGTGATCACGGTCAAGAACCAAACGGGCGTAGATCTATTCATCGAATTGCTTGGAACCAGCGCGCTTGGGAAGAAGGTCGCGCTGACCAATGGCATTCTTTCGCTCAAGAACGGGAAAGCCTATCAATTTCCAGAATCAGGCAGTATCAAAATTAAGCCGCAACTTGGAACGGAATTCATCACTGTCTTTGCAAGTCCTCACCAATTTTCACCGGGGGTCTTATTGCGGGGACATGGGGTGGCAGACCGGTTTGTGCACAACTTCTATGAATATGACCATAGCGATACTCGTTTGAAAAATGCCCCGTCACAACTTGTCAAAAAAACATTGAAAATTGAAACGCGATAGTGATTGCAAAAACCGCAATATCTTAGCGACCTCATAAGGAAATAGAGAACCATGATCTACAAAAACGATATTATCAGAACAATATCATTACTGCTTTTAGTACTAACGGCGATAGTTTTATTTTCAGAACAGACACAGGCAGACACTCTTAATCAGGGGATGCAGAAACAGATCCCCAAGATTATTGATTATCTCAACGAACACGAGTTCAAAACAGTCGGTGTACTCAAGTTTCGCGTAAAGAAACCAGGGCAGAAGACCACCAGCAGTGCTGGCCCCCTCAATTCACATCTGGCAGATCGCCTGGAAGTCGGTTTGATTCTGGCAAATCCTTTCGATGAAGCTCGCCAACTCAATATTATCAAGGATGCCAGCGCGACGGCGGCAAAAATTGACAAGGCCAATCATTTGAGTGAAGCAGGACGTAAGGCATTATTTGGGCCCCGATTTAAACTGGCCTGGGGAAATAAATCAGAGGTCGCCGACGCTTTCCTGACAGGAGTCGTGCAGATGCATGATGACAATCAGCGCGCAACGATCGGCATTCTATGCTTCAACAGGAATGGGGGAGGACTGGAGAAAGCCTGCGAGGTCTTTGATGTGAATCTAGATGCCGAGACGCTGGGAGAACTTGGCGAAAGTTTCTTGCTGCGAGGTGCATTTGACGGTGGTTCCACTCAACTTGCCTTCAAAGACCATCAAAAGCAAAAGCAGCAGCAGATTTTGAAAGCGGCAGCACGTGTGAAAACACAGCAGGTAAAATTTCCATTGGATGATTCCGCTGCACCGATCAAGCTGGAGATTCTTTACGATGGTCATCCGGTAGCTGTGGAGCTGAGAGATGGTCAAGCCTTTGTAGCAGAACCACAGGCGGGTCAGAAGGTTGAACTGGCGTTGAATCGGAACCACTCTACACAAGGGAGGCTGGGGGCTGTGTTGAAGGTGAATGGTGAGAATACATTATACCGTCAGGTCGTTCGAGATATTGATTGTGCAAAATGGATCTTGTCGTCGGACCATAAACGAACTGTCGTCAAAGGGTATCAGATGCAGGATAACAAGGCTGAGAAGTTTGCCGTCTTGTCAAAATCAGACTCGGCGAAACGCGCGATGGACTACGGTCGCGAGGTCGGACAGATCCAATTAACAGTATTTAAAGAACTCAAAGGGGCCAAGCCAGTACCGACAATACTGAATGAAGAAGACCAGGACCTGATCGCCATGTTGCGCGGGGTTCATCCAGCGGAGCAGCCTAAAAACCTGGGAGCTTTAAAGCATCAGATTCGTCTAGCTGGTCGCAATGGGTCGCAAACACGCGGTCTGATCGTTCAAGGCGAACAGGCAGCCAACAAAGTACAAACCGTGAAATTTAATGCGGACCCAACCCCTGTGATGTCAGTCACAATTACGTATTTCAAGCCTTGATAGTTTCTGAAACGAGTCTGACGAATACGACATTCTATCCCCCCGTATCAACCAGCTAACTACAATGGATTTTAGATTGAAGTGGATATTGATTCTGGAATAAGAAAGTGTGAGGCAATGAAAGTCAACTTCAATCAGACTCGATTCCGAATCAACCTTGTCACGTCTTTGCTGGTGATATTATGGAATTCGACTGTCGTCGCGGACCTTGCTGACGAAGGGCCGATGTTAACGGTAACGGCTGCTCAGGGAGTCATTAAAGTGACTGAAGCAGGAGGCGTCAGCAGGACAATTGCTACGGTTAAACAGGGGACCCGTCTCTGGCCATTCGAAACCAAAGGGAACTGGTATGAGGTAATGGACCCCAAAACTCAAGAGCACGGTTGGATTTCGAATCGTGATGTATCAGCAGTTCAATACACCCGCGAACAACAGCAGCAGCTATCGGAGGCTCATGAGTCAAACACCAGGGGAACCACTCATTTCAACAAAAGTGAATATAAAAAAGCAGAGCCGTTTTATCTAAAAAGTTTACAAGTGAAACTTCGTATTCTAGGAGAAGTGCATCCGGATACTGCAACTGCTTACAACAACCTGGGCATGATGTATCTGGAGATGCGGAACCTGAAGAAAGCGGAACCGTATTTAATCAAATGCTATCAAATTAATGTTCAGACGCAGGGCGAGTTTCATTCCAACACATCGACGACCTTAAACAATTTAGGTGTCCTTTACTCAACAAAGGCCAATTATTCTCAAGCAGAACCAGTTTATCTGAAATGTTTAGAGATTACTCGAAACCTTGTGGGTGATGAGCATGCTGATGTTGCCAAGTCACTAGCGAATCTGGCTCGACTGTATGGTGATATGGGTAAATACGACCAAGCAGAAGAAGCATACCTGGAAAGTATTAAGATATACCGTAAGACTCTGGGGGAAAATAATCTGCACACTGCCAGAGCACTCTCCAGTCTTGGATGGCTCTATTATTACATGGCTGACTACTCGAAAGCAGAAACTCTCTTGCTAGACAGTGTTAGAATATTTCAATCGCTCTTTGGTGAAAATAATCCTGATACAGCGAGAGCTATTAATATGCTTGGCTCATTCTATCAGACCAGGGGAGAACATTCTAAGGCAGAATCATATTACCTGCAGAGCCTCGCAATCTTCCAGAAGACACTGGGTGAAAAACATCCCCACGTGGCAACTTCAATGTATAACGTCGCGATGTTTTACAATGGTATCGGCGAATTTTCTAAAGCAGAGTCCAACTTTCTGCAGAGTCTTGAAATCTATCGTCAGGTCTATGGTGACTTCCATCCAGACACCGCCAATGTACTGAACTCATTCGGATTGCTTTACTCGAATGTAGGAGAGTATGCAAAAGCGGAACAGTATTATTTACAAAGTCTGAAGGTTCGTCGAAAATTATTCGGAAACGAGAATACCATCGTCGCAAACGACTTATACAGCCTTGGCAATTTTTATCAATCAACGGGTCAATATTCAAAGGCCGAACCACTACTTTTAAAGTGTCTTGAGATTTATCTTGAAGCGTTTGGTGAGCAACATCCACAATCAGCGGGCTCTTTCAACAGCCTGGGAACTCTGTATCTGCAGTTGAACGAGTTCTCAAAAGCGGAAACACATTTGTTAAAGAGTTTGTCAATCAATCGTAAGCTGCATGGTAATGAGCATGTGGCAGTTGCCCATGCTCTGGGTAGTCTCGGTGGGCTTAATCAGCAAAAAGAAGACCTGGCAAAAGCAGAATCGTATTATCAGCAAAGTCTTGAGATCTATCTCAAAGTATTTGGTGAGGGGCATTCGTCAACGATCGGCTCGTTTTCTGATCTTTCAATGATCTATGCTTTGAAAGGTGAGTTCGAAATATCTGTGAGACTGCAGGACAAAGCTCGCCAAAATATACGACGCCATATGGTTCGAGTACTACCCGGTTTATCTGAGGCAACACAACAGGCTTTTTTACGAGAAAGATATCGCACGGGATTTGAATCTGCGTTGACATTGGGGTGGATACGGAAAACAGATTCCAAAACAGCGAGTTTGTCTGCCGCATGGTTATTGAATGGTAAATCTGCAGCGCAAGAAGCCCACGCTGAATCAGCAGTCATGTCCACAGGGCAGTCTGCACCGCTTGCCCAGGAACTACGTCAAGTGCGCGGCCAGATTTCAAAGCGTACAATCAACAGTGGTGGAAAGCAAAATACTGAATGGTTAACGCGCTTGAAGCAAAGAGAAGAGGAACTACAGAAACAACTGGGAAACGTTGGTCTTAATCTACAAAAAAGAGACCCCTGGATTACAGTCGAATCTGTCCGAAATCAAATCCCGAAAGGAACTGTGCTGATCAACATTGCACGCTTCCACGAGTTTAACTTCAAGACATCCCCTCAGAAACAGTATTGGAAACCTTCCCGGTATGCTGCCTGGATCATTCCTGCTACGGGAGCAGGCGAAATACAAGTGATTGATTTGGGGGAGTCCGAGCCCATCGATCGTGAAATATTCAGTATGAGAAAACAAATCCAGGCGACTTTGAAGACCCTTCCGGAGACAGGTGAGGTTGCTGCGGTAGCGGAGTTTAAGAAAAGCATTACAGAATTATCTCAACGCGTGCTGAGGCCGCTCGAACCTGCTATTGAGGGCATGGAGAACATTATATTAAGTCCCGATGCTGAATTATGGACTGTTCCCTGGGGGGCACTGCTGACAAGTGATGCTAAATATCTTATCGAAAAACATCAAATCCATTATGTTGTGAGTGGTCGCGAATTGGTTGATCAGGAGAAAAAAAGTGGTGAGACCAGTGCCTCTGTCATCTTCGCTGATCCAGATTATAATCTGGGTATCGATCTTGCACCTGTCAGAAAGACACGTTCTCAACTCAAGCTTCGCTTTTCATCATCGGCTCACTTTCCCCCTCTAGCCGCCAGTGCTGCAGAAGCAGAGAGAATTAAGCCGAGCCTGGAGAGTTTTGCTGGACATCCGGCGCGGATCCTGCTTCAGGCTGCCGCACAAGAGGCCACGTTTAAGGAGTTGCATCGTCCGCGTGTCTTAGTGTTGAGCACGCATGGATACTTTGAACAACAACCGATTTTCAATCAGGCAGCAAACGGACCAGTTCAATTTGAAAATCCATTTCTTCGCTGTGGGCTGGCACTGGCAGGTTGCAATAATCGAGCAGACGCACTTAAGTCAGGTAAGGAAGACGGGATTCTGACAGGGCTGGAAATCGTCGGGACTGACCTGCGCGGCACTGAATTAGTCGTGTTGAGCGCATGTGAAACCGGCCTGGGAGATATCAGTAATGGAGAAGGGGTGGCTGGTCTTCGTCAGGCATTTCAATTGGCGGGCGCAGAATCCATCGTGTCCAGTCTCTGGCAGGTAGAAGATAATGAAACAGCCAAGCTGATGGACCTGTTTTTCAAAAACCTTGCCGATGGTAAAACCAAATCGGAAGCACTGCGTCAGTCACAATTAACCCGTATCAAAATACGAAGAGAACGTAACGGAGCCGCCCACCCGTTTTTCTGGGCGGCATTTACACTTACGGGGCAGGAATAACAAAAGACTGATGAGAATTGTTAGATTATACGGCAAAAGTTAACACAGGTGATTTCATGAATATATTGCGGAATATTGTGTGCATCAGTTTGATATTCATTAGCCCTGTGACCTGCGCTCATGCAGAGAGCATGTTGGAAGTCACGGTTGACTCGACGATAATGCAAGTTGAGAACCGTACAATTGCCACTGTAAAACGTGGACAAAATCTGTGGGCATTTCGAACCGAAGGCAAATGGGCCTGGGTCAAGCATCCCACGGTTTCCGAAAAAGGCTGGGTTCTGCTCAAAGATCTTAGAAACCTTCCGCAAACAGCAGAACAGAAAGCGATACTGGCTCAGGCACGTCAAATCCGCGAGGAGGCGAACGCGATCAAATCAGAATTCTATTCTGCAGAGCGTGAGCGCGCCTGGTACTCTATCTGGAACACATTTCGTCAGGTTTACAGCGAGGATCATCCCGACACGGCGGCAGCCAAGGTCAATTACTCTTCAGAGATTAATGCGAAAGGAGAATCAGCACGCGCTGTTAAAATTCTTCAAGAGGCTTTATCAGTGCTTGAACGCTGGAAGGGCGAGGATAATACGGAACTGATTAAAAGCCTGGAATTACTTTCATCGCACCAGTACCGGGCTGCCAAATACACTGATGCGTTGGCGACACTCAAACGTGCTATCCGTCTGCGAGAGAAGTATTTTGCATCCGAGGTTAATGCGTATGCCAATTTGCTCTGCAATCTGGGGGTGATGTATGAGCAACAGGAAAACCTGACGGAAGCGCGGGCCTTAATTGAGCGGTCTTTAGAGATCCGGCGTAAGAAACTGGGCCGAACACATCATGAAACAGTTTCGAGTATGTACCAGTTGGCTGGTATTCTGTCTGCGCTGCAAGACGAGTCTGGTGCACAGAAACTGTTTGAAGAGATTATTGAGATCAACAATAAAATGGGGCGTGCCAATGACCAGCAAACGTTATTGGTGAAATTGTCTTTGATGCAGCACTATCAGAACATTGACGAATGGGATCGTGCAGAAGCGATTGGCAAAGAAATTTTGCCTCTGCTGAAAAATAAGTATCCTCCAGAACATCCCATCATGGTACAGATTACAGCTGCGATGGCCGAACAAACAGATGATGAAGAGCAAGCCAAACAGTTGGTGAAGGAATCGTTTGCCATTGCTCATCGTACATTGGGAGATGAGCATCCGCAAACCTTGGGCATCAAATATCGCTTAGCCAATTACGAATATAATGATGGAAAGTACGCAATCGCAGTCCAGTTGCTTGGTGAAATCATTTCCACTCGAAAGCGATTATTTCACGATCAGAACCGCCAACTGGGGAGTGCTCTTGGGTTTTTGGGAACAATTGAAGCCATTCAGGGGAACTGGGGCGCTGCTGCACGCGCATTTGATGAGCAACGCCGGGGGGCCAAACGATTTTCTGATAAAGTATTGACGGGCCTCAATCAGAGAGAACAACTTCGTTTCCTCAAGGGCATTGATCAAGTCGATTATCGTCGCGCCACCGGAATCATGTGGCCTCAACGCAATAATCCTCAGGTTGCTGAGAAACATCTGGAATGGATTCTGAACCGTAAAGCATTGGTTCAGGAAACCCTCTCCAGTCATGAACGACTTTTGCGTCAATTTCAGGGAGCAGCACGTGTTTTTGCAGAAAACCTGTTTGAAGTTCGGCGACAGCTGGCTTCTATTACGATAGGAGCGGAACTTTCTGAAGAACAAAAGCAGGCACGGTTGGATGCTTTGAGTCGTCAGGAACAGGATTTAATTCAACGTCTTGGATTGTCGGGTTCTGCCAATGAGCAAGGCGACTGGGTTACACTAAAGTCTGTACAAGACCAAGTGCCCCGGGATGCTGTTTTTATCGAATTTTTACGCGTTTATCCCTACGCACGTCAAGGCAAGCAGATTAAACGCGAGGCCCCACGATATGGTGCATGGATTATTCCACCCGGAAAAAATCAGAAGATCATTGCAGTGGATCTGGGATTAGCGACAGAAATCGAATCTACTCTGCGGTCAGCAGTTCAGTCGATCCAAAACGGAGCAACGCAATCAGGAAAAGAAGGTGAAGCGAATGCAGAGAAAACAACGCGTCGTTTACTGCAGGAGCTGAGTGAGCGGATATTGAAGCCGTTACTGCCGCATCTCAAAGGCTTTGATAAAGTCATTCTGGCTCCAGATGCTTCCTTGTGGTTAGTTCCCTGGGCTGCGCTGCCGTTAAAAGAAGAGCGCTATGCCGTCGAACAATTTGAATTTCGTTATGTTGTTTGTGGAAGGGTTCTGCGTTCGGAAGAACAAACAAGGGACGTAGTTGCTCAGAAGCCGGTTATCTTTGCGAATCCTGATTACAACCTGTTTGGGATGAAATCGAAAAGTAAAAATGGAACGAGTCAGCAGCTTGCCCCCGTTAGTTTGTTACCGGGAACTGCCGAGGAGGCGCGACGCATTCAATTATCGCTTTCCCGGTATGCTTCGCCGCCAACGGTTTTAACGGAATCGGGGGCGACTGAATCTGCATTTAAATCAATTCATAATCCAGAAGTATTGGTGTTGAGCACTCATGGATATTTTCTACCTGATGAATCTGCAGTGAGTTACGAACAGCGGATGGCGTTACGACACGCATCAAAATTATATGCGACTGCGAATAACTATTATAAAGCGAAAAAATACAGCCAGGCGGTATTACCAGCGAAGTGGGCATACGAAATACGCAACGAAATATATGGACCCAATCGAGGTTTTACGAACAATGCCGCCAGAGTAGCGGGGCGATCCTTGCGGCTGCTTAAGCGATATGAAGAAGCGCGGCCTTATTATGAATCTCAAGTTGACTACTGGATTCGCAAAGAGGGACCCAGTAGCAATTCGATCGTCGTACTGAAAAACTTAGCCAGTCTTTGCGGGACCATGTCTGATGCCACATCCAAAACACTCTACTACGAACAAGCCTGGCGAATGGCATGTGGTGTACTGGGGGACAATCATAAAGACACGATAGGTATTCTGTCGCTTCTGGCAAATGCGGCCGAAACTTCAGAAGATTATGAACTGGCATATGAAGCCAAACAGGTTCAAGTTGAATATTACACGAAGACGGAAGGTCCAGACAGTACCAAAACAATGGTTGCGATACTGAAGCTGGCTCAATTACTGGAATCGAAAAAAATGATTGACGAGGCAGATAAGCTGTTTCTGAAAAATATTGAAGACAGGACACGTATCTATGGAAAAGAGACAGTAAGAACAGCGCATGCTCACAGTTTGTATGGACAGTTCCTCGACCGTCAAGACCGTACAAAAGAGGCTGCTTTGCAGCTTCAGCTTGCATCCGATATCCGGGGAAAAGTCGTTCCCGATAATCAAGGCTTGATGTATTCTTCCTTCTTTCGATTGGCAAATATTTATGAAAAATTAAAGGACACTGAAAAGCAAAAGAAATATCAAAAACTGGCCGATGCCATTCGAAAGCCGAAGAAAAAGAATTCAACAACTAGTGTAGCGGAAAAGAAATCCAAGTCGGGTTCTGATAATCAAAAATCAGTTCAGGAAGACGAGATCGACCCCGACCTGCTGGCAATGCGCGATGCCGCATTATCGCAGATGACTCGTTTTGTTCAGACATATCCTACTTCCCGCGATTCAAGTGTGAATCCGTTGTTACGGTGTGGTCTGATGCTGGCAGGCTGTAATAACCGGCCCGAAGCATTACGGCAGTCGAATAATGATGGGGTTCTGACTGGTCTTGAAATCATTAGTACCGACCTCAGAGGTACAAGACTCGTTGTTCTCAGTGCCTGCGAAACCGGTATTGGTGAAATTCGATCTGGCGAAGGAGTCGCTGGACTTCGGCAGGCTTTTCAGTTAGCAGGCGCACAATCCGTAGTCGCATCTCTCTGGAGCATACCGGATCAGGAAACGGCATTGTTGATGGAAGAATTCTTTTCAAATCTCGCCCAAGGTATGCATAAATCGAAAGCGTTACGACAAGCTCAACTTTCCAGAATCCAATCCCGCCGCGAACGCAACGGTGCCGCACATCCTTTCTTTTGGGCTGCATTTACGTTGACGGGAAGTGAATGACGACAGAGATGAAATTATTCAAGCCTTCATGATTTATCGTCTGCACTTCCCTTTCGTCGGGGACATTCAGACTAAGAAAGTGATTCTGCAGCATCTTCGGCTGGAAGCCATGCTGTTTGTCACAACATAACCGACATTTTGCGTGCGTTCTCGCACTTGTTAAAAGTCCAGTCCTTTTGACAATGAAATACAGGGGATCATCGCCGTCAGAAATGACTCTTCCAATCTGGTATATCGTGTTCGAGAGGAAGTCACTTCTGGAGATCACGAACTACGCACGGCCAAGTGGTCATAGCTGAGGAAACTCGATCTACTAAACTATCGAGTAGCTCAAAATAGTTGTGGCAGTTTTGTGGCATTCGTTTTTGCCTTAAATGGCTTCATACCTGAGAATAGTTCTTGACGAATGATAGAATAAACCTATTATTGCAGTCTCAAACAGACAGGAAGCTCGGCATCAAATCAACGGTCAGAGAATCCCCCTCTCTCCGCCTTTTTTACTGGCACTGTTCTTAACTGCTGTGCTGGTAAAAACTTGAAACTTCATAATTCTGCTCCTTTTTAGAATTGTGGTAAAATTGTGATAGATGCCTGCCTGCTGTGTTACAGCCGGCAGGCATTTGTTTTGGACTCAGCATTCCTCGACTGAGCCACCGTCTTTAACCTGTTCTGATGCTTCAGCTGCCTGTTCTTTACTACTGTCTGTCTCCTTAGCAGTAAACCGTTCAATGCTGGCGCGAGTGTCCTGTTCCAGTACGTGCGTGTACCGCCGCAGCATTTCCTCGGAAACATGACCACCCCAACTGCGAACCGTAGTTGGGGGAATCCCCTTGGCAAGTGCTTTCGAAATGATCTATTCGGATGAATGACGTTTGGTGGGCATGCTGCCTTCTCCTCAATCGGTCCAGAATCCTGAGTAGTGTATCAGGTTCTGGTTCCGGTTAAGGGGCAGGGTCAATTCCGTGAACTGGTTTTTCGTGACTTACATAACTGCTAATGCTGTTTGAGCAAACATTTAAAAATGATGTGCGTCGCCCATCACGAAACGAACTAATGCAGTGATAAACAGGCCGGTTACCATCGCCAGAAAGCAACTTCTTTTACCACAGTGTTCGATTAATGAGGCATGTTTCATTTCGTGCAACGTACCCATATAGAGGAACGTGCCGGCTCCCAGTGAAAAAACGACGGCTTTGACGATTGCAGCTGAAGGCGAAAGGTCATTGTGAATAAATCCACCAAAGATAATTCCCAGTGGAGTGCTCAGTGCAAAAGAAGTAAACAAAAATATTATTTGCGATCGAGAGAGTGTGCTACGAACCATTGTGAGCATTAACGCAAAGGCCGCAGTTCCCTTATGGAGAATAATAGCGATAAATATGAAAGTAGCCTGGGTATTATCACTCATTCCCAAGGTGGTTCCTAAAAAGAATGAGGGGAGTGCGATCATCGTTGTCATGACCAGTGGGATACGCGCTGGCAACCGCCCATTTTTGATCTTGATTCGTTCTCTCTCGATTGAATGCATCGTCATATGTTCCATCGCAAGCAGGCCCAGAAAAGCAAGAATGGCAATGACGGAACCGATTGGGTAATTGAGTTCTGGAAGCTCTTTTTGAAAAATATGAAAGGATGCAGGAAGTAACATGGTCAATGAAAGAGCAAGAAAAACACCTGAAGAAAACGCTTCACCTCGCGGGAATCCTCCATTCGTGCGGATATGTGCTGTTTTGGTAAATGGAAAATACCCCCCGGCAAAAGCAATCAACAAGATAATGAAAAGGTGAATCCATTGGATTACTGTTAACATGGGGCATCGATTCGATGAGAACTGAGATGGATTGGTCGTCGAAGCTGGATTGAATTCGTACGTCAGCGTAAATTAAATTCATCTATACAGAAATCAATCTTATCTGGATACACCTGAGATTCAATTGATTGACGACGTTAATCAAGAATCCCGAGACAGATCAGTTCCCCCAAAAACCACGACTCTCGACTGCCAGTTCTTCGACACTACTGTCGGTTTATCTGACAGCAGTACTATTTGGTGATCGACCTGCCTCTCAGAAACATGCATGGTATCAGGCAGCAAAGCGATGAGGTCATTCATAAAACTCGCTGGTATGGTTGTTGCAGTATGAATGCGGTTTGTACGCCGATGAACTTCGCCAGCTGCAGCCAGCCTCAGGATCACCTTCTCAATCCACTCATCGGCCAATCTCGCAAATGAGTTATTTATATTGAGGAAGGTACTTCCATGCGCATAAAACGTGGGTTTACACTGATTGAACTTCTGGTAGTCATTGCGATTATCGCAATTCTGATTGCTTTACTTTTACCTGCTGTGCAACAGGCACGTGAAGCCGCCCGCAGGACACAATGCAAAAACAATATGAAGCAAATCGGACTGGCCCTGCATAATTATGTCAGTACCTACGGTGAGACGCTTCCCAATGCGGGTAACCCGCTGACCAGTGGCTACCCCGATGACTTCTCACCCCTGGCTCGTCTGCTGCCGTATTCCGATCAGACAAACCTTAATAATCTCATTGACTTCAACCTTCATCTGGGACACCCAGCATTTCAACCCTTACCTGCAGAGATGCAACCTGTGGCGAAGACGGTCATTCCCATGTTCCTGTGCCCCAGCGACCCGGGTCCCCAGGTAGCAATTGAGCCTTACCAGAATCTGTATGAATATGCCGGCTGTAACTATGCAGCCAACCAGGGTGACGGCGTGGATTTCGACAATGGCAGTACCTATGATCCCATTCATCCGCTGGCTCCGGGTAATGGACTCTTCTGGGTAGGAGCGAAGAACAAAATGCGCGACATCGTGGACGGTACCACCAACACGATCGCTTTTGCCGAATCAACACGCGGACCGGGAACCAGCACAACCGGGACCAATAACGATGTGAGAATGTATCGCATGGAAGGAGGATATGTCGAGGTTGCAGCTGCGCCTCCTTATCCGAATACAGAAGGATCACGCATGCTCTCCTGGTTGCGTGGCAGCGTGCCGTTTGGACCGGTCATGAATGGTTATCTGACACCCAACAGTAAAGTTCCCGATGCCGTGACTGGTTCTTCCAAGCTGACTGCCGCCCGCAGCTATCACAGTGGCGGGGCTAATGTCGTGCTCTGCGATGGCAGTGTTCGCTTTGTGGGGGACTCTATCGACCAGACCCTCTACCATGGGCTCTGGACGCGCGCCGGGGGAGAAGTCATCGGCGAGTTCTAAACTTGAACTCCCAGAAGATGACGATTCGTATATTTCTCAGTATTTAATTGTGCTTTATGTGCGCAGATAACAGGAAGAGAAGAATCCGTGACAACCGAATCCGTGCCCAGTTTACAATCTACCACCGTATCCAGTGATGCTGAATCTCAACCCCTGCTGATTGAAAATCTGACAAAGAGTTTTGCACAGGGAGATAAACGAGTTCTGGCTTTGAATGGAGTCTCTGCTGAGGTTAATCAGTCTGAGTTTGTTGCCATCATGGGCGCCAGTGGATCAGGAAAAAGTACACTGTTGAATCTGATTGCGGGCATTACTCAACCCGATCAGGGACGGGTACTCATTGATGGGACTGAGATCACATCGCTGCGCGATCCCGCTTTGACCCGCTTCCGCCGCCGAAAAATCGGCCTGGTCTTTCAGTCCTTTAATCTGATTCCCACGCTTACCGCGCGCGATAATATTCTTCTCCCTGTTCTCGCAGGAGGAGAACAGGGACCACTGAGTGTCAACGAATTACTGGAACGAATCGGTTTACAGGATCGGGCGACCCACCGTCCGGATGCCCTCAGTGGAGGGGAACAACAGCGAATTGCCATTGCCCGGGCATTGATCTCGGACCCTGCTCTGCTGCTGGCAGACGAACCGACGGGCAGTTTGGATTCGGTCACCAGTCAGACGATCTGTCGCCTGATGAAAGAACTCCGTGACGACCTGGGCCGCACAGTGATTGTCGTGACCCATGAACCTGACGTTGCCATGTGGGCCGACCGAGTCATTGTTCTCCGCGATGGTCAGAAACTGACGGAGTTCGAAACAAAACAGTTTCCCGATGCCCAGGCACTGGCTGCTTTTTACCAGGAAACAGTTCTCTCATCCGGATCAGGAGTCGAGATACTATGAAGCTGATTTTAAAGCTCCTCTTCGGACAGATCCACTGCCATCCCGCCCGTTTCCTGCTAACAGCGTTATCCATTGTCGCTGCTTCCGGTGTAGTCATCTGGGTAGTCAGTGGTTATGACGCGCTGACCGCACAGTTTGATGATTTTTCAGATGACTATCTGGGCCGTTATCAGTTTGTCCTGGCACAGGCGGAAATTCAGACAGGTGTCGGCGCGGAACCAGAAATCATGCTTCCTGCAGAAATCATACAGGAAATGTCCCAGGATGAATCAGTAGCGGAACTGGTTTCTGAATCTCAAAGCCGAATCCAGATGAAACCATTAAAAAAAAGAGTGCCCCCTGGCAAACGGGCAGCTGCGAAGTCAGACAGTTCACCTGATGGCAAATCACAGTCTGCCGCCACCAGGAAACCGGATACAAAAGGGCCTCCTGGCCGTCGCGGCCCGAGCTTCATTCCTCCCCTCAGTCCAACCCTGGTAGGAACCAATGCTGTGAATCCCCCCTACCCCATGAAAACTGGTCGCTGGATTGAGCCCGGCTCCGATGCCCGCGAAGCGGTCATCAGCAGTGGTAGTGCGGCTGCGTTTAATGTCACGGTAGGCGATCAGGTTCATCTCCAGCAGGTCAACCGCGAGTTAGACGTGACCATTGTCGGAATTGTGGAGCAGGTACGTTCGATCGGTGGCTTTCGTGGACCGAGTCCGTCGCGTGGGCCAGCACAGTCAGCTCTCTATGTTCCGGTTTCTGTTGCTGAAATTGTCCTGGGAAAGTCCCCTCCCCCGATCACTATTTCGCAAATTCGCCTGAAGGAGACTGCACAGCCTGCTGAATTCAAAGTCAGGTGGGAATCACGCCTGGCCAGTCAGACTCCCCGTTTGACCCTCATGTCGACCAGCGACATCACCGAAGATATCAGTAACAGTCGCGCCGTTTCCGGTGCACGCAGTCAGGCCTGGTCAGCTACCGGCATCGCATTACTGGCGGCCTTGTTTATCATCTTTACTGCATTAAGCATGGGCGTCAACGAGCGGACCCGGCAGTTCGCGGTGCTCAGAGCGGTCTCCATGACACCGGGACAGATTGGACTATTAATTGGATTGGAAAGTCTGCTGCTGGGAGCCATTGGCTGGCTGGGAGGTCTCGCCGCTGGGTGGGGCATTCTGAAACTGATGCAGTCAGCACAACCTACTCTCTTCACACAGGAGAATGGTCTGGGCCAGTGGTGCATCATACTTTCCGGAATCTGCGCATTTGGCGGCGCGCTGGCGGCTTCTGTTTTTCCGGCCTGGCAGGCAATGCGTGTCAGCCCGCTGGAAGCGATGTCGGCCCGTTCTACAACCACCGGTATTTCTCGAGGTTTATTGACGACACTGACCGTCATCGGGTTGATTATGATAGCGATCAACCCCATTCTCATTTTCTTCTGGCCGATGCAGCATCAGTCACAATATGCAATTTATGCGGCTCTGGGCTACTCGACGATGGCGATCGGATTTGTGCTGCTGGCGCCCATTACGATCACGATCATTGAGCGTGTTCTGGGGTCCCTGGTGGCACGAGCTTTATTCCTCGATCCCCGGCTCCTGTCAGCAGAGCTTTCTTCCAATCTCTGGCGAACACTGGGCACATGTGTGGCGCTCACACTGGGTCTGGGATTGTTTGTCTCGACTCAGATCTGGGGCTATTCCATGTTGAAACCTTTTGTCCCCGGTGAATGGGTACCGGACCTGCTGGTTAATTTCAAAGAGGGAGGCATTCCTGATAACGCATTTCAAACAGTAGCACATGTCGACGGATTTCGTGCAGAAACCTGCCTGCCACTGGCTGTGGAACAGACAAAGCTCAAGGAAGATCTGACAGGCAGTAAGGAACGTACTTCCGTCTCACGCCAGGATTCAATCGTGCTGATTGGTGTCGATCCAGAACGGGGCATCAATGCTGCCAACCCGCTGTTGAAACTTCGTTTTGTGGAAGGTGATCCCCAGACCGCTGCAGAGCAGATGAAACATAATCGAGCCTGTATCATTCCCGATCACTTTGCTACAGAGGCGAATTTAACGCTGGGAGATTCCTTTGAAGTCCTCCTGCCGGAAGATCCGAACAAAGCATTCCGGTATGAAGTCGCGGGAATCGTCGATCTGCCCGGCTGGCACTGGATGACAAAACTTTCAGGGCTGCGTCGTCGCGGCGACAGAGCCGCTGCGATGGTCTTTGCTGATATCGACACCGTGCGACAGGACTTTGATTTTAAGAAGATCAATTTCTTCTGGACACAAACCGAAGCTCACGCTTCACTGGATGACATGGGGAATTCACTGCAAAAGATTGCTGCCACATATTCAGGTAAAGCGCAGCCAACTAATTACCAGGGAACCTGGAAGATCGGTGCCACCAACTTTGGTTCAGCTGTCCGCATCAGTACCCGACAGGGAGTTCAGGATCTGATTCATAACCGCGCTGACGGAATGATCTGGGGTATGAGCCAACTGCCCCTGGTGACGCTGCTGATCGCAGGCCTGGGGGTTCTGAACACCATCATGGCTTCCATCCGGGCTCGCATCTGGAATATTGGTGTCATGCGGGCAGTGGGACTCTCCCGCTCTGCATTGGCACGGTTGATTCTGGCCGAAAGCCTGCTGGTCGGTCTGGTCGCCTGTTGTCTGAGCCTGGGATTTGGAATCATGGCGGGCTGGTGTGGGGCGGGGATCTCACAATATGTGAGTTTTTTTGGCGGGCTGCACCCTTCCCTGGTTATCCCCTGGAAGCAGATCGGACTGGGATTTGGAATCACCCTGTTCCTCTGCCTGACTGCTGCTTTGTGGCCTGCGTTTTCGATCTGTCGTATGAAACTGCTGCAACTGTTGCAGTCAGGCCGCTCTGCGATGTAAGGCAGAACGTATCTAGTCTCTCACTGATTCCCCTTGACTGAAATATATTCAACATGAACTCTCTCGACCATTCCTCTGTACCTCCGCTCAAAGTCGAATCCGTTGTCAAATGTTTTCACCAGGGGAAAACTGCCATCGCTGCGCTGGATGGCATCAATCTCACCGTTGAAACCGGAGAACTGGTTGCCATCATGGGCGCCTCTGGATCAGGCAAGAGCACCCTGTTACATGCCATGACCGGTCTGACGGACATCGATGCGGGAACAGTCAGTGTAGACGGTCAGGATCTGGCTGCACTCTCGGACTATCAGTTGACCAAATTTCGTGGACTTAATATCGGTCTGGTATTTCAGGCTTTTAACCTCATCCCCAGCCTGTCTGCGGAAGACAACATCCGCCTGCCTGCCACGGAGGAACCGGGGCTTGAAGAACGTATGGGTGCATTACTGGAACGACTGGACATGACAGACCGACGAACTCACAAGCCGGACGCCCTCTCGGGGGGCGAACAGCAGCGGATTGCCATCGCACGTGCCCTGATCACCAATCCCGCCATCCTGCTGGCAGATGAACCAACGGGTAGCCTCGATTCCGTATCCGGTCAGGAAATCTGTCGGCTGTTGCGGGAACTTTGCACTGAGCAGAATCGAACGATCGTGATTGTGACACATGAGCCGCATGTTGCCATGTGGGCCGACCGGGTCGTCGTTCTTAAAGATGGTAAGAACCTCGCGGAATTTGCTCCCAGCAGTAAATTCGATCCGCAGGAAATCGCCAGCCAGTATCAGGGAGTTTTGAATGCGGCCGCGGGAGTCATGGCGTGAAAAAAGTAATTCGAGTTTCCCTCTCGTTTGTACGAGAACGTCCCAACCGAGTGATGCTCACTTCACTGGCAACCATTGCAGCCACCTGCATCGTGGTCTGGGTAGCCAGTGGATATGATATGCTTTTGAAAAACTTTGACATCTATTCAGATCTGGTTTTGGGACGCTACGAACTGGCAGTTGCTCCCATCGATCTGAATGGCGAAACGGTCGTACCTGCAGAAGTGCTGTCCGATTTGAGAAACGATTCCTCGGTCGCTGCCGCCGACCCCTTCTGGGGAGAAATGTTGAAAGTTCGCCCCCTTCACGCGCAAAAGAATGAGGAAGCGGATTCCCCCTCAGATCAGGATTCACGGCGACGACCGATTTCCATGATACTGGCAACCGATTCGCGGGAGCCTCCATTCGACATGCACGCTGGTCGCTGGTTGGATCCCTCCGGGCAGGGATCACATGAAATCGTTGTCAGAGCCGATGTTGCCCACACATGGGGGCTTGAAACTGGTGACTCTGTTTCCATCGGGGACGGTGATCAGACAGAGCCGTTTCAGGTGATCGGAATTGTCGATGCCCCCACCATCATGGGGCCGGGTGGAGAAGCTGCAATCCAGATCATTACTCCCGGCTCTGGTGAATTTTTTGTTTCCACTGCTGCCGCGGAAAAACTTTTCGCCAAACAGGCAGAGATCAGCATGATCGGCGTCGCGCTGCAACCAGACGCTGATCTGACCCGTTTTCGCTTTGGCTGGGGTCCGCGGCTCAGTCGCTATTCAACCCCGGTTCAATTTCAGGAATCGATTGATATTGAAGAAGCACTCGATGAATCAGCCAGTGCGCAGAATGTGCTGATTCAGTCATATGCGGCAACAGGAATCGCCATTTTGATTGCGATGCTCGTCATTTTCTCGACCTTAAGTATGGGAATCACGGAACGGGTACGCCAGTATGCCATCCTGCGTGCGATCGGCTTCACACGTTTTGAAGTCGGCACCTTGATTGCCTGTGAAGGTTTGTTGCTGGCAGCGATTGGCTTTGTGGGGGGAATTCTGCTTGGTCAGTTGCTGCTCTGGATGTCCGTTCGGGCGTCGGGAGGATTATTGCATCACGGCACGTCCGTGGGACCATTCAGTCTTCTACTTGCGGGAGTCGCTACTTTTGGTGGTGCATTTCTGGCAGCACTGATTCCAATCTGGCAGGTCACACGCGCCAAACCCATTGCTGCCATGGCTCCGCGTCCGCAACTCGCTGGGCTGCAGGCAGTGCCCTGGAAAACCGTCGGACTGGGGCTGATTCTGATCTGCATCAACCCTCTACTGATATTTCTGTTTCTTCCAGACCACACGTATGGTGTGACGGCCACATTAATCATTGGTTTTGGTTCACTGGCAGTCGGTTTCGTTCTGCTGTCACCGGGAATTGTGATACTGGTTGACCGCTGGGGCAGCCCTGTGCTGGCGCGACTGTTCGGACTCGATCCCAAACTGCTGCGCAGCCAGATCACCAACCATCTGTGGCGGACGGTAGGAGCCGCCATCTCCATCGCCATCGGCACGGGGCTGTATATTGGAATTCTGGTCTGGGGGTTTACGATGCTGGAAGCTTTCATCCCCGGCCCGTGGGCGCCTGATGCGCTGATCGCCTTTCGTGAGGTTGAGATTCCTCCGGAGGAAGCAGCCGCACTCGCTGCAGTTCCCGGCATCGATCCAGAGCGGTGTGAACCGATCGTGGTCGAACAGCCGCGCCTGCTGAACGATCTGACAAACAGCGCTGAACGGGCCTCGGTTACCAGGCAGGACAATGTCGTCATCATCGGTATCGATCCGGAAGGTGCGTTTCTGGGAGAGCATCCCCTGTTCGACCTGGAATGGGTGGCCGGTTCACCGGAGTCAGCTGTTTCCCTGCTGCAACAGGGAAATGCCTGCGTGGTTCCCGATCACTTTTTGAAGGAGACAGGACTCGTGACAGGAGATCAGTTCACACTGGTCCCACCCGAGAATCCGGATCAACCGGTAAAATATACCATTGCTGGTGCAGTGCGATTACCAGGCTGGCACTGGCAGACAAAGTTAACCGGCTTCCGGTCCCGGACCCATCGGGCAGCCGCGCTGGTCTTCGCCAGCTATGAATCGGTCGCCCAGGACTTCAACAAACCGGTCGCCTCGTATGTCTGGTTCGATTATGCTTCGAATCAGTCCAATCCAGATCAGATCTTACAGGCTGCCCAAAAACATCTGCAGGTCCCTGCGATAGCAGCCAATGATGATCCGCTGGCATCATCTGAAGGTGCTCCTGGACTGCGCATGATGCCTGTAGAGAATATTCGTGCCATTACCCGCGGTGCCGCCAGTCGCTGGATCTGGATGCTGAGTCAGATTCCACTGATCACGATTCTGATCGCCGGATTTGGCGTACTGAATGTCATCATTGCCTCGGTTAGATCTCGCCGCTGGGAAATGGGTGTACTGCGTTCGCTGGGCATCACCAGTTGGTCACTCGTGCTGGTCGTTCTGGCAGAAGGACTGCTGATCGGCATTGTCGCAGGCTTGATCAGCTTTGGATTCGGTATGATGGCTGGCTGGTGCGGTGCGGGGATTGCACAATACTTCAGCTTTTTCGGCGGACTGCACCCCGATCTGTCCGTACCCTGGTTTGCCATTCTAAGTGGACTGGCTGGAATGCTGGTATTCTCAGTCCTGATTGCGGTCTGGCCCGCTGTCTCGGTCGGGAAAAAACGTCCCCTGACACTGCTGCAGCAGGGCCGGGGAACGATTTAGATGATGTCCAGATTTTCTGTAGCGTCGCCAGAGACATTGGGATCGATTACTTTAGATTGACAGACGCTATGCTGAAAGGTAATGCGTTCTTGCATACCGTTCCGGGACCTGTGTTATTGTGATTTCACACTGTCTTTTTCTTGCGCAGCTGAGAAAAACAGATCCAGTCCAGTAAACAGATCAAAAGTATCGACACTCCCGCAACCGGCAGAAGAATTCCTACCACAATCATCAGAGCCCAACCCCAGGCTGGCAGTGATTGGGGAAGTGGTGCACGGGGAAAGCCACTGCGTCCGGTGGGACGGCGTTTCCACCACATCCAGATGCCCGTTACAGATAATCCCAATAAACCCAGACTGGCAATCATCGCCAGTATCTTAGTGGGCATTCCGAAAATTTTCCCCATGTGAATCGAGACAGCCCAGAGGCGCACCCGATACAAAAAAGGCAGATCGGGTGGATCCAGAATACTGAATTTTTCTCCTGTATATTGATTCACAGAAACGGTACGCAGTGAATTTTTGTCGTCATCAATCATATAAAAGGCTTTATGAGCCAGTTCCGGTTTTTCTGCAAAGCGAATGGCGACAGCGTCTTCACCGGATCGACTGTGTTCCAGAAATAATGGGACGATCTGGTCCAGCTTCATCGGTTGTGCTTCTGGTGAAGGCGCTGGTGCATCCGCTGTCAGAAACCATTCGGGTGGCCAGTGCCCCATTTTCTTTACGGTTGTGTTAAAACCGGTCCCCAGAACCAGTGTGAAAAACAGACCGGTAAAAGCAATAATGCCGATGAGTGGCAGCAGATAAAAGCCCGAGACCGCATGCCAGTCGCGGAGCACGGCATAAAACTTACCTTTAATCCGCGGCAGCCAGACTCCCGCATTCTTTTTGCCTCGCGGCCACCAGAGATAGAAACCACTCGCCAGCAGGATCAGTCCCCAGCAGGTAACAAGTTCAGACAGAATACGCCCTGTTGTCCCCAGCATCAGACTGCGATGCAGTTCAAGTACGACTGCAAAGAAATCGTGTTCTGCGATGCGGGTTCCCAGTAAACTGCCATCATAGGGATTGAGATAAATACGCTGGTGCTGATCATCGGCCCGATTGCCTGGCTCCCCTTCGATGTGTGCAAGAAAGAAAACAGAATGCGCCGGATCGGAACGAACGACCATCCCCTCCAGATCTTCTGATGCCCCATGGCTGGCTGCAATCTCGCGGAGACGATCGTAGCTGACCCGTTCCGCTTGTGGCGAAACTTTTAATAATGCCTGATCACGCCACTCAGAAATTTCCGTACTGAAAACATACATCGCACCCGTGATCGTAATCATCCAGAGTATCGGAGCAGACAAGATCCCTGCATAAAAATGCCAGCGCCAGACGATCGTATATAAGCCGCTTTTTGACGGTTTTGCATTCGGGCGCCCCGCTGATGTAACAGCCTGGGTTTCCTTTTGATTTTCATCTACCGCTGACGAGTTGGTGATTGTATCTGACATAGTGAGTCTCAAGATGAAACAATATTGAATCCAGGCGCAATGAATTTATTTCTACTTGTTGGAAAGGTCTCAGATCAGAACTCTCCGATAACTTCTCCTCCACCGCGAGTCCAGAGTCCGCGGTAGAGGTTCACATCAATGGAGTCACCCACAAAACGAACACTGCCATCACAGAGGACAACATTCGCTCCGCCAGTGTGATAGCTGCGGGCGGCGGTCAGCTTGGAAGAGCCATTAATGGCGTCTGCGGTATCACTGTTAGGTGTATAATAGCCATTCATCACAGGCCCTTCGGGTACAGTACCTCGTAACCAGGTCGTAAGGCGACCACTGTCCCAGTCGGTCTGTGATCCGGTATAAACATCGGAAGAAACCATACGTCGATACAAGAGTGGATTCGTAATGGGATCGGTGTTGGACGTCCGGGTTCCATTTCCTCGCGTTGATTCAGCAAAGGCAATTGTATTGGTAGTACCATCGGTGATATCACGCATTTTCAGGTTTGCACCAACCCAGCAGAGACCATCGCCGGTTCGCATGGGATGTACCTGCCCCGGATCTGGAATCTGAATGCCACTGCTTTGATTCATGGCATAGTTGGTACCCGCATAAACGGTTCCGGCAGGATAAGTCGGAATGTGGTTGACCGCAGGCGCCGGGTCGCTGGGACACAGAAACATCGGCACGACTGTTTTAGCGACTTCATGCATGGAGACAGGCAGATCGCCCAGTGCCGGATGCCCCATCTGGATGTTGAAATCAACCAGATTCTGCAGGTTGGCCTGATCCGCATAAGGCAGCAGTTTGGCCAGTGGAGAATGGTCATTGGGATAACCGGAGAGTGTCCCCCCTGCGTTCGGAATCGATTCAGCCCAGGTACTCATATAATTGTGCATGGCCAGGCCGATTTGTTTCATATTGTTTTTACACTGTGTCCGACGGGCGGCTTCGCGGGCCTGTTGCACAGCAGGTAACAGCAAAGCGATCAGAATTGCGATAATCGCAATCACCACAAGGAGTTCGATCAGGGTGAAAGCAGACCGGGTGCGCTGTTCGCGCGCAGAGAAAAACATGATTGTCTCCTGGAAAGGTTTCTGGTGGGGCTCAGTGGTCCTGTTGATTTACAAATCTCAGGCGACACAAAACACAACCTGTTCCGGGCGACGGCGGGGAATAGTTGATACTGAGTCTCAATTACTACTGATGAGAATAATTATAAGACTAACAGATTGCAAGTAACAAAATAATTACTGAGACAGGTCTGTGATATCTTCTCCAACGTTCGATCAGCACTTTGCTTCCCATAACGTATCGAATATTTCACAGTTGAAGGCTTTGATGTAACCGTTTACTCAAGGAGTCGTCTGTAACCTGTTAATCCTATCGTCTGGCTGCCCTCCAGAGCTTTCCACGTCTTGTGGCACGGGGGTTCTCGGAAAAGTTCTGATGATGAAAGAAACATCCAAGCAAAGCCGTAAGGCATCATTCCGTATCGGCAAAGTCCGTGGCGATCTCCGCGGTAAAGTCTGGTACCTTACCTGCCATGAAAATGGAAAGCGATTGCCCCAAATTGGTCCGGACAAAGAACAGGCCTGGCAGAAGACTCGCCCGTTCAATTCTCAACAGGAGGCACACACGAATACTGTTTTCATTTTTTTGTGACAGGTTAGGCGAATGCATGTTCAAAGCGAGAACACACACTGTCAGGGTTAAGCACTATCTGACGTACAACATCATGCAGACGAAGATGCTGAGTCCTGAATTGAAAGCCCCAACCAGTTTTCGAAGTCTTGAACCAGTTCAACGAGATCGAAAGATCCGAGAGGTCATGACTTCGAGCATGATTGACTGCAGACCGTAGTTTTCGGTTTTGACGCGTTTCAGGATATCTTCGATCTCGTACTGGTCGGCGCGTTCCATCTGCCGTCCGGTTGAGTAGGTGAGCAGTTTTTCAATCAGGCAGTGGGTGAACTGATCAAGGCGGTTTTCGAGCAGCACATGCTTAAAGCTTTCGAAATCTTTGAATGTTTCGCCAGAAGGCAGTTTGCCCGTTGGATCGACCTTCGGGCCGCTTCCTTTTCCTCTTGGATGAGGGTATTTTTCGCGCCAGCGGCCGATCGGGTCAAATGATTCCAGTGCGTGACCGTGGGGATCGATGTTTCGATGGCAGACAAAACAGGTCTGGTCTTTACTGTGTTTTGCCAGTCTCTCACGAATTGTCTTTGCTCCACTGACATCAGGATCAATGGCAGGCACTTCGTCAGGCGGAGGGGGTGGCGGAGAGCCGAGCAGATTTTCGAGCACATAGACGCCGCGGGTGACTGGCGATGTATCGACGCCATTGGCGCTGACTGTCAGTACGCCAGCCATACCGAGTAAGCCGCCGCGTCGTTTTGTGCCTGAGAGTTTGACGCGTTGGAAGCCATCTTTCAGTCGCAGTTTATCTTTTTCAGGCAATTGATAGAGATTGGCCAGTTTTTTATCAACGAAGGTATAGTCAGCGTCCAGAAATTTCTCTACCGATGCGTTCTCCTCCAAGAGAGAACGGAAAAACAGGCGGGCTTCCTGTTTCATCGATTCCGGCAGGTTTTGAGCGTAATATTCCCAGGCAGCTCTGCGTGGCGGAGGCTGGTCGCCAATGGCCCGAAGATTGAGCCAGCTGTCAAGAAAGCCGTTGACGAATTCATCCGAACGGGGATCTTTCAAAAGACGTCGAATCTGCTTCTGTAATTCTTCTTTTTTCTTCAGGCGACCAGAGGCGGCCGTAGCGAGCAACTCTGCATCAGGCGGTGCTGTCCAGAGCGCATAGGAAAGTCGCGATGCCAGATCATACGGGTGCAATTCGCGTTCATCCTCGGGTGTGATCTCACTGAGATATAAAAACGAGGGAGAGCAAAGAATCATTTTCAGTGTATCGAGAGCAGCCTGACGTGGCGTCGCCTGCTCGGACAATCGTCGTTCGTAAAGAGTTTTAATCCGCCGTTGATCGGCTTCACTCAGCGGACGTCGATACGCTTTTTTTGCAAAGGCAAAGAGTTGTTCCAAAGCATGGTCCTGCTGAAACCCCGCTTTCCCGAACACGGCTACTTCTTCTTTGCTGCCGTCTGGTTCTGGAATTGGACCACGGATTTTGATTTCGCTGATCCTGATATGAGGCAGCTTGCCTTCTCGAAGAAGAGTGGTTCGACTGACACCTGCCACCGGCTTCTTAAATTCATCTTTGTAGCGTTTGTTGAGAGAGATGACAGATGCCCGCGACTCATAGGGGCCATTCGGAAAAATGAAACGCGGCGTCTGTCCTGCATCCAGCCAGACGCGAAACTTCAACCACTCGGGTTTGTCATCCGGGACCACGGTGCTGGCCAGGATCGGTTCGATCGCCTGCGGATAATGGATATGTCCTTTCGTTACATCGCCGGGAACAACCGCCAGTTGAAAAGGTTCTGAAAAGTCGATGCGGAATATCTTGGGATCGTAGTGCGTGTCGCGGTGCAGCGCCTGGGCCTGGACTTCAATATCATACAGTCCCGAGGCCGGCACTCCTGCCAGGAAATCTTCGATATGACCATAGCCCCCCTGGCGCGTGTCGGTATTGGGCTGTTCGTAGAGGCAAAGATACTTATATTTGAATACACTTCGATGGGGGCCCGAGAGTTCTTCGTACTGTTTGAAATTGTCTTTAAAGTGCCACGACTTGGGTTTCATCTCCTGTTTTCCCAGACGAGTCTCGACCAGTCGGGAGGCGGCCTGGAAATACTGATCCAGCAGAAATCCGGATGTCACCAGCGACTCCCCGATGTTATCCATATGCTGGCTGGTTTCTTCCCTGGGGAAGTCCGCCGTCAACCCCAGCGTATCGACACGACGATCAAACAGGGTCGCCAACGTATTTTCATATTCCCGATTGGAGAGGCGACGCATGATCGTGCGCGAGCCGGTACTTTCAAACTGGCTCCGTGCTTCCTGAATGCCATCGCGTAAGGCACCGATCAGGGCGAGCCGTTCCTTGTCGGTCGGTTGGTCCGATTCTTCAGGCGGCATCTTCCGCAGCGTGACCTGGTCGATGATCCCGTCAGCGGTGATCAATTGCTGTTGTGTTTTGATCGGCAGTGAAAACGTTTCGAACTCGCGCTCGCCATCGGCAGTCGCGACGTCATGGCAATCAAGACAGTATTTTTTCAACAGCCGCGTGACGGTCGGATTGTGTTTGTGCTGCGGTTCCGCTGCAGCGCAAGGCGTCAGCAGAGAAACACAGAACATGAATCCACAAACAGCGCGAAACGCACGTTTGCAGAGAGTCTTAACGAACTGCGTCATCATCTTCAGGAGAACCTTCCGGTACTCGTGCCGAACGAATCTTTTTCAACACCCATTTTCTGGGCGATATCCAGGAAGAGGTTGCACAACGGGACCTTGCCTGGTCCTTTGGAGGGGACTTTCCTGAACTCACCTGTTGCATACCCGCCTCCTGCCAGAATAATGGGGAGATCTGAGTTGGTGTGTGAATTGGCATTTCCCATGCCGCTGCCGAACAGGACCGCGGTCGAATCAAGCAGGGTCTGCTCGCCGTCAGGGATTCCCGCCAGACGAGTCAGGAATTTGCCAAACTGCTCAATCTGATATTGTTCAAGAGTAACCAGGTACCCGATCGACTCATCGTTGTTACCGTGATGTGAAAGACCATGGTAGGACTTATTGATACCCAGGTGCTGAGGCAAAAAGCTGCCGCCGATTTCCAGAGTGGCAATCCGTGTGGAATCGGTCTGGAGTGCCAGGGCGATCAACTCGTAGAGCATCGGCAGGTCTTCGACGGTGTTCTTATCGGCGGGCTTGTCAAAGGGGGCCTGCGGCTTGGGCTGATCGGACCAGATCTGGCGGAGTTTCAGACGTTTTTCGACATCGCGAATGGAACTGAAATATTCATCGAGTTTTGCCTTGTCTTCGCTGTTAACTCGTTTCGAAAGCGAACGGGCTTCGTCGTGAATGGAATCCAGAATCGACTCCTGCAGTGAGTTCTCTTTTACTTTCCTTGCCTGGACCTGTTTGGAATCGGCAACGAACAGTCGGTCAAACAATTCAGCAGGGCCTGTAATTGGTGGGACCCGCACACCTGACTTGGTCCATGAGAGTTGACAACCACCATGGATGCCCCCTTCTGACCCGACCGTGAGTGACGGAAATCGGGTCTGATTACCGATTTCATCCGCGATGAATTGATCAATTGTGACATTGCCGTCTGTACGGTTTTTAGACTCATGATGGAGCAAACCTGACAGGAACGTATGCACGGCAAAGTGACCGCCGCGCAATCCATGATCAAGTCCACGATAAACGGTCAGTTGATTGCGATTCGCTGCGAGCGGTTTGAGCAACGTGGTTTCTTCAAACTCTTTACCGGTTTTCTCAGGGAAAAAATGCTTCAGTTGAAAACCGAGCAAGTTTCCAACCGCGACAAACCGTTGTGCACCCGCACCGGCTCCCCGAGACTGGGCAATCGCTGAGTTCCCCGCGAGTGCGCTGCTCATCAGAGAGGGCAGCCCAGGCAGAGCAAGAGATCCGGCAATGGAACGGAGAACGAATCGACGGCGATTGATTTTATTGTTCATATTTGCAATCTGTTGAATCACTGAGGGAACTTACAAACCTCTTGATAGTCTCGTCATTTGAAATTCGCTTCCCTAAACAGCTGAGAGTATTTTCAATTTATACAGAGAGACTGATCAAGTGCCTGAACCTGACGACATGATTTTACCCGAAACGGGTATGCAACGCTATGTATATTTGCCACAAGATATTCAATAAACCATCTGATCCGCGTTGTGAAACCGGTACAATTGCAGGCATTTACTGCCCTGGGAGACTTATCCAGGCCTGCGGTTGCAACTGACAACTCACCAGAGAGAAAGACCGCCATTCAAGAGGTTTACGATACAACCCCGGATACCATGGCAGGAACTATCACTGATGGTTCTGACTTTCTCCCTAATCCGACCCCATTTCACAGGTGACCTTGAAAATCAGTTCTCGCGGTAGGGCCGCATTATTCGGACTCATTCTGTTTGAGTTTGCGGTAGATGGTTTTTCTATCGAGGCCGAGGATGCGTGCGGCCTGGCTTTGGTTACCGCCGGTCGCTTCCAGTACATGGGTGATGTAGCGGCGTTCAAGTTCTTCCAGTGAGACAAGTTCCTCGGGGTCCAGTCCGTCAATCAGGATTTGATTACTCTGATAGTTCGTAATCTTCTCTGGCAAGTCGGCGACGGTAATCTTATCGTGCCGGGTTAATGCAACCGCACGTTCCATCACGTTTCGTAATTCGCGAATGTTTCCGGGCCAGTGATACTGGAGCAGTTTTTCTGCCACTCCCTCTGCCAGATCCGTAACATGTTTGTTTTCAGCAGTGGAAAACTGTTTGAGAAAGTGTTCCGCTAAGCGTAACACGTCGGTCCCGCGAGAGCGAAGGGGTGGCAAGTGCAATCCGATCACGTTAATGCGGTAGAACAGATCTTCCCGAAACTTTCCGTCAGAGACCGCCGATTCGAGATCGCGATTGGTAGCACAGATGACCCGGACATCAAACGGTAATTCCTTATCAGATCCGACTGGTCGTAATACGCGTTCTTCTAACGTACGCAGCAGTTTGACCTGCATTGACATTGGCATCTCACCCATTTCGTCGAGCAACAGCGTACCGCCGTCTGCCTCGAGAAATAAACCACGGCGTTCACTTCGGGCATCCGTGAATGCGCCTTTGACGTGTCCGAACAATTCACTTTCTAACAGGGCTTCGGAGAGCGCAGCGCAGTTGATCGCTACAAAAGGTTTTTCCGCGCGCCGCGAATGTGCATGTATGGAACGCGAGACCAGTTCCTTGCCCGTGCCACTTTCGCCGGTGATCAACACGCCAGCATCGGAAACGGCAACTCGTTCGAGTTGATCGTATAATTTCTGCATAGCAGGGCTGCTGCCGATCATGTCACCGAAAGATCGGACGGCTTGACCGGATTCTTTTAACAGCCGTACCTGTTCGGTGAGCCGATGGTGATCAATCGCCCGACGAACCGTGATTGCCAGCAGATCCATCTCAATTGGCTTGGTGATAAAATCATAAGCTCCTGCCCGCATCGCAGAGACTGCGGTTTCCAGACTTCCAAAGGCTGTCATCAGGACGACTGGTATGTCAGGGCGAAATTCGGTGAGTTGTTGACAAAGTTGTAAGCCCGTCGTTCCCGGCATGCGGATATCGGTTAATACAACATCATAGTTATTATGGTCGATCGCAGAAATAGCCTGTGTGGCATCTGTGAACCAGTCGACCTGCAGACCCCGCAATCGCAAATCGATTTCGATAAGTTCACACATTGACTGCTCATCATCAATCACCAGAATTCGCGGATGATCAGAGTTTTCGTTCATTGCTCATCTTTCTGATTGTCTAACGGCAACCACACACGAAAGGTTGTCCCCTGATCTTTCTCACTTGCCACATCAATCCAGCCGCCATGCTCACGGACAATTCCATAAGCAATGGAAAGTCCCAAACCCGTTCCTTCGCCGACATCTTTTGTCGTATAGAATGGCTCAAATACATGCTCTGTTTCGATATTGGTCATACCGGTTCCGGTATCGATCACTTCCAGGCAGGCAAAGCGATTTAATTCTGATTCAATCATCGCCGGTGGCTGAATATCTTCTGAATGCACTGTAATCCTGATTTTTCCGCCGTCGGGAATTGCCTGGATCGCGTTACTGATCAGGTTGGTGATGACCTGTTGCAACTGCCCGGGATCCCCGACTGTGTTGACTGGTAAGTTTTCATTCGCACTGACTATTAATTCCACATGTGCTTTCATTGCCAGTGGCTGCATCAGTTCGCACGTCTGTTGAGCCAGGTGTATGAGATTAATCGATGCCTGCTCGGTTCCTGTACGGCGGGCAAAATCGAGCAACTGACGGATAATAGCCGTCATGCGTTCCGTTTCTTTCTGAATGGTCTGTGCGCTGGAACGGACATCCGCTTCAGAAAGCTGTCCACTGGAAATTAAACCTGCCCGCCCCGAAACCACATTTAATGGTGTGCCCAGTTCATGCGCGACGCCGGCCGCCAGTGTACCGACCGTTCCCAGTCGATCGATGTGGCGAAGTTGCTGCTGTGTCTGCAGTCTGGTTTCGGTTTCCGCTTCAATTGTCGCCCGCTGTTCCTGCAAACGATAACTCATCTCACTGATTGCGAATGCAAGTTGACCAAATTCGTCATTTGAAGAAATCGCCGGAGGTTGACCGAATTCTCCCTTGCCAATCTGTTCAACCTGTTTCATCAGCTTGCGTAATGGACTGGCGACGAGCTTGAGTCCCCCCCAGTAGATCACGAAACCGGAAAGAAGTGTCACGCCGAATAAGGATAAGATCGAGGCTTGAAACGAACGGCGAACATTCGCCTCGGAATTCAACAGCGGCGTTGCGACTTCGACTGCGCCTGGAACGTCTCCGGAAAGGGTGAGTGGTACGTAAGTTAATTGTTTCGTTTTTCCGTCTTTATCGGAAATCGATATGCTTGAAATGCTGCGAGAAAGCGTTTCGGTATCAGAGGAGAGATTGTCTGAGCCTTCTTGGGCATCATCTGATTTCTCCGGAGCGATCCAACGCATCGCAGGTCCTGAAGTCGTGCGGCGTGTCACCTCTATTGCCTGCTGAATCCGCACCGTACCGCCGTCGCGATAAGCCTGTTCTATGGTAGGTTTGAGAGCATGCACCAGATCGACGGCACTGTCTTCATTCGATTGTTGCGACCATGCGCGTTGCTGCCTGACGGTCTGCCAGGAGAACAAGGCGACAATCCCCAGAACTCCCACCATGAATATCAGAATCAGTTTAGCTGCCAGTTTCATTCATGTTATTCCTGGAGGGAGGCGTTGACTGGAGGGGCTGAAAGATCAGCGGTTTCTGCAGACATCATAGCAGTTCGAGCACACGATCAGGAACCCATCCTGTCTGGCCTTGGGCGGTTTGAATTTGCGTCCAGGTTCCCCGGTGCGCCAGTGTTTGTACTCGATGTCCTTCGGCAGAATCCAAAACAGCGACTTCTGCGAATTGTTCTCCGTCTCCCGCATGTAATTTTAAATGTTGTTCAACAATGACTGCATTTCCCTGCGGAGCAGTGCTATCAGTATGCAGGTATATGGAAACCAGGGACACCAATAACAGTAAGCCGGGCAGAGTGCCGAATTTCCATAATGACAGTTTATGATCCATGGTCCGTAAAATCAGGAGTCCCCAAAACGCGAGAGAAGAAATAACCAGCACAGCGATAACGGTCTGCTGACCAACCACCTTGATTAAGTCCGCATTCCCGTTTTTCAATTTTAACAGCAGACTCTCGTCAGGACCAGAGAGTTTTTGCGGCGTATCTGCTGTTTTCACCATGCCTTGTGCTGCGTTGAGATTCACCTGAAACTGTCGATTGTCTGGCTCGATCTTCAATGCCCGATTGTAATTCGCAATTGCGCGACCCAGTTGATTGGATTGCAGATATGCATTACCCAGGTTGAAGTACAGGTCAGCATTCGAAATTCCAGAGTCAACCAGCAACTGATATTTTTTTGCTGCACGCAGAAACAGATCTTTTGCATCGGCCGCGTTTGTCTCTGCAAGAGAGAGCCCGTTCCGATATGACTCGCTCGCATCATTGAGAATAACCTCCCGCTGTGACTGATCAAGCTGAACGTGCGGCTCAGGCGACAGTCCCGTCGCAGTGATATCGTTTGCCATCGCTGTCGATGCAGCAGATGCCAGCACCAGCCCCAGCAGCATAGCGGCGGGTTGTGAGAACCTGGCGTGTTTCTTCAGTTTGTCCTTCGATTTCTGCGAGCGACGAATACGGCGACTCGACTGCGAATTGATCTGGTCGGCTAACCGGTTCAGAAAATCGAGCGCTGTCGATCTTTGTTCTTCCAGGTCAACCGGGGTTCCATAGCTGATATTACTGTGACTGAGCTGCTCGAGCAGCGCTTCTGCTTCCGCTGCCAGTTCGTAGAATCCCGCAGCACGTATCGCTCCGATGGTTGACGAAGTCTCATCGAGATTCTCAGCGACTGCCGCGTACTTTCTCGCAGGAAACATTTTCTGCATGTATCGCAGTAATGCATGAGCAATCACTGTCTGATCCTTCGCATTTGAGATTTGTGTGGAGCAGCGAGCCTGTGGTGATCGCAGTGACGGCAGATGTTCTGCAATCCAGTGACGATACCTGGTGATCAAAGTGATGACCCACATCACCGGTGGCACAACAACTGCCAGCCACCACCAGTTCCAGGCAGACTGTGGCTGTTGAGAAATGAGTACACTGGGTGCATCGAAATTGATGAAACTAGGTGTAAGCGAAATTGCATTTTGTGTTTCGTTCTGTTGTTTCGAATTCGTGCTTTTAGCGCCCACAATAGAGTCCAATGCGAGCGAATCTGCTTTTTCCACGGTAATCTTGATCGGGGATGAGCGTACGGTTTCAAACTGTTCGGTTTCCGGATTGAAGAAACTGAATGGGATCGCAGGGATCTCCGTGATACCTGCCTGACGTGGACGAATTGTTGTCGAGAAGACTTTACTGTCATCTTTGACATAGCCTGCCAGAGGCTGATTCGAAACCTTGAATTCTTTTAACTCGGGTAACTCAGACAAAGGCGGAGCCTGTACCAGTTCCATCGGACCAGTACCGACGATACCCAGATTCAAGGTAATCGAATCGCCTGCATGCACATTAACGGGTGATGCCTGGGTAACGATGTTGTACTGTCCGACCGCTCCGCGATAATCTGCAGGGCGACCTTCCGTTGGTACCGGTATCACTTCGGTGGCATCAACTGTGGCCTCTGCTACCACTGGCCTTGAAGATGCAACTGATAACCGATTACTGAATGGGGAGGACATAAAACCTCCACCGAAGGGGCTGTCTTCGAAGAAACGATCGAACGGATCACGTGAGCGTCCCAGGGCTGTGGGATAGTTCACCACGACCTGCAGATCATCGCCAGAAATTTTGCCAGCCTTGGTCGGGTAGACCTTCGCAGTAATTTCATACATGTAATAGGCACGTTCTTCGCCTTGACCGTTATCGTGTAATACTTCTTTTCCGCCAGGACGCTGACGGCTGTTTGCCATCTCTTCAATGCGTTTCTGGAAACTGCCCCATGCCGTCTGATCGGAGATCATATTCCACATATCACCTTCTGAGAGGGTCAACTCGTGATCCTGGTCGCGATATGGTTTGATGTAAATCCTCAGATCCATTTCCAGTGGCTGTCCCACAAACACCTTATCTTTTTTCCCTTCAAGCTCTACAAATAACAGGTCACCGGTTTCACTTTTTGTGGCGATGATCCTGATCGCTTCGGTTTCGACGTCATTTCCATCCACTTTAAATTTCAGCGGAGGGATCTCGAATGTGCCTGCGCGACGCGGCGTGATCAGGTAATTCAGAATCACACTACGGCTTTCACTGCGACGGCCGTTGATAATCGTTACCTGAGAACTTTGCGATGGTGATCCGGCAGAACGTATTTCGATTCCGTCGACTTGTGGTAAAGCGGGCTGTTCATAATCCTTCGCATTCTTGATGGCGATCTGCATCTGAATCGGAGAGCCAACATAGGCTTCGCGAGATGAGAGGCTCATTGATACATCACCGGCAAACGCAGAACTGCCTGCAATCCCAACAGTGAGTATGGTCAGTATGGCGCGAATATAATTTTTTGTATGATCCATGATTCTTCCAGTTACAGTTCGAATATTACCAGTTACGGTCAACGTGGACTTGTCGTGCGCTTTCGAGTTGCTGTTGTCGTAATCGACGCAGCATGTTGCGGTCGCGTACCGATTGCAGCAATTTCAGGGCTTCTTCTTTATTCATTAAACCGGGCTGTGCTTTGGGGTCAGCGATCCCGTATTCATTTTTCGTATTCTCATCTGGTGGCTGAACTTGATCAGTTGTAAGCTCTCCAGAGGGAATCGGCTTGTCCCCCGACTCCATGTTGTCTTCAGTCTCTTTTGGTTCAGAGGGTTGCTGCGACTGTTCGTCCTGTTTCGATGGTTGGGACTGAAGCTGCATCTGTTTGTTTTCAGAACCGGATTGCTCTGATTGAGATTCTTCTTTACCAGGTTGTGGCTCTTGTGGTTCCTCTTGAGGCTCTCCCTTTGATCCTTGCTGTTGTTTGGATTCCGAATTCTGTTCTGCAGTTTGTTCAGAGTCTTTTTGATCCTGATTTGATTGCTGATCCTGATTTGATTGCTGGTCTTGATTCTGTTGTTCATCAGACTTCTGCTGTTCATCAGATTTCTGTTGGTCGTCTGACTGCTTCTGATCCTGCTTCTGATCCTGCTTCTGATCCTGCTTCTGAT
>CENL01054688.1_pt1 | contig 49260 bp, 30 predicted proteins | sample 530221 | NCBI WGS metagenome assembly CENL01 (sample SAMEA2619791, study PRJEB7988) | marine metagenome | isolation source: saline water (ENVO:00002010), including
GACAACACACCTGCCGACATCACCATCGCAGGACTCACCAGTACTGATGCCAGTAACACGGCGGTACTGGTCAATAGCCTGACAGGCAGCTTTACACTCAATGGAGGTACATTTACCAACACTAGTGCCGCTGGCGCTCAGATTACGAATTCATCGAATGTCACTATTCAAAATGTGACCATTGATGATCCCAGCACACATGGGATTTTTGCACAGAATGTCAACAACTTTAATTTTTCCGGAAATAATATTGATGACCCACCCCTGGACGGAATTCATGTGGAAAACGGTTCGGGAAACGGTACGATCAGTGGTAACACGATTCGTAGCGTTGCGAGTGCTTTCGATAATGCGATCAGTGTGACAACGAATGGAAATATCAACCTGGATATGGACTACAATATAATTTCCAGCCTGCTGACGATTGGAAATAACGGAATTGATGTGACCACTCTCTCGGGAGACGCCACCATCCGAATGCGTGGCAACCAGATCACCAGTATTGCCAATGGTTTTGGAGATGCCATCCATTACACAGGTAATTCAACAGGTGTCATGAACACCACGATTACCGGCAACACGATTCAAAATGATGCGGGTCTGTTCAACAACGCAATTGATGTGCGCTATAACGCCGGTTCAGCAAACACGATCATTTCACAAAACACGATTGATTCGAACGACCTCGTCAATCTGTTAGAAGCAGGCGTTTATCTAAATCTGAATACAACAGGTGCCACAGAATCAGTTGTGGAACAAAATATTATTTCAGCGGATGCGGTCGCTGGTCTGTTTAACGATGGAATTTCAGTTTTCATTGAAGACGGAACAGACAACATCGTACACATTAATGAAAATGAAATTGGCAAACCCATTGACCTGTTATTAAATGACAGCATCGAAGTGGCAATGAACAGCAGCGGGAGCGCCACCGGACACGTTCAAGTTAATGATAATGAGCTCTTCAGTACGCTCGGTATCGGGCTTAATATCTCAGTGCTCACTGCAGATACGCTCAGTATGCAGATCCAGGGAAATGACACCGGCCTCGTGTCAATCTTCAGCTTTACTACCGGTCTGGGTAGTACGCTCAAGATCGAAGATTTGCCGAACCTGTCTGCGAATAATAATGGGACAGTGCCCTTGTTCCTGGGTCTCGGCTCTGTTCAAAACACCAGTGACTGGCTGCTCCCCTGAGGGTAACTCTTCTCATTTCTTAACGTTCAAATCCGCATTGGCATCCTAATTTGACTCACCGAACCTGAACAGGACCTGTTCGAGACTTGTGAACCACTGCAAATAATTGCAGTTCAGTGTGTGGAGCCTTTTAGACGACTGAGTTGATAACAGCTTATTCTTACTGGAATGGACTCCATGAAACGCATCTATCTTGCTTTATTGATCTCACTCTGTGCGCCGTACTCAATTTCAGCTGAGACTCTCGATCCCATTGTGGAGCCATCGGGTGTTCCGCAGGAAGAGATCAACGGGGATGTCTCTGAACTTTTCGGCGATTCTGGCTGGTTTGGCCGTTACCGGCCGCATTTCGGGTACCGCTACGAAGCCGGCGACACCATCGGACGCATCGGCGGGCTTTCCTCCTTTGATGCCTTCTTCCCATTGCTGGAAGGGGAAGACAGCGACTGGCTGACCTTCATCGACGCGCGACTGCTGCTGGGTGATGACAATCATAATCTGGGTTCGAATGTTGGTGTCGGTGCCCGTCAATATATTCCCGAATACCAACGCACCATCGGGGCCTATATTTACTACGACACCCGTGATGCAGGTTATGCCAGCTTCGATCAGGTCTCCGGTGGTATCGAAACACTGGGGGACATCTGGGATGCGCGGCTCAACTGGTATGTCCCTACCGGCCAGACACGCAATCAGTATGCAACGACACACACCAGTGGTGGGAGCTATAAATTCGTCGGTCATTATCTGACGGGTGGTACTTTTACCCGTTACTATCAGGCCGCGATGAAAGGCCTGGATATGGAAGCAGGTGCCAAATTCTACTCCAACGAATCGATGGACCTTCGCGCCTATGCAGGCTGGTACCATTTCCAGGCCAAAGGCAGTGAACAGGCCTGGGGTTGGAAGTCCCGGATTGAGAGCCGCATCTCTGATGTGGTTTCATTAAATCTGGGCGTGCAGAACGATCGGGTTTTCAATACCACCGTCAACTTTGCTGTCGGCATCCAATGGCCCAGTATCACTGGCCTGCGAGGAGGCCCCCGTTCTGACCTGAAAGCCTGGGATCGACTGGGTGAAAGTCCCGAACGACTCCGCAGCATTGTCGTTGCCAATCAGGAAATTCAGGACCCGGATGGCGGCCTTGTCATTGATCCGACCACGGGACTGCCTTTTTACTTCATGCATGTCGCCACCGGCGGCAACAGCGATGGTTCTTATGAAGACCCGTATGCAACACTGGCCGCCGCCTTTGCTGATCCGCGTACACAACAGGGTAATGTGGTCGTCTACGATCACCGCAACGGTATGGAAACAGGCGACTTTACTCTCGCAAACAACACGCAGGTCCTTTCAGCAGGACCGACGCAGTTCATCACTTCCACCATCGGCCAGATCCAGTTACCTGACTCCGGCACTGGCATCAACCCCGATATCACGGGTAGCTTCACTCTGAATAACCGCAGCGTGCTGTCCGGGTTTGATATCACCACCACTGGTGCTGGTTCTTCGATTATTGCCAATGGCGTGGGGAACCTGATGGTCTCGAACAATACGATCAATCATAACGGAGCTGGTACGGCTATCAGTCTGACAAATTTAACAGGCCCCGCCACATTCGATCAAACCCCCCTCACAAAAACGGGTGGTCTGGGCGTGTCGATTACGGGCAGCCAAAATGCGGCTGATGTGACCTTTACCAACAGCTCCATTACGAATACCAATGGGAATGCAGTCGTGATTGCGAATTCTGGCGGAACCATTGAGTTCGGTCAAATCACAACCACCAATGGATCGACGGCCGTTGATATCGACGACAGCTCAGCGAATATCACTATCGCCGAGTTGAACACCACCAACACCACTCTGGCACCGCTGGATATCAATAATGTCACGGGGAGTGTCACACTCAATGGGGGAACACTCGATAACAGTGGATTCTCAGGCGTCCAAATCGTCAACTCGAATAATATCACCATCAAAAACACCACGATCAATTCACCCAGTACATACGGTATCAACGGGGTGAATGTCAACAACTTCAATTTCTCTTCCAATACGATCAACAATGCCGACTCTGATGGCATCTCGGTGAGTGGTAATGGAAACGGCACCATCAGTGATAACACGATCAGAAGTATTGTGACCGCTTTCTCCACAGGTATCGATGTCACCCTCAATGGAAATGCGAACGTTGACATCGACAACAATACCATTACCAGTGTGATTGCGCTTGCCGGTTCGGGAATTGAAGTCACAGCCAGTTCAGGGGATGTGACGACACGCATCAGAGACAACCAGATTACCAGTTTCGTGGACGCCTTCGGAAATGGGATTGATTTTACCAGTAACTCAACCGGCGCCGTAAATACCACGATTACCGGTAACACTATCACCAACACGGTGGGCGCATTTGGCGATGCCATCACATTCCACGGTACCGCGAATGGGGTGATGACCACCAACATTTCCAACAACACAATCAACAATACCGCGGGGGCCTTTGGAAATGCGATCAACGTGATTTACGATGATGGTTCTGCCACGACGACGATCTCGCAGAATACGATTGACTCCGACGATCTGGTGAACCTGTTTGGAACCAGCATTTTTCTCAACTTGAATACAACAGGGACAACCACATCATATATCACCCAGAACACCATTTCTGATGACAACAATGCGGCCCTGTTTACAGACGGGATTGCCCTGGACATTGATCGAGGCGTGAATCATAGTGCCTTCATCAACAATAACCAGATTGCGCAAACGGGTGGACTTTTTGATGACGGAATTGAGATCCTGCTGAATAACGTCTCAGGCGCCTCGGCAACGGTGCAGGTGCAAAACAACCTGTTGAATGGCAGTGCCGGCGTGGGCGGTCGCGGTCTGGATGTGGCCACCATCTTTGGCACAAACACCGCCTTCCTGGATGTCTCTGGAAACACGACGGACACCGCCCTGGACTTCTCTGCCACAATTGGTTCGACCATCACCGTTGAAGATCTGCCGAACCTGTCAACCAACAACAATGGTGCCACAGTCAACACCAACGGTAATGTTGTGAATGCTCCATAAATGCAATGCTGCTGCTAAAACGATGACTGACATTTTCAGATACAGGTCATTCCATCCTGCCCTGGCATGACTGATGCGATACTCCAGTGGAAATCTGACATTCTGAACTTTCACTGTGTATCCTGTTTTAACTAACCGGAACAGGTCGCTTGTTCACACATTTTTTTCCTGATCTTTTCTACAGACCTCCTGTTTCTTCGTCGAAGAAAAGGCAAAGGTTAGACTGTGTCCAGTTTTACTATAGCGTCTCCAGGGCCATTTGGACCGAGTATAATAGATTGAGAGACGCTATGGTTAAATGTGACGCGCTCTAGAAAAGTAATGTGGCTGCATCAAGTGGAATGGACTCCATGAAACTGTTCTCTCTCGGGCTGCTGATTTTGAGCTGCGCCCCCTGCTCGCTCCTGGCTGATTCTTCTGAGACACCCCCCGCTCCGGAAACACAAAACGTGACTGGTGATGTGTCAGAACTCTTTGGCGACTCTGCCTGGTTCAGACGTTACCGTCCCCATTTCGGCTATCGCTATCAGGCCGGTGATACCATTGGTCGGATCGGGGGCCTCTCTTCGCTGGATGGTTTTCTGCCTTTACTTGAAGCGGAAGATGGCAACTGGCTCACATTTCTCGATGCGCGACTGTTACTGGATGATCAGAACCAGAACCTGGGGTCCAATGTGGGCTTTGGTGCCCGCCAGTACCTGCCCGAATGGGGACGCACGATCGGCGGATATGTGTACTACGACACGCGCGACACAGGCACGCGCAATTTCAGCCAGGTTTCAGGCGGTATTGAAACGCTGGGCGACCTGTGGGATGCGCGTTTGAACTGGTATGTGCCTACAGGCAGCAGACGCTCACTGGTCGGCACGTCACACACGGTTGGAGGTCCCAGTCAGTTTATCGGGCATTATCTCTACGGAGGAATTCTGACCCGTTACTACCAGGCCGCGATGACCGGCGTGGATATGGAAGCGGGACGAAAAATTTTGACCAGTGGCTCGATGGATGTGCGGGCGTTTGCCGGCTGGTATCATTTTCAGGCACCCGGCAGTCAACAGGCGTGGGGGTGGAAAACCCGCGTAGAGAATCGCATTTCAGATATGGTCGCATTGAATCTGGGTGTGCAGAACGATCGCGTGTTCAATACGACGGTTAATTTTTCGGTGTCGATTTCCTGGCCGAGTATCACGGGACGACGCGCTGGGCTGAAAGCCGATATTCCGGCTCGCGACCGACTGGGGGAATCGCCGGAACGCCTCCGCAGCATAGTAGTCGACAACCAGTCCATCCAGGATCCCAATGGAGGACTGCTGATCAATCCTGCCACGGGGAACCCGTATTACTTCATGCATGTCGCCAGAGGAGGGAACAGCGATGGCTCTTACGAAGACCCGTATGCCACGTTAGCCGCCGCCTTTGCCGATCCGCGGACGCAGGCCGGTGATGTCGTAGTCTACGATCATCGCAGCGTTTCGGAAACCGGCACATTCACCCTCGCCGATCAGACCCAGATGCTCTCGTCCGGTCCGACCCAGTTTTTAAACACCCAGATCGGACAGGTCAGTCTGCCCGATTCGAATACCGGACTGACTCCCCAGGTCACAGGGAATTTCATTATGGGCAATAACAGTGTGCTGTCCGGGTTTAATATTACCAGCGGCGGTGCCAACCCGGCTGTCATAGCCGATGGCGTACAGAATATCACGATTGCCAATAACACGATTACAAACGGTTCGACTTCAGGAATTGCCATCGCCAATTCTCAAGGCATAACCATTCTCAATAATACTCTGCAGGACGTCAGTGACGACGCCATCGATATCGAAGACAGTTCCGGTACTATTACCGTCAGCGATAACACGATTAAAAGTGTTTCGACAGCTTTTGATGACGCCATCAATGTAGAGCTTAACGGTGATACGGACCTGACAGTTGACAACAATATCATTTCCAGTCTCGTACAGACTTCTGACAACGGGATTAACGTCTCCACGACCGCCGGTAATATTACGGCCCGGATTCGCAACAACCAGATCTCCGGCGTCGACTTCTCGCTGGCTGGAGGAATTAAATACACGGGCAATTCTACTGGTTTGGCACAGACGACGATCACTGACAACATCATCCTGAACGATGACGACAGTATTGCTGGATCAGCCATTTTCAATGGGATCCAGGTCAGTTATCTGAACGGGTCTGCAATTACAAATATCACGAATAACCAGATCGCCAGCAACGATCATGCCACGAACGGCAGAGGAATCTGGCTGAACTATCAGACCAGCGGAGCCACAACAACCACCGTCAATAATAATATCCTCTCCGACTACACCGACTCTAACGTCTTTTACTACGGCCTGATTGCCGAAATAAACCAGGGTACGAACCATGACTTTTTCATTACCAGTAACAGGATCGGCCCCAACCTGTTTAATGTGCGTGTCGATGTGAAAAACGGGGCAGCGGCGAATATGCGGGTCACTCAGAATATCTTTACAGATAATGCAGGCACAAGTGGCGACCTGCTGATCTATTCGGAAAACGCCGGCTCTGATTTGACCATGTCAATCTTTGGTAATACGGCCCACAAACCATTCGACTTCACGACGAATTCAGGAGGCATTATCAGAATCCAGGACCTCTCGGACCTCTCAGCCAACAATAACGGCGTCACCGTCAATACTACGGGTAATGTCGTGAATGCTCCGTAAGAAAATTCGCATCTTATTCATCGCAGCCACGTGACTCCAACTAAGGTCAGGGTTTCGTATCTACAATCGGCCGATGTCGTTCGATCTGGGATTTAAAATCGCCCAGGCTCTGCCAATACAGCGGGTGATTCAGATCGACTTCAGTAACCGCGACGGTACCCCAGTCTTTCGCCTGTGCCAGCGGCTTGCCATCATGTCCGTAAATCGCGGAAATCATCCAGTTGGAAGAGGTATCCGTGTAAGTGCTGCTGATGACGTACACATGATTTTCGCAGGCACGTGCAGCGCCGAGCAGGGGATTGCAGCCCCAGACCGGCCAGGCGATGACCTCGGCTCCGTTCTTGCTCAGTTCGCGGGCGACTTCCGGGAAGAAGCCATCGTAGCAGACCATCATGCCGACTTTTCCGAAACGGGTTTCAAACACGGGATACTCGTTCCCCGGTGTGACGCCCCCTTCGATCTCGCCGCGGGGAAGGGTGACTTTGCGGTACTTGCCAACCACTTTTCCATCGGGGCCAATCAACACCGCGACGTTATAAACCAGATGCGCTGCCCGTTCGTAAAGCCCGACGACAATATACAGGTCATGCTTTTTAGCAAGCTCTCCAAAGTATTGTGTGGAAGGTCCGGGAATCGGCTCCGCGGTTTCGGCATAGGATAAACCAGTGCCGTAAACGGTAATCGATTCCGGCAAAACAACCAGATCAGCTTTCTGCTCCGCAGCCTGCTCAATCAACTTTGCGAACTGGGCGGGTTTGTCACTCGGCATTTTCCCTGCCTGGGGACGATGATGGATTGTCGCCAGACGTACAATGCGGGACTGCAAATCTTTGGTCTGCTTTAAATTGATATCGCTCCACAGAATCTGTGAATGAGGGGGCCCCCAGCGAAAATGTAATTCGACTTGAACCTGCGTCGCGTTTTCAGGAGCCCGATAGACACCGCCAACCTTCGTCCAGCCGGAAACCATTTCCTGATCTCCGGGAAATTCGGGTTCCGCCCGCGGATGCTCTCCCGGTCGATAGGATGCGAAAGAAGGTTTATCCCGCTTGACCCGCTTTCCGTTTTGATCGAGCCAGATCAGACGGGCGGTACCGGCACGGCGGACCAGTTCGATGCCTTCAGTTTTTCGCAGCGCCGAGAATTCATACGTTTTCCCCCCGGCGACAGGGAACGATTTCTGAATATGCCCCATCAAACCTTCGCGGCCATCTGCCTGGATCAGGAAGGCGCCGCGCTGATCGGGGCCGGCGTCCGCTTTCCAGGAAATGTCGGGACGCAGTTCTTCGCGAGGCGTCTTCGCCTGCCAGCCATCCTGCAAACCCGGTTCGCCTGCACGCCCAGTCTGGCAGACAATCAACAAGACAAGAAAGAACGAAATACCAGATGCACGTTTCATGAGGATTTCTCCGGGAACGAAAATCGTTTCTGAGGCAGGTTACATGAAAGAGGGTCAAAGCCTCTCTTCCAACATCGTAACACAACCGTCTTCCGAACACAGCAAATAACGCTGTTTTCTCCTGATGCGCAGCAGAACCGGATCGCGAGCCTGGTAATGTTTTATGTCGGAAATCGCCGTTTTAAATATCGTAGTACATGGCGAATTCGTAAGGATGTGGTCGCTCGCGCAGGGCAGCGACTTCCTGATTGGTCTTGTACCAGATCCAGGTATCGATCACGTCTTCCGTGAAGACATCGCCGGTCAGCAGGAACTTATGGTCGTCGCGTAATGCCTGCAGCGCGTGTTCGAGTGAGTCGGGTACGCTGGGAAGTTCAGCGAGCTCGTCCGGTTTCAGATCGTAGATATCTTTTTCCAGGGGGTGACCGGGATCAATCTTGTTCTGAATGCCGTCCAGCATCGCCATCAATACGGCCGACATCGCCAGGTAAGGGTTGGAAGAGGAGTCGGGGCAGCGGAATTCGAACCGCTTGTTTTCGGGGTGCGGACTGTGCACGGGAATGCGGATCGCCGCGGATCGATTGCGGTAACTGTAAGTCAGATTGATGGGGGCTTCAAAACCGGCAATCAGACGTTTGTAACTGTTCGTGGTCGGGCAGCAGAAGGCAAACAGGGCCGGCGCATGTTTGAGAATCCCGCCCATGGCGTACATGCCCATCTCACTGAGTCCGCCATAACGCGAACCTGCAAATAACGGTTTACCTTCTTTCCAGAGGGACATGTGCAGATGCAGTCCGGAACCGTTGTCGTTCCATAAAGGCTTCGGCATGAAGGTCGCAGTTTTGCCGTGTCTGACGGCGACGTTTTTGACGATGTATTTATACCGCAGCAGATTGTCAGCCGTCTTTAACAGCGGCGCGTATTTCATATCGATTTCGCACTGACCGCCGGTTGCCACTTCATGGTGCTGGGCTTCGACATCGACGCCGCATTCCATCAGCGCCAGCATCATCTCGGTGCGGGCTTCCTGCAGGGTATCCGCCGGAGGGACGGGAAAGTATCCTTCTTTATGACGAATTTTATAGCCGGCGTTCTGGGAACTTCCCGCTTTACCGCGATTCCATTGCCCCTCGATACTGTCCACATGGTAATAGCATTCGTGCTCGTTCTGATCGAATCGCACGTCGTCGAAGATAAAGAACTCGGCTTCGGGTCCAAAATTGGCGACATCGGCAATTTTGGTCGACCGCATATAGCTTTCTGCTTTTCGGGCAACATTGCGCGGATCTTTAGCATAGTCTTCGCGGGTAATCGGGTCCTGAATATTACAGGTCATCACCAGCGTATTGGACATGAAGGGATCCACGAAGGCGGTATCAGGCTGGGGAACGACCAGCATGTCGCTTTCATTAATCGCTTTCCAGCCACGCATTGAGGAGCCATCGAAACCAAAGCCATCTTCGAAACTCTTCTCTACCAATATCTTAGCAGGAATAGTGAAATGTTTTTGGGTTCCAGGGAAATCCATAAACCGTAAATCAACGGCTTGAATTTCACGTTCACGACAGAGGGCGAGCACTTCCCGAGGAGTCATCTTGTTTTCCTGATCTGAGTAAGTCATTCCTTGAAGATTCTATGGTATTACAGAATATCTTAATAATGCAAAACATATACCATTCCTGAAATTTGCACAATTATCAGGCATTATGTACCGTTCGTACATGTTCTTTCTGATCTGACGGAGCTCTGTTTCCCTCAAAATGACTGGTTCTCTCCCGTTCCAGAGGCAGGTCAACAGAACTATACATAAGAACCATTCGAGGATGTTTTCGTTGCGCATCAAGCGTCGAATATTTTACGAAGCTGCTATCTCTGAAACTTAACCGAGGCTTCACACCACGCGCTTTACAAACAGTGACTGGCTGTGACTATAATGATGCCACTCCCGCCGGTTTTCACCAACAACGATTTTGCTTTCATCTATCCAGAGGCTTTCATGAATTTTGCTGTTTCTTCCCGCCTGTTGATTCTGATCCTGTTGTTCAATCTGACTCCTGCCCAGGCGGAAAAACCGACTGAAGATCACATTCGAAAGATCCAGACTACAGCGATCAAGCATAAAAAGAGCCCGGTCGCCCACTGGGGCTTTGATCCGAATGACTATACCCAATGGTCCAGTCATTCCCTGCGGCTGATTCCGGTCTACACCTTCGGCACCAAAAACGGTGTACCCGGTTATAATCTGAAGTCTTACAAAGGGAAAAACAGCCCTTATCGCGACGAGAAAAAACTCGAAGCCATTTATGGATTTCTGCCTGAGAATACGCTGAACCCGAAAGCTAAATATCTGGACCAGACCAACCTCTACGATATCCAGGAAGCGGCGCTCAAAGCTGGCAAAAAGAATATTATCCTGTTTGTATTCGATGGCATGGACTGGCAGACCACTCGCGCCGCGGCTTTGTATTACAACGCGGCTGACAAGTACAACAGCGGTCGGGGAACCGGTTTCCATTTTCAGGATTATACTGCTGACGGAACAAGCCAGTTTGGCTACATGGTGACGGCACCCCACAACGATGGTTCTAACGTGGATGTGAATGGGCAACGTGTACTCAACGCCGGTGGAAAAATGCGCGGCGGATACAACGCCAAAAAGGGGGGCTCCAATCCCTGGACCGCAGGCAATGATAAAAAATATCTGATTGGCAGTCCCGGCAATAAATATGGTGAGCACGCTTACCCCGACTCGGCGAATACGGCCACCTCCATGACCGCCGGCATTAAGTCATACAATAACGCGATCAACGTGGACCCCAATGGTGCCCCTGTCGCTACGATCGCGCACGAAGCACAGGAGAAAGGTTATTCCGTTGGCGTTGTTACCAGTGTTCCCATTACTCATGCCACCCCTGCTGCCGCTTATGCACACAATGTCAGCCGCAATGATTACCAGGACCTGGCTCGTGACCTGCTGGGACAGACATCCATTTCCCATCCCGAGCAGGCATTGCCCGGAATGGATGTTGTGCTGGGAGGTGGCTTTGGCACGATGGAAAAACCGACCGGCGGCAAATCGCATGGCAAGAACTTCGTGCCCGGCTGGAAATACATTTCGGAAGAAACCATCAACAAGGCAGACGTCAAACAGGGTGGAAAATACACGGTCGCTTTAAGAACTCCCCAGGTCAAAGGGAAAGATGGCCTGAAACAGGCAACCGACGCCGCCATCAAAAATAAAACACGACTGCTGGGCGTGTACGGCGTCGAGAAATACGCGGCCCATCTCCCCTATCAGACAGCCAACGGCGATTACCAGCCTGCTCCGGGATTAAAGAACAGTTCTGAAATTTACTCTGAATCAGATATCGCTGAAAACCCGACACTGGCAGACATGACTGAGTCGGCACTCTCTGTACTCAGCCAGAACAAACAGGGTTTCTGGTTGCTGGTGGAAGCCGGAGATGTCGATTGGGCCAACCACGATAACAATCTGGACAACGCCATTGGCGCTGTCAAAAGCGGCGACGACGCATTCAAAGTGATTACGGACTGGGTGGAGAAAAACAGCAACTGGGATGAGACGCTTGTGATTCTGACCGCCGATCATGGGCACTATCTGAATATTGATCAGCCGGAAGCGTTAATCCCGCCGAAAAAAGAAGCGAAGTAAAATCGTTCGAATTCAGTTCGCCTGCAGTTTGGCTGCCGTGGGTTGAAGCAATCCGGTATCCAGCATCGCCCGCACCAGTTTCTGTGCGACCGGTCCCGCGACGCGGCTGCCGGAACCGCCGTGTTCAATCACAACGGCAAACGCATATTTCGGTCGGGTGGCTGGTACGAAACCGGCGAACCAGGCGTGATCATTTTTGCCTCCGCCGGTCTCTGCGGTCCCCGTTTTTCCGGCGATGGAAATTTCTTTCATCCGTACCGTTTTGTAACCGGTTCCGTGAGGATTCGCTACGACGTCGATCAAGCCTTCGCGAACCCGTTCCAGTGTATCCGGATGAATGCCGCTCACGTAGCGCTGGGGATGCGAGATGATCTGGCGGGTGGTCGTCGTCGATTCCGCCGAGGGGACAATACTGTAAGCCAGATGTGGAACAACCAGCTCACCATTATTGGCAACGACCGCCATGAGTCGCGCGATCTGCAGTGGCGTTACCGTCAACCGGGATTGACCGATGGCGATGCCCAGCGTGTCGCCGGGATACCAGGGGGACTTTCCTTTTTTCCGGTCGGGTGAAGGATCGGGCAGATGACCGCCGCGCTCACCGGGAATATCTATTCCGGTCGGTTTGCCGAAGCCGAGTTGATCGGCCCAGTGGCAGAGCGTCTCTGGCCCCATCGTGCGGGCTGCCTGAAAAAAGTAGACGTTACAGGACTGGCATAACGCCTGTGTGAGATTGATGTCGTTGTGGCCGACGCCATAGTGGCGGTAAATAAAGTCGCGATGTCGATCAGGTCGATCCAGATATCCGCGGCAGGGATACATCTCATCCGGATCAATCTTGCCACTTTCCAGTATCGCAATGGAAGTCAGTGCTTTGAAGGTCGAGCCTGGAGGCAGCATCATCTGTGTCGCCCGGGGAAACAGGGGTCGACGCGGATCATCCAGCACTGCCTGCCATTCTTCCGGAGAGGGATTCAACAGCAGGTTCAGGTCATACCGCGGCGCAGAAGCCGTTGCCACAATCGCGCCGCTGCGCACATCGAGGACCACAATACAGCCGCCTGTGGAAGGCTCCATGGTGGGAGCATCATTCTCGTCCTTCTGCTGTGCCAGTTCGTCCAGTGACTGATCCAGCAGATTTTGAACCTCGCCTTGCAACCGTGTATTCAAAGTCAACACGATATCATCGCCTGACTTGGGTTCGCGCACAACTTCGCTGCGAATGATTTCTCCCTGCCGGTTTTTCACCACGCGTTTTAAGCCACGCAAGCCACGCAGAAATCGATCGTACGAGCGTTCAATTCCCATTTTGCCGATGCGGTCCCCTTCCTGGTAATCCAGCGGATCTCCGTCGGGAAACCGTTCCTGCCTGGCTGCCAGGGTTTTCTCATCGATACGATGTCGTATTCCCAATTCGTGCGGGGCGATCGTTTTCTGCGGATATTCGCGGAGGGTGGCGACCTGAATATTCACGCCGGGAAAGTGTTCCGGATGCGCGGAAATCGCCAGCGCAATCTCACGCGGAATCCCCGATTTGACGGTGTGATAATCCAGTTCTTCGCGTACCACAATGCGTTCCCGCCGCGGTCGTCGCGGAGGCCGCGTTAATGTTTCTTTCAACAGTTTCCAGAAGGCCTGCGGGTAGTCTGCCGGTTCTGTTTCAGTCGTTTCTTCGACGGATTCGGACGGCGCTGTCTCTGCTCGTTTTTTTTCTGCTCGCTCATTCACGCTGTCAATAATGTTTTCGACGCGTTTTTGAATCTCGTTACCAGAGATCAACAGGTCCTGTTCCGGGACCCGCATGACCAGCGCCAGCTCTTCCCACAACTGCTGACGTCGCGCGAGTACTTTTTCGCGAGCGGCCTCGACCTTCTCTTTCTGACGACGCTCAAGGGGCTTTAATAAAGTCAGCGCCTGCTGTTTTAACCAGCGTTCATTTGGGGGTTCTTCCAGCCAGCGATAATGCACCTGCAGGTCGAAGCGTTCGACATCCATGGCCAGCACGCGCCCATCGATGGAGACAATGCGGCCGTCGCGACTGGGAATCGTCTCAAAAGATTCGGTTGTCTTCCCAAACTGCGAATAAAAATGCTCTGCATTCATCATCTGGATGAACATTAACCGTCCGCTCACCGCCAGCAGCGGCGCCAACAGTAACAGCCCCAGCAGACAGACCCGCAGACCGGGCATACGATCCACCTGAAACGGATTGCCGCTCGCTTCACTTTCTGAATTCAGATGGTTACTGCCGGGACGATTACGCATTGAATACGGTTCTGTGATTGGGACAACGAGGAATATCTACAAATGTGATCAGCGGGAATACTGCGAGGAATACCCGGCTGAAGCAGCGGGCGGTGTTCGAAGATCGACGGGAATCAGTTTTAAACCGATCAGTATCAACAGTCCCAACACGGCGGTTGCCAGACCGTTTCCTGCTGACTGCTGCACGATGATTGACAGTTCAGAGAACAGTTCTGCCCCTGCCTCCATGCGGTTCAAAGCCTGGAACAGACTGTCGAATAAAAAGGACAGGCAGGCCAGCAGCACAAACCGACTGAAGAGGGAACGAAGTTGAAAGTGGATCTGTACCCGATAAGCGAGCCAGACCAGCGTGGTCAGCAGAAAGACGCCGGTGCCCGGAATCGCGGAATCGAATGCTTCGCAGACCAGTCCCGCCAGCAGTGCACAGAGCATGACACGCGCATCGCGGAGCCAGAATAAAGCCAGACCTGTTACCAGAATGATCAGGTTCGGACGATAGCCGTCGGGGCTCAGTTCAGGAATCACACTGATCTGAGTAATCAGACAGACATATCCCAGTAACAGCAGGCTGAGTAGTTTCATTTTTGGCGGTCCCCTTCAATTTGCCAGCATCCGTCGCGGATTGATAATCTGTCGCAGCACACTGACCTGTTTGACTTCCGAATGTTTCACAGCCGGCTCCACAATGATTTTCCAGTACGGCGCACCGCGAGGCAGTTCTGCTTCAATGACCCGACCGTAATACATGGGTTGCCCCAGTGTGGACTGCATGCTTAAAGGGAGCTCGCGATCAACTTCTCCCGTGTAGACATCCTGGCCGACCTGGATTGATTCGGTAGGCGGAATCTGCAGCAGTTCGCATTTGCCTTCCCCCAGACCCACCAGGATTCCATCGGTGCCCAGTTGCAAGCCCTGCTCTGTGCGTCGGGCAATGCGTGCGGAGCCGCGATATTTGACCGATGTGATGGGAATCAGACTGCTGGTCCAGCTGCCGACTTCGTCAATTTTTCCAATCACGGCCTGCCCTGCATACAAGGCATACCCGGCTTTGATCCCCTGCGCGGTCCCCTGATCGATCAAAGGGTAATCAGATTCCAGCACGAACGACGATTCGAACACTCCCTGCTCTCGTCCCTGATTAAGAAACTGTCCTTCCCGCAACAGTGAGATTGCTGACTCGCCTAGAATCTGTGCTTCAAGCAGATCCGGAACCAGCAGGCGGTCGCTGGAGTGTGTCTGATAATTGGGAACGCCTGTCTGTTTGAGACGCTGTAACTCTTCAGATACCTGCAACGTCTGCAGTTCGAGTCGGCGGTTTGCCTGTTCACTTTCGTTCAACTGGCGTTCGAGCTGCTCCGTGCGTGGATCGGGCGACTCCGGTTTTACCACAGTCGATTCCCAGGCTTTGATCTGTTGAACCAGTATCAATCCGGGCCGGGCTGCATCGCGAATCAGATGATACAGTCGGCTCGAATAAACAGACGGCAGCGCATACAGGCAGCCTGAAACCAGCAGTGCCAGCAGAACCAGTTTGATTTCCGAAAACCGCGTTTCGCGTTTCATAGACTGCAGGCCCGTCCTTTAAAAATCGCCATCGCCGTTATCAAAGGCATGTCGCCACTGGCTGAGATGTTCCAGGCAGATCGCGGTGCCCCGCGCGACGGTGCGGAGCGGGTCCTCGTCCACGCGGACGGGAATCCCCAGTTGTTCGCTCATGTAATACGCCAGGCCACGGAGTAACGCGCCGCCGCCCGTGAGGACCAGCCCATTATCGGCCAGATCCGCCACCAGTTCCGGCTTACACTGTTCGATGGTCTGCTTGCAACAGTTGAGGACGGATTCCAGCGGCCCATGTAAGGCATCGCGGAGTTCTTCACTGGTGACGATCGCTTTGCGGGGAATACTGCTGATGATATCCAGGCCTTTGACTTCGCCGGTCAGCTCCTGTTCGAGGGGATAGGCGCTGCCCAGTTCCAGCTTCAGGTCTTCTGCTGTCTGTACGCCAATCCGCAGCGAGTAATGTTGTTTCATATATTCGACAATGGCTTCGTCACAACGATCGCCGCCGATGCGAACCGAATTACTGACGACGGTATCGCCCATACTCATGATGGCGACTTCCGTAGTGCCCCCGCCAATGTCGCAGACCATGCTCGCCATTGGTTCTGAAATCGGCAGTCCGGCACCGATGCCCGCCGCCTTGGATTCTTCAATCAGATAAACCCGACCGGCGCCGGCGCGTTCGGCGCTGTTGAACACGGCTCGTTTCTCGACCGGTGTGATACTACCGGGAACCGCGATCACCACCCGGGGTCGCAGGCCGCGCGAATGATGGCGGGCCTTATGGATGAAATAGCGGAGCATCGCCTCACACAGTTCGAAGTCGGTGATCACACCTTCTTTGAGTGGGCGGACGGCAATGATACTGTCGGGGGTACGGCCCAGCATCTGCTTGGCCAGTTTACCAACGGCGGTTCCTTTGCCCAGAATCTTGCGGCTGCCTTTATGCAACGCTACGACCGAAGGTTCGTCCAGCGCAATGCCCTCGCCCTGGATCGCGACTATGGTATTAGCCGTTCCCAGATCGATCGCCAGATCAGGACAGAGCCATTGACGTAAACGGTGCAGCATCCTTGCACTACCGCTTCTTTTTTAAAAGAATAAGTGGGCTGAACAGAATCAGGAACGAAACTCAACAAACCATTATTGAGTCGCCTGCTATTCATAAAACTTCCTGTTAAGATTGGGAAAATGTATTCGAGATGGTGAGTTTCTGCAAGATGCAGTTTCGAAACTGTGACATCACTGTAAAGACAGGCAAGCCTGGCTGTTTTGCGAACTCATCAGAATTTGGATTTGGGACACCTGGTGCTATAATCCCAGCAAAATCCTGAAACAGAGAGTGAACATACTATCCATGGACGATTGGGATGAAGAAGAAGATTTTGAAGAGACGACTGCGCCGGAACAGCAATCTTTTATCCTGGGTGGCTCTCTGATTTCCATAGGCATCATTGTGATTGCCTTCGGCGTCGGCTGGGGACTGGGTGTCAGCCCGCTTACCAACCTGAACTGGAACTGGACGGATCTGCTGATTGGCGTACTGGCTGCGCTGCCTTTGTATCTGTTTTTTTTCTTAACGTCCCGTCTGCCCATCAAGGGATTTCAACAGATCCAGCAGTTCCTGCTTGAGGAACTGGGGCCCCGCGTGGAACACGGTAAAGTGTGGGAACTGTTTATCCTCTGCATCTTTATCGGCCTGGGTGAAGAAATGTTGTTTCGCGGCGTGCTGCAATCCTGGGCGACCCAGTACGGCGTGATCGTTGCGATTGTCTTCACCAACATTCTGTTCGGCGTTTTACATTCGATCACGCGGCTGTACGTCATCGTAGCCACGCTGATGGGCGTTTACATGAGCCTGCTGCTGATTATGTTCACTCCACAGAACCTGCTGATCCCGGTCACCACACACACCGTGTATGACTTCATGTGCTTTATGTACGTCATGCACGCGTATCGCCAGCAGAAAGAGGCTGAGCAGGCATACGAATCTGAATAATCGGTCTTCTACCACGAAAAACACGAAACGACACGAAAGTATCTGGTCGGTGAGAAGCAACAACCTTCGTTGAGTAAGAAAAAAATCGGGTGGCCTCGAATGCAATTCGGGGTTGTCGCAGACAACAGGAAACTGTCAGGGTAAACTTACGAATTGACTATTAACTCACCTCAGCACATGCTGCTTCTAAGAGCAAACCAGCGATTCACTTTCACGAATACCACACTGTCAATTTCCTGCTCGCTCCGCTCGTACCGAATTGCATTCGGTACCACCCATTGTTTATTAATTTGGTGTGATTTCGTGTTTTTCGTGGTAGAAATAATTAAATTGAACCACGACAGGTGGCCCCAAATCGAATAAGGGGATGTCGATGCAATCACTCCGATTTACTTCGCATTGATTAACTGTTTCAATTTGTCTCGATCAGACTGCTTCCACAGTTTCAGATTGCCGAAGATGTTCCCCTGGCGGTCAATCACAATAGTACTCGGGAAACTGTTGATCCCATATTCGACATTCATTTTTGCGTTCGCAATCGGCTCGCCTTCAGGAGTGTAAGGCAATTTTTGAAAACGGGTGAGGGCTACCGGGAAGTCAAGCTGCTTTCCTTTCCAGACCTCTTTTTGAACTTTCTTCAGCCTTGCATCCAGTTCTTTCACGGAATCCACTTCATCATCTTCCCCGTAAGGTGTGTGAATGCCGACGATCGCAAGTTCATCCTGCGAATATTCTTCCCGCAGTTTAAACAGTTCCGGAATTCCCGAGAGAACACAGGGGCCACACCACCAGCCCCAGAATTCGAGAATAACCACTTTCCCCCTGAGTTGTGACAGTTTAACAGGTCCGTTTTTCCATTCCTGAATATCGACAATTTCGGGGGCAGGCTTACCCTCCAGCAGAATCCATTTTTTAGCGGAGGCATCTGCTGTTCCTGCATCATATTCTGTTTGCCCCGCTTTGATGACGATTGTTTTTTCAACCGGATTAATCTGGCTTGAGTGTCCCACAAGAGAAAACTCTCCCGGCGGCAGGAAAAAATGAAGCGTTGAACCTGTATCCTGACACCACTGGCAATACATGTTTTCCGAACCGCTGATGCCGCGTATGGCACCCGTTTCTTTTCCGATCCGCTTGAGCTGGCTGCTTTTAATCTGCCAGGTGACATGACATTCGGGATACATCGTCAACACCAGTGGCGACTGCTTGTCTTCTATCAAATCCGTCCGTTTCACAGCGACCAGGCCGCGCCCCGTGTGACGCGCATAGACCATGCCGCGATATTTATCTGGATCGCGAAACCGAATGAGCCCTTCCGAGTCAGACTTGAGCTCAAAATGACCGAAAGTCCAGTTCGACCCCTGCTTAGAATCATAGCCATTGACCATGACCACCATGCCGGTCTGCGCCCCGACCACTGGCTTGCCTGCTTCATCTACGAGTTTCACTGTGAGAAACGGCTTGACCTTCTCCGTCGCTTTATTCTGCTCCTCTGCAGCAACCACGAGTGAAACAAAGACCGGTGACATCAGCACAATCAAATACAGCCAGGGTCGCATTTTCTTCTCCGCAAACAGACCTGTTGTTAAGTTCATCCATTTTGAAGACAGAACCGAATCGTATGTTTGTTTATCGGAATGTGAGATTTTTACAGATTTGATTTGGAATGGATCACCCCGGGGTTGTCGCAGACAACAGGAAACTGTCAGGGTAGTCTCACGAACTGAGGAGATGGTCTCCTATCTCACACCATGACACCTCTCAATGTGCAAACCAGTGTTTCATTTCCAGGAACGTCACACTGTCAGCTTCCTGCTCGCTACGCTCGTACCGAATTGCATTCGGTACCACCCATTGTTTTTTAATTTCGTGTGATTTCGTGTTTTTCGTGTTTTTCGTGGTAGAAAAATAAATCTGAACCACGGCGGGGGGAAACTGTGATTCAATAAAAAAAGCAGGACGGGCTCTCCTTAACCCGTCCTGCTTCAATTGGCATCCGTTCCGATTTATTTTGCTTTCGGAATTTTGGGATCGCGTTTCAGAGGCAGCGATACCTGTTTTCCGGTCCAGGAAGACTGGTAGATCGCCAGAATGATTTCTACACTCTTGCGACCGTCGTTTCCATCGACAAACGGCTTCTTGCCAGTTTTGATCGACTTGATAAAGTCTTTGAGCTGTTCCATGTGACCGGCATAAGAGATCGCAGACGGATCACTGGCACCGCCGGTGTTGCCGCTCTTCTTTGCCAGTTCGGTGCGGATCTTTTCATCGCGGGCGTTCTCTTTGGCGAACTCCCAGTGCAGTACATCGTCCTGTTCGATGATCACGGTCCCTTTGGTACCAGAGATTTCGGTTTTCTTGAGCAGGCCGGGGAAGACGCTGGTGGTCGCTTCGATCACACCCAGGGCACCGTTCTTGAAGCGAATGGTAGCGACGCCGGTATCTTCGACTTCGATTCGCTTATGAGCCAGGGTACCGGTCATGCCGTTCACGTCGGCGACTTCACCCATGAACCAGAACAGCAGGTCGACGTTATGAATCGCCTGATTCATGTAGGCGCCGCCGCCATCCATTTCCCAGGTACCACGCCATCCGCCGGAATCGTAGTACTCTTGTGTCCGCCACCATTTGACATAAGTATCGCCTAAGGTCAGTTTACCGAAGCGACCTTTATCGATCGCTTTTTTCAGTTCCTGATTGGCGGCACCAAAACGGGAAGGCATGATGGTTGCCAGCTGAACTTTATTCTTTTTGCAGGCGTCAATAATCGCATCACAGCGTTTGAGTGTGATTTCGAGTGGCTTTTCGACCACGACATGTTTGCCTGCTTTGGCAGCGGCGACCGCGGGGTCCATGTGTGCCCCACTGGGGGTGCAGATGGTGACCACATCCACTTCGGGATCTGCCAGCATTTCATCCAAATCATGATAGGCCGTGCAACCATTCGCTTCTGCAAATTTATCTGCTGATGCTGCAAATCGATCAAAGCAGGCCACCAGCTTAGCACCGCGAATTTCTTCCAGTGCCTTTGCATGAAAATTCGAAATCATGCCACAGCCGACAATTCCAAAACCTGTTGCCATTACTGTTGCTTTCTGTATTTCATTTTAAAACCAGGAGTCTCCGTTCACATCTTTGTTGTGAACGTGAGATCGTGAATCTTGAAATTCACCTTTAAAATATCGTTTTACGAAGTATTTCTTACGAATGCAATCCGCGCGGAATTATTTCCCCTGATTGCCTGTAAAAGGCGGCGGATTTCAATCAGATCACAAGTCAATCCAGCAGTTCCACCTGGCAGAACCGTTTCTTACCGACCCAGAGTAACATGCCTGATTCCACCGCAATCGCCTGATCATGGGTTTCAATCTTCACTTTTTCTTCCCCCATTTTCGCGCCTCCCTGCTGAATCGAACGCCGGGCATCGCTGGTGGAAGCACACAGGCCCAGTTGCTTCAGTAAATTCGCAGCCGGTAAGGTGCCGTCTTCATTCAATTCGGATCGGGAAATCTTTGCGACGGGAATATCCTCAGGCAGACCGCCAGAACCAATTTCCCGCTGCCAGCGGTCGGCGGCTTCATCCGCAGCGGCAGCAGCATGGTATTCGGTGATGATGGTCTTCGCGAGTTTGACTTTGGCTTCTTTGGGGTGGCCGGCGAGAATCGTCTGCACTTCATCCAGCGGAAAGTCGGTCAGCAGTTCATAAAACATCTGCATGCTGTCATCAGAGAGCTGCATGAATTTTTTCATCATCTCGTATGGTGATTCACTGATGCCGATATAATTGCCCAGGCTTTTGCCCATGCGGCGCACACCGTCTGTTCCCACCAGAATGGGAGACATGACACTCACCTGCTGCCGCAGCCCCTGGTCTTTCTGCAGATCGCGGGCCAGCATGAAGGAGTAAAGCTGTTCGGTCCCCCCCAGTTCAATGTCGGCTTTGATCTCGACGGAATCCCAGGCCTGCATAATCGGGTACAGGCACTCGTGGAGATAAATGGCGGCTTCTTCGCGGTATCGTTTTGAGAAATCATCGCGGGTCAGCAATTGTGCGACGGTAACTTTACTGCAGAGTTCAAGGATCGCCGCGAAGTTCATTTTACTGAACCAGTCGCCGTTGCGAACGACTTCCGCATTCTCCAGATCGATGACTTTCCCAACCTGATTCAGGTAATCGACGGCATTGGCTTCGACCTGTTCTGCAGTCAGGCGGGCGCGGGTCTCATCGCGACCACTGGGATCGCCGACCAGGGCAGTGTAATTGCCGATGATGATAACCGCCTGATGTCCCAGTTCCTGAAACTGACGCATTTTTCGCATGGGAACTGTATGTCCCAGATGGAGGTCAATCCCAGTGGGGTCGATTCCATATTTCACACGCAACGGCGTGCCCGTCTCGCGGCTCCATTTTAATTTTTCGGCCAGTTCCTGTTCGGGAACGATCTTTTCCACACCACGGCGGAGGATTGCCAACTGCTCTTCTACAGGCAAAAATTGCATTAAACTTACCAGACTCTCTCTCAAACAATGTTATTCTGACATATCAGCGATTCGCCCATTTTGTCGACTCAGTCTGCCAGCGTCAATCTAAGCAGCAGATCGGAAGTCGTTTATTTCAGACCGATTTGACCGGGCATCCCTGACTGTGATAAGATCCGGCCTGTCCCGATCCTGCCTTGTTGTTTTTTTTACAAAGAATCAAGCTTTTCCCCATTCCGTGAAAAAATGGCATTGATGCTCGAACGGGAATTCCGGTACAAATAAATCAGTGATACTGCCTCCTCATAATTGTTTACCCTCCTGCAACTACTATCCAATCACTCCAGTACCAAGTTTGTCTTTGATGGACATTTCAAAACTATTCCAGTTTAAACAGGACCAGGAATTTTCCAAGCTCCTGCTACATGACAAACAGGTTGACCTGACAATCGCTGCGCTGGAACTGGCACGCGACGATCAGCCTGAACTGCAGTTTGAACAGGTCAAGATCTGGATCCGCCAGAGAGCCTGTGAACTCTCCGGAAAGGTGGCGCTGGCCAATGACGATGAGACCTTGGTCAGATGCTTCGTCGACTGCCTGGCCAAACAGCATGGACTGGCGGGAAATACGGTCTGTTACCATCAGCCGGAAGGCAGCTATCTGAATCATGTGATCGAAACAAAACAGGGGCTGCCCATTGCGCTCTCACTGATTTATATGGCCGTCGGCAATGAACTGGGGATCGAGATCCAGGGAGTCGCAGCCCCCATGCAGTTTCTGGTGCGTTACGAATCACAGTCGGGCCCGTTATTCATCGATCCCTACTCCAGTGGAAAAATCTATAACGAAAAAGAGTGTATCATTCACCTCGCGGAGTTAGGCGATTTTTCCCGCGATGTTCTGCTGCGACTGTTAAAGCCGGCCACACATCGGGAAATCATTGTCCGTATGCTGATGAACCTGAAACGGATTCACGAAGAGCGCGAAGATTTTCCCAAAGCCTGGAACGTGCAACGCCGACTGTGTGCCTTGAATCCACTTTCCAATGCACACCGCAAGGATCTGGCGGCCCTCAGTTTTAAAACGAAAAAGCTGGGACTGGCAGCCGACCTGCTGACTGGTTGCCTGAAAAGCTGTCCCGAATCCGAGCAGTTGGATATCAAGCTGATGCTGCAGAAGGTGCACGCCGAACTGGCTCAGTGGAACTGAGATCCGCCTGCAGAAAGCGGTTCACTCCGCGGCGACTTCAATCTGAGACAGAAACTGACCACCACTCTGAAACGTCCGTTTTTCCGAGAAGCGACTCCAGGCCAGACGCACAATCAGAAATTCCTGTACCGGCTGATCCAGGTCAAAGGTCACTGCGACTTCCCGGGAATAAATATGAGCCTGATGCGTGAAAGAAATTCCTCGAACCGAAATATTGCGTCCTGTCACGATCTGCAGATCGGACTCCAGTTGCCTGGTCTGGGGATTATAGACAGCCAGGCCCAGCGGACGCCTGCAGGGGATGCGATGCCATTCGCGGCTGCTGATGGATGAAGGCTCAAGATACCAGCTGGCCACCACGGAATCGATCAGTTTGTTCAATTCTGGAATTCGCCGCAGGCAGGGAGTATTGGTCGTCTCACGAAGAAACGCGTCTCGCTTCTGCTGGTAGAATTCTGAATTTTCGTCTTCGTTAATCGTTTTTGGAAACACATCACTCGGGTAGGCTCTCACGGCTTGTCGCATGGATCTGCTCTTTTATAGACGTAACGGAACTGACGTCAGACTCAGATTGTCTGCCAAAAATCAAATGATTATTTCGATGGAAGATAAGCATTCTTTGCAGAAATGCTGACGGGGTTAAGACAGGGAGAGAGATACTCTAATTTAGCCCGCAATGAAAAGCGGGTCAAATTCAACCTGCAGACTGCCTCGAGCACGGGACCGGAATAATCGCTTGAGCTGGATTAATCCCGTCAAGTGTCAGCGCCTGTCCTGAAGACGCATCCTCTTTCTGAACTTGAGTTTAGAGGTGTTCATCGAATCTCCCGTTCAGCGAGTTGAGGAATACCCCTCTATTTTGAATTCTCAATAGATTCCGCGTTAGTTCGAACGCAGCGTCTGCTCCAGCTCGGTCTGAACCGCCTGGATGACAGGTTCCCAGTCCCCTGGCTCTGTCTGTCGAAACAACCGCGCCGTCGGATACCAGGGGCTGTCTTCGCGTTCCAGCAGCCAGCGCCATTCGGGAAGACGCGAAACCAGAATCCAGACCGGCACGCCCAGTGAGCCTGCCAGATGAGCCACCGCCGTATCTGCAGTAATGACCAGGTCCAGATTTTGGATCAAGGCGGCGGTCTCCGAAAAATCTCCTGTGTCCGCCTGGTATTCGGGTCCCGGCTGCCAGAGATTCCATTCGTTCTGCAGGACTTCGATCTGTTCCAGTCCGCTCACCTGCTGCAGGCTGATCAACTGAATGTCCTCTCTTTTTCCCAGCGGCAGGAACGACTCTAAAGGAATCGAACGGAGTTCATTTTTCGGAAAGTCAGGATTTCCACACCAGTTCAGTCCGACTTTGGCTCCCGGTAAATCGGAAAGTACGCTGGCCCAGTACTGCTGTCTGTCTGGGGGCGGCTGGAGAAACGGAACTGCTGCAGGAATTGTCTCCAGGCTGGTTTCCAAATAGAAGGGCACGCTCAACAGGGCACACTGATAATCACACTCAGGTTGCGGGTCTCCTGCCTTGAGAATCTGATCGATTTCCGGAACCAGTTTCAGCAATGCAGCCAGTTCTGTCTGGCACAGAACCAGCACGCGAGCAGCGCCCCGTTTTTTCAGTTCGATCGCAAATCGAAGAAACAACAGCGTATCGCCAAAGCCCTGTTCACACCACAGGCAGATGGATTTCCCCATTAACGGTTCCCCCTGCCACTGCTGACCGGGATATTGCTGCTGCGGACTCGCGGCAATGTCCGTGCGGCGTTCGTAACCGCGCCAGCCATCCTGCAGGTTTCCCTGCAGCATACGGGTTGTCGCCAGGTTGAATTCCGCCATTGCAAAATCAGGACGCAGGCTGATTGCTTTTCTGAAATTTTCGCTGGCGTTTTCCAGGTCATGTTTCAGTTTGAATGCATTCCCCAGGTTGTTATACCCCTCTGGCTGTGTCGGAGCAACTTGAATCGAGCGCTCTGCCGCCTCAATCGCGGCGTCAATATTCGCGACTGCTTCATACACATAACTCAGGCTGACCAGAATCTGGTAGTGGTCGGGACTTATTTTCAACATCGACTCATACAGCATGATCGCTTCCTGATACTGACGTTGCAGTACCAGGACGTAAGCCAGTTTCATCGACAGGTCAAAGTCACCCGGTTTTGCCACCAGCAGTTCCCGGTAGATGTCTTCCGCCCGCGCCCATTCGCCGGCTGACTTCAGTGCGTCTGCCAGTTTCTGGTGAGTGTCCAGATTGCCGGGACTTAAATCATGCGCCTTCTGATAACACTTCACCGCTTCACTGAAAACGCCACGGCTCTCAAACAATGATCCCAGATTAAAATAAGCACGCTCATAATGAGGATTCAGGCGGATGGCCTGTTCGAAGGACTGACCTGCCTCCTGCCATTTTCCCGCGGCATGATAGGCAACGCCCAGATTGTTATGCACATCAGGAAGTTCCGGCTGTAGTTGCACTACCTGTAAAAAGGTGCGGATACTCTGATCCAGGTCCCCGCGCTGTAGTTGCAGAGTTCCCAGATAATAGCGGGCCTCCCATTGACGTGCATTCGTATCCAGTACATGCTGATAGATAGTGGCCGCCTGATCCAGTTCTCCCGCCTGGTGATGGGCTAATGCTGCTTTCAGTTGTACCTGAACCTCATCCATGTGAGAACCTGTGCTGTTTCTGCCGAGGGAAAACGCTTTGAACGAAAGACTTTTGCCAGATCACTTTGAATTTGGCGCTGGCTCAAAGTAACATTCTATCAGCAGTACTGCAATAACGGTTCGCCGATCCTTAAGATAGAAAGTGGAAAGCATGGCCGCTCTCGTTTCCTGCCTGACAAACTCCTATGGTCGCTTTGGTCCGATCGCCGCCATTGAACACATCCACGATGCCGGTCTCTCGCATATTGAACTGAACATCAAGAATCACGGCATTGCTTCGTTCTTTAAAGAAACGCCGCTACTGACCAATGCATCTACCGCGGACGACATTCAACGTGTGCAAGAACTCCTTGCTCAGAATGATGTGCAACTCTCCAGTTGTAATATCACCAGCGGCAATCCTTTAGATCCCGCCATTGTTTCGATGACCAGACAGAAACTCGATCTGGCTGCACAACTGGGCGTCAGCCTGGTGGTGGGCGGTGCGGGGGAAATCGAAGACGAATCACAGCGGGAAACCCTGTATCAGAATCTGCGTGCGATTGGCGACTATGCTGGCGAAAAAGGTATCACCTATTGTTTTGAAACACATCCCGGTATCTGCGTCAACGCTGCCGGCATGTTGCGCACAATGCAGGACCTGGATCACCCGCAGCTCAAGCTCAATTTTGATACGGGTAACATCAACTACTACAACAGACATGAGAATGTGCTGGAGTCGCTGCATGAAGTGGTCGAGCATGTCAGACACGTGCATCTGAAAGACTCGTTCTGCAAATTCAAAGACTGGCATTTCACAACACTGGGCGAAGCGGGAGGCATCGACTTTCTGCAGGTTCGCTATATTCTGGAAGACCACAACTTCGAAGGTCCCTACAGCCTGGAAATTGAAGGCATCGAAGGCGAACCGGACCCCAGCCTGGAAGAACATCACAACCGGGTGAAACAGAGCGTCGTGTACTTGCAGGAATGCGGGTTCTTTGACTGATTTTTATGAAGCGGTATCACGGGAAGCGCAGCTGAATCCTGCTCAATTCTGGAGAACCTGACAAAAATGAATCCCGATGTAGAGATCTATTTAAACAAGGCCAGACTCTGGCAGGAAGAACTGGTGACGTTGCGAACCATCGTGGTTGATACGCCCCTCACCGAAGAATACAAGTGGCGTGCCCCCTGTTACACGTTTCAGAAAAAAAATATCGTTTTAATTGGTGCCTTCAAAGACAATTGTGTTCTGAGTTTTTTCAAAGGAGCTCTGCTCAAGGACCCCCTCGACATTCTCACAAAGCCGGGTGAAAACACACAGGCGGCGCGCGTGGTGCGGTTCACCAGTCTGCAGGAAATCATCGAACTGGAACCGGTCCTGAAAGCATACATTGAGGAAGCGATAGAGGTTGAAAAAGCCGGGTTGAAGGTCGACGTCAAAAAAGAAGCCGAACCAGTACCAGCAGAATTTCAGAAGAAACTGGACGAGAGCCCTGCGCTGCAGACGGCATTTGCAGCGCTAACACCAGGAAGGCAACGTGCTTACCTGATGCATTTTTCAGCCGCCAAACAATCCCAGACCCGCATGAACAGGGTTGAGAAATATATCCCGCAGATTCTCGCTGGCAAAGGCATCCATGACTGCACCTGCGGCCTTTCCCAAAAGCTGCCCGCCTGTGATGGTTCGCATAAGTCGATTCGCTGAGAAGCCCTTTCTGAGTGAAGGTTCTGGTCCATAAATTGGATTCTTAACTGTAATTCCCCTGCTATTCAGTGAGTCACCTGTTATAAAAGAGGTGGAACTTCAATCATCAGGGTCACTGCATGGGCATCTATGTGGAAACACGAATTAATGGTTCGCTGGAAGAGTTGTGGGAAAAAACCCAGAACCCGGAATGCCACGAACGCTGGGACGCCCGCTTCACTTCGATCACCTATCTCCCCCGCGCCGAGGAATCTGAACCGCAGAGCTTCGAATATGCAACGCGACTGGGCTTTGGCCTTTTCATCAAAGGCGCAGGTGAGACCGTTGGCAGTCGCGATGAAACCACTGGCCGACGCACCTCGTCGCTGCGTTTCTGGTCGGACGATGCCAAGTCCCTGATTCGTGAAGGCGCCGGTTACTGGCAGTACACTCCTTTGGAGGACGGCGTACGGTTCGTCACAGGCTACGATTACCAGACGCGGTTCGGCTGGCTGGGTCGTACCTTCGACCGCTTCGTCTTTCGTCCGCTGATGGGTTGGGCGACCGCCTGGAGTTTCGACCGACTGCGATTATGGATTGAGCAAGGCATTGACCCGGCGGTCTCGATGCAGCGAGCCCTGACTCACGGCCTGGCACGACTGACGGTGGCATTCGTCTGGATCTACCAGGGGCTGATCCCCAAGCTGATCGCGCGACACGCGGACGAACTGGCGATGCTGGCAGACGCGGGGGTCGCCGCATCCGTTGCCCCTGCGTTCCTGATTATCGCGGGGATGGCAGAAGTGGTACTGGGGGCAACCGTGCTGATCTGCTTTCATCGTCGCTGGCCGCTGGTGTTGACCGTACTGCTGATGCTGCTGGCCACGATCGGCGTGGCGATCAGTTCGCCTCAATACCTGTCGGCGGCATTTAATCCGGTCAGCCTGAATCTGCTGCTGGCGGTCGTCGCTTTGCTGGGACTCTCCGTGATGCACGATCTGCCTTCCGCGCGACGTTGTCTCAGAAAAAAACCGGAGACTGACTGATGGCCTCGATTTATCAGCGGGTCCTGGGATCCGATTTTGAGAAATTACACCCGAAGATCCAGGAACGTTTCGGTTTCAGCAGTGAAGACAGGATCGCCTCGATCGGCACCGGAATCATGGATGAACTCTGGCGCGGCCGATTCTATACGGTCCCTTTTCTGTACGTGGGAACGTGGCGACGCATCATGTTTCCCGAGTATGGCAGTCACATTCCTTTCACCATCGAGAACTATGCCTACCAGGACCGGTTTGGTCGGGAAACGGTGACCTGGGTACGGACCTTCGAAGGCCGCAAACAACGGCGCTTCGATGCGTATATGATTTATAGCGAACAGCGAAACCGGATTGTCGATTACCTGGGATCACATCAGCATCTCGCCGTCGATCTGGATCTGTCAGTGGATGAACGGGGAGGCATGCGAATCCGGTCCGGGGCGCAGCGATTTTATGAAGGACCACTTGGCTTTTCCTTTCCGTTATTTTTTTCGGGGATTGCCGATGTGTGCGAGTGGTATGACGACGACGCCGAAAAGTATCGCATCCAGGTGGAAGTCACGAACCGCACCTGGGGCCGCCTGTTTGGATATCGAGGCGCATTTGATGTTGTCTGGAGAAAGACCGATGAAACAGGCATTCCGTATCACATCAAACCGCTGCGCGAAGAACAGCGCGAATAGTCACTGCCTTCTCAGACAGTATGCTGGAATCGAGATCATACCAGGATCAGGGAACCATCACTGTGGAATAAGCGATTGTCCTGACTGTTCCTGCGCACGGCGAAACGTTATCTTATTGTAATGAGATGCCGAGTATTGAAACCGGCAACAGATGATGAGACATACTATGCTGCAGGAGTTGAGATGAGCGATTTACCGAACTGCCCGGAATGTGATTCGGAATATACCTATGAAGACCGGGATTTGCTGGTTTGTCCGTCCTGCGGGCACGAATGGAGTCCAGGAGATAATGTTGCGGCAGCAGCGGGCCCGGTCGTCAGAGATGCGAACGGTAATGAACTGACCAATGGTGATACGATCACGGTGATCAAAGACCTGAAAGTGAAAGGCTCCTCTACCGTCGTGAAGGTCGGCACAAAAGTCAAAAACATCCGCCTGGTAGAAGGCGATCACGATATCGACTGTAAAATCCCCGGCATCGGTGCCATGCAGTTGAAATCAGAATTTGTCAAGAAAGCATGATCCTCGTCAAAAAGTAAACGATGAGTGTAGACACCTTACAATATCTGCTGGGGATGGCGGGAACAATCGCTTTTGCGGTCACCGGTGTACTGGCGGTAACTCCACGAGGCATCGATTTTTTCGGAGCCTGCGTGCTGGGACTGATTACCGCCATTGGTGGTGGCACGATCCGCGATTTGATCCTGGGAGTGCCGGTCTTCTGGGCAGCAGACCTGAACTACATCTGGGTCGCGCTTGCTGCCAGCCTGGTCGCTTTTCTGACAGAACGTTTACTCACCCGCAGAGAAATTCACAGGACCATGCTGTACCTCGACGCACTCGGGGTTTCCATGTTTGCCATCCAGGCGGCGCAGAAAGTGATGTGGCTCGACTTCGGCATGCCCATTGCGCCGATCCTGCTGGGAGTGCTGACCGCAATTGGCGGCGGACTGCTGCGCGATGTACTCGCGGGACAACCGACGCTGTTGAAACGACGTGAACTCTATGCGATTCCCGTGACCTGCGGCTGCATCCTGTATGTCTTCCTGCTGACCTGGTTCCCGGCATACGCCGTTGTGACTGGGGTAGTCTGTTCGTTACTGATTCTCTGCCTGCGCAGCTCTGCCATCTACTGGGATCTGCATGTCCCTCTCTGGCTGACCACCCAGTCCAGGCACACTGAGACAAAGAAACCAAAAGATCCGGGCTTCCACTAGAGCGCATCACACTTCACCACCACGTCTCCCGAACTATTATACTCGACTCAAATGGCCTGGGAGAGGTACAGCAAAACGGGATACAGTCTAATACGAAGTCTTTATACAGACGAAGGTATTTACTTATCCAGTTTTTTGATCCACGAGTCCTGTGTGATCAGGTGATTGATCGAGGCAAAGGAAATGTGTGCGTTGGTGGCATAACGCGGACTTGAGTTGGCGGGGAACGTTGCCAGAGTGGCATCTCCCACCAGGAAGATGTTGAAGTCTTTGGAAAGATTCTCATAACCGGCGGTCGTTTTGCAGAAACACATATCGGTCGCATAACCGGTCAGCAGGATATGTCGAATGCCGTGCTTGTTGAGGAACTTCTTCAGAGGCTCATAGCCTTCCTGGTCAAAAATCAGCACGTCATCTTTATGCACGGTCACATCAGCGGTCACCGGGACCGGCACATTCCAGAAGCCTGCGCCGTTATATTGATCGCCCGACATCAGGCCGGGGAACTGGCGAAAATAATCGATCACTGGACGATCACTGGAAAGCGTGAGTTTCTCGATCAGTGATTCCCCCTGGTAAGGCAGGCTGTCGAGCCGGGCCTTCAGCTGTTTCTTTGCTTCCGCCCGCTCCTCATCGGTTGGCCGATAATCAAAGGTGCGATACAGTTTTTTCCGAATCGGATCCACGGGCGCAATCAGGCTGTACATGGTCAGCGAAACCTGTGGTCGCATCCGCTTGAGAAACGGATCGATGACCGTGCGGGTATGTTGTGCGGCGAGATGATTTTTGGTCGGCGTACAGAAATCGCAGACGCCCGCCGGCTCGGGTGTGCGCCAGCCCTGACCATCGTCAATTCCCCAGGGATGCACCATGATGACGGCTGTCTTATCCGCCCGCAGACGATTCGGCATCTCGATGATGCCCCGTGCGTTGTAGGAAAAACGCCAGGCACGCACGCTCAGGTCTGCCCCTTCATCGTTGACCAGAATGGGAGCTTCATAGCGGCGGACTTCTTCAATCGGCTGCACGAATTCCGGATGATCCGCCAGCAGCGGTTGCGGATTTTTGATCAGCTGAAGTCGATTCTGATAAACCCGCGCGGGCTCGTTCGCAGTCACTGTCTGACAGGTTATGAACGGAAACACGGCCAGGCACATATAGAAAACGTGTTGACTTCGCATCTGAAGCATGATCTTTTCTCCCTGCAGAGACTGTTTCTTATCTGATGAATTCATTTATGGTTTTGTTTTCTGACTCTCTTGTAAATAGCGGAACAGATCCCGCACCTCTTGCGGCGTCAGTTTTTTCAACAGGTCTTCCGGCATCAGTGAGACGGGGGAGGCTTTGAGTTCCTCAATGTCGTCTCTGCTGACCGTGGTGCGTTCATTTTTGGCATTGAGCAGTGTGACACTGACGGGAGTTTCTTCCACCAGCAGTCCGTTCAGGACGCGGCCGTTGGTCGTGATCAGGATGTAATTCAAGTATTCTTTGCGGATCTGCGTGTTCGGATCAACGATGCTGACCAGCAGAAAACTCTGATCCTGCCGATTCGCTTTGGTAAGGTCCGGCCCGATCTCCTTGCCGTCATTATATAGCTTATGACAGGTGGCACACTGTTTTTCGAACAGCAGTTTCCCCTGTGCCAGATTGCCCGAACCGGCACGCAGGTCATTGGAAATCCGCCGGATCTCGGCCAGTTTTTCTTCCGGCGTCCCCGCGCGAATGTTGCCCCAGTGCTTGCGGACCAGTTCATTCAGCCGGGCATCGTTGTGTAAGGCAACTCTTCGTAACTGGTCGGGGGAAACTTCTGTCAGGGGATAAGTGCCTGCATCGATTTCTTTCAAAAAGACGAACGCCGAATCCGCGCGGCCCAGCAGGACATCGCGGGTCTGCGATCGCAGGTCGGCATTCATCATCGGATATTGCGCCAGCAGACGTGCGGTGATCCCTTCGTCCGAGAAACGACTCAGCAGATTGAGGGCCGCCCGTTGAATCGCGTCTGACTCCGACTTGTCTACCAGCTTCAGAACCGTGTCCAGACATTCGTTGGACTCCCCCAGTTCCTGCAGGATCGCCAGCATTTCCAGCCGCGTTTTTTCCGGCTGCCTCTGATCCGCTGCAAGTGCCAGCACCCGCTCGCCAGCCGCATCGCTGCCCAGTCGCAGTGCGACGCGTATGATGAGCGGGTCGGTGGTCTGGTCGTCCCAGATCGTGGCCAGTTGCTCGGCCAAAGCGGGGGGAATGGTTTTCAGTCGTGTCGCTTGATCCGTTTGTTCCACGCGGCTGATGGCGGCAATATTTCCGTACTTTGGTCCGAGAGGAAGACCGGGCAGACGTTCGCGGCCCAGCATCTTCAAACCGGCATCCAGTTCGGTCAGCATGCGTCTGCGTTCGCCTGCCTTCGGTGCCGTCGCCAGCAGTCGCGCACAGGCAACCAGACTCTCATTGCTCCCTTCACCGGCATACCGCCGCATCAGACGTCCCAGAATCACTTCCCGCAGAAACGGATTCTGCCAGTCCTCCGGACGCGTAAAGACCTGCAGGACTTCGTCGCTATGGGAAACCGCATTCCGTTCCAGTGCCCACCAGAGTAACAGGGGAATATGCGGATCGTTGCGGAATTCACTGCGATCCAGGAGTGCCCGCACCAGAGCCAGAGACTGTTTAGCAGGGAGTTGCTTGGCAGAACTGGCCAGTTGACTGATGACGGTCGGGCTGGTATCAGTTTTGGCAATCGATAACAGTTTCTGCCAGTTTTCGTCAGTGACCTGGCCTTGATCGCCGATGAGCCGAATGGTCCATTCCCTGATGTGGGGATCCTGATGTGTCAGCAGACTGCTTTCCCGATTTTGATCAAAGGCGCCCAGCGTGTTTAACGTCCAGAGCGTCTGTAGAGCGAGTGATGGATTATCTGGATTCTGTGAGAGCGTTCTGAGCTGGTCGATAACCTGCTTGTCACGTCGCTCTGCCAGAATCCTGCGTGCCCGTCTGACCTGCCATGCATTACTGCTACTCAACACGTCGACCAGTTGTTGACTGGACAAGGAGTGGGGATCGACGTGCCGAACCGGTTTGGCAGATCGATGGCTGATACGAAACACGCGTCCGTTTCTGCGATCCCAGGTCGCATCCGGATCGGGGTGGGCCGTCCGCTGATCATGCCAGTCGGCGATGTAAACGGCACCATCCGGTCCCTGCACCGCATCGCTGGGCGCAAACCAGGTATCGTTGGCCTGCAACAGCACTCCCCCATTTTCACTGCGAAACGTGGACTGGTCCGGCAATGTCTGGTGCCAGCGGACCGCGTGCCCGAGCGTATCGACGGCGATGTATTTGTTGCGGTATGAGGCGGGGAACTGATCACTCTGATACAGGATGCCGCCCACCGTGACGTGTCCTCCCTGAAAGTTTTTGTGAGGCACGTGCTGAAAGTAGCCCAGCGCAAACGGATTATGCAGTTCACCGTGTTTGGCGAACGACTTTTCATAGTAGGCGCCCTGCTTCACATGAAACATCAGGTATCCGCCGTAGTTGGTGCCCGCGAGGAGATTGCCATACTCGTCGAAATCCAGGCCCCACATGTTGCCGCCCCCCTCCATGAACAGTTCGAATTTCCTGCTCACCGGATGATAGCGCCAGACCCCCTGTTCAAATTCAATGCCACGAATGTTCGCGGTAATGTTGGTTCCCTGTGTTCCATACAGCCAGCCGTCGGGTCCCCAGACCAGTGAATTGGCGACCGAGCTGGTGTCCTCCATGCCGAAGCCTTTCAACAGCAATTCCGGATCGCCGTCGGGAATATCATCCCGGTTCCGGTCCGGATAAAAGAGCAGGTAAGGCGTCTGCAGCACAAATACGCCGCCATAACCAAAGGCAAAACCGGACGCGATATTCAGATCGCTGATAAAATCTTTCGCTTTGTCAAACGCGCCGTCGCCGTTGGTATCTTCCAGGATCGTCAGGCGGTCGGCGCCTTTCGGCCCGGTCGGGGGAGGCTCGGGAATCCGGTCATACGTGGTACGCGAAAAGCGATCGACCTTAACCCGTTTCAACCCGGCAGGATTGGGATACTGCAGATATTGCAGCACCCAGAGGCGCCCCCGATCATCAAAGTCAATCGCGACCGGCTGGCGGACCAGAGGTTCGGCAGCGGCCAGTTCCACTTTGAATCCCTCGGCCACCGTCATCCGCCGGACTGCCTCTTCGGGAGGAAAGCCCTGTGCGAGACAGTCATCTGCCAGAGACAGACAGGCCAGAAACGTGATCACCGCCGATCTCGCCAGAAAAAACGCAGGCCTGTCAGTTACCGCCTCTAATCGCATCGTTTCTCCCTTTGCCGGAGAACTGTGAAAACAGGGCATCTGTCTTCCCCCTTCTTTATTCTCCAAATTTAGAGCGTATCACATTTAACCATAGCGTCTGTCAATTTAATATACTCGGTCCAAAAGGACCTGGAGACGCTACAGTAAAACTGGACACAGTCTAGCGAGCGCTGTCAGGGGAAACTATCACATATTTCGTAAACGTCCTCACATTTTCCGTCACTTGCGAACCGCGCGTCGGTAGCTGCCTGGAGTCTGTTGAAATTTGCGTTTGAACAAGGCAGCCAGGTAATGCGGGTGATCGAAGCCGGTTTTGAACGCAATTTCTGCCAGCGATAACTGCGTCTCTGCCAGCAGTTGCTGTACGCGTTCGAGCTGGACGCGCAGAATCTCTTCCTTGGGTGTGCGGCCGATGAATTTTTTCATGCGGCGTTCCAGGCTGCTGCGGGAGATGGGAACTTCCGCCAGGATGTCTTCGACTGTAATTCGTTGACTGGCATGGTCGCGTATGAAACGCAGGGCTGCTGCCAGGTCCTGATCTTCCACGGCAACGATGTTGGTGGACTGCCGCTGCACCAGTCGGGCCGGAGGAAAGTATTGTGCGGTAACAGGCTGGCAATTCTGATTCATCATCTGTTCGAGGAGCGAAGCCGCTTCGTAGCCGATGCGTTCAAATCCGGCGTCGATGCTGGTGAGCGGGGGTGACGAGAGTTTGCAGATCAGATCATCATTATCAGCGCCGATGACGGCGACTTCATCGGGAACTTTCAGACCGGCAAGCTGACAGGCTTCGAGCACGTGTTGTCCCCGGTCGTCATAACAGGCCATGACTCCCGCCGGTCTGGGCAATGTCAACAGCCAGTCAGCGATCCCCTGCTGGTCGTTCTCCCAGTGAGTCGCGTCCCGGCGGTCATTCTGTTCGGGAAAGAGACTGCAGGTACAGCCGGCCTGTGCCAGAGTCTCTACGAACAGATCACAGCGTTCATCCATGCGGGAGTTCATACCGCGGGGCCAGCCACAAAAGCCGAAATGGCGAATGCCCCGGTCGAGTAAATGCTGAGCCGCCAGTTCCACAATTTTCTGATTGTCAGTGAACAGGCTGGGGAAGCCGAAACCTTCCCGGGTATAAGGCATGTCGATGACGGGCAGCCTGCGTTTGTGGAGGATGTCGGCCATCTGCCGATGGGGAACGCGGGCGAGTACGCCGTCGATGTCTGCTTTTTTCAGCCAGGCGGGCGCTGGTTGATCGGGCTTATGCGAGCGGAAGATGACCGACCAGGAGCCGATTTCGCGCTGGAAACGAATCATCCCGTTGAGCAGCCCCCGTCCATGACCCGACGAGGTGTCGATCAGAATGGCAACTCTCGACTGTTCCTGCATGCTGTCTCCCCCGGTAAAACACCAGGCGCTACATGGTGTGCGGTACTCTGCATCTGTTGTACTCGAAATGAATCACGCGTGCCAGCAAGGCTGTGGTAGTACGCGGCATGAGTAGTGGAGTCGGTATTGTAAATGAATTTTTGTCATAGAAATCAACGGCCTCGTTGATAAGATAAAGGATAACCTGTACAAAATTAAGGAAGGAGCGTGTCACTTTTTTGTTGCGTGCCTCCGCCAGGGATGGGTGCTGCTCGTGTTCCCAACGAGTCGCCCCGCTTTTTATTGAGAAACTTCGAGTAATCTCGTTACGAAAGTCTGTGCCTGCGATGTCTGGATTCACTGAAATGATGCACGCCGTTCAGGCGGGAGACCAGGATACCGCGGAAAAAATGCTGCCTCTGGTCTATGATGAACTGCGAAAACTCGCAGCAGATTATTTAGCGAAAGAACAGTCGGGCCATGCCAGGCAAGCCACATCTTTAGTCCATGAAGCCTATCTGCGACTGGTGAGAAACGATGCGGAATGGAACGGAGAAGGACACTTCTTTGGTGCGGCTGCGATTGCCATCCGCCGTGTTCTGGTGGAAAACGCGCGGACTCGCAGAAGTCTCAAACGGGGTGGGGATGCAGTGCGTCTGGAACTGGACGATGTGAGCCCCGCCATTTCGCCTGAACCGGTGGAAGATCTGATTGCGCTGGATGAGGCACTAAACCGGCTCTCTGCAGTGAACCCACGCGCCACAGAGCTGGTTCAACTTCTTTATTTTTCCGGACTTACGCTAAGCCAATCTGCGGAAGTAATGGGAATCTCACCCCGCTCTGCCGACCGCCTGTGGGCGTATGCGAAAGCCTGGCTTCGTCGGGAAATGCGTAGTAATTTCGAAAATTCCTGAAAATTTCTGGCGTCCCCAACCGCCGCTCTACGCACTGAATGGTAGCGAGGTTCAAAGAGATCTGCCTGTCATCTCTTTGTTCTGTTTACCAGATTCCCCTGCTGCGTGAGGCCGATTCGTGTCATTTCAACCCAGAAACATGCTCCCTCTGTTGGTGATCCTTCTGATCCCCAGTGTCTTACCCGCCGACGACATAAATGGACGCGTGCCGTTTTGTAGCAGATCGTTTGACGGAGAACTCAATTCCAGGATGATCGAACAGAAAGTCATTGATGCCGGGCAGTTTGAAGAGCATTCTCAGCCGCTGCAGCGGAGTAATTTTCCGGAGCAGAACCTGAATCGGGTCATCATGATCCTGGCTTATGCAGGACCGAATCCGGGACGGAATGGAAAGAGTGAACTGGAAGTCGCCCGGGAGGAATTCAAGGAGCGTGTCGAGGCAGCGATGAAGTCGATAGAGGAACTGTTCGAGAAAGAGAAGGCGATTGCCATCAAACGAGGCAATACGCATGGTGCTTATTTAATTGAACGACAGCGGGAACGGTTTAAGGAGAAACGAATTCTGCCCTCGGTGATCCGGACGGCCCACTTTGAAAAGGAGATCGTGGTGGCGGTCACGTCGATGCAGAAAGCCTACCACAGTGAAATCCTCGAATTTACACGCAACGGAGACAAGTCGAAGGCGTCCTGGCTGGAAACAAAGGCCTACAACGAGATCTCTCCCTACCTGTTTGATGGACGCCGCGTTTACGTCCGCGACGGCGGGGCCGTTTACTCCATACAGCCGGACCACAGTTGGCTGGAAGTGAAGAATAAAGGCAAGAGTCACGTTCGCTTTCATGAGGCGGCCCGCAAATCCGATTATATCGAACTGAAAAGCAAGACCACAGACGTGCGCGTCCGGCTGTACAATGACCGGGTCTCCCTGAAGCATGGTTATTATCCCTGGGGGCACTTCAAAAAAGGACGCTGGGCACAATAGGTCTCCGCAGAGCCGGACTGTCAAGAACGAAACACGGAGTACAGAGGTGCCTGGCGATGGTCGGTCTGTTTTTCACAATGTCTTCTCTTTCTTCGAGTGAGACTCAACCGCATAATAGTGTTCAATCATCAATCGCGATGATTTGTGTCAACTGCTTTCAGGATACAATAGATGATTCATGCCTGATGAGAGAATCGAAAATCATCAAGGTGAGTCACTTAAAGAAATATTGAACATGAACGAACAGGAAATATTTAACGAAGCACTCGAGATCGACGACGTGCCGAGTCGATCCGCATTTCTGGATCAGGTATGTGGCGATGATCGGTTGCTGCGAAAACAGGTGGATGCATTACTTGAAGAATACGCGCGATCGGGAGAATTCCTGAGGGTTCCCGCCGTGGACCAGATCAGAAAAGCAAGCGATGTGACGCGTGTTGCGTCAGACGATAACAGTCCGCTCGATAGCGCCCTTGATCTGAGTTTTCTGGAACCGCCGTCGGTCGATGGTTCGCTGGGAAGTCTGTGCCATTACGATATCCAGGAACTGATCGGACGGGGTGGCTGCGGGATCGTATTCAAGGCGTTCGACCAGCGACTGCACCGGATTGTTGCCATCAAGGTTATGACGCCGGCCATGGCTGCCACTTCCCCGGCCCGCAAGCGGTTTTTGCGCGAAGCCCGGGCCACCGCGGCGATTCGTCATGAAAATGTCGTCAATATCTATGCGGTCGAGGAGGCCCCCCTCCCCTTTCTGGTGATGGAATACATTGACGGCAAAACACTGCAGCAGGTGCTCGACGAAAATGGTCCACTCGAACTCCAGACCATCTGCCGACTGGGGCAGATGATTGCCAACGGACTCCAGGCAGCACATCTGCAGGGACTGATTCATCGGGATATCAAGCCGGCGAATATCCTGATCGAATCAGGTACAGGCCAGGTCAAGCTCACCGATTTCGGTCTGGCTCGCGCAGCGGATGACGCCAGCCGATCCCAGAGCGGCATCATCGCCGGGACCCCGCTGTACATGTCCCCCGAGCAGGTTCAGGGCGTCAGACTCGATCAGAGGAGTGACCTGTTCAGCCTGGGCAGCGTGCTGTATGTGATGTGTACCGGACGGGCTCCCTTTCGTGCTCCATCAACGCTGGCCGTACTCAAACGGGTCGTTGATGAACAGCCACGCAATATTCAGGAAGTCATTACGGAAGTCCCTGACTGGCTGGTAACTATCATTCAAAAACTGCACGAGAAAGAGCCTGAAAAACGTTTCACCTCGGCACAGGAAGTCGCTGACCTGTTAGCGGGTACTCATGAAGAAATCGCGTTGAAGCTCCCTCTCGTGGAAGAGTCTCTCGATAGCTCGAAGCGAATGCGTCGGGGACTGTTCCCCTGGATGAAGTTCGCAGCAATTCTGATTGTGCTGCTTTCGAGTTTCGGCTTCACCGAAGCAACCGGCATCACCAATGTGCGGGGAACCGTGATTCGCCTGCTCTCGCCTGCAGGAACGCTGGTGATCGAAGTGGATGATCCCGGTGTCAGCATTTCCATCGATGGACAGGAGATGGTGATTACCGGTGCCGGCGTCAAAGAACTTCGACTGAAACCGGGACAATATCAGCTGCAGGCCACCAAAGATGGTGAAGTCCTGCAGCAGGAACTGGTCACAGTCACCCGAAACGGACGGCAGGTTGTGCGCGTGAGCCGGGAACCGACGACTCCTGCCTTGAAGCCGGTGGAAACGGTAGCTCAACCGACCGATTCAAAAGTCGTTGATCCCGACCGTCGTGCAGCGGAATATGTTCTCTCAATCGGGGGGCAGGTCTGGGTCAACAAAGACTCGGCATTTACAGATGGGAATGTGATTCAGACGCGCGAGAAGTTACCCTCGGAACCATTTCGATTGACACACGCTGACTTAAAAACCAACCCGCGCGTGACGGATGCCGGTCTGGAGGCGTTTCGTGGAACAAAGCACCTGCGCGGCATCTACCTGACGAATTCAACGAATGTCGGCGATGCGGGGGTCGCTCATTTAAGTGAGAACCATCACCTCCACGAGATTCATTTATGGGGCACAAAAGTTTCGGGGACGGGACTGCAGGCGTTCGCAAACTGCAGTGAGCTTATCGATTTCTACATCGGTCATACCCGCGTGACGGATGCCGACATGGTTTTCTTTCGCAACTTTGCCAGTTGGGAGACACTGCGGTGTGTCATGATCTCGGGACTTGATATTACAGATAAAGGAATTGCCAACCTGGCCGGTGCGCCGCGGCTGGGCCAGATCCACCTGGAAGGCACGAAGATTACCGACGCGGGTTTGCTTGAGCTGGCGAAGTGCCCTAAGTTGGGTCTGGTCGGGGCCTCTGAGACAAATTTCACCAGTGAGGGAGTCGAGCGTTTCCTCAAGGCGAGGAACGGCAAGTGTAGCTTCCAGTGGGACGTTCCGAAAACAGCTGAAGCACCGGCAGCATCTATGAGTTCATCGCAATCTGGCTGGACACCGGATGCCGGGCAACAGAAATTTTTTGACGAAGTAGCCCGCATGAAAGCGACAGACCAGGTTGTCGCGGTGTCTCAAAAGTTAATGGAGGTCAATCCTGGTTTCGATGGCAAACTGAAGGAAACAATCGAAGATGGTCATGTAGTCGGTTTGACCTTCCTGGCAGGAGATCATATCGCTGAGATCTGGCCTGTCCGCGCACTGTCCCACCTGAACTCACTTGTATGCGGCGGTGATCATCTGACACACGGCAAGCTCACGGACCTTTCACCACTGGTCGGATTGCCGTTGACCAGAATGGACATCAGTAATTCCAGTGTTTCCGATCTCATGCCCCTGAAGGGAATGAAGCTGGCTCACTTGTATGGTGCCCACACCAGGATTAAAGACCTGTCCCCGTTAGCGGACATGCCGCTCAAGGTTCTGTTTCTCTGGAGCAGCCCCTATGTGTCGGATCTGACTCCGCTGAAGGGGCTGCGATTGACCAATCTGAATTTAGATTTCACTCAAGTGGCCGACCTGTCCCCTCTCCGGGGAATGGATCTGACGCACCTCGCGATACATCAGACTCAAGTCAGCAGTCTATTGCCATTGAGTGGGATGCCCCTGAAAGCGCTCTACTGCAGTAACACGGGCATTACCGATTTGTCACCACTGAAAGAAGCTGCACTGACCACACTTCACATTGAGAACACTCAGGTTTCCGATCTCTCACCGCTCGCAGGTATGCCTTTGAAAGAATTGAGTCTCGAACGAACCCTGGTCTCCGACCTGTCACCGCTAGAACATATGCCTTTGGAACAACTGACTTTGAGCCTGCCGCTCTTTCAGGAACAGGATGAGCGCCTTTTGTCCCTGCTGCCCCTGAAACGGCTGGGAAGGGGGGCTCATGAAATACGCGAAGCGGGTATTTTCTGGAATCAGTATGCTGCACAAAAGAAGGCCGTCGAAGCATTCGCATCCGCTTATGCCCAGGAACCTGCCAGTGTGCGGACCAAAGCAATCCTTGGCAAACTTCGGGGTGACGCGAACGGTGTCGGCCTGGTGCCGGTCATTGAAGAGGGCGTCGTCGTCGCGGCGACTCTGACTCTGGCTCCCGAGTCTCACGACATCTCATCCCTGCGCATGCTGAACTCGCTCAGCAAGCTCACGCTGAATGGGGGGCCTCCCACACTCGATCTGTCCCCCCTCAATTCTCTACCGATTGTAGCACTGAACTGCAGTCCGCAGCAGGCACTCCGCAATCGAACAATCCTCGCAGAGATGGCATCCCTGACTACGATCAACGGACAGCCAAAGCTGGAATACCTGCAAAGTATTCAGCCCGGAATCAAAGTCTCATCAGGTAAATAATCTACGAATACTGGCTTTTTATGTTTTATCAACAGCCTTCAGAAGACCGTAGGTGCCGCTATGAACCGGCAGGTCAAACCTGATTTCATGTTGTTCTACTGATTCACTACGGAATGTTCATCTGCGAGTGGTCAAGTCATTCGGGTAGAATCTGACGTGCATCGTGTGATTCACAATGTGTGCAGATTCTGCGCTCAGACAGCCGAGTCTGCGCCTCCCTTTGAAAGATAGATCGAAAGGAAGTTTCCATGTTATTTCTGATTTCAAAATTATCGATTACGGCGCGGGGGCGTCAAGGGGTACTGAATAAAGTCGATTGGCGATACAGGTTGATATGGAACCGATGCTGGAGTGAAGAGTGGCGACACCGGTACGAGGGCCTGCGATGTGTGGCGACCCGCAGGCATACATTGGGAACAAGTGCTGTTTCGAGCAGTGCAAATCTGGAAAAAACAGGCTGTATTATGGTGAAGAGTTGGAACAAGCGACTCGTGTTTCAGTGCACTGTAAACTGGGCACGCGCGCGACTCATTTCAGCGTTTATCGTCGTCGGCGTGCAGGCGTCAAGGGGAGTTTATTCAGTTTTTTCCGACAGGCGGCTGAAGTCGATGCGAATGGTGCTGACAGACGGTCAAACTGGCTTTCACGGTGAAAACCAGTCTGACTGTGGTGCGATCAGTCCGCTTTGGGGCCCAGATTTAATTCCAGATCTTTGAAGCGAACTTCCATGGGTCCGCCGGAATGAATCTGGAAGGCGATGATACCGGACTTGGCGCCCTGGGGATCGTTGAGTTCGGTACAGAGATTCCCGTTGATGAAGGTCCGGATCTGTGAACCGACGGCGACGATGCGGTACTCGTTCCATTCCCCTTTACGAACATAGGATTCACCCGATTCTTTAAACAGGAGACCACGACCATGTTCTTCATAAAGCTTCCCCCACCAGCCTTTGCCCGCGTCGGCCTGGTACCCTTTGACATGGCCGCCCGGTTCCAGGCTGCTGCGAAACTGAATGCCGCTGTTGCCGGTGTTGGGGGTCAGTTTGACTTTGAGCTTCAATTCAAAATCACTTACCTGCAGATCGCTGACCAGGAACTCATTCTGTTTGATTCCCGGAGAACGTCCGACGATCTCGCCGTTTTCGACCGACCAGAGTTGACTGTTTCCGTTCCAGCCAGCCAGGTTCTGACCGTTGAAAAACAGCTTCAGATTATCGGGAGTCGCTTTCATGGGTACCTGTTTTGAACCAGCCAGATACGCGACCAGCGAACGGACTTCCAGACGGCTCAACTGCTTCCAGAGATTGTCCGGCATCATTGATTTATCGCTCAGGCTCATCTCATCAATTTCATCGCGGGGAATGATGACTGTTTCATTCGCAGTTGCGACAGTGACCGCGTTCTTATCCTGCTGTTTGATGATGCCTGTCACAATACGTCCCGACTCGGTGACGATGACAACGGGTTGATAGTCCTTCGCCATCACGGCACTCGGATCAATCACGTTGGAAAGCAGATAATCGAGGTTTGCCCGATTGGAACCGGTTAACTCGGGTCCGATCGATTCCCCCGTGCCAAACAGTTTGTGACACTGCTGGCAGGTCTTGGCAAATACAGCGCGCCCCAGATTCAGATCGGGCGTTGGATGCGGACGTTCAATCATGTTCTTAAAGCTGGCAATCTGCTTTTTCTTATCGGCGGCGGACTCGCGCACGATGCCCCAGACTTTGCCAATCTTTTCATTCAGACTTTGATCCTTGAGATTGCCCAGCTGACGAATGATTTCCGCAGAGAGGTCTTTGGCAGCGATCTCTTTCGCTTCCACAGCCGCCACCAGCTGATGTGCGTACTCGCGCCGACTGGCGAGCGTGTTGAGGGCATCCCGTTTTTCATTGAGATCGAACTGCGGATAACGTTTAAGAATCTCAGACGCGGTCCCGGCAGAAGAGTAACCCGCCAGCCCGCGTAAGGCTTCCCTTCGCATGGCCTGCTCATCCAGTAATGGAATCAGAATTGGCTGCAGCTCCGGGTCTTTCGCTCCCAGTAAAGAAGTCAGTGCCGACTTACGACCTTTCAGATCGTTCTTCTGAGCAGCCACGATTTCTCGTAACTGCTGCATCGCCGCCGGATCTCCAAAGGTCACTGCCAGCGCCAGCGATTCTGATTTCACGATCGGGTCTTTGCTGGCAATCAGCTTTTGACCGACCGTTTTCCAGGGATCGGGCATCGGGAACTGACGCCGTCCCCGCAGCGCACTGTTAATGGAATCGAGAAAGACTTTCTGCCGCGCTGCTGTTGTCGACTGTCCCAATTGTTCCACCAGGAAAGCGACGGCCTCGGCTGTTCCGATATCGGCGATCCGACGCAGGGTATAGGATTCGATCAAAGGAATTTTGGAAGCATCCGCCAGTTGAAACGCACGCTGCATATTCTGAGGTGCTAACGGCTCGATCGCATACCAGTATAACAAAGGCAGATTGTGATCGTTCTGATCTTCTGCATGACTGACCAGGCCAGACAGGATGTCCCAGCGCTGATCCAGAGGCAACCGATTGACGGCGGATCCCAGGTACAACCGCACCACGGGAGAAGGATCACTCTGAGCGAGTTCAGCCATTTTCGCGAGCAACGCCTCAGTCGGGGTTTCTGTTTCCAGCGCCAGCTGGATCGCCCAGCCCCGCATGAATTCACTGGGGTCTTTTAATGCCTGCATAACTTTGGCTTCTGACAGACCACCGGTCACATGCAGAGCCCATAGCGCCCGTAAACGTCGGGTGACATCGTCATGTTGGAAAGCGATTTCTGCCAGTTGGGTGTGGACTTCCGGATCGGGTCCCCGTTCCTGCAGAATGCGCCGAGACTGGCGAACGTACCAGTCGTTATCATGTAACTGCAACTTGACGAGTTCGGCACTGGTCAGTTTCTGCAGATCGACTTTGACCGGTTTGGTATTGTTGTAAGCGACCCTGAAAATACGACCGTTCGAGCGATCATGTTTCTGAAACTCACGATGATGACACTGATTCGTATCGTACCAGTCGATAAAATAAACCTGCCCGTCCGGTCCGTATCGCAGATAGAGAATCTGTGAGGAACGATCGTTGGCGAACAGGAAATCGGGAGCGAAATCCCCTTCGTAGCCCGAACCTTTACGCGCCAGCTGATCCTGATTCAAACGGGCACCGTGAATGTTATTCATGAACAACTGATTGCGATACTTTTCAGGCCAGCTTCCCCCCAGGTAAATCATCGCGCCGGCATGGGCGTGGCCACCTCCCACCAGATCAGAAGCTACCCGGTCCGACTGATTCCATTGACCGCCGGTCCAGTGTCTGTGTTTCGCGATGGTCTTGATATCATCGTAGGTATAAGGATTGAAATGCTGTCCCGCCTGTCTGCGATAGCGGGCGTTCTGAACGATATGAAACAGATGAGGGATCACACAGCAGGTCAGAAAGCACTGCCCCTGATCGTTGAAGTCCACTCCCCAGGGATTACTGGTGCCATGGGCGAAGACTTCGAATTCGTGGCGGGTAGGATGATACCGCCAGATTCCGGCGTTGATGGGCTGGCGTTGATCATCGGGTGTGCCGGGCTTCCCGACTCGGGAATGAGTAAACACGCCATGACACCCATAAAGCCAGCCATCGGGGCCCCAGATGAATGAGTTGAGCGTTTCGTGCGTGTCTTCGTAATGCCAGCCATCCAGCAGGATCTGCGGTTCGGCATCGGGTTTATCATCGCCGTTCTTATCAGGAATGAAGAGCAGATACGGAGCCTGTCCGACCCAGACGCCACCAAAGCCGACTTCCAGTCCGCTGACCAGATTCAATTTGTCCTGAAAGATTTTACGGGTCTCGAACTTGCCGTCGGCGTCTTTGTCTTCGAAAATCAGGATCCGGTCTTTGCCCTGCCCTGCCGGTTCTTTGCTGGGATAAGCGTACGATTCAGCCACCCAGAGACGGCCGCGGTCATCAATCGTCATAGCGATCGGTTGCTGCACATCGGGTTCGGCGGCGATGAGCGAAACGGAAAATCCTTCCGGTACCGTCATCACCTCAGCCGCCTTGGAGCCCGGCAAACCATCGTATTTCTGAGTATGATTTATTGGGGGTGCATCGCTGTTGGCCACTTTTAAGGACGCGGGTTTCTGATCGTGGAACCGAAAATGGTCGAAGTTTATGTGTCCCCAGCCACCCCGATGCTGATCGACCAGGCGAATGAAGATCTCCTTGCCCTGGTACTTGGAAAGATCGACCAACGTCTGATGCATGGCTTCGTTGTTACGACCACTGGCTTTGGCAATCACTTTGCCGCTGGCATGATCTACGATTTCGACTCGCGTGGAATCATGTTTCCCGCCACCGACGTAGAAGCTGGCATAAGGATGATCGACTTTAATCGTCGCTGAAGTCAATGTTCCGACAGGCTTGTCTTGCAGGAACTCGAAGGTGCCGACCCAGAACTGTCCTTGATGGTTGCTGCGCATGTCGGTCCGACGGGCCTGTACCAGATCGCCTTTGGCTGGCTGTGACTGAAAAGCTTTGCCGTCTGCAATCCAGTCATTCAGATTTCCCAGTTCGAAGTCGACGTTCAGCCGTTTTCCTTCTGAATTCGTGGCGTAAAACTCTCCCGGCTTGAGCTCATTTTTTACGGAGACTTTCTCAGGAACAAACTTTTTTGGCTGTGCTTTCTTCCAGGTCGCTTCGTCTACTTTTTCTGTTTTATGAAGCAGAACATAGGCTCCGGATTTATTCCCTACCACCAGATCAGGCAGCTTGTCTCCATTAATATCGCCGGAAACAACCTGTGTTCCGACTCCTGATTTATCATTGATCTGGAATGGGAGGAAATCAATGCCCGATTGGGAGCGTACCGTTTTGAACCAGTAATTGACGGGAGGTTCTTTCGCTCCCGGGTCGTGCCCCTGGTGGGCCCAGAATCGTTTACCGGTGACAATGTCTTTAATTCCGTCGCCGTCCATATCCACCAGGTCGACGGCGTGTAGCTGGGAAAACACCACCCCATATTTGTTCTCTTCCGGTTTGCTGCCCATGATGCGATGTTCGACGAATGTGATGTCGTCGCCGTCCTTCACATTCTCGAACCAGGCCAGGCCGTAGGCGTGGGCTGCTTTGCTGGTGATAACATCCTGATCGCCATCGCCGTCGACATCATAAGCATACATCTGGGCGCCGCCAGCTCCCGTAAACTTGAAGGGATGCCGCGTCCAGAAACCGGGCTTACTAATTTCCGCCGGTTGTTCCCACCAGCCATTTTTCTCAAGAATATCTGCGCGGCCGTCGCCGTTGACATCACCGACACCCAGTCCGTGTGTGAAACGACCGTATTTGAGATTGGGAGAAATCGCATGAAATTGCCAGGGCGCAGTCGGCTCTTTTCCCGGTCCGGCGTACCCGAGTTGGCCTCCGGTATGAAAGACCAGCTCTGGTTCCCCATCCCCGGTCAAGTCGGTATAGGTGGGCGATTCATTATCGACGTTGGGATGTGCCAGATGCTTTTTCCAGTGCCCCTCTTTGTTCTGCGGATTCGCGTACCAGAATGCTTCTTTCCCCGGAAAACCGATGATCACAATATCGGGCCACTTGTCTTTGTTGATATCATGAGTGAAGGCGAAAAAGTTATCGGAATAACCGTTGATACTCCATTCCTTGACTGGATAGAATTCATGCCGTTTCTGAAATTCAGGTCCCTCGTACCAGTATGGCCCCGAGATGACATCCGTTTTTCCATCCTGATTGAGATCGGCGAATGTGGCTCCTTCTGCGTAGAATTTGTCTCCCAGTTGCTTGCGTTCAAACTGATGGACAATGAACTCTTCGGCGGCAGAGGCTGACGCTGCAGACAAGAGTAGTGACAGCAGAAACAGGGAGTAACGAGCCATAACGATTCCCCTCGGAAAGATAAATCAGATAAAAATGGATTCGTGAAGCGTTTCAGTTAATTGCAGGATTCATAACATCTTCTATTCCAGCGTGAAAGCAGGCAGTGGCTTGAGTTCGCCACCCGCGACTGCCGACTCATGCGCCAGAATTCCAACACAGGTCCAGTTGGCAGACAGCGGTGCGTTCGGCCAGGGATCAGAACCTTCGACCAGCGAGTTCAAAAACGCATTCACCAGATGCGGATGCGAACCGCCATGCCCGGCGCCCTGCAGGAACGACAGATGTTCGGCATCGTGAATCGCGCGGGTAAATTTCTGGATCTCAGGCGGCAGCAGGTGCGCGTAGTCGGGAACTTCCACACGTTTCGGGATTTCCGGTTCGGGCTTCTTCGCTGTATGCAGGACCGGGTTTTCCCCTTCGATTAACGGCCACTCGAATGATTTCTTCGTCCCATAAACGTCTACGGATTCCCGGTACTGTCTGGCGGTATCAAACAGGAATCGCCAGATGTGCGCGGCGATGTCGGAATCTTTAATCTTGATGTGACAGGTCTCAACGGCGAATCGGTTCCCTGATTTCTCGGCGATTTCATCATTCACCGTGCCGGAACCGAAGCAGCTGATATATTCAGCGCGGCCATTGACCATGCCTAATACCGGACTGACGACATGCGTCGCGTAATGCATGGGAATCATTCGCTCCCAGTATTCAGGCCAGCCTTCCATGTCCTGCGGGTGACTGGCCTGCATGTATTGAATTTTTCCCAGCTCCCCTTTGTCGTACATCTCCCTGATAAATAAAAACTCGCGGCTGTAGACCACGGTTTCCATCATCATATATTTCAGACCGGTCTCTTTGACTGTCTTGACGATCTCTTCACACTCGGCCACCGTCGTTGCCATCGGGACGGTGCAGGCGACATGCTTACCCGCTTTCAATGCTTTGATCGACTGTGGTGCATGATCGGGAATCGGCGTATTAATATGGACGGCATCCACATTGGGATCTGCCAGCAGTTCGTCATACGATGTATATCGTTTCTCGATCCCGAAGGTATCGCCAATATGATTCAGATGCTCTT
>CENL01007577.1_pt1 | contig 42746 bp, 57 predicted proteins | sample 530221 | NCBI WGS metagenome assembly CENL01 (sample SAMEA2619791, study PRJEB7988) | marine metagenome | isolation source: saline water (ENVO:00002010), including
AAGTGTAGAACTGAATCCATTGTTAATTTCTTCTTTTGTTAAATTAGCGTCTTGTTGTAAAGATACTGTACTTTCAACATACCCACCATCAAAACCTGCAATAACTTCGTTGCCATGTCTAAGGTCTACATTTGTTCCTGTCCAAGAACCATCTGTAAAGTTCGGACTTAGTAAGTTACTTGTTGTTTGTGAAGTAGTAGTTGTCGTTGTAGTTGTACAAGTTAAATCACCTTGTTGAGGTGAATTTTCGACACAAACTGTTTCCGCTCTTGTATTAAAAGCAATTAGTAAACTAAGAAAACAAAATAATATTGTAAGTCCTATAAACTTACCAATAGTTTTAAATAATTCACGCATTGACTACTACCAGTTCGCCAGTGATTACTGTCATTCTGAAGGAAAAGAAGTGCCCTCATCGGCCCAATCTTTATCTTCTTCCCAACTTCCTTTAAGAACATCTGGATTTGATTCACGATGTTCTATTCCAAGAAACCTCATAAAGAAGTTACCTTTCTTTGATTTACTTTTTTTCTTATCTTTATTTTGTAATTCTTCAAGTTCTTTCATTTTTCTTTTTGTTTCTTCAATCGCTTTTAATTGTTGTTCTTTCTTGAGTTTCTCTACTCTTTTTCTTTCTTCTTCAGAAAGTTGTAAATCAATTTGCGCTCTCACTTTTAACTTAGAAGTGTATTGGTCATAATCTGGTCTTTCTTTATCATATTTTTTCCATTGTTGTTTAGCATCCTTACCAATCTTGCCTTCAAAAGGACAAGGAGTTCCAGCATTTTCCATCGCACTAAAAACTCTGTCATCTTGACAAAGTATCGCAACTGCCGCCACTCTCATTTGATAATCATACAGTAGTTTAGAAAGTTTCATTCTTTCACAATTCTGGTCAGTAAAGTATGAACCGCCAGATACACCTAAACCTAATGTTTGAACACCAAAACCAACACCAACTGTACAAAGGTCTTGTGAGTAACTACTCATACTTGGTGCAGAGGCAGTTCCTACTGGAATCTTTGATTGTTCAGTACTATTGGTCGTTGTATTAGTAGTAGTATTTGTTTGGCCGCCACTATATGTATTTGATGTAGTACTTGTGTAACCACCTGTAATTGTAGTATTCGAACCACTAGTATTATTTTGTGTTGTGTTATTTGTATCAGTACCCCACACAACATAAGGTGAAAAGGTCAGTATAAAGACAGTGAAATAAATGATGAAATGTCGCAAATCTTTTTCTCCTAAGAATATATAATAAATGTTTAATATATCATAGTAAAAGTAGATTCGGTCTCAGTTCAAGGTTACTTGCCAGTAACTACAACTATTTATAACATTCAAATAGTGAACTATTTATCATAACATTAAATTAATCAATATTATGTGTCCTATCAATGTCTCTTAATGTAAAATCTATAAGTTCCTGTTGTTGTCTACGACCTCTTTCCTCTAAAGCCTGTCCTTTCCACTCAAATATCACAGAACCTATATCATTATCAATAAGGTCTTGTAAATCTTCTTCAGATAGGTCGCTAAACACACTCTCTACCTCATTTTCAAGGGTGCTAACGAGTTTATTTAATTTAACCAGTATAAAGTTCTCATTGTCCATTTTTGATTAGTTTAACGAAAGATTCTGCGTCTATTAGTACTAAAGGTTTATGGTTATTTCTTTTCAATACAACCAAAGGTTCATAATCCCCAGAATTTTCACTCGCCTGTTTATAGGCCTCCCAAACATTTAATTTTTCTTGATTCTTCGCCTCAATTGAAAAGGGAAACTTTTCTCTTGCGGCTCTCGCCATGATTAAATCTTCCCCGCCTGCGCCCATAGACCTTGATTCAACATCTTCTGGGTGTATGTCCAACTTTTCTATAAGAAGGTCACGAAACCATTGTTGTAACCTTCTACCTTTCGCTTTCGCACTTTGTGTTTTCATATTTAATTACTTGCTGTCAAATCAACAACTTCACAACCACTCGCACTACATGCCAGAGTTTGTGTTCCTGCTGTCATATCCATGTCCTCATACTCTGATAGTTTAGACCAATCAACATTCTTTGGCATACTATTAAGTAAATCTTTGTATTCTTTTTCTGAACAATCTTGATATGGCGCCTGTTTGTAAACATGGTCTGTAAATGGTAAGAATGATACACCACTCATAAAATCAAAGTTTGAGTAAACCCATGCGCCTACTTCTAACCATTCATGTTCCTTAACTGAAACAGTAACACTTGGTTTATGTTCACACCAATGTTCTTGATATGTTTTCCATATTTCTAATTGTTCTATCGCAGTCATATCTGTTCTAAAGACCGCCTTTTTACTACACGCCTGTGGAAATGAAAAAACAACATTATGTTGATTCATGTAATCTTCTTCATTTGGAAATCCAGCGTCTTTCATCATTTTAGAAAGTGGGTCTTTAACATCACCTCTTACAGTTCTAATATAATATGGATTATGTCTTGCGTGAATACCAGACGCAGAATCTACTAATTGTGAAACTGTTCCAGATGGTTTAACACAAGTAATCGCCACAGATTGATTTATACCAATATCTTTTGCGAGTTTCTTATTTGTATCAACTGCGATTTGTTTTAGTTCTTCTAGTCTTTCTTTTAGTCCACTTTGTTTTCCATTTGTTAAAACAGAATCCATAATCCCTGTCATAGAAACACCAAGTAGTCTTTCCTCTTGACAATTCTTTTTCCAATCTTTTTGTACATACTTAAAATTTGTAAGTGTTGATTGAAATGTTCCAAGTATTGTCGCAAGTCTAACTTTTGATTTAAGAGAATCCATAGTATCTTCTGGTCTAACAACTATTTCTGATAAATTACAAAACTCTCTTGAACGAAGAATAATCTCTGAACAAGGATTAGTTCCAAAATCATGACCTTCAGTTTCTCTTCTACCATTTTTCTTTGATATCATATTCGCAGATTCACGATTAAATATTCCTCTTTCACCAGATTTAGAATCATATAGTGATTTCCATTCTTCCATGAATATACCCATATCTGGTTTCTCTGTATAAATCGCAGAATTATTTGCGAGTGCTCTTTGTGGTTCTGTTTCCCACCATCTTCCTGTTTTCGCACTTCTCATTCTATCATCAGATAAATTAGATAAAGATATCAACGCACTTCTACGAACACCACCGACAACTACAATCTCTGCGATTTTACATACGATATCGTGACACTCAATCGAAGTAAGTTTTCTACCTTCGGCAGCAGAAAATACTTTTACACAAAAATTAAATAAATCATCAAGTGGGTCTGGGCCAGATGCACGACCACCAAAAGTTTTCAGTGGTGCGCCCGCAGGTCTAATTTTTGATAAATCCCATTTAGGTACTTGACCATGATATAACATCGCAATCAATTCTTTGAATGCTTTCGCCCAACCTAATTTTGAATCTGCGACTACAATAGTAGTATCAGTTTCATGAAACTCATCTGCGACTGTTGGTAATTCTCTAATCGCTTGTCTATCTACTGAAAAACCAACTCCTGTTCCATTCATTAAAATATATAATATTTCATCAAACGCCTGTGGTCTATCAACCGCAACATAAGAACAATTATATCCTGCGATATTCTCTTTCTTCAAAGCTTCTCCTGCGGTCATTAGACATCTCATCGATGGCATTACTTTTAAATCTAAAACTGCATTTTCTAATTCTTCCCTCATTTTTTTTGATATTGAATAGTTATGCATTTCTTGTAAGTGTGTTTCAAAAAAATCAAAATATCTTTTGACTGTTTCACTCCATGTTTCTCTTCTACTTTCATTAGGTAACCATCTTGAGTACCTTGATAAGTGAATAAATTGTTGATATTGTGTGGGAAGGTTCTTTTCCATTTGTATTACTCCTTAAATTTTTTTCCAGTCTATAAGTCGAGTCTTCGCATGAAGATTCGAAAAGGTATTATTACTTATAATTTTATGAATTTCATCTACTGACATTCCATTGACAATCATATCATTAATATCTTTTTCTTTAATTGAGTCAGGCCAAATGACAATTTGTTTTCCTTTGTCTATTGTATCTGACATTTTTTTTATAATTTCTAGGTTTCTTGGTTCATTGTCAAATATGATAGTACTATCTTTTATGTCTAGTATCATATCTGAACCTGCCATCGCAAGACAATTATCTATGAATAAACTATCTAATGGGCCCTCTACTATATAAACTTTTTCTTTTAGATTAATTCTGTCCAAACCAAAGACTTTTGGTTTGTCTTCTAACATAATCGTAATATATTTAGGTTTTTCTGAACCGAACGAACGACCTTGTAAACCAAACATCTTTTTATTTTCATCAAAGAAAGGAATTACTAATCGAGGATGGTCACCAGTTATAGTTGGAAACTTATTTGGAATTAATGTATTAACATATTCAAAGAATCCATCTGTAAAATATAAGTCATTGTAAAATTGAGTAGGTAACATTCTTTTCTGTAACAGTTGTGTCGCAGGATGTTCTTCACCTAACTCAACAAAATTTTTAAGAAATTTTAGTGGCTCAGTATTTGTTTTAAAAACTGGTTTCTTAAATTCAAACTTTGGTTTTTCATTATTATTAGGTGTGTTCGCTTTATATCTTTCCATGATATATTCTTTATGTAGATTTGGGTCAACATGCTTAATAAGATTTCCTAAAGTCATACCAACACCACAGTTGTGACATTTATAGAATAAATCATTTTTCTTTTGAAAGACATATCCTCTTGCCTTTACTTTACTTTTCTGACTATCACCACAACAAGGACAACGAAAATTCCACACCTTGTTTCCTTTCTCTTTAAATAATCCTAATTGTGAACCTAATAATCTTATGTATTGTGTATCAATGTTATGTGTCATAATATTATATTGTCTATAATAGTATCATATATTATTAATTTGTCAATAGGTTATATTAAGTCTTTAATAAAGGCCTTTGATAACTGAATTGTTTTGATTAAGTAAAATCTTTTGAGTATAAGTAAATTCACAAAACAAATAATTAAAATTTTTTTCATAATTACATAAATTTATCTATCATAAAACCTGCGACTATTGAACCGCCAATAATAACCCATCTCCATTTCTCTAATACACCAACTCTATTCGTTAAGTCTTGTCGTAATTCGTTTATGTGAGAAGCGTTTTTTGCAATAATTGTTCGTTCTGTTTCTAACATTTTATCAGTTAGTTCTCTGTTGTTTGTAGTAATACGACTGTGTAGGTCTTTAATATCTTCTAATAATTCTTTTCTTCTTCTATCGATATTCTGTTCATTATCGTAAATAGCGTCTTCTTGTCTGGATATTTTTTCTTCGTGGACTGCCAACATGGCGTGAATACTATTGGAAACATCTGTAATCTTATCAATTGCCTTATCTAATCGAATATGTATTTGTTTCATATCCGATACTTCTCTTTTTAGAAGTTCAACTTCAGTCTGTAAATTCAAAAATGGTGTTGTCATGTTGGCTGAGTCCTCTTTCTCCATATGTATATTTATGGATTAATTTTCTTTAGTGATGACTGTCCATAAACCATAAATTAACGCACCATAAGCGCATAATTTGGCAAGTGGAGTCATGAATAAAACAACTAGACCGAACACTATTAAAGTTGTTCCATCCCAAGTTGTTCTTTCACTAAATCTGTCTTTTAACCATTTAAACATCTTTTTCTCCTTTTTTGACTTCAAACAACCTATTCTTTGGTTGTAGGTCAGATATTTGTTTCTCCAATTCATCTATCCTTCTTGCAATGTTAGGATATTTTTTCTTCCATTGTTCTTCTACTTCGAGAATCTTTAAATCATATCTTTTTGCTGCCCAGTTGTACAACTGTGACATCTTTGCGTAAAACCAGATTCCTACTGCGGTAGTTTCAAACCACTTGGCGGTCGCACTACCCAATATTGACCCAACAATACTCTTAACTATAAAAAACCACATAATTTTCTCCTAAAGTGAATCCTTATAAACTTTTTTAAGTTTATCAGCATACAGACCAATTGAATGGTCAACCAATCCATCAAAGAATTGTTTCTTTTTCATCGCCGCCCATCTTCCTCTGAATTTATCTTTGAATCTTTGCCAGTAAGTCATCTTTCTTATATTACCATAATGATTGATATAAACAAGACTACCATGATGAGCATATCCCATTATCCATAATGGAAAACCAGGTACTAAATCATTATTATTTACAAATCTATGATGTTCTACTTTTAATCCTCTAACAAACCAACTACCACCAACTCTTGGTGAACCATAAGTGTAAAGTGTTGGATTTAAATGTTCTAAACGAGAAGCACAAACAGTTGCCATCGCACCACCTAATGAGTGACCAGTAATATAGATTTTTTTATTTGTTTGTTTTGGAATACATTGTAACACAGTTGGAAATAGTTTATCAACCTCTCCTTGAAATCCACTATGAACCCAACCTTCACCACCAAGTTTTGCTTTTCTTTTTCCAAACTTTACATCTGCGTATAAATCATTTATTTCTTTAGGTTCTGTACCTCTAAATGAAATTATAATATTCTTGTTGTTCGCAGCGATATGTCCTTGCGCTCCAGCTATATTTAAATAAAAATGCGTTTTATATCCAATATTCGCATACTGTTCTTTTGCGAATATTTCTCCTCTGTATGCGAGTGCAGACACATCTGCAAAAAAATAATTGTTCTGTAATTGATTTTTTTCAAAGTCTATTTTGTAACAATCTTCGAAGTAGTTTCTATTCATTTGTTGGTTTCTCCTTTGTGTTCTTTGTACCTTCTGCAACTACCTCATAGTATATAATAATTTCTTTTTGTTGTTTAATGTATCTTTTTACATCTTGAACATTAATTGCAAGGTTTTCATAATCTTTTACTGACATCGCAACAAATACAAAATCTTTATTTTTAGACATGAATCTTTCTTTAAATTCTTCATAATTGTTTTCTGTTACAACATATAAATTTATACCAGCCATATTTACTGGTTTAGGCCATGGCTGGATTGGAATGTTTCTATCAACTCTAACTGTTTTGATATTAACATCTTTTTCTCCAACTCCAAATATTGAAGAACAACCTGTCACTCCAAATAAAACTGATAACAATAATAATATTTTCATTTAGTTCACCTCTGGTCTTTTTGTAATATCTTCTAAATCTTTAAATTCTTTTTGTGTACCTTTATTAAAAATCTTTTCCATTAGACCTGGTTTTCTTATCGCCTTTCTTGTTAGGTCATGTCTTTGTAATTTTTTATAAAGTTCATCTTTATCTTTTTCTGCATCATCCAACTTTATTCTTAACTTAGAATTTAGTTCTGCAAATTTCTTTGCGTCTGATTGTAAAACATCTATTGTTTGAGATTGAGTTTGAACTGCAGTTTCAAGTTTCGCATTGTTTTCTTGGAGAACTTTAAGTCTGTTCTGTGTGTCTTTATAATACAAAACAAAACCACCTACGAGTCCCGCAATCAATACCCCAAAAATAAGGGTTAATTTTAAACTACCAAACATAATTTATTTCTCCTTTTATCCTTGTTTAATATACCATAATATTAAAACTATACATATAATTAAAGAATAACTTGCTAATACAATATCAGTGTTCATGTATGTATTTATTTGACTTTTAGAATAGGGTCAGATGATTTAAAGTCTTTTTTCCTCATAATTGTTTTTGCAACCATATCTAATTCATTATTTTTCTTGTCTACCACTAGTACAAATGGTAAATTTATATCATTTTCCAAATCTTTTAACACGGCTTCTGATTCTGGTTTCAAGTTTTTAATCTTTGTACCATATTCTTGTCGTGTTCTTTTAAACAAATCTATGAGTTCATTAGTAGTAATTTGTTCTTTATTTCTTGCGTCATTTAATCTTTGTAAAAAATGTTTAGTAAATTCTACATCAATATCAAGTGAACGAAATATTTTATCTGCGTATTTCTCTACTTGGTCTAGTTGAGATTTAGTTATAAGTTTTCTTTTTGAACCAGTTACCATAGGTTTAAAAGTATCTAATCCATGACTAACTGAACCATATGGTTCTATTGTTCCCGCAGTTAAATCAACTGTTGGTCTATAAGAATCAATTGGTGTATATGGGAATGTATATTCCTTAAAGGTTTTCATCTATTTAAATATAACATTAAGGAATTTCATAACTTGCGCTCGATTACCTGTGTTTAATATTTGTTCCATTTTCTTTTTAGTTTCTGGTTTAACTTTATCAAGTGCTGCGGTAATCGCTGATGCGGTAAACAAATCTATTTTTAATTTACCATCTCTCAACTTAATGTCTTTATTTCCTTTAGTTTTAACAATGTTTTTGATTATATCGATGTTCGCTTCGTTTACCATTAAAGTTTCCTCTTTCTTATTCTTTTTTCCTTTCGCTTCATATCCACGAGCGAATGCTGCTCTTCTCTGTGCATCAGATGCGAATCCTTCATCCTTTGCCATTTTGGTGAGAGTCGCATAGTATACAGATTCACCTTCATCTCCGTATCTATCTATGAAATCTTTTTTTGGAACTTTCTTTTCGAGGTCTTTTAATTTTTTCTTTTCATCTGGTGTTAAAGTTCTTTCTTGAACACTAAGTTTTTTCTGTTCTCTTTTTTGTCTCGAACTTAAAATCTTTTCAATAAACTTTCTGGCTTCTTTAGTTCTACCATCCATTTGAATGAATTGTTTATCTTTTTTCTTTTTCTTTTTTGGGTCAATACCAGGTTCATGAGTTGGTGGAAGTGCGACATTTGCGCCTGTACCAACAGAGTTAGTAGGTGCATCCTCATTCTTTATACCTAATCTTTTATCCTCATAATATCTTTTCATGATTTGATTAAATGAATCTTTATGCATCTTTGATATCCTCTAAACTTATATATATGGTTTCTTTTGTGTTATCATGAATAACTGGGAAAATTTCTAGTCCTAAAACTGTATCAATGGGTGCGGTATCTTGAGTAACAAAAACTTTATCACCTTTTCTTGCGACTAAATCCATTTCTTCAGATTCTTTTCCAGATATATCGTTAATTAAAACATACTCACCTTTTGGTAAAAGTTCACCAAAACCAACTACTTGTTCATCGATTGTATTTTCAATCTCATAGTTTTCATGTAAATATTTAAGGAATTCTTTTTCTAACATTTTAGGGTCTTGTAAATTTTCTTTTAAAGTATCTTTTAATAAAAATAATGCTGCTGCGTATGTTCCTAACTTAGTTCTAAGGCCTGGAACTTTTGCAAATATTTTTTTAATATTGAAAACTAATTTATGTAAAATAGTATATGAATTTTTTAGTTCAGATGTAGTTAATTCAACTTCTGGTTTTGAAGAAAGTTTCTTTTTAATTCTATTACCATTCTTATCAATAATACCAAACTTATATGCGTCTGTTTTTTCAAAAGGTGTGGTAAGAAGTCTAAGAAATCTATAAGTTACAAATAAATCTATCGCAGAACCCATTTTTATTTTCCTTTAATTAATATGTTTGGTTTAAATCCTTTTACAACAACATATTCAACACTTTCGGGGTCTCTTTTATTCGCTTGATTCATTCTCTTAACAAATAAATCTAAAATTTCTTTTGGTGCGCTTCCATTTTCTGTAATCATTTCATCAGCGGGTAGTCTGTTGAAGTATGGTTTTCTTGGCGCTGTGTCCTTAAATCTACCATAAATTGAATGGTCATATTTGAATGGGTCTTTTGTTTCTTGTATAAGTTGTTTTGTTTCTTCTAAAAGTTCTTCAAATATTTTTTCATCTTCTTCTGTGCGTGTTTTAAATTTTTTGATTACATCTTTTAATTGTTTAAGTGATTTCTCTATCGCACTTTCGTTTGCAGATATTGGTAGATATACATACGCCTCTATTTTTTTTATAAGTTCTGACTGAGCCTTTTTGACTTCTGGTTTATATCTTATATTCGCTTGAATAATTTCATCAAGTGACTTGAGTTCAGCTTCTTCCCACATACGAAGAGGATATCCAAAAAGTTTGTCTGCTTTTTTAGCACCGACAGGTCTTTTTAATTTAACAATCTTTAAGACAGATTTTTTTGTATGTCTCGCAGTATCGTTATAAACTTGTTTTATATTTTTTTCATCAGAAGCGCTACCGACAACTTCATTGTTTTTAGAAGTATCGATAACAACATGAGTAGTCTTTAACGATTCATCAAGTTCAACTTCTTCAAATACTACTGGTGCGAGAATAGAAAACTGTCCTTTAGGGTCAAGTGTCATCATATAAGGTTTCCCTTTTATCATACTTTTAAAATCTTTGTTTACTTTTTGATAGTTCTGTTTAGATATTTTTATCTTTCCACCTTCATATTTGTAATTTTGAGTTTTACCAAGTATTTTGTAATTTTCATCAAGTTCAGTTTCTTCAACCTTTACATCTAGGTAATCTGCCATTCCATCAAGTGATGAAACTGCGGTTGCGACTTTATTAGTCCACCATGTTGGTAAGTTATCATTATCACCTAATTTATCTAATTCGGTTTTCATAGTTTCTAGTGCCTTCATTGCGACACCAACTTTGTTTTTCATTGAGATAACATCACTATGACCATCTTCTTTTAGTTTCATTATTTCATTTATCATTTCTTCATGAGTTAATTCTTCGTGTTTACCACCAAGTTTTTTATATTCTTTATTAACAAAGTCAATAAAACTTTGTGTTTTTTTAGGATTATTTCTAAAATCTGTTCCACCAAATTCAGCAAATTTATCAAATGCCTTTGCGACAGCTTTCTTAAAAAGTGGGTCACCTACTCTTTTACTCTTTGATACACCTTTTGGTGGATTTTTTATAAATTCTCTAATTGATTGAAATTTTTTCATCTATATTTCCTTGAGTTGTTGTAAAATTTCTTTATCCTCTACGATATTGTTTAACTCATCTGGTCTTATTATATTTAAAAACAACATGAATGATTTCAAAGCACTCCAGTATTCCTTATCTATCTTAAACAATAATAAAGTTGCTGCGGCCTCTGTTCCAAAGACATTTATAAGAAGAATCACATGATTTAATAACAGAGTCTTTTTCAAAACACCTGTATCATAATATCTTCGAAGAAGTCTTTTGATGTATTTAAATTTCTTTAAATCATCATAAAACTCTTTTTCTCCTTCACACTCTGGATTATCGTAATTTTTAATTGCGTACATAATCCAGTTATCATTTGTTATCTTCTCATACATAATAAATCACAACTTATATTAAAGTTACAATTATTTATTCGCCAACTCGTGCGGTTAATAATGTTGAACCACTACCAGACGCTTTATCATATGTAAAGTGAACCTGTAATGGATTTTCTCTCATACCTACTTGACCTGTTGGGTCATTGGTAATTTCATCTGGTGCTTCTTCACCAGTCTTACCAAATTTTCCACCAAAAACAATTAATGGTGTTGAAACTTCACCACTATCTTCATCTAATGATGGCATTTGAAAGTCAAGTCCTACACGAGATAATTTTTCTCTTAATTTCATAATTGCATTTCTTGGATTTAAATATTCACCATTTAGTGAACCTACAAATGCATTTAATGCCTCTACGACATTATCATCACTTAGATTTGCGAAGTTAAGATTATCACCGACAACTTGTCCACCATATCCTGCGTCTACCGCCATACTTTCGTTGATATAACTTTTAAACCTTTTCATTTTTCTTTTTTTTACCTCTTGAAGTTTTTATTCCATCATTTGAATCTTGTTCAGTTTTTAAATCTGTAGATTCTTCATTTATAACTTCACTCAAAACTTCTTTTTTATTTTTCTTAGGTGTAGGTGGTTCGACATATGGTCTACCACCTGCACCGTATTTTACTCCATCATCTCTACTCATGATACTATTCCTTATGCGATAGTACAACCAGTATTCGCGAGAATGTGCCAGTTACTATCTGTGAATATTAACACGATAGAATCACCTGCGTCATTCAATGTGATGGTTGAACCATTTTTAAAATTAGATGGTGTGATAACTGAGTCACCACCATCTGCTTTCATTATGATAATTTTTAATTGTCCATTTGAACCATCTGCGAAACTACCTGCGTGAGTTCCACCTGCACTGTTTGTATCTATTAATGTAATAGATGTTGTTATATTAACTGCGTCTGTTCTATTTGAAATTGTTTGTGCAGTTCCATCTAATCCAAGATAGGTTGGAATGTGATTGAATACATTCGATACACTAATTTTCTTGTTAACAGGTGTTCCAGATGGGTCATCGATGATGTGAAATAAATCAACGGCAGCGATACCTGTTCCTAAATCTGTTAATGCTGTGATTTTCTTATCAGCCATTTTTTTCTCCTATAAACCCCTAAGAATTTTTTCTTTTCTTCTTATCGGGAATGCTACTAACGACACTTTGTTCGTTATCACTTTCTTTAATATCTATCATTCCGAGAAATGCGTCACATTGTTGTATGGCACCACTTAGTGCTGCCAATCTTTGTATCGCTTGTTCTCTTTGTCGTTCCAGACCTTGAATAAGAGTTTGAGTTGCCTCTGTATCTTTTTCAAGGTCTTGTTTACGACTTGTTATTTGTTCTCTATTAATCATATAAAATTCACCTCAAAATAATTAATTAACTGTCTGGTGTTGTGATATCCTCACCATCACCAGAAATGCTTGATGCTGCGACTAGAGTTTCGTAGAATACTCTACCTGCTCTACCACCAGTTCCAACAGTTTTCTTTACCCAACCAACGTGCGTAACTTCTGAAGATGTTGCGCCTGCGGAATCACCCATACCAGTTGTTGCTGTTGCGTTTGCAGTAACACCAATAATTGTATGTGCTGTTCCACCTGCTGCGACTGCTGTTAAATCTCTTTTTGTACCTGCAGTTGCGTTTGCAAATGAAGTAGCGACAGAAATTTTGTTTGCAGTTCCAGATTTTATGAGGAACAATGTTTCTCCAGCTGTAAATCCTGCTGGTGCTGTTCCACCAGAACCATCATCATAAGTGACTTGGTCACCAGTTTCTATCGCGCCGTAGAATCCAGATGATACAACGATTTCATCATCTGCAACAATGAATACTGAAGAATCAGTTAAATCTAATGTTTCAGTGCCAGGTGCTGCGACTGTAATTGAAGGAGCAGATTGATAATCTGAACCAACATTTGTTACTGTATATCCTGTGACTTTACCAGCTGATGATACAGTAGCGGTCGCTGTTGCTTGAATCCCCTCTAAAGTTTGTGCGTTGTTACCAGTACCCGTTAGGTTGATTGCGGTACCTGCCTGTGCATTTGATAAACTTGATGCAAGTTTAATTAAATCCTCTGTGTGTCTGATTGCGAAATAACTTGTGTTATCTACTAAACCAGCGAGTGCAGTTCCACTACCATCTTGATATTTCAATTCTGTACCAGTTCTGATGTTATGACCAGTGATTTCAATAGTGTTATTTGCAGTCGAAACTTTTGCAGTTGCGATTGTTCTAACAGTTGGTACTGGAATTGTAACTGTAGGTGCAGACTGATATGTTGTACCAGCGCTTGTTCCTAATGCCAGTGATGTAATATTATCAAAACCAGCTTCCGCCTCTGTAGCAGTTACACCAAAGATGTTTGTATCATCTGTGTGTGGAAATGCTGAATCAAAAGCGTGAGGTGGTCTAGTTACTGTACAAGATGACCCACTATTTGTAGATGGTGAAAAATTACCAGTTGCGGTAAATGCTTTTGTTGATGCACCAGTAAATGTCTGTGCGTTATTACCAGTTCCAGTAATATCAATTTCTGAGCCACCAGCAGTTGCAGATAATGTAAATGCGTTTGCACTTGAAACAGTTTTTATGAAAAATACTGTTGAATCTGTTAGACCAGCGATTGCAGTTCCACCATTCGCCTCATATAAGACTTCTTGGTTTGCTACAAAGCCGTGATTCGTAATTGTAACTTGTTCATTGGATGCATTGACAGCGGATGTTGCAACAGTTCTACTAGGTTGAATATTTTTTACTCTGACTCTATCACCATTGTCATCGATTACAATATCCCCAATTTTAAGTTCTGATGTATCTGCACTTGAGTTACCTTGTACAACTGCACTTCCATTTGTGAAAGTATATGTACCAGATAATGCAGAACCATCATTCATATTCCATGAGCTCATGTGTGTTCTCCTTTAAATAAAATTTATATAACTATTTATAGTTATTTAAATCCTAATTTCTTTAATTCACCGATGGTATTTGGTATACTTTTATGTAAAATACCTATTCCACCTGCGTTTTTCCATTCATTTATATTCTTATCATAATCATCTATGAGTATATTCGGTGTTCCATCCGAAACAGCGAATCTCTTCTTATCTTTTCTTAAAACAATAAGAATGTTTTTTCTAGGTAATCTACCAAGATTTTTTGTTACCCATAGTAATTTATTTCTTTTAGAGTTGATATCTCTTTTAGAATACGCACTTAAAATATTAGGATTATATGGTTTGATAAAATTCCATAATCTGATACCATTTGGCATAAATTCTAAATTCTTCCAGAAGTCTTTTTTACCAGAAATTATCTTCCATCTTTCTTCTTTATCCACTTCTGTCCAATCTTTTACATTGGGATATAGTGGTAATATTAATTCATTAGCGCCTTTCATAAGATTAACTAAGACACCATCTAAATCACAATATATTAATGGTAAGTTTAAATACTTACCTTCTGATAGACCTCTTGTTACATTACCAAATTCTATCATAGTTAATCCTCTATCTTAGGATTAATTACAACTTTATCCACAGGTTTACCAGTTAGAGTTTTATGTTTACCTTCTTTAAATCCTGGTTCGCCTGGTTCTGGTTTTTCGCCAGGTGCTTTATATTGTGCGTCTACATAATCAAAGAATTCTTTTTTCTTTTTTTCATCTTTGAACTCAGAAGGTGACTTAACACCAAATTTTTTCATTGCCGCTTGGAATACTTTTTTATATTCACCATCTTGTTCTTTGATTGCGTCTGTCCATACACCTATAACTGTTGACTCTAATGTACCTGGTTTTGTATCGAAATACTTTTTACCCATTTTTTTCATCTCCCATTCTTAATTTATGTTGTCTATAATTTTGTACAAAATCCATCGCTCTTTCTTTACCCAGTTTTGTAACTAAATTCTTTAACATGAATTCACCTTTAGGGCCTTTATTTTTCATAAAGTGATATGCCCCCTGTGATACTTTTAACTGTGTAGATTTATTTTTTATCTTACTTACGAATGGAAACTTCTTAACAACTGTAGTAATTATTTGATTGTCTGTCGCTTCTGATTGAGTTTTATTTCTTTCTTCCCAACCATCTGAAACTTCATCAGTAGTAATTGGGCCACCTTTTGCCCATGTTGTACAACTTCTTGCGGAATGACATTTGAAGTGGTGCATCCAGCAATATCCTAACTTTCCACTATCATCTGAAACTTCGCCAGGCATACATTCTTCCATACTTGGTGATATATCAAATGCGACACAATTACCACATAAAGATTTCTTTGCTGCTTCAACAGTAGTGTCCCACTTGTCTGCCATTTTTTCCCAATAATCACCTGGCTCATCTATATTCAATGGGCCATACATAAAGTTCTTTGTAGTTGCATCTCTGTTCTTTGTATTCACTGAAACATCAGTGGTTGCGAGTGGACAACTTTTAACTTCTTTTAATTCTTTTTCTTTCTTGTAATCAACTACATCTTGACCAGGTGTGACTTCCATTGCGTGTAATGCGTAATCTGTTCCTATCTCGTATGATTCGAATTGAAATACTTTACCTCTTTTTACAAGTGCTAAAAGGTTTTTATAATTTCCACTAATCGCTCTTTGATAGTCGAGTTTTTGAAAAGATGTTCTATGTTTATCATAAAGTGCGATTGCTGCCTTCGCAATCTTATCTGGAACTCTTGTTGCTTTCTTATCCCCAAATTCAACTTTATACTTATCACCTAATTCTATTTGTTTTTTAAGTTGAATCATAATATTTTTATTTGCGTTCGCGACATCTTTCTCTGTTGCGACATCATCAATATCTGCAGGGTCTACCTCTTCTTTATCTTTTGGTGATAATTTTAAGTATTTAAATAAGTCCATCTTTTTTTGTTCATCAAGAACCTCAAAACTTTCTTTTGTTTCATTTACTTCTGATTTGGTAAATGGCCCTCTTCTTAACATTCTAAAAGGTATTCTTACCATGTCTTTTTTATTTGGTTGTTTTGGTGAAAGAGCCTTTAATAAAACCTCTTTCTTTGCGTTATCAACATTAATTACTTCGAACTCTACTTTTGGATATTTCTTTCCATTTAAAGTTATATTATTACCTGTAACAAATTTATGAACCTTACCACCTGCGACCGCTTGTGCTTCACGAAGTTTTACAATTTCTCCTTCTGGGTCATTATCTTGTGGAAACTCAAAGTTATCACCAGGTTTTGCTTTTGTTAAATCTCTAATACTCGCGCTAGGTACATACATAAAGTTTTTAGAATCTCTTTTTGCTTTATTTTTTTCTGCGTCTGTAATATTATTTACTTTAACCACTGTCCAACCATTTTTAAATTTTGGATGTTTCTTAAATAAAACATCTACCATTTTAGATTCTTCTATCATGTCTCCATCTGTAGAAATAAAGAGTTCTTCTCTTTGAGTAGCTTTTTTAAGACTTAGCACCGTACGAGCATTCATATTATGTTTACTCATGAGTCTGGTCATCGCCATTGTACTCACAAAAGGTATATCTGCTTTATATAATTGAATCAAAGCATTTTTATTTCTATCAATCTTATCAAAGATTTTCGCTAAAGGTTCTGGTGGAATCTTTTTACCTTTTAAAGGCCCGTATGTCTTTCTAAGTTTATCAATCATAGACTTACTAAATTGTTCATCGATTTCTTCTTTAACTGCCTTTTCTAATTCTTTCGCTTGACCTGCGTGTGCTTTACTTGCCTTTTTCAACATTTGAACTACTTTTTGTACTGTAGGTTCATCTTCTTTATCTAATTCTTCTCTTCTCTGTGGAAACTTATCGACAACTGAAACACGAAGTTTTTTTAGTTCACTTTCTATTCTATCAATCTCTACTTTGTGAGGACTGTCTGCGTTATTATCAACATAGTCTTGAATGTCTTTAGTACTAATAAACTTCATTCTATCTTTTTTCATCATCTTTTGAATGTCTTTCGCAACTTGTTTATAATTAGTTGTTACTTCATTGATTTGAAGTGGAGAGTTCTTAATGATATCATTAACATATGTAATGTCATAATTTGTAACTTCTACGATTTCTTTTACAGTTAAACCGCATTCTGCGTATTCAAGAATATCATTTATTTCTTTCTCTCTTACCTTTTTTAGTTCGTTATTTACATTAATATTCATTAATATCTCCTATCGTATTATTTATCTTTCCAAATCTCTAATACAAGTGTTTCACTACCCTTAATTAAACGATGATAAACACCTTCTTTAATTAGAAAAGGAATATCCTTTTCAATTGGTTTTGGAAGTTCATTATCCATCTGAATCATCCAATCTGTTTCTTCTGATGATACTACTATCCTGTCTTCTTTGTCGTAGTGCCATACGAGTTCTTCTTCCTGTGTAGTTGATTCAAAAACTCTAACCACATGAAAACCATCTCCACTCTCCTTATAAGGTTTATTCATTACCAAAAAAATCTTCCACCACCAGATAATCCTAAACTATCTGCGTAATATGGTAGTCTACATGACCAGTATCTTGCGGTAGTTTTATCATTCGCAGTATCACAATTATGTCTCGCTGCGAAGTTTTTTCTCGCTTCTACATCATCTAACTTAACTTTTAATCCTGTGGTATCTCCAAATGTAACTTTTTTAACTTTATCCCCATCCTTTACATAAACATAAAATTTCTTTGGGCCACCTCTTTTTGGTACATTTAATTCAACATGCTCATCTTCAAAAAGTGGTACATCTAAAGGTACTTCTTTTCCTTCGTATAGTTCAAACTCACCAATATCTGTTTTTAGTAAGTCTTCATCAAATACACTAATGTCTTTTAGTTCTTTATTATTATACCTAACTTTTAACTGTTTGTAAAATTCATAATAACTTTCTGAATGCATTCTAAAGATTGATTCTGATAATGGAACATGACACTCTAAATGATAGTCAATCGCTTCCTCTATAATGTTTTGTGGATTTGGTTCGATTGTTTCACCAAGTGTTTCTTTCATACCTTTATATTTTTTCCAAAGGTCTGCATCTCCAGTAGTTCTAGTCTTACCACCAACAATAAAACTATTTACTCTTGCGTATCCCCATTGTTGTGGAGTAGTGCCTGGTCTATGTCCTGTTCTCCATGCGGCCATTCCTCTGTCATAAACTTTTTTAAGTATACTGTATGGAATACCAGATTTATCAGATTTTTTTACAAGTCCTTCTAATTTTTCTACAAGTTTAAATGATTCGTATTTCGCAGATTTTCTTTTTGTTCCATCTGTTCTTGGTATTAATCCTTTCGCTTTAAGGTGTGCGATATCTGTAAAACCAGCCTTTCCATCTTTATATCTTTTCATTGCGTCTTGAGTATCTGGTGCGTTTTCTTTTTGCATTTCCTTAGTTTTTTCTTTCATCTTATCAATATACTTACGATAGATTGACGCTTCTTCTTTCTTACCTGCGACTTTCGCTCTTTGTTCCATCGCGACTGCCGCCTGTATTTTATGTGCGTGTGTTTTACCAGAGTTCTCTATTTTTTTAATAGACGCCTTTGCGGTTTCAACATCTTTAAAACCAAGTCCTTTAATAGTTCCTACTGGGTTTTCATCTGTATATAAGTCTGAATGACTTGGACTGTTTTGATGTTGTCCTTTTTTTCTTGGTATTCTTGGATTATCTTTTTCACCAAACATTTGTTTAAACTTTTTAGTATACTTTGATGGTTTGGTATCTGCACTTTTATCGCCAGGTGCTGGTTTATATGCACTTGGGTCATCATCATCTTTCTTCGCACCTTTTTCGAAATGTCTTGCTCTCGCCTGTTTGGTTGACTTCGCCATTTCATCACCATCTGCGTCTTTTCCGTAATATTTCGCAGGTTGTGTACCTGGTCTTTTTTTAATGTCTGGGTCTTGTTTAACTTTTTGTTCTTGTAAATCTCTTAACCAAACTTTTTGATAATCACCAGATTCAGTTACAATAGTAACATAATTAGTTCCTCTTCTAACTATTTCACCATTATCTGTCATATCTCCAACATTACAAATAAGTCCAGTTAAATATGCGTCTCTAAATAGTTCGTAATCATTCATTTCACCTAAATCTTTTTCATCACGAATATTCATATACTTTCGTACATCTTTGAATAATTTTTCTGTGTCTTTAAATCCTATTGGTAATCCTTTTTTAAATGATTGAATGTCACCCTCTGCTGCTGCCGCTCTCATTTTAGAGGCGGACATTCCAGTTACACCTTCTGCGTCTGGGTCTCTTTCTCCCGCAGATACTACATCGATTTTATCAAACTTATAGAAACCATGTCTTTTTCCTTCGACACCATTATATGTTTGTAATAATTTTTTAAACTCAGCGATTCTATCTGAACCTGCGACCATGATAAGATTCTTATAACCTTTCTCATAAAGTTTAACTGCGATGTTTATTGCAGTTACCGCACTCTTATCAGCGATAATCTTTCTGGCGTGTTTTGGAAACATCTTTCTCATGTATGCGATTTTTAAAGAATGTGGTAGTGGGTCTTTACTTGGTTTTTGTGTGAACGATGGGTAAATAAAATAATCACTTGTTCCAGCGACACTCGCAACCTTATTAATAAGTTTCTCGTGACCAGTTGTTGGTGGGTTGAAACGACCAAACGCAAATACAACTGTATCTTTTTGTTCTTTTAAAATAACTGAAAAACTTTTCATATTCATAATTAATCCTTTTTAGTCTGTCTTAACTTTCTGACTCTCTCCACTTCTTTTTTTCTTAATTGTCGTTCAATCTTTTTTGCAATCTTTGGTATCGCAGAACCTTTCTTACTTAATATCTGTTGGTCTATTCTCATCTTTTGTGCGATAGGTAAACTCTTATAATCTACATTACCCATAAATTTCTTTATCAAAAAGAGTTTTGCTGCTTTCATCGCTCTCTTTTTAAGTTTATCACCAGTCGCGACTCTACGAAGAGATAACTGTCTTTTTCTCTTAAATGACGCTGACTTTGCGAGTCTTTTCATTCTTCTCGCGAGAGCCCTTCTCTGAGTAATATTCATTACTTTTCTTTCATCAAGACCATCTTCTATTTTTTTAACAAGTTCTTTAAATGATTTCATTTATTTGTCCCAGTTCTTAACAGCCGTAAAGTTGTTATAACTAAATTCTAATCTATCAACTAATTTAACTGCGTTTCCTTCTACTCGGTCTATCGCGACATACCCTTCGGGGTTCACAACTTTAAAACCTTTATCAGTTTTTATAAAGGTGTCCGTTAACTGTTTAATACTATTTAGTTTTCTTAAAATAAACAGTTTAGCATTGATTAAATAATTTCTAAAAATAAAAATTTGTTCTACATTTTTTGTATGTTTTTTAAGTTCTCTTAAATATTCATCTCTAAAAACAGTTTTCTTTTGTTTACCTGCAGGTGACTTCATTTTTAGTATTTCTTTATCCATATATGATTTGAAAAAATTATTATAGTCCATACTCGCCTTTCTTGGATTGTTTATCCTTGAACCCTCTCTGATAAATGAGTTTATAAAGGTTTTTAAAGATGAACCTAATGGTATACTCTCTTGTAATCTCATAAAACTGTTTAACAGAGGAACATTAATCTTTTGAAAGGTTTTACCCGCTTCTGATAGTTGTTTTGTGATTTCCTGTGTTTCCTTTTCAGTAAATGTTGACCTACCCGATGTATCTTTATATGTTGCGTCATCCATCCATATACTTGATGGTTTCTTTAGTTTAGATATATCTACACCAAAAGACGCCTTCATCTCTGGTAAACTTTTACCCGTATATGTTGTATGCCAAACTACTCCGATGTTCGCACGATTAATAGTTCTACCTAAATCAGATTCGGGTGGAGTTGCGTAAACAATTGTGTTTGGTTGAAAAGTTAAAAAGTTTTGACCATCTATCTTTTCTTTTTTAATATCACTTTTAGTGAACATTAAGTCACCTTGTATAACACCTTTGATTCCTAACTTTTGAAATTCTTCAAATGCAACTCTAAACTTTGTTGCGAGGTCGCCTGAGAGTTCTGAGTCTATGTCTTTTATACTTTTAAACAATTGTGGTTTAATATTAAATGCGCCTTTCTTAGCGACAAAAAATTGATTATCACTTGGGTCAATACCTGCGAATATCGCTGGAGCTCCATCCCACTTTACAGTAAGATTAACAGAAGTACGACTTGAACCAGATAACATATCACGAAGCGAACGAAGAAAGTTTATCGCCCCTCGACCACCACCTACACCGAAGTTGATAATCTCATCTTCAAGATGTTCTAAGTGTAAATTCTTTCCTTGTTTATCTTCTAATAAAAACATTATTGTTCTAACTTAATCCCTGGCGTTGTTATATAAAGTGATTTACCTTGCCAACCACCTGCAGTTCTTGTTCTTGTGGTCAAAGGAATTGTTACTCTATAATTACCTATCTTGTATTGTAATTTTAACATAAAAGATTGTTGTCCAATCTTATATTCAAACTTTATACCTCTAATATTTGTTGGTTTATCATTAAATAAAAATTCTTTCATATCCTCATCACTTGATACATCTTTGATTGTAGAACCACTTTCACTACCTACTAATAACTTATAAGGACATGGAGTTGATTTTACATCATCAAATGTATAAAATGCGATTGTATTTAAAAAGTAAACTAAATTTTTTGGTGTCTTTAAATGATTACCTAGTTTTTGTATTAATTCGTTTCTATAATTATAATAAAAATCTTTTGAGAAAAATTCTAGTCTATCTTTTTTAAACTCTCTTGCGATATTTGCGAACACAGCCCTTGATGCACTTTCTGATGGTTTCTCATTTTTAATATTAACTTTCTTTAGTGCGGCCTGTGCATTCTTGGCACCTGTAGGTACTTTCTTTGAAGCATTTTCCCATGCGTCATCCATAACTTTTACTATCGCATTTTGTTGAACTTTGTTTCCAAGTTTTCCAAAAAATGCAAAGAGGTTAGTATTAATTTTTGGTGTTACATCTTTACCTGCCGCAATCTTATTTGAATAACCCACAAAGTTTTCATTATCAATTTGTATAATTACATCAGATGGATTTTTACTACCGATTCCTGCAGGTTTACCTCTTGGTGTCCAGTATAGTTTTTTCCAGTTTCCTAAATCTTTTTTTACTGCACGTGAGTTTTGATAACCAATGTTAATATCTCTTTCTGCTGTTTCATCTCTATCTAATAGTTCTCTAAGAGTATCATAGTTTACTTCAACTTCTTCACCAGTAAAAACTTTAGTTCCACCAGTCATACCACCTATGTCTGACATAAATTGTTTAGCATCTTTAAACTTTGGGTGTGCGAGAAAGTATACTGTAAGAAACTCATTTACATTTGATGATGCAGTAGAATCTTTTCTCTGTTTCATCCCTCTATGTGATAACACATATTTTTTAGGTACTGTTATATACAGTCTAGTTTCTTCTTCTTTTTTATCTTTTAATAATACTATCTGAAAATGAAACTTTCCACCAAAATTGTTTATTAGTGTACCAGAACCTTTATCAACATTTTTAAATAAGATTTCATCCCAATCTAAATCTTTACCTTGAATCAGTTCATCAACTGTATCAATTACATCTTTGTGCATTGTATAGTAAGGATTAAAAACTCCTCTTTGTTGATAGTCGGGAGAGATTGTAAGTTCTCGTAAAGTTGTAGATTTTAATTGGTTCAGTGCGTTTTTTACACTAATCATCAATTTCTCCATTCAAAATATAAATTATAAAGTTTTACTAATATTTATAACAACTAAACTTTGAAATCTTCATATTTACCATGTGTAATTGTAGGTTTGAAAGAATTATTCGATTCCGTTTCATTATCAACTAAATCTGTCTGTGCGACCTGTTCTACATCATAGAGTTTCATTTTCGCTCTATCAATACCAACTACAAATCTTTTATTGGTTGTAGGGTCATTGTATCTATTTTTTAATTGTTTTACAAGTATTTGATTTAATCCTTCTAGTTCTTCTGTTGATATCAATGCGAACATCAAATCAGCAGTCGCTGGTAGACCAAAACTCTCTGAAGTATCTGTAAGGTCTATATCTGTATTAGAGAATCCACCTCTTGTTGTTTGTGTTGCGGTCACTATTGGAATATTCATCTCAACTGCGAATCCACGAAGTTCTTCTGCGATAGCCTTTACATAACTGTAAGAGTTTATATTAGAGGCGTTTTTAAATCTTGATGTAGTACAGATGTTTAGATAATCAATAAAAATTATATCTGGTTTAAAACTTTTCTTTAGTGCGAGTTCTTTTGTTAGCGCACGAAAGTGACCAACATGAGCAGATGCGGTTGGATATTCTTTAATCACTAATTGTCCATTAGTCTTTTCAGATATTCTTTTAATTCTATCTTTGTACATTAGTTCTGGTAAGTCATGTAAATCTTCCATAGAAACACTCATCATGTTTGCGTCTATTCTTTCTGCGATTCTTTCCTCTGCCATTTCTAATGTAATGTATAATACATTTTTATGTTGTAGTAAACAATTCGCAGACATATGACACATGAATAATGATTTACCAACACCTGTTCCCGCAAGTGCGACATTTAAAGTTTTAGGTGGTAATCCACCTTTTGTAATTTTATTAAAAAATTCTAAATCAAAAGGTATTCTTTTTTCGATACGATTATAAAATTCAAATCTTGATTCTGCGTCACCAATATAATCATGACCTATCGCATTATCAAAACTAACTGCGAGTGCGTCAGTTAGAATAGATGGAATAGAATCTGGTGTTCTTTTATCATTATCTTTTCCATCGATGATACCAATACCTTCAACTATGGCATTATATATCGCCTTATCTTTACAAAACTTTTCTGTAGTGTCACACAACCAATCGTAATTATCATTGTTGGTATCACTATTACTATCAATATTAATATTATTGAGAGTTTCAGTAGTTTTTCTAAAATCTTGTTCATTCAATGACTTCCTGTTTTGTAATTCTATTTGTAAAGTTTCAATAGTAGGTAATTTGTTATACTTGTCCACAAACTTATTAATCTCATCAAAGACAATCTTTTCATGTCTATCTGTAAAGTAATCTTCTTTTAAAAAAGGTAAAACTTTTCGAGTATAATCTTCATTACTAACTAAGTTCTTTAATATTGTTTGTTCAATCGTTGGCATTCTTTGTATCACCATTTAAAATTATATCTTGTAAAATACTACCAATAAGTTGAAAGAATTCATCTCCAAACTTATCTCTGTCTAATCCATTTGAATCCATAATCTCCCACTCAAACTGCCACGGCAGACTACCATCTGGTAAGACATCTTCTTCTTTAGGAATTGTAACTTTACCATATCGATAAACAACACCTTCGTATTCTTCACAATGATGTGTTAAACCAATACAAGTCCAGTTCTGGTCTTTATTAGTTACATACTTATAGTATATCTTTATATTGTCATATTGTATTTTTTTCATTATTATTATAGTACACTAATTCTTTATGTTTGTCAAGATTTAATGTATATTTTCATTTAGACCATTTAGTAAGACTTCTATCTCATCATCACTAAAATAACTATTAGGCATTTTCTCAACGAAAGTCCAATCTTCTTCTATATCATATGTAACAAAAAAAGAAATAACCTCTTGTTCATAATCTACTATTAAATCACTATCTGGAAATTCTTCTAGTTCGTGAGAATTTCTATGTATTTTCACTTCATATACTGGTTGCGATTCCTCGATGTATTCCTCTTGAGTGTCCTCATCAAAGTTAGTCGCAAATTCATAAAAACTAATATCAACACCTTTTGGTGTTTCCTCAGTATCATAATAATGTCTAATCCAGTCTTCTAGTATATCTTCTACACTACTCAATGCCATATTTAAATTCCTTTTGCGCAACCTCATCCAGTTGACTTAAAATGTCTTTAGTGAAATATTTTTCTGGTTCTGTCAATATAGTTTTACCATATTGTTTTGTCCCATCTGGTAGTTCTATCCTAGTAGATACTTGTTTAAAAATACCATACTTTACTGCGAGTTCTAATAAACCATAATATTTGTCTAATCCTTTTTCAAAATTTATTCGAACATCAACTGAAGTGTTTTCTTTTGTAATTCTTGATTTTTGATTTTTACAAGTAACAATGTTACCAACAACTTGTGTTCCATCTTTATCTTTTTTCTTTGATAGATAGATGATACTAGAGGCGGCATACTTTAATCCACTACCACCACCCATTTCTTTCATTGGAACATAAGAACCAACAACTTCATATGTGTGGTTAGTGATAACCATTGGTACTTTCGCACGACCTAATTTAAGTGTAAGAACACGAAATGCCGCTTTGATAATTTGAGCTCTTGTCATATCACGAGTTTCTTTTCCATCAGAAGTATCTTCTACTTCTTTTGTTGTAGATAACATTCCAAGAGAATCTAATGCGACAAACAAAGGTTTTCTTTCTCCAGATGATTGTTCTAAGTAAGAATCTAAAAGTTTAAGTGATTGTGTTCTAAATTCTTGTACTGTTGTAACTGGAACAATAACCATTCTTTTTGAATCAATTCCTCTATCCTCAATCATTGTTTTAGTTAACGCAGATTCAGATTCAAAATAGATAACTCCACCTTCTGGATTTGCGTCTAAGAAATGTTTGACCATTCCTAATAAAAAGAATGTTTTACCTGTCGCAGACTCACCTGCAATCGCTGTAATTTTATTCGCTGGTAATCCACCATGTATAGAACCAGATAATAATCCATTCAATGCGTATGAACCTGTATCAATAAATGATTCGATATCACCTGCTTCTACTCCATCGGCGACTATACTTGCGTATTCGTTACCAGTATCTTTTATTATTTTTTTTAAAAAGTCCATACTTATATTTTCCTACATATTATTTTTCTTATCTTGAATCTCAGCTCTTCTTACCTTTGCAAGTTTTGTTATATTTGTTAATGATTTTCTTGCACGAGCCGCTGCCTGTTTTACAGACTTCTCTTCAAATTTTTCACTATCTTCTATATATTCTTCAAACAACTTTACGAGTTGTTCATGTGTTGATAGTTCTTTTGGTTCGCCTTCTGCTATCCAACCCATTATTTTTCTCCTTGTGGATAAAGTATTTTCTTTAGATTAGGTTCTCTAAAGTTTTTACCTTTTAATACTTTTCCATCTTTACGATATATTGGTTTTCCATTTTCATCTAATTTAGACATATTACTTTCATGTACTTCTGTAAAACATCTATCAAGTGGAATTCCAAATGCGTGTCCTGCGCCATAGACTACATAAAGTAAATCTGTTAACGCATCTGCGACACCAACCATATCTTGGTCATCAACTGATTCTACCAGTTCTTGAAATTCTTCACCAATTAAATCAAGTCTAAGTTGTCGAGTATCTTTATCTGGCCACTCTGGTGGAAATGCGTCACTCTTTACTTCTTGACCAAATGCCTTCATAAATTCTTTTACTTTTATAAAATTTGTTCTTCCATTTGCCATGTTTATTTTACCAGTTCTATATTAGATTCGGGGGTAAGTATACTAGACATTTTTTCATTATAACTGTTAGTTATTTCTTTGATTGTTTTTACAATGTATAGTATGTTAGTTTTTTTAATGGATAGGTTCTCATCAACCGCTTCTCCAGTTAATGTTATCGCTGGGGAAAACGCAACACCTTTCTCAGTCGCCTGACATAACATAGGTCTGTTCACAACAACACCACCACCATCTTCATTCACTAATTTACCAATTAGTTCCATACCATTACTAAACATAATTGTAATGACATCACTTTCTTTATATTGCATAATAAAACTCCATAATTTAATTTTTATCTCTTAACTATACCTTATATATAAAGGTTTGTCAAGGGGTATCTAAAAAAACTCATCAAGTGTAAGTTGTGTTCCATAACTTCTATCAATAGTCCATCCAATCTTATTGGTTATGAATGCGAGTGGTTCGACAAACGCCTTTTCGAATTGTGTATCATAATCTAATAAGGCTTTCATATCAAACTCTTTTGGTAACTTTGTAAAAAATGATATTACATTAGACTGATAAAAGTTAGGTTGTCTTAACTGGATAAATTTAATTTTATCTCCTTCCTGTATTAAAGGATATTTGTTTTGTAATCTTTTCTCTTTCAATAAATGATTATATAATATTGAACCTTTTACATGAATAGGTGTTCCTTTTTTAAACATAGAAGTACTACCAGTAAACTTCTTTACACCATTTACAGAACGAGGATATGCGATATCCTCTGGAGATAATTTTAAAAACTGTTCTCTAAAGTTTTGAATAAAATCATTAATATCTTTTTCTGTACCAGTCATCATTAACTTTAACGCCTCTTTAATCTTTGTACGACAAGACGCAGGGGTTGATGATTTAACAGCCTCGATACCCATTATTTTAAGTTTAGGTTCACTATATGTAACACCTTCACTATCCCAAACATTTAGAATATATCTTTTCTTCGCAGTCCATATTGCTTTATCAGCGATAACTTCTCTTTTCATTACCATCTTTTGTGAATATGCATGTGTATAGTTTGCGAGTTCTTGATAACTTTTTTCAATAAAAGGTTCTATTTGTTGAGTTGCCGCTTTGTCTAAAAAGTCAATAATCTTTTTTATATCTGTTTGGTCTGAAAATAATTTAGATACAAGTTTATCAAGAGTAATGTAAATACTATCAGTATCAACTGCGAGTATATAATCTTCATTTTTAGTTTTTAAAATATTATTTAAATATTCATTAACTTTATTTTCTATCCAACGAATCGCAAGTTGTCCAGATGTTGTAATCGCTTCTGCGTTTAGAATATCGTAATATCTAAACCACTCATTTCCAATCGCACCATACGCACTGTTCAAAGAAATCTTTTGTGCCATCTGTTTAGTATTGTATCTTGAGTTTAATGTTAAAAACTTTTTATCTTTTGTTTTCTCATATTGTCTTTGTGCGTCTAATGCTTTCTTCTTATAGATAACTCTGTCATTATAAATCTTCTCCATTAACTCTGGAAGAAAACCTTTTACATCTGTTCTATATACTGCGCCGTTTGGAGTAATAGTTTGATTATTTAAAAAAGAAGTATCAAATTCTTTTTCAAGAAACTTGTCAACATTTACACCATCTACTTTTTTATTCTTTAATAAAGTTTCTGGAGATATGTTGTACTGCATAATCAAATGTGGATATAGACTATTTAAGTCAAAAGATAAAACCCACTTATGTAATCCAATCTGTGGTTCTTTTACATATGCGCCTTCATATCTATATGACTTTTCATGTTTAGTTTTCTGTGGTATAACAATATTCTTTTGTCTTAGATAATTGTAAATTAAGTTATCCCAATACTTCACAGTTCCTAACATATCAGTATAATTTACTTTGAAGTCATACGCCATTGTTGTAATCAGTTCAATTAATTTTAGTTTGTTTTCTAACTTATCTACTAACTCAACATCAGATATGTTATAATCGATAAATGATTGATAATCTTTAGTATACCAATCTTTAAATGTTTCATGTGGATTCTCATCTTTTCTTTCACCAAGTTCAACAAATGCGATATGGTCTAATCGATAATTTTCTTGGTTGGTATAAGTAAACTTTCTATACAGTTCAAGATAATCTAAAATAGAAACACCCATGATATCATACATTTGATTTTTTCTACCCATGATAAGTTTTTCTTGACTTGTAACATTACCCCATGGCGAAAAACATTTTATCTTATCTTCACCAAATAATAATTTAATTCTATTCATTAAGTATGGTATATCAAAGAAATCAACATTCCATCCAGTAACGATATCTGGTGTTGTCTGTTGCCAGAATAACATAAACTCTTCAAGTAGTTCTTTCTCATCTTTACAATTAATGTAGTGAACATCTTCTCTATCAGTTTTAAATTCACCTAATCCCCAAACAACAATATGTTGATTCTTATGATTCTTAACAGTAATTGATAACATTGGTTCAATAGCCTGTTGAGGATTTGGAAATCCATTTTCACATTGAACCTCTATATCAATTGTGTATAGTAATAGTTGTTTGATATCCCATTGTATTTCATTTGGATATGTATCAGAAAGATATGTGTATGCGAATTGTGTATTTCCATATACAAGATGTGGTTGGTCTTTATATTGTTCTACAAATTCCTTTGCGTCTTTAATTGATAGTTGTTTTATTGGTGATAGATATTTTCCATCTAAACTTTTGTAGGGAGTTTGTTTTGCGACTGGAACATAAAGAGTAGGTTCATATTTTACTCGTTTGGTTTTTTGTTCACCATTATCTATTTCACGAACAAGAATATGATTACCCCATTGTTGTACATGGGTATAAAATTTCATATAGTTATTATATACTAATTATAATAGTTTGTCAACTATTTTGTTTTACCGATATTATACTTAGTTTCAAGTATCCAATCGTTCTTATCTTTGAAGGAAATAACTTTGATTTGCGATAGTGGCGCTTTTGGTTCGTTTACGCCCATGATATCTATAAGTCCCCAATCCTTTAAAAGTTCAGAAATAGTATTTCTTCTTGATATATCATTTTCAGTTATATTAGTTTCTTTTCCATCTAATGCGAACAATTCCTTAAAATGTACAATATAATATTTACCTTGTTTATGTAATATATGACATGATTGGTAAAGTTTATTTTCTTTTCTGGAAGCCACACCAATTCTGGATAGTGTTTCACGAACCTTTAAGAAATCATCTGGTTCTTTTAAAGAAACTTCTAACATATTTTCAATAGTCCATTCACTCATTTTTTCATTCCACCCGTTTTCAAGTTCTCTTTGATTTTCTGTATCTGTTCTGGTCTAAGTATCTTGAGTGCCTCTTTCGCTTTATCATTACTGTAACCATAATATTCTTTCACAGAATCTATATCTTTAATCTTATCAGATTTCACCATTTGTGAAAATCTTTTTCTTTTTCTTATACTATTTAGAAGAAAGTCATATTTGAGTTTATTATCAATATGATTTCTACAGTTCATTTCGTTGATTAAAAATATACAATCTTCAAACCCAGATAAGATTCTGTGTACTATAAACATGGGATACTTCTTTTCCCACATTTCATCTTCACTATCCATTAGTTTTTCTTTCGTATAATTAATTGAATTTAAATAGTCTTTTAATTGATAACTCATCTAAATTTACAGTTCCCCATAATCTCTGTTAAACAAGCGAGAACATTTATTTCTGAATCAACACTAAACGCCTGTTTATATTGATAGTCTGCGAGTATCAATACAAGATGAGGAACACTTGTTGGTTCAAGTATGTCGTTCGCATTATTATATATTTTTCTAAAAAGTTTTGTTGGGTCATTATCAATATTATTGACTACCCATTTTCTAACTGATTTAAAATCTTTTTGTTTCATATGAATCATTAGGTCTTTAATATTTACATCTGCGACATTCACTAATATTCCAGAATCAATTTTTCCAGAAACAGAATATCTTTGTAATTCATTTAAAACTCTTCTCCAATCTGGAAAGAATTTATTAATAAGTTCTGCGACCGCTCTTTCATCAAAGTCTATCTTTTCTTCTTTTAATATTTTAGATGTTCTTTGGAAAAAACTTTTTGCGAGTTTTACTTTTTGACTTGTTGGTATTATAAAATCAATAACACTACATCTTGAATGTAATGGTTCAATAATTCTATTCTTAAAATTACAAGTTAAAATAAATCCACAGTTCTTATGAAACTCTTCTATCATTCCACGCAATGCGGGTTGAGTAGATTGAGGATTTAAATAATCAGCCTCATCAATGATAACATATTTTTTACCACCTTCTAATGAAACTGTTGACGCAAAGTTTTTAAGTTTAGTTCTCAGTACATCAATACCAGATTCTTCTGACCCGTTTATCATGTACCAAGTCGCACCTATCTCTTCTACCATTGCCTTTGCGACTGTTGTTTTACCAACACCTGCGCCACCAGATAAAAGTAGATTAGGTATATTTCTTTGATTTACAAACTTCAAAAAAGTTTCTTGAAGTTCTTTTGTAAGGATACAGTCCTTTACTGTTGTGGGTCTGTACTTCTCCACAAATAAAAATGTTTCCATAATATAATCACCTTTCTCATAAAATAATAATGTACTTAAACAGAGTATGTTGATTCTGGTTCAAGCGCTATCCAATACTGAATGTCTTTGTTTTTATTCACAAAGTTACTAATGTTCTTTGAAGAAATCTTAACATCATAATCACCAGATAAAATTTTAAGATTCTCAACTTTGAAATAAAATTTATAGTCACCAGTTCCAGTAGGACTTACATCTACAGAAAAATTGTTACTGGCGTCATTCTTTTTATCTGTAACTGATAATGCGCCTGTTCCATTTAATAACATATCTGGAACACCAAGTACCGCAGATGCTCTGGTTACTTCTTTAAAAGTTTCGTTTTTAAATTCAAACTCAACTTCAGACTGTGGCATTTTAATCTCTTTAGTTGGAGATGTAATTACCGATGGGTCTGAATAAAAATATTTTAAAGATTTACTTTTTGAGTTTTCTTCACTTAATAAAACATAGTTATCTTGAAAATCAAACTCTGGTTTTTGAAATATAGAAATCGCTGATAGAAATTCATTTAAATCATATATCGCAACTTCTTGTGGAAAGTCTTCTTTCACAGTAGCCTTCGCCATAATGTTTTTCATACTCGACATTGTAGTAAGAACATTTCCTTGTTTTATGAGTAGGTTTTGATTGATTGTTGAAAAGTTTTTCAATACCTCAATCGTTTCTTCACTAATCTTCATCATTTTGTTCACTCCATGTATCATGATTGTAAACTAACATGATACCATAATGTAATATTTTTAACAGGTCTTTTCGATTCCTGCCTTCTTTCTTTCCATACCTTAATGCGTACTTAACTATATTACCAATACAAAACCCTTCACCATGTCCTGCGGCCATAATAGATTCAGTCGCCTGTGTATGTTGTCCTAAGTATCTCGAATTAGAATAATGACCTTCGTATGTGTCATCAATATATTCTTCTAATTCTTTTAAAAGTTCTTTTTCGTTATACTTATACATTGTCTAATATTATATACGAGAGTAGGGGGTTTGTCAACCCCCTTTTGTAAAAAACTTTTACCCCCTTATTTAATATCGATTGTTCTTGGTTTTTTTTCTTCTGGTACTATTCTCTCAATAGAAATTGAAAGCATACCATCTTTAAAGTGTGCGCCATGTACGACCATATCATCTGCGAGTGTAAATACTCTTCTAAAGTTTCTTTTTGATATACCATGTACAATCATTTCCTCTTGACCTCTTGCGTTGACCATTTCTGAATCTTTTTTAGAATCAAACTTTGATTCAACTTTTAGTCTACCATCTGCGTATTCTACCTCGACATTATCTTTACTAAATCCTGCGAGTGCGATTCGTACCTCATAGTTAAAGTCATCTAACTTTACTATATCGTATGGTGGGTAAGAACTATTTTGACAGTTTGGTTTTTTACAATCTAGTAACCTGTCAAACATACTGTCGAAACCGACAGAAAAAGGTGTTAACTTGAATAGGTCATCCAAGTCAGAGTGTGAATATTTTATTAATCTCATTTTATTATTCTCCTTTTAAGCGAGATTGAATTATGTCCCATTTCGGCGACATACTAATAAGATATACATTACTTTTTATTTGTCAAGTTTTTATTTGAAAAAAGTGTTACAATTTTAAATCTTTTGGGTTTTCTGGTAAACACATTCTTCAGAAAGGTCATTAGATGGAATTTAAAGGGGCGTCTGGTCATTTTAAACTTCATGGTAGTATTATTTATCATTTTATTATGACAACCTCTCCTTCAGTCTCTATTACGACTCTAGCACCACATGATAGTATAGGTTTCTCATTACCACCATATCTAATCTTTGAATGACCAAGAATTTCAACTTCATGACAATAAGTATTCTTTCTACCTTCTTTAATTGTAATCACAGGTTCATTTGTCCCATGTTTTTTATTGGCCCTAATTTTATGTTGATTTACATGAATATATTTTTTACCCATTTTACGACTCCACTATCTTACTAAAGTTTTGAATCTTTTCAAACTTAATTGTATGGTCAAACTTATCAACCAATACATCTCCTTTATGAGATATAACAAAAACATTTTCATCTTTGAATGTATTTAATATTTTTAAAAAGTCATCTGTTCCTGTACCATCTAATGAACTATCAAATATTTCATCTAATAAAAGTAAGTTTGTGTTGGTAGAGTTTTTCATTTTGGCAATCGCTCTCCAAGTGAACAATAATCCTAAATCAATTCTCATTTTTTCACCTTCACTAAAAGAATAATATTTAAACTCATCTCTATATCTTGATTTAATTATTTCATTAAAGTTTTCATCAATAGTAAAGTTGATAAAGAAATCCATCGATGATAGATAACCATTTATTAATTTATTCATTATTGGTAAATACTTTTTAATTATCTTTGTTTTGATACCACTATCTTGTAACATATTTCTTGCGATATCATGATAATGTTTATCTTCAATTAGTTTAGCTTTTCTTTGTTCAAAAAGAAGTAAACTATCTTTTAGTTTTTCTAACTTTTTTCTATTTTCTTGAGTAGAACCCAGTTCTTCATATTCTTTAATTTCTTTATTTAAACTTTCATTTAATTCCAATAATGTATCAATAGAAGTAGAAAGTGTTCCAATCTTAACATTATTTTCATTTAGTTTTATTGATATCTGTTCTATAATCTGTAATCTATTTTCTAAGTTTTGTATTTCTATATCTAAATCATTTAAACCATCTTGATATTCACTTACCTTATCTTCTCTTTGTTTAATAACATTTGTTTTAAATTGATTTGTAATAACTTGGTTACAAGTTGGACACTCATCATTGTTCATAAAAAATTCTACATCTTTTTCTTCTCTTGATTTTTTAGTACTAATTGTAGAATGTAATTTATTTAATTTCTTTAGTTTATTAGAAATATTTGATTGTTCTGATACCTCTGTTAATAAACCATCATTTAAATTTTCTAAGTCTGTTTTGTCTGATGAATATTTTGATATAGTTTTCTTATTTGAATTAATTTTTTCATTATTATTTTTAATAATTTTATCTTTGTTTTGTTCTAAATCATTTATATACTGTTCTTGTAGTTCTATTTTTTGTAGAGTAAGTTCAGTATTATCATCAATTGATTTGATATCATCATTTATCTCTTTAATTTTATTTTTAACAAGAAGATTCATACTTGAAAATATTTTAATATCTAATATATCTTCTACAACTTCTCTACGATGAGATGATGATAGTTTCATAAAAGGTACAAAGGTAGAACTACCTAAAATAACAACTTGAGTAAAACTTCTATAATTTAATTTTAAAATACTTTGTTCTAAATGTTTTTGATAATCTAAATTACTTGCGTCTTGATTTAACATTAAGTTATCACAATATATTTCAAACTTGTTGGGTTTCATACAACGAATAATTTTGTATTCTTTTGTACCAATAGAAAATTCAACTTGTACTTCTCCATTCTGTTCATTGATTGAATTAAGTAATTGTGTTTTACTTACTTGTCTAAATGGTCTGTTAAACAATGCGAAACAGATTGCGTCAAGTATTGTTGACTTACCTGCGCCATTTTCACCAACGATTAAAGTTGTATTGTGTGTATTTAAATCAACTTCGGTCATACTATTCCCTGTGGAAAGTATGTTCTTCCATCTAACTTTTTTAAATATTATCATCTAAAGAATTGGCCTCTACATAGAGGGAACGCATAATCCCCTTTAGTTTATCCTTGTTGATATCTGTTTCGATATCATCAATATATTTTTCAACAAGTGTCATTGTATCTTCTGCGTTTTCAATTATCTCATCACTCACTTGACTTGCGTCTAGTTCAGAATAATCTTCTATAATTTTAACTTCATACGCATTACTTTCATTGAGTAATCTTTCAACAAACTTATCAAAAGTATATAAATCTTTTTTTACAACTACAATTAATTTAACAAAACAATCTTTATATTTTGTTATATCAAACTTCGAATAGTCAGTAGTTGTTTCATTATAATAAATCTTTTTATGTATCTTATTTGGATTTACTATTCTTGTTAACTCTCTTGTTTCTGTATCAAAAACATGAAAACCTTTTGGACACTCATAGTCACTCCAGTTTTGTTCGTATGGAGCGCCTAGATAATATATTTGTCCATCATCAGATTTTCTGTGATAGTGTCCAGAGAAAACTAATTCAAATCTTTTGAATAAAGATTTATCATATCCATTTTCTGCGATATGTCCTTTTTGTTGTTCGAACCCATTTATTTCTAAATGTCCAATACATATATCACTTTTTGTTTGTTGTAGATAACGAATACACTCTGGATAATTTTCTTCATTAATCCACGGCATCATTAAAAAAGGAACACCACCAATTTCAACTGTTTCTGGTTCTGAATAAACATGAATATTTTCATAATCATCGAATAATAAATTACAGGAGTTTACATCATTTGTATTTTTAAAATAAGTATCATGATTACCAACTAAACAGTGAACAGTAATATTCCTCTTTCTTAAAGGTTCTAACCACATATCTTTCGCATAATGAAGTGTATTAAAGTTTACATACTTTCTTCTGTCAAAAGTATCACCTAAATCAATAACTGTTTTTATATTATTTTCAACAAGGTATGGAAAGAAAATCTCATCATAAAACTTTTTAAAGTAATTTACAAATACAAGATTATCATTTCTCGCACCAAGATGTTGGTCAGTAATTAAAGCTATTTTCATTATTCATCATCATTCATAAATTCTTCAAGTCCTTTTTTATTTGGATTCTTTTTCTTTGGTTTATAAACATCTGTATCTGGTAACATCATATTACGAAGTTGTTCAAACGCTGGACTTGAATATTCATTTACATCATTCTTTTGTTTAGTAAATGGTTCGAATGTTGTTCTCTCCATCATTTTATTTTTGATATGTGATTGTTTCTTTTCTTTTTGTATTCTTCTTACAAACGCATAGTAAATAATTTGTGTGAAATATGCGAAAGGATTATCACTCTTATCTGGATTAAAGTTATAACTATATTGAATACAGTTTTCGATTCCATCAGAAATCATTTCATCCCTATAAGTGTAGTTTACAAAATTAGGTCTGAATGATAATCTGTTTGCAATCTTAATAAAACAATCTGCGATGTAGTTTGAGACTGGGGGAATACCTTTATTCTTTTTAGTCGCTTTTTTACATTCTTCTTTCCAGACTTTCATCGCTTCAAGAAACGCTTTATTATCCACATAATGTGTATCATCTTTGGTTAAATTTTTTCTTCTTTTCTTTTTTACTTCAGCCATGTTGCTAATAATATAACCTAAGTCACTGCGTTTGTCAATAGCCTTTTTATCCATGTTCCAAAAAATAACCATAACCAAAAACAAATGAAAATAAGATAGGGTAATAAAAATTTTAATGTATCTTTATTTGTCCATTTATCTGGATTCACATCTTTAAATATTTTTATAGTTTTTTTCATTTTGCTATTGACTTTCTTTTTTAATTCGTTATACTAAAGCATGTGGTTGGGCATGAGGATATTAGTTAATGAACATCTTTAATAGTATCTAAAGGATACTCTTTTTCATCAAAATCTTTTTCACTTATTTCCTGTTTACCTTCTTCATCTTTAGTCTCTGGTTTAAACAAAAAGTTTTCATAATATCTACTTAGACTCTCACTCGCGAGACACATTATTAATATTTCTTCTTTGGGGATTTTAAATTCAACTGAGTCTGTGAAAGGATGTAACCATTTTTGTAAAATGACACTATCTTTAATTTCACCTTTCATATTGATTTTAGGAGTGATTGACAATTCAACTGGTTCAACAATATAAATTTCTTTCTCAGTTTCTTTATCTATTAATGTGATAATAGATTCTCCATTTTTAAATTTAATAAATGTGTATACCATTTCACCCATGATATTATTTAGGTAGACCTATTTTTTTTATTGTATATTCAAATTCTTCTTCGTTGTATATTGTTACTCTCTCTAAGAAATGTCTAAGTGTAAAATTCTTTTTATCTCTATAGGTAAGGTCATCTGCTAAATCATATAGAGTAACCTTTTCTTTATTACTTCCTTTTCTCAATCCTCTACCAATCGATTGTAAAACACGAACTCTACTTTTAGATGGACTTGCGAAAATAACATTGTGTAAATTTTGTATATTAATACCAGTAGAGAATGTTCCATAAGACGCAACGATGATTGCGTCATTTTCATCTTCAGTAATTTTACGAACATCTTCTCTTATATCAGTAGACACTCCACCATAGATAAAAAATAGTTTTCTATTTCCATATATTCTTTCTTTGATTAAGTCATGTAATTTAAATCCATGTTTTTCTACAAGTTGAAAAAGACATAATGTATTTCCCTTTGTTCCAACTGTAAGGTTTGCGATAAAACGATTTCTTTCATGATTTGAAACAAGAAAATCTATTTCCTCTTGATACTTCATATCATATACTTGTTTACAATCAAGATTATCATGTTTTAAAAGTAAACATTTAATTGTTAAATCTGCGAGAGTATTTGAATCCATCAACTCTTTAGTCTTCACAACCTTTTTAAGATTTCCAAATAATCCTTCTAAAACTAATCTATGAGTTTGTGTTCCATCAAGTGTTCCTGTTAAACCAAAACGATATTTACAATCATGTAGTTTAGTGAGAATACTTGTAAGTGATTTTGCTTTGAATAGATGAGCCTCATCACCTATCACACAACCAAAGTCATCAAAATATTTTTTAGGAAGTTTGTATAATGATTGCCATGTTGAGATAATAACATCTTTGTTTACATCTTTATCATGTCCTTGATATACTCTTTGTATAAACTTATCTTTCCAACCATAATCTAAAAAATCAGAATACATTTGTTCAACCAAAGAAGTAGTTGGAACAAGGATTAATGTTTTTAATCCCATCATTTGATAATATCTAACAAGAGAATAAATGATAAGAGATTTACCCGAAGCGGTTGGACTCAGTAATAACGCCCTGTTGTTTGATATCGCATTATGAACTGCGTCTATCTGATAATCTCTAACTTCTAATAGTTTACCTTTTGATTTTGGTTTTAAAGACTGAATAAATTTTTCTACAATTTTATCATCAAGTTCTTTTTCGTTTTCAATACCTTTCTCAATAACGATTTCTAAATCATTTCTTTTACAAAACTCTTTGAGATAAGGTAAAAGTCCAGTATATATCTGACCTGTTGCGGCAGAGTATAAATGAATTATTCCGTTCCATCTTCTCGCTCGAACTGATGGCATGAACTTTGCGCCAGGCACTTCAAATGAAAAGAACGAATCTAATTCAGCTCTGATGTGAGGTTCACAATCGGCTTTGATATAGACTTCATTAACCTTTGTGACTATTAGACTTTCTGGCATTACTATTCCTTCGCATATTCATACTAATTTTCTTTTTAACTTCTTCAGTCATTATAATAGGTGGAATACCTTTCTTACTTTCCATGTAACATTTTCTATTACAATAGTTTTTTTGATTATACAAATAAGGTTTGATGTTAGTTCCATCATTCGAAGTTCTTGGTATAATCTTACCACACTGCTTACAACTTTTAGTTATTGTTTTACAGTTGTCGAAATGCCACCTTGCCATGTTAGGTGAATTTCCTTTTACTCCACATTTTGGACAAGTTACTATTTCACTATTTCTCATAAGTGTTTCCATTTGTGTAAGGTCATTAAGTGGTTTAATTTGCCAATCCTCAAGAGGTAAAAGTTTACCATTCTCAAAGAAGTTACCATCAAACAAAAGTTCACTAATGTCAAAGTCTTTCATATAACTATTTATAAAACAGACTAATTACACCATACGAGGATTAGATACGAGCATACTGGTAATCTTTTTCTGCACCATATTCTCCACGAAGAACTATATTCCATGCGATTGAAATTCTTAATTCATCATCTTGTTGAACAGGCACCCAGTGTACTAACCAACTTGGAAAAATATAACCATGTCCTGCAGCACTTGGAAAGGAAACTAGATTACCATTGTCTATATTATCCTCTTTCTTTTGTGGTAGTAATACTTGACTTTGAGGTCTTGGGTCAAAAAACTGTATACCAGATTGTTTCTGACTTCCAGTGATATAATAAACACCAGACCAAAAATTATTACTATGTGTATGTGGTGGATGGGCTTGTCCTTTTCTTAGAATATTTCCCCACATATTTGTAATTTCATATCCATATGATTTACCATTATTATCATACTTTAATCCTTCAGTCGCGGCCTTAGTCGCTTTAATAATATTATCAACTAAAGGAAAAAATAATTCATCTTTATGTAAGTCTGCGCGACCTTGCCAGTTACCCTCATTAGATGATGTACTACTTTCTTTTATAAAGTATTCTTTTAAATCCCAATCCTTAACACCTGTTCCTCTAAATGAAAATACAGATGTTGGAAATAATTTGTATTGTTGAAAATCTTCCATAATTACATTAACCATACCATTACAGTATATCTATCTCCTTCTGTTACTGGTTTAACTTCATGTGGATACATAAAGTTAGATGGAAATGCGACAATAGTTCCCGCCTTTGGTTTTTTACTTATTAAACCATTACACATTTCAAACTCTCCACCTTGATAGTTATCATTTAAATATAATAACATTGTACAATGTGGAAATCCATATTGTTGTCCATGACTATGATGTATATTATCGATATGTCTTGACATAAATCCACCTACAGAATATTTGTTTAATCTAAAAGGTGTTGAATGTTGAATAACAATATCTGGATACTCTTCAGTATATTTTTGAAGAGCGACTTTAAATCCACTCAACATATCACCATATAGACCGCCTTGGTCTTTTTTAGAAATCCACATTTCATTCATATCAACTTTATCATTTGTCTCTGGTGATAAACCATCTTTTGTTCCAAAAGTTGATTTGTTCCAACCACCAATAGACTCATAATATTTAATTATACCATCACAAAGTGTAGGTGAAATTACATTTTTATATTCTTTTACAAAATCTGTAACCTTTGGTATTTTTGTTCTTGTTGCCATTTATAAAACTCCCGCTTCAAACTTTCGCCATTCAATGGCGTTTTTAATTTGAAAAGTTCTGTTATTTAAACTTCTCAAAATCTGTTCTAAATAATTTACAATCGTTTTATTATAAGCAATCTTTTGTTCAAGTTCTATCAACTCTTTATCTGATTCTAAGTAAGTTGGAATGTCTGATTTTAAAACTTTTAAATCAAATGGATTTTCTTTGTAAACTTCTGGTGATGACTTTCCACCATAGTATTCCCACTTGTGTTTGTAAAGTTCTTTAAAGTCTGTTTCAGCTTTCTTTAATAGAAGTGTAAAACGATTATGAAATTTAAGATACTTGTTATGTAACTCTGGAATCTTTAATGATTCAATATCAAGATTATCAGAATTTAATTTAATATCTTTGTCTACTTGTTCTTGTAATTGTTGTAAGTCCATTATATATTATACCACATTAACATTTTAATTTCAAGTTATAATTATTTATAGTGAAACTATTTCATATATTTTATATGCAAATGTAACATTTGAAACTAGATACTCAATATCAGAAGCGCCTTGATTATATTCAAGTGAACCAACACTCAAAGGAAAAACATCTTGAAATCTAACTTCAAGTATTGGATTATTTTTACTTGATAGTATAGTTAGTGTTGCGTCTGAAAACATTGAACCATCTGGTGTCGCGAGTCCAGTATCACCAATATCTTTACTTACACTTCTTGTTGTCGCAGTTGGAAATCTTTGAGATTCAGTATCTCTAAATGATTTAAATTCTTGTCTTGTTTTTGGAAATCCAATCGCCCTCACCCAATTTTGTAGTTCAATATAATTCTCTAACTTCTCATCAATGATATATGTAATCTCTAAATTATCAAAAGTTAAATTATCACCTTGAAGTGGAATTGTTTTGAATGGAGTTTGGTTATCAATTTGTGGTAATGATATACCTGGTACATTGGCAGTTAAAGTAAAGTATTCTACTTTAGGTAAAATATTAATACCAAATTTAAACTGTGTTGGACTTGCGTAATCCAGAGTTTGTGGTTGTCTACTAAGTATTCTTGTTGTTGTTGCCATTTGATTATATTTATAAGGAATGTTTCAGAAAGAGAGTAAGTGAAAAGTTTGGATTTTAGTACTAGTCTCCTAGTTTTCTTCGTGATTCAATCACTATTAAATCGAACCCAAACCACTTACTTCTCATATATTATTTATAACATATTGAGCGTAAATGTCAAGAGGAAACTACAAAAAGTTTCCCCTTAACATAAAACACTTGTTTTTACTCTTGTATTACAGTTAATTGTGGAAAGTTTATCTTAATAGATGTACCCATATATGTTTCCTTATGGTTATTATCTTCATCTCTTTCCATTTGTGCGAATAGTGTTAATGATAAATTATCATTGATTTTTTTAATCGCACTTACAGTATGTTCATACTTATTCAGTTTTAACTGTGAACCTGTATCAGTTTCGTTATCGAAATTCCAATGTGGTTGTAAGTCATACTGAAGTGTGAGTCCACCGATAGGAACTTTCGCACCTACTTTTGGTCTAATTCTAAGTATGTCATCTCCCTCATCTTGTTTTAATCTATACTCTAAAACTGAGTTTGCGAAAAATGGGCCATACCCAAAAGTCTTATGTGTAACTCTGAATCTATGTTGATTCTGTCCACTTAGACCAGTTACATATCTGTACTGAGTTTCTAATTTTGGAAATAACTGATATCCAAAAATTAAATGATTTTCATCATCATCTACATAACTTCTACTTCCAAACTTGATATCACCAAATTTGATTTCAACATTTGTTTCAAATTTGTCCCATTCATTCTCTGGTGTAGAATCTGCGAATGACAATGATGTCATGACTAATAATCCTACTATTATTAATTTAATGTTTTTAAACATTTTATTTTCTCCTAGTTTGTGTTTGATAATAATACCTATAGATATAGGTATCTTCTTTGAGTTTCTTCTTCCATTGTTCTGGTACTATTTATATAAGTTAAGATTTTATTACTCTGGGTCTGTGATGTTGTTTCCATCAATTGCGGCCCATTGTTGTATTTCTTGGTAATCTCTATTTGCTGGGTCTAATGGTACACACTTATGACCATTCAGTAAATAACCTGTTAAAGTACCATTTGCATCTTTCATATTTACTACTGTTTCAATCATTTATAACTCCGAATCAAAATAAAAATAGGATTGGTATCCATCATCTGCTGTAAGACCTGCATCAAAATCATAAGCAAA
>CENL01122015.1_pt1 | contig 41937 bp, 76 predicted proteins | sample 530221 | NCBI WGS metagenome assembly CENL01 (sample SAMEA2619791, study PRJEB7988) | marine metagenome | isolation source: saline water (ENVO:00002010), including
CTTATGTTGGACATCATTCATCGCTGCGTTGAACTTTACACAAACCCCGGAGAAACCGTGTTCACCCCGTTTATGGGCGTGGGGTCTGAGGTCTACAGCCCGGTGTATCTTGGGCGGCGCGGAATCGGCGTTGAATTGAAGGCGTCGTATTTCAGGCAGGCGGCAAAGAACATCGCCAAGGCCAAACAGGATTACATCGAGGATGGGGCAGGTGATCTTATCGCGGGGATGATGGCATGAATGACCTGTTTGAAACCCATTGCCCGTGCTGCGGACAGGCCATGCCAGAAAAGGCGCTACAGGCCAGCCCGTTTGATGTATTCTGGGCAGACGTTCCGCACAAGATCGGAAAACAATCTGCGATGAAAGCATGGCGCAAGCTATCGACACAGGACCGCAAGGCCGCGCATGATGGCGTCAAGCGGTTCTACGCATGGTTCGCCAGCACATACCCAACGGCGTCACCACTGCACCCGTCCAGCTATCTCACAGGCAAGCGGTGGCAGGATGAAACCGGCGCATCGGTGAAGGTAGCGACACATGAGACGCGGCTAGAGAACGCGGCGAGCGCGATACGATCCGGCAAGCGGTTTCTCTGCACTCAAATTCCGGCGGCGATTGCGCGCGATTGCGTTGCCGCTGGCCTTGTCACTCCAGACCAGTGCAGATCGGTATGTGTGCTGTGAAAGACAACAGAGAGGATAGAGGATGAAAAACCCGACCCCAAGAGAAGCGATTGAAAGCCTCACCGAAAGCCTGCGCATGGCTCGCGTGGAAGTGGAGAAGGCCCGCGCCGAGCGTGACGCGCTACAGGCTAAGCTGGCGGTGGCGGTGGAGGCTTTGCAGAAATTGCATCACGCGGTTTGTGGCGAGACAGGCTTTGCCGAGTGCGTAAGGCGAGACAGCGGCAAAGCGTATCCTTGGCCCGCTTTGGATATTGCAGACACCGCAGCGCGCGCCACCCTCACCGCAGACACGCAAAACGGTGCCAGCCAATGACCACATCCCTAGACATCAAGCGCATCGTCGCTCACCATTACGGCATAACGGTTGATGACCTGTGCGGGCCATCTCGCAAGCGCGATTACGCTCACCCGCGACAGGTGGCATACTGGATGATGCAAAAGCACGCCGGGTTAAGCACGACGCAGATAGGGCGTCAGTTTGGCGGTCGGGATCACACGACAGTCATGTTTGGCATTTCCCGAGCAAAGGCGCGCGCAATGCTCAAAGATGGTGACGTCAAGGCCATGACGATTGAGCAGGCCATTCTCATGCCGGATTTTTCGTCGTCACGATTTGAAACCCCGGTGTTTCGCTCGACGCGGGGGAAATAAACGCGGCGGCGGCGCAAATAGGTGTTGACCATCGCAACGGCGGCGCTTAGTGTGTATTTATGGAAACGGCGCAAAGCCAAACGGGAGACAGACAGATGAAAATCACAAAGATCAGCGATGTTTTGACTGTTGAAATGAAGTGGAAAATGGCCGCGCGGGTTGCTTTGCTCGCTTTGGAAAATGGGACCGATGAAGGCAAGAGGCTTGCTCGTGAAGAAATCATGCGAATGGCCGATGTCGCTGATTTTTCCGTTGATCTGCAAGATGAACTCAAAAAGCAATATACAGCCTAACCGGCAGGGGCTTCGGCCCCGCCACCACTCACGAAAAAACACGCCACACACGGCGCAGAGGAGAGAAACGATGACAGTTGCTTTGAACCAAAATGAAATTCTGATTATCCGGTCCGCACTCCAGCGCATCGAAAAAGACAATCGGCTTCATAACTGCGCCGTTTCTCAGGAGTTCTATGACCTCTTGGTTAAAATCGAATCCGCTGCGCGCCTCGCCGCCTGACCCCCACCCACGGGGGCCACGCGCCCCCGGCAACACCGGAGACACAATGAAACGCTATTTGAAACACCGCATCGCCACAAGCCTCGGCCTTGTCGCAATCCCTCGAGGCGGATACGCCAGCCCCGAGACAGTAGCGCAGATCGAGCGCGAAATCGCAGCGGCTGACCGGATGATTGCCAAGAAGGCAGCTGAGAAGGAGGGCGGGAAATGACGGCCGCAAAGCATACTCCAGCACCTTGGGATGTTCAGCTTGAAGAAAGTTGGCCGTGGGCGATTGCCATTATGGGGCCGGATATTTCCATCCCGCGATACGCTTACAGCACGGCTGACAAAAGCCTTGATGATGTTAGAGCGGCAAAATCCTTTGATTATGATGAGCGGGATGAAATTTCTCGGCGTATTGCTCAGCAAGAGGCAGACGCCCGCCTCATAGCCGCCGCCCCTGATTTGCTAGAGGCGCTGGATGATTTGCTTGAGGTTTGCGCCCATAGCAACGGTGAGTTGGACCGTCGCGCACCAATGGACGCCGCCCGCGCCGCAATCGACAAAGCACGGGGGCATGCATGACCTACGATCCGCGAGAGCAAAAACTACCCAAGTGGGCGCAGGAATACCTTGCCGAAACGCGCCGCCGCGCCGATCTCGCATGGCCCACAATTCCAAAGCCGCACCCTTATTGCGTGATTGATGAAAACGGACACGCAGCAATCGGGCCAAAGCCTTACAACATTACGCTTTGGAATGTAACTGGTGGCATGGTGGGTGATGTTGTTGTTGGGGCTGGCGGATACAAGGAAAGCCGGGGCGGAGGTTTTGCAACAAGATTGCACGGCGCTTATTACGCCACACTAAGAGACGCCCAAGCCGCTGCATGGTGGGAAGCCTGCGAAAAAGCGGCTGGACATATTCACGCGGCTGCGGAAATCTGGCGGAGGGATAACGCATGACCTTCTTTCAAACCGTCGATAGCATTGAGACCCGCGCGCTTGCGCTTCACCGCATGCATGAAATGCTCACCGTCCTAGCTGACACCCACGAAAAGAGCTTACACGCCAGCATCAGCGCAGACCGGCTATGGCACAAGTTCAACGCAACGGACGCGGGAGGCAAGGCATCGCACGTATCCGCCGCACTCAATGCCGAGTTTGTGCAAGATATATCTCGCGGCACGCAGGGCGAAAGCCGCTTGCGCCTCACGCCCAAGGGCTGGGCCGCTATCGGGCGCAAGGTGCCTATGTGGATGGAGGATGCAGCATGAGGGTTGTCAACTACACCGCCAACGAGTTGCGCGTCCTGCCCAAGCTGGAGCGCCTGTTGATCGCAGAGGGCCAGCGCATCCGGCGCAAAAAGGCAGAGCCGCAAACGATCGAGTATTCCGAAGCATGGCGCAAGTCTCGCAACGAACTGGACGCCAAAAGGGTTGCAGAGCGCCGCGCGCAAATCCTGGCCTTTCTCAGAAGCCAAACAGAGCCTCAGCCCATACCAGCCATTGCGGCCTATATGAAAGCCTCACACGCCACGCCCAAGACTTACTGCCACCAGCTTATGGCAGATGGCTTGATTGGTCGCGTGATCGGCAGCGCCAAGGGGCAGCACTTGTGGTATTACATCGGAGGGGGAAAGGAATGACACAGGACAGCGAAGAATGGGGGCCGTGGATAGAGCACGATGGGAAAGGGTGCCCTGTTAGAGGGGGATATGTTCATGTAAAATATTCTGCGGCTGACCTCGCGGGCACGACTGAATTATACGGCATTGTCCCGCAAGGTGCAGGAACCACAATAAACAGTCAATGGATATGGGATCGGGCAATTAGGTTCGGGCGTCCGTTTATAATCCGCTACCGCATTCGCAAGCCCCGCGCCTTGCGTGATCTAATCACCCTCGTAGAAACCCTACCCGCACCACAACACCACACACAGGGGGCAGACGTATGACCCTTCGGGAACGCATGGCCGCACGCGCAAGGGAGGGGTTGAAGTGAGCGACCCATTTAAAGGAACATCCCTATTGTTTTGCGATATTCTCGGAGAACCTGAGCCTGTTTTCGCTTGGTGGCCTGTGCGCTGCTTTGACGGATCGTGGGCTTGGATGCAGGTTGTTTATCGTCGCCTTTGCGTTCTCAAGCCGCACCTCCCGGGCCCATGTGGCGAGCCGTGGTGGCAATACGCAAAAGGATCAAAGAAATGACCCCCGCGCAACAATCCCAGATCACCGCCCTACGCGCCAAGATCACCCGCATGCGCGAAGGCGGACAGCCTGACGACACAATACGCGCTGGCCTCATTGCAGAGGGATGGGCAGCAGGGGCCGTGATCGAGGCTATGCGGGATAGCCCCATGACCCGACCCGGCAACACAGCGCACGACACATAGGAGAAAGACATGGCAAAGGTATCAAAACTTCAAGATGTAACTAGCGCGCCAAACCTATCTGTTATTGAAGAATTGGAGGTTGCTCTTGATATGGCGAAGTCTGGAGAATTAAGGTCATTCGCAATGGTGGGCGCTCTTAAAGGCGGGCGAACATATACAACTTTTGTTTCTAGTGATATTCAGCAACAAATCGGGGAAATTTCATTTCTGCTGCACACTCTTTGCGCGCGGCAAAGGGAAAACCGCGAAGAAATCTAAGACGCCTTGACCCGCAGGCTAAGCGGGCGGTAAGCCAATCAGAGCCGGGGCGGTGGCGACATTCATAAAAAGCCCCTATCGGTGGCAGTAGCGGCGGGTCCCACGCCACCTATCCTTGGCCCGTGACGCTGCAATTGACTTGACCCGCTTCTAAGCATACAATCCCGCAAACGTGCAAAGGAGCGCCACATGGGAACTGCTACATTCTCAATCGCCAAGTATGGCCGCAACCGTGGATCTGCCGCAGGAACCGTGCGGGGCGAATACGTTGACGGTGGAGCACACACGACCAGCACCACAGGATCAAACCTCACAGATGGTGCAGCAGGTGCAGGCTCAGCTATCACCGGGGTAGTAGGCGACGTGCTCACAATCGTTATGGATGAAGCCGCACGCGTTCAATTCGGAGGTGTTGCAGCGACCGCAACATCTGGCCACATCGTTCCCGCAAATATCCCCGTTGATCTGGAAATCTCTGCATCTGGGGCGATCAGCGTAGCAGACATTGCGTGATGACCAAGCCAAAGCCTGAACCTGAAAAAGACCCAAAGACAGGCCGATTTGTAACCGGGAATATCGGCGGCGGTCGCAAGAAGGGGTCACGCGCCAAGCTAGGCGAGGCATTTATAACAGACCTGCAAGCGGACTGGCATGAACACGGGCAAGAGGTTATCGCCACTGTTCGCGCAGAACGTCCGCAGGATTACCTGAAGGTGGTGGCGTCGATCCTGCCCAAAGAGCACGTTGTCCATCGCCCAACCGATGAGATGACAGATGACGAACTTGCAGAGCGCCTCGCAATTCTTGAAGAACTCATCGCTTTCGCCGGAGGTGTTGGTTCAACTGCGCGACCAACTCATGAAGGAAGCGCAGATAAGAGCAAGCCGCAATAGGCTGGCCAGCTTCGATCCTTATCCAAAGCAATTCGAGTTTTACAAGAAAGGTCTGACCACACGGGAGCGCCTGCTAATGGCGGGGAACCAATGCGGCAAGACATACTCCGGCGCATTTGAGGCAGCGATACATCTGACAGGGCGCTATCCTGACTGGTGGCCGGGTAAGAGGTTCAACCGCCCGATTGAAATGTGGGCCGGGTCTGACACCAGCGAAACCACGCGCGACACGGTGCAGCGCAACTTGATCGGCCCGCCTGCGAACCGCGACGATTGGGGAACGGCGGCAATACCGGCAGATGCAATTCACGACACATCTATGAGGCAAGGCACGGCAGACGCGGTGGATACCGTGCTGGTGCGGCATGTGTCCGGCGGCCTATCAACTCTGGGCTTCAAAAGCTACGACCAGAAGCGCCAGAAGTGGCAAGGCACTAAGAAAGACGTGATATGGCTGGACGAGGAGCCGCCGATGGATATTTACATGGAGGCTTTGACAAGGACAAACGCTGTAGATGATGGTATGATCTACCTGACGTTTACGCCGTTGCTGGGTATGAGCAGTGTCGTTCATATGTTTCTGGAGGCTGAATGAGCCGGTCTGTCACACGAATGAGCATAGACGACGCGCTGCACTTCACGCCAGAAAAGCGTGCGCAGATTATCGAAAGCTATCCGCCGCATGAGCGAGAGGCGCGCATCAAGGGAATTCCGGCGATGGGGTCCGGGCGGGTGTTTCCTATCACCGAGGAAAGCATAACATGCCAAGCGTTTGAACCGCCGCGCCATTGGGCGCAGATTGCGGGCTTGGACTTCGGATGGGATCACCCGACAGCAGCGGTTAGAATGGCGTGGGACCGCGACGCAGACGTGATCTATGTTATGGACTGCTACAGGCGCAAAGAGGCTACGCCGGTCGAGCATTACACCACTCTGCGCTCTTGGGGGGATTTGCCGTGGTCATGGCCGCAAGACGCATATCAACGTGACAAGCGATCTGGGGGCAGTCTGAGGCAAGATTACCTAGACCTAGGGCTACGTATGGCGGCAAAGCACGCGACGTTCCCTGACGGCGGGAACGGGGTAGAGGCTGGCATCATGCAAATGCTGCAACGGATGCAGGGCAAACGGTTCAAGGTGTTCGCGCATCTGGAGGAGTGGTTCGCTGAGTTTAGAATGTATCACCGCAAGGATGGATTGATCGTCAAGGAACGGGATGACTTGATGGACGCAACGCGGTATGGTGTTATGATGCTGCGCATTGCAGAGCCGCCCGACGTTTACGAGGATGATTGGGCGGAGGAACGTATGGACCACTCACGGAACGAGGCGACTGGATACTGATGGAAAACGCAGAAGCATATGACCTCGACGTGACCGAGGAAGGCCAGACCGGCGAAGCGCCGGAGGTTTCGCCGCAGGAATTCATTGCCTTTATCTTGCAGTCTGAGAACATAGCCGCCGATTTGAGCGACGATCAGCTTGCCAAGATTTCCGATGACGTAATCACCGAATACGACATCGACGTTGATAGCATGTCCGAGTGGACGGAGAAAATGAAGAAGGGCGTTGATCTAGCCCGTCTGGTGAAAGGCGAGGAAAAGGAATACCCGTTTAAGAACGCCGCGAACATCAAGTATCCGCTCGTTACATCGGCGGCGCTGCAATTCAACGCCAGAGCATATCCGGCGATTGTCCCCTCAGATCAGATCGTCAAGGCCAAGACGTATGGCTCAGATCCGGAAGGCAAGAAGGCCGCGCGGGCAGAGCGCGTTTCAAGCTACATGTCTTGGCAGCTTGCGGCTGAGATTGTCGAGTGGGAAGAAGAGACAGACAAGCTGCTAGTGCAGTTGCCTATCGTCGGGACAATGGTGCGCAAGGTCTGGTATGACCCGGTTAAGGATCGCGCCTGTTGCCGTGTGATTGATGCGGGCAACTTTGTGGTGAATGACCGCGTGAAGGTGCTGGATAGCGCGCCGCGCGCCTCTGAGAAGTTGCCGCTCTATCCTGACGAGATTGAAGAGCGCATACGGTCTGGGCAGTTTGCCAAATTCGAGTTTGACGAAGGCGACAACCGCGACAAGACTGCACCGCAGATGTTTATTGAACAGCACCGCCGGGTTGATCTTGACGAGGATGGATACCCCGAGCCGTATATCGTGACTGTGCACAAAGAGACAAAGACCGTTGTCCGGATCGTTGCGGACTTTGAAGAGGCAGACGTGACGTTTGAATATTCATCGCAAGTGCAGCCGATGCAAATGCCAGGTGGCATGATTGTGATGCAAGATGTTCAGACGCCAGTCGGGATCGTTAGTATACGCCGGGGTAGTTATTTCATCCCCTACCACTTCTTGCCGAGCATGGACGGCGGTTTCTGGGGCACGGGCTTGGGCCTGTTGCTTGGCGACATATCCGAGAGCGTGAACACGATCATCAACATGATGCTTGACGCAGGGCATTATGCGGCGGTTGGTGGCGGGTTTATCGGCAAGGAGTTGCGATTGAAGGGTGGCGCGCAGCGTATGCGGCCCGGTGAGTGGAAAATGGTAGGGGCAAGCGGGGCGGATATTACAAAGGCGATTGTGCCTATGACATTCCCCGGACCTGACGCCACGCTCTTTCAGCTTCTAGGCATGTTGATTGAGGCGGGCCGTGAGATTGCATCGGTCAAAGACGTGATGACGGGTGACGGCGGGGCGGTCGGAAAGAACGCCTCACCCACGACAACGCTTGCCCTGATTGAGCAAGGGATGATGGTGTTCACCGCGTCTTACAAACGCATATTCCGGTCGCTTAAGCACGAATACCGCCTCTTGGCCAAGATCAATGCGCGGGCTGTTACCCCTGAGAAATACAACGCTTTCCTTGATGATAGCAGCCCCGAGGGGCAGCAGATCAGGCACGATCCAAAGGCTGATTTCTCTGTCATGGATATGGATATTGAGCCGGTAGCAGACCCGCGAAGCATTACCAAGATGCAGGAAGCCGCTAAAGCGCAGATCGTCATGCAGCTGGCAGAGCAGGGGCTTGCGGATAAGGGCGCGGCATCGCGCCGGATCATCGAGGCTATGAACATCGGGAATGCGGATGAGTTGGCCCCGCAGCCTGACCCAATGCAGCAGATGATGCAGCAAATGCAGATGCAGGCGGCACAGGCTGATTTGTCTGACAAGATGGCGAATATTGAGTTGACCATGGCAAAGGTTGAAAGCGAGCGCGCTAAGGTTATGGAGATCATGGCGGGGGTCAAGACGGACCAGCAACGCCTTGCTCTTGATGGCCGCAAGCAGCGTATGGATGCACTGATGAAACTATTGGAGAATGACCGTGCAAGACTGGACACAGCTATCAGAGGAGGACTTGGAGCGATGGCTGGAAAGCCCGGTGACGCGGGCAATCAAGCTGGGGCTGGAGGTTCTAACGGAACAGGCCAAGGCTCAATGTTCTCAGGCGTATTGGGCGGGCCAACCTTGGCCGGAATGTGACCGCAAGGCACTTCTGAGGCAAGAACAGATGATCGAGGATATTTTCAGTTCCTCACTAGACGATGTGATGCAGGCAATAGGAGCAAATGATGCAGAACACGAGCGGGATCAGACCCGTTGAATACAACGTCTTGGTTAAACAGGACGATGTTTCGGCGAAAACAAAGGGCGGGCTTTATGTGCCCGAGGAAGTATTGGAGCGCGAAAAACATGCTCAGACGCGGGGCGTAATTGTCGCGGTGTCTGACTTGGCTTTCGATGCTGCGGTATGGCCGGAAGGCAAGGACAAGCCCAAGCCGGGGCAGCGCATTGCCTTTGCAAAGCACTCTGGCACGTTTGTCACTGGCGTTGATGGTGCAGAGTATCGCGTCATCAAGGATAAAGACGTTGTTGCAATGATCGAGGATGAATGATGGCTGACGATATTGAAGTTGAAGTCGACGAGGTTGAGCTTGACGTATCTGCGGATACCGAAAGCGACGACAACGCGCTAGAGCAAGAGGCACCGCCGCAACGCGACGAGGCATCGGAAAACGAGGCGCGCAAGTATGGATGGCGCCCGAAGGAGGGGTTTGACAAAGACCCGGCTGGATGGGTTGACGCCAAGCGGTTTCTTGAACTTCCCAGCACTCAGAAAAAGATGGTGCAGGATGAGTTGCGCCAAGTGAAGGCTGAGACCGAAAAGCGCATGGAGCGGCTGGAGCGGGCCAATCGCAAGGCCATGGAGGCCGCGCTTGCAACGCAGAAGTCGGCCTATGAGAATGAGTTAAAGCAGCTTCGGGCCGCACAACGCCGGGCCGTGGAGGAAGGCGACACAGACCGCTACGACGCGCTAGAGCGCCGAGAGCAAGACCTTCTGAAATCACCGCCTGCGATTGAAGCCGATACTGACGACGCCGCACCGGGGGCTGACCCGTTTGTCGAGGAATACCGCGCCAAGCCGGAGGGCGCATGGATCAATGACCCGATCTTGCGAGAGCATGGCCGGGTTGCGATTGAAACCGCGCCGGGGATGAAAGGCAAATCCGCAAAAGAGCAGATTGCCTATGCCGAAACGCAGGTTCGCAAGTATTTCCCGCACATGTTCGAGACGCAGCCCAAGCCGCGCGCGGCGAAGGTTGACGGCGGGGGCTTGGCTGGTGGCCGGTCAAGTGGTGGCGCGTCGAAACTGCCGCCCGAGGCTATCAAGGCGGGCAAGGATTTCGTGACCCAGGGCTATTTCAAGAGCCTTGACGAATACGCCAAAGCATACTTTGATCAGGAAGGATAAGCCATGAGCCGCGCAGATCAGACACAAAGCAGGGCAGAGCAGACACAAGAACAGCGGCGTCGCCGCAACTCCGAGAGCCTTTCCGGGCAGCGGAGGCGCATGGCGCTTGACATGTCCAAGCTAGATACGGATAATTTCGAATATCGCTGGGCCAATAATGAGCCGGGGCGGTTAGAGGTTCTCACGCAGCAAGACGATTGGGAAATCGTTACTGACCGTGAGGGGAATATCAAGGCGGATAGCACGGGCGAAGGCTCGCAAGTATCCATCTTGGCAGGAATTGGGGATGCTGGTGCCCCTGTGCGTTCGGTGTTGATCCGGAAGCCCAAAAAATACCAAGACGAGGACCGGCGCGCCAAACAACGCCGCATTGATGAGATGGAAGCGCAGTTGAAATCTGGCAACACACCAGGCGACGGCGCGAAAGGCGAGAACTTCTATACATCTGAGAACGGCATTCGGATCGAACAGGGGTCTCGCGGATAACCGTAACAAACTGGAGTTATTCCAATGGCTAATGCTGACGCAGCGCGCGGGCTTTCCCCCGTCGCTTATCTCAGCGGTGCATGTTACACTGGCGCGGCAAATCGGTATTATGTCCCCGCCAGTGACGGCACCGCAATTTACGTCGGAGGTCTTGTCAAGTTGGCGGGATCGGCTGACGCGGACGGCACCCCGTCCGTGACTGGCAACGTGGCAACCGGAAACCCGGTTGTGGGCGTTGTTACGTCTGTTGAATTTGTCACCCGTGACAGCACGATTTACCGCGCGGCTTCGACCGAGCGTTATGTCTATGTCGCGGATGATCCGAATTTGCTTTTCGAGGTCCAAGAGGACAGCGTTGGCGGTGCTTTGGCGGTTACAGCCGTTGGCAACACCGCAGACCTGATCGGCTTTACCGCTGGCAGTGCTATCACTGGCCTTTCGACTATCGAGATTGACAGTTCGACGGCAACCGCTACGGGCGATGGGACTGAGGACGTTCTTATCGTTCGCTTGTCTCGTCGCCCGGATAACGCAATTGGTGCAAACGCAGATTGGCTTGTTCGCTTGAACAATCACCAGTTTGTTGACGGCACCGCAGGCGCATAAGGAGGGCTGACAAATGGCTGGACCTATCAGCACCGGTAATCACCCGAAGGCGCTATGGCCCGGTGTTCACGCATTCGTCATGGGCGAATATTCTGAGCACCCGACAGAGCACACGCAAATCTTCGACATGATGTCTTCGGACAAGGCATACGAAGAGGACGTTGAAACAACCGGCTTCGGCTTGGCGCAAGTCAAGACTGAGGGCGGCTCTGTGGCTTACGATAGCCATACTCAGGGCTTCACAAAGCGTTATACGCATGTGGCCTATGGGCTTGGTTTCATCGTGACCCGCGAGGAAATGGACGACAACCTCTATAAGTCGCGCGCGTTCAATCGGGGACGTCAATTGGCGTTCTCGTTCCGCACGACCAAAGAGATTGTCGCGGCCAATATCCTTAACCGCGCGTTCAACTCGTCTTACACCGGCGGCGATGGCAAGGAACTTCTGGCGACGGATCACCCGACGCTGGCGGGGAACTTCTCGAATGAATTGGCCATTCCGGCTGACTTGTCCGAGGCATCGCTGGAGGATTTGTTGATCCAGATCATGAACGCGAAAAACTCGCGTGGTCTGCAAATCGCAATCCGTGGTCGCAAGTTGATTGTGCCGCCCGCACTGGCCTTCACGGCAGAGCGCATCATGAAATCGACGCTGCAAAACGACACGGCAAACAACGCCGTAAACGCAGTGCGGTCCATGGGGCTTCTGCCTGACGGTGTGGCGGTCAACCACTACCTGACGGATGACGACGCTTGGTTTATCAAGACGGACACGCCCAACGGCCTGTGCTGCTTTAACCGGACCGCGTTTGAGTTCACCCGCGACAATGACTTCGATACATCCAACGCGAAAGCCAAGGGGTATGAGCGGTATTCGTTCGGGTGGACAGATTATCGCGGCCTGTACGGGTCAGAGGGCGCGGCTTAACGGCCTTGTCCATGTGAACCTTAATCCCGCCTTGCTTTTGTGAGGCGGGGTTTCAACCTTTCAACGGAGTGATCCAATGAAACCGACAAACTTTCCAAACGGCATTCGCGGCCCGCTCTTGAACTCGACAGGCGCGCAGCCCACGGCGATTGTTGACCTGACGGACAACACCGGCGGCACGGGCACGGATACTCTTGCGGCTATCGCCGCAGGGGCCGCATATGCTCAGGCGGATATGGTGGCGGTCAAGAACGCTATCGCATCACTGTCTGACAAGGTGACTGAGTTGAACGCTGCGCTGCAAGCGGCTCAGATCACAGCAAGCTAACGGCGGGGCGGCTTCGGTCGCCCTGACCTTTCGCGGGGGTCGCTATGGGTATCGCTGATACATACGAGCACGGCCAGCACAATGTAATTTGTGATAGGTGCGGCTTTAAATACAAGGCCAAGCATCTCCGCAAGGAATGGAACGGTCTGCGCACATGTCACGGCAGCGGGACAAACGGCTGCTGGGAGCCGCGCCACCAGCAAGACTTTGTGCGGGGGCAGGCAGATCGGCAGAAGCCGGAATGGACGCGTCCAGAGCCTACGCCCACGTTTATCATGCCGGACGGCGGGACGGAATTCAGTGGCGACGTGACGGGCAATGAGGGGTCCGATGATGGTTGATAATGCTCTTGCGTTTAAGATCAAACGGTTCTTCTCGGATGAAGCCGGGCAGGATCGTCGCGCATGGCTTGATGAAAATCTAGCGTCTGCAAATGACGCGCTTGGTTACTATCTCGGTCCTACTGGCATCCCTGACAAGCTGAGCGGGTTAGGCGAGGTGCTGAATTACACGGATGCAGGGGACATGATCGCAGCGGCGGATGCGTCACGAGGTTTCTGGAATAGCCCGTCAGTGGGCAATGCGGCGGAACTGGCGGCTGCTGCTGGTGCGCTTGCTATCCCGTTTGTCGGCGCGCGCATGATGGATGACGGGGTTGATGTTCTGGGGGATGCTTACCGCAGCTTTGCCGATGATGCAGGGCGGTTTGCAGCGGATGAAAGCGGCTCGGTTCCGCTTGGACGCGGCGTGGAATTGACACCATCCCAAGCCAAGGCGCAAGAAGTGCTAGACATGCTGAAATCAGGGCGCGCGTCCGAGGTCACAGACGACATGATGGCGGCGGCTGACGACATGTATCTGTATGACAACTACGACCTGCCGATGGATGAAGCGTCGCGGATGGCGCGGGCGGGGAAAATGGGGTTTGGAATTGAACCCCCTACCGATTTACGGCAGGGGGTAGGGACAAGCCCAAGCACAGAATCAAGTGCGTTTCGATCCACGCCTTACGGCGACGAAACCACCTTCCACGCAACAGACGCAGATTTCAAGTCATTTAATAATGACCGCTTAGGTTCCGCAACTCGTCAAAATGTAACCAACTATGATGATGGTTCTTTTGCAAAAAATCTTGCAGAATATGGGCATTGGGCGAGCGACCGGCCTTTAGCAAAAGAGTTATATCGCGACATTGATATGCCTATTTTGCAAAAAGGTTACGCCGATGAAGCATCATCTCTGGATGATTTGAATGAAAGAATTATGAGTGGTGAAGCATCAGGGCAAACATTTCGCTTGCCTGACGAGGAATTTTCCGGGTTTTCCACAGTAATTCCAGACCCCGCCAACATCCGTTCCCGCTTCGCCCGCTTTGACCCGCGCCTAGCGCACTTGCGCAACATCTCCGCAGGAATAGGTGCCGCTGGAGTTATGACAATGCAATCAAACGCAGAACGCGAAGAAAGAGCACTTCGCAATTATCTAGGATACGACTGATGGCAGTTACGCAGACCTACACCAACAACGAGATTTGCGAGGACGCGCTGCGAAAGATCGGCGTGACGGCGGTTGACGAGGATGCAACGGCATTCGACATTGACACGGCCAAGCGGGCTTTGTTCCGGTTGCTGAAATCATGGCAAAACCGTGATTTGGACGTATGGCTGAAATCTTGGCAGACAGTGACGCTGACCACGGCGGCAAGCTACACGCTTGACCCTATTCGCCCGATGCGGATTGATCAGGTCAATTTCAAGCAAAGCAACATTGAAACACCCATGACGCGGCTGACGCGCGAGGAATACGACAGCCTGCCCATCAAGACGACGCAGGGCGTCCCGACAACGTGGTATTATGACCGGCAGCGCGAGGCTGCTAAGCTGTATGTCTGGCCTGTCTTGGCGGCGGCATCGGGGCAATCCTTGGTGGTCACGTATATCCGCGAGGTCGAGGATATTGAATTGACCGACGCCGTTGACGTTCCGGCGGAATGGTATGACGCGCTGGTGTATAATCTCGCCTTGCGGCTGATGGATGAATACGGGGTTCAGAATAACCGAATTGCGCAGATGGCTATGAAGCTGGAGGATGAGGCGCTGGCGTTTGATCGTGAGCAATCCATTTTCTTTGCAGGGGAAAACGCGCACTAATGGCCGTGGTCGAGTGGATAGGTCAGTCTCTGCGAGATGATGACAACGCGCAGGCGAATACGTCGCGGTTGCTCAATATGTATCGCGAGCGGCATGGCGATGGCTATACCGTCAAGTCCGTTCTTGGCATGACGACGTTTGCCAGCTTCACAGGGGTATTCCTGCGCGCCTTGGCTGAGGTCGGGGGCGTGCTTTATGCCGTTGTAGGGGGCAAGGTCTACAGCATCACCTCTGGGGCCGGGACGGCGGAACTGGCGACGGTTAACGACGCGGTTGATACGACGATTGACGGGAACAACGGCGCTATTACGGTTTCGGCAGGCGGCGAGTATTACAACATTGATAGCGGCGGGGTTGTGACCACGCCGACCACGGGCGCTTTTAGCGACGTGGGGTCTGTGTCGTTCTTGGGGCAGAGAACCATTATCACCGAAAAAGACGGGCGGCGGTTTGGCTGGTCTGACGTAGCGGACAGCACGACATTTGATGCGTTGGATTTTGCCACGGCGGAAAATGAGGATGACTTGATCATCCGGGGTCTGGCGATTGGCCCGCAATACTGGATATTCGGGGAACGCAGCATAGAGCGCTGGTATCAATCCGGCAGTGCGAACACGTCTGAGTTTCTGTTGCCGATTTCCGGCGGCGCGATTGAAACGGGGCTGAAAGCGTTTGGCCTTTTGACCGAAATGCGCAATGGGGCGTTTTTCGTGGGCAATGACAATATCGCATACCTGATTTCCGGGGGGTCTTTGATCCCTGTATCCACGCGCGGTGTTGAGACTGCAATCGAGCAATCGCAGCCAAACAAGTGCTTTTATTACGAGGATGAGGGGCACAAGTTTTGCGTCCTGCAATTCAATGATCGTCCGGCGTGGTGCTATGACGTGTCTGTCAATGAATGGCACGAGCGGTGCGAAGGGGCAGACTTCGGGCCATGGGCCGCGACGGCTTCGGCTCAGGCTTATGGGGCGTGGTATGTCGGGAATGATTTTGGCGATGTTCTGAGACTGCAACGCACAAACCTTGATGCGGGCGAGCCGCTGTTTCGCCGTGCGGTATCGACTACGCTTGAGAATGACGGGCAGCGGTTCACGATCAACCGGGCACAGTTTCAACCGCAAACGGGGTTTGGCAATGACGCGGGCGGTGCGCCTGAAATCATGTTTCGGTTTTCGCGGGATCGTGGGCAGACATGGGGCCGGGAGCGGTGGCGTGATGTCGGCGCGGATGGGGACTATGACAAGTTGGTCACTTTGCGGGCGCTTGGGCGCTTTCGGCGCGCAACAGCGGAAGTCACGATGTCAACTCCGGTTGATATTCCGATCAGTTCTCAGATGTTTCTGGAGGTGACGTGATGACGGTTGAGCGTCCGCAGTATAACCTGCCGTTTGTGCGCGAGGACGGCCACACAACGGAAATCACGCAGCAGTTCTTGGAAAAGCTGATTGCAGAGGTTATCCGGCTTAGAGCCGAGGTTGACGACCACGAGGCGCGCTTGGTGGTGCTTGAGCCATGAGAATAACGGTTGATGAGGCTCGGGAGTATTTCCAGCACATAAGCCAGCAAAAGGCCGCGATGATTTCACCGGATGCTTTACCGGATAAAGATGTGGTATACTATGCCAAAGACGGGGTTTGCACCTGTTTTCACGATGCACACTGGCCGGGGGTTGTCATGGCGCACTATGCAGTAAAGCCGGAAGTTTGGGGTCGCACGGTTGAGCCTGCCAAGGCAATGTTGCGCGCGTTTTGGGATGCATACAATCCCGAGGCAATCATTGGCTGGACGGACGCGGCAAACAGAATGGCCGTGAGTTTTGCCAAGCGCGTTGGGTTTGTTGAACATGGGCGGATGATCCTGCCGAGCGGGACAGTCATAATGCAGGAGTGGAAACCATGGGATTAGGCGGCGCAATCGGCGGAATTGTCGGCGGTATCATCGGCAACAAGGGCGCTAAGGATGCATCCAAGGCGCAAGAGCAGGCCGCACGCGAGCAGCTTGCCCTAGAGACCCGCATCTATGACGAGAACGTCGAGCGGTTCCAGCCGTTCTATGGCATTGGCTTAGATGCTCAGAATGCCTTGGCGTTTGAGTTGGGGTTGGCAGATCGGCCCACGTTTGGCGGCGATCCGCAACAGGTTGTGGAGTTTCAAGACACGCAGCCCAGCAAGGGATTGCAGCCCTTCACATATGAAGGCGGTCAACGTGAAGGCATTGTAGGTTTTAAAGACGCTGGGCCGGTCACGACGACAAGGTATCGTGTGGGCGAACAGGTCTTTGACAGCCGTGAAGCTGCGGATGAATACGCGGCGGCAAACCCGACAGGCGGCACAGAATATGGCGGCTTCAAGGCAACGCCGGGGTATCAGTTCAACCTAGATCAAGGTCTAGCGGCGATTGACAACAGCGCGGCAAGCCGGGGTAATGTGTTCTCTGGCGCGACGATGAAAGCAGCGCAGCAATTCGGCACGGGGCTGGCAAATCAGGAATACAACAACTTCCTGAACCGCCTGACCGGGCAAGCATCATCGGGGCAAGCTGCGGCTGGGAACCAAGCGACGGCTGGCAGTAACTTTGCGGCAGGCGCTGGCAATGCTTTGTCAGGCATCGGCAATGCGCAATCGGCTGGGGCTATTGGTTCCGCCAATGCGATCAACGCCGGGATCAACAATGCAATCGGCGGGTTTAACTACCAGAACCAGCTTGCCAATGCGAACAAGGCGCAAAGCGGGGTTGGCGGGTTGTTTAGCCTGTTCACGGGGTCTGCACCGGGCAGCGCTAATTCTCTGGGGCTTTCGTGATGGATATGCGGCAATACAGGGACGCGATAGCCTCAATCGAGAGCGCGGGCAGCGGGGATTATACCGCCGTTGGCCCGACGAACAAACGGCTTGGGCGGGCGCTAGGCCGCTATCAGATCATGGAGGCCAATATCCCTGTCTGGTCGCGCGAGGCGCTTGGCTATGAGGTAAGCCCGGATGAATTCTTGCAAAACCCTGAATTGCAGGACGCTATCTTTGACCACAAATTCGGATCGTATGTTCAAAACTACGGTCCGGAAGGGGCCGCACAGGCTTGGTTCGCGGGGCCGGGTGGCGTTGGAAAGATGGGGCGCAAGGACGTTCTAGGAACGTCTGTAGCGGATTATACAGGCAAGTTTTCCAATGCGCTTGGGCGGTCTGGCCCGATGTCGGCTGGCATGTCTGGCATGCCTTCATCGCAGCCCGGTGGCAGACCGCGGCAAGAGCGCGAAAACGCTTTGGCCGAAAAGAAAGAGCCGCAACGCCCCGTCGCAAACCTACTCGATCCGCGCGCTTTCCAGCGTGAACAACGCCCCGTCAACCGTCTCGCATTTACTTAAGGAAAACCCATGGCTCTTGATCCGAGAATAATTCTAGCCGGTCAGGTTCCCGATACGGTCAACACGTTGGCGCGTTCGACGCAGGCGGCATCGCTGGCAAATGCAAACCAGCGTCAAAACGCCTTGGCGCAAACGTATAAGCAATACGGGCCGGGCATCTTGGCGGGGGATCAGAACGCGCTGAATGTCTTGGCGCAACAAGACCCGACGCTGGCGCTTGGCGTGCAGAACACGTTGCAGGATAACCGCATGGCGGAAAGCGGGCTTGCGATGCGTGAACAGGAATTCGGCATGCGCGTGCGTGAATACAAGTCACAGATTTCCCGTGAACAAGCAGCGGCAGAGGCTGCGGAAATCAAGAAGGGCGTGTTTATGGGCAGCAAGGCCCAAACGCCTCAGCAATGGGACCAGTTGATGCAGGGGCTAGGCCAGACTGATTTGGTCGGGCAGTTTGAAAACCGCGACATGCTGATGCGCCAGTATATGACGGCGGCGGAAATCCTTGATGCAGACGAAGGGCCGGAAGAACCTACCGCAGTTCGTTCGCTTCGGATCAGAGCGCAAGAGGCTGGATTGCAACCGGGAACGCCGGAGTTTCAAGAATTCATGCGGACGGGCGGCAAGACAGAGGCAAGTCGCGTGATCATGGGGCCGGATAACAAGCCTATCTTTGCAGAGGGCGATGCTGCAAAGAATATCAAGTTCACTGAGGGGCAGAGCAAGGACAACGTGTTTGTGACCCGCGCGAAAGGTGCTTTGGAGGTGCTGGAGCCGGTCGCAGGGGCTCTTGTGAGCCGTGGCAATCGCATTGCTGAGGTGGTCCCCGGTGGTATTGGCCGTGAATTCCAAGACGCTGATTTCCAAGTGGCGAAACAGGCAGGCGATGAGTTTCTGCAAGCTATTCTGCGCAAAGACACAGGTGCGGCAATTACACCGGCTGAGCAAGAACTTTATGGCATCACGTATTTGCCGCAGCCGGGGGATCAGGATGAAGTTCTAGAGGCAAAGCGCAACGCCCGCGCTCGTGCGGTTGATGCTATCGAGGCTGGCATGTCGCCATTGCAACAGCTTGTGGTCGATCAGGCTCTTGTCAAAGGTGCGCAGAGGCAGGGCACGCAAGGGGCAGGCACAACGCCCGCACCATCAAACCCGCGCGGCGTTGGCGGTGGGCAGCAATCGCAGTCCGGTCAGGACTTCACAAACATGGGCATCGCCGATCTGGCAAAGGTTGACGTGACCACGCTTGATGAGGCGGGGTTAGATGCGTTCCTAGAGGCCATGCAAGCGGCGAGGGGGCAGTGATGTCAGACGAAAAACGCAAGCGCGCCCTGGCCCTACAGCTTCAATTGACGCTTAGCGCGGGACTGGATCAGCCTGAGCGCATGGGTATGCGGGAACGTGTTGAAGCGGCAAAGGCTGGCACATTGCAAGCTGACCCCGAAACGCTTGACCGTGCATCGGCGCTAAGCCAGCGGGCAGAGGATCAAATGACGCTTTCCCAGATGGGCGGGGCGGCGGGCGGTCTTGTGGCTAAGGGCGTTCAAGGCGTGCCGATCATTGGCGAATTTGTCGATGAGGCGTTCAACGCGATCAATCCCGGCCAAGGCGACAGGCTCAGAGCATTGCAGGCCGCGACAGAGCGGGAATATCCCAAGTCGTCATTGGTTGCGGAAATCGGCGGCGGGATCGTGGGAAGCCTGCCAGCCGCAATCGCTGGCACAGGGGCAGCGATGCAGGCCGCTACGCGCACAGGTCGAGTATTGCGCGGTGCAGCCATTGGGGCAGGCGCTGGAGCGACTGAGGGTGCCATTGCAGGGGCTGGCAGGGCAAACGATGGGGACCGCGTAGGCGGGGCCACAACGGGCGCTGTAGTTGGCGGCACGTTGGGTGGCGTCTTGGGTGCAACAGCCCCGTTGATTGGTGAGGGCGTTGCATCCCTTGCCAAGCGGATCAAACGGCTTGATGTGAAAACGATTGCCGATGAATTCGGCGTATCTGCCCCAGCTGCGCGCACGATCAAGAACGCGCTTTTGAATGACGATCTGGATACGGCTGTTTCGCGGCTGCGTGAATTGGGCGACGATGCTTTCCTTGCAGATGCTGGACCGGCAACGGGGCAGCTTTTGAATTCGGCAAGTGCTACAGGCGGGCAGGCGTTGCGCGTGACGCGTGAGGCGGTAACGGAAAGGTCTGAGCGTCTTGGCCAAAGGTTGCCGCAAAAGTTGGACGATATTCTCGGCGCACCGATTGGCACAAAACAGGCCGCACGGCAAATCGCGCAGACCACGGCCCCGGCGCGCAAGGCTGCGTTTGACCGTGCCTTTTCTCAGCCAATTGACTACGCAGGGCCTGGGCGCAAGATTGAGGGCGTGCTAGAGCGCGTGCCGCCAAACACCATGCAGACCGCAATCAAAGAGGCTAACGAGGCTATGGCCGAGGCGGGGGAAAAGAACCTGCAAATCTTGGCTGATATCGCCGACGATGGCAGCGTGACGTTTCGGGAAATGCCAAACGTGCGCCAGTTGCACGAATTGAAGATGGCGCTTGATGGCGTGGCGCGTGACGCGGTTGACCAGTTCGGGCGGCCCAATGCCCAAGGACTGCGGGCGGGGCGTCTAGCGCGTGATCTGCGCGGGGCCATTGGAGATGCGGTGCCGGACTACCTCAAGGCACTGAAAATCGGTGGCGATAAAATCCAGAGTGACAACGCATTGGACTTGGGGCGCAAACTTTTGTTCAAGGGAACAAAAGTCGAGGATGTGCGCGATTTTGTCAAACAGGGGCTATCAAAGGAAAGCCGCGCCGCTGCACGGCAGGGCATTCGGGCCGCAATTGAGGATACCTTGTCCAACGTGCGCCGGACTATCTCTGACCCTGATATTGACGCCAGAGAGGCGATGCAGGCAGTCAAAGAAATGTCCAGCCGTGCAAACAAGGACAAGTTGAAGTTGATCCTTGGCGACACAAAGGCAAAAGCATTGCTAGACGAATTGGATAGATCGGCGGCGGCTTTGGCGCTACGGGACGCGGTGTCTCGCAATTCCGATACGGCAATTCGACAATCCATTCAGGGTCAGGTAAAGGCAGAAGCAACGCCTAGCCTATTGCGGCGCACGCTTGGGCGGGGGGGCAACCCGCTTGAGGCGGCGCAAACGATCACAGAGGAAATTGCGGGCATTGATCCGCGCACCATGTCGGGCCGTGAAAAGGCGATATTCGATGAAATCGCGGATGCTCTTACGCGTGTTCGCGGGCCGGAGGCAGAGCGGGCGCTTGATCTGGTCAGAGTGGCGCTTGCGGGCCAGCCGATCAAGGATACAGAGGCGCAGCTTATCGGTCGCGTCGTGGCGGGGGTGGGAGCGGGTTCCGTTGGTCAAGGAGGCTTGCAAAGCCTAGAGCGACTACAAACGCGCTAAGGCCGATGATGATAAATACCCAAAGGGGCGCAACAGTTGATATAAGGTAGAAGCCCCAAGCAAGACCGCCCAAGAATACGGGCGCGCAGAGTAAAACGATGATGACGGCAACATTCACGGCGATTGAGCGCATTACTTGTTCCTTTCTGGTCTAAAATAGACCTTAATATGGGCAAAAACCAGAGGCAATAACATGGCAGACCGTATCATCCTACCTCGCGCCCTAGATAGCAATGGCGATATTGTGCCGGGTGCGGTTGCGTATTTCTTTGCTATCGGCACAACAACACCACTCACGGTTTACAGCGACCCGGCGGGGTCTACATCAATCGGCACGTCACTGGCGTCCGATAGCGCTGGCGTGTTTTCTGCGACCTTTACAAACAGCCCGTTGAAGGTGGACATAAGAACACCGGCGGGCGTGTCTTTGCCGGGGTTCCCAAGCGATAACTTCTTTATCGTTCCGACATCATCTAGCGCGGCGGGAAACGTCACGTTTTCGCCAACGGTTGATATTCCAGAAACCAACGTGCAAAGCGCAATTGAACACGTTCAAACAGACGTTAACACGCGCGCGCCCAAAGCCTCACCTGCGTTCACTGGCGTCCCAACCGCGCCGACGGCGGGGTCGGGAACAAGCAACACGCAAATTGCTACAACGGCCTATGTTCGCGGTCAGGTTCTAGACGAGGATGATTTTGCGACAAACAGCGCGGCTCGACCGCCTTCGCAGCAAAGCACGAAGGTTTATGTGGATGCTTCTATTGCCGCTGCAAAACTTATTTTTCCTGCGCAAGTTGCCACCACAACCGGAACGGCGTTTGATTTCGAGGACATCCCCACGACAGTCTCTGAGATTATCATTGTCTTTGACGGGGTGAGCCTAAGCGGGACCGATGATGTTCTTGTGCAGCTTGGCACGGCAGGCGGAATTGGTGCGTCTGGATATGACAGCGCTTCACTCAATGCGGGCAGCAGTGGCGTAGTCAGCACCGCAGGTCTGATCGTTCGCGCTATCGGCGCGGGAAACGCACTAACGGGTCACATGACGATCACGCGCATGGAAAGCAACCTATGGGCGGCAAGCCACACGATGCGAAACGCCCCTGCCGGGTCCACGGTATCAATCGGCGCAGGCGATACGCAAGCGTTCGCATTGGCCGTCAACCGCGTTAGGATCACGCGCACGGGAACCGATACTTTTGATGCAGGCGCAATTCGGATAGGATACCGCTGATGACCATTACCAAGATCAATGTGCAGACCGGAACCGTCACCACGCTTGACGAGGCCGCGCCGTCCTACGTGACGCCAGAGCAGGCGCTTGAACAAGGGCGCGCGGCAATGGTGGCAAGCCCGATGCAAATCAGACTAGCGCTCTTGGCGATTGGCCGGTTGGCTGAGGTCGAGGCTATTGTCGCGGCGGCAAGTGAAACCGTGCAAATCGCATGGGACCGCGCAACGCAGTTCCCGCGCAACAGCCCCACGATAGCGGCATTGGCCCCGGCGGCTGATCCGCCGTTCTCAGCAACCGACATTGATGATCTGTTTCGCGCCGCGATGCAAATAGAAGCCTGATCGAGAGGAATAGGCCATGCAGTTCAAAACCTTCACATTCCGAGACAGGCTCGGGAACGCGGTCCGAAACGCCGATGTGCGCGCCCGTATACGCAACACGGTAACGGAAATTGCGGTTTTTGACGAGGACGGGGATCAAATAACAGACTTGGAGCTTTTGAAAACCGACGCGAACGGGCAGATTGCCTTTGCGGCTCCGAATGGCTTCTATGATATTTTCGCGGCTCTTGGCGCTGCGACGTTCAAGATTGAAAACCAGAAGTTCCGCGACGTGCGAGATTTTGAGACTGTTGCGGAGTTTTTTTTCACAGTTACCGCAGGCTACACCGCGACCAATGGCACAGTTATTAATGCCGGTCCCGTCCAGTTCCAAGCAGACGATAGCGCCGCTATTGACGGGCTTCCGGTCGGGTGGAAACCGTTCGGCGATACATACCCTGAGCACTGGAAAGATAACGCCGCCCCCGGCACAACGGATATGACGGACGCTATTCTTGCCGCGTGGGCATACTCCAAGTATCTCAAATTCTTCCCCCATGAATACGCGCACACTGGACCGCTTGAATTGCTGGGCAGCAACACGACAGGCTCATTTGAGGGGTTCGCACTTATCGGCGCGGGCCGTGAACTGACCGTGTTTGTGCAGCTTGACACAACGGCAAGCGGCATCATCATTGACAACGCGGCGGCGGCTGGTCAGTTTCCATTGATGCACGGTATCGCCCGTGATTTCTCAATTCGCGTCACTGGTCAGACATTGGCAGACGATGCCACCGCCTTGACGCTCAAGCGCGTGACTTATAGCGGCTTTTCGCACATCACCTTTGACAGCTACACCAACCATATTCGCCTTGAGGGTGCGCCCACAAACAAGTTCTATCAGAATTATCATCGGAACGGGAAGCGCGGGGCGCAAGAGGCCAATGTTCTTTTCACGTTGACCGATAGCACATATACAAACAGCTTCGGCAACGAATTTATAGCCTGTGAAGCTGACGGGGCACCGGATTTCCAAACCGCTTTCCGTCTTGAGGGTGTTGACCAGCTAACCGTGACGGGCGGTCACTATAATTTCTGCAAGCGCAAAGTTCACATCTGCCCAAACAATACCGGGAACCAAACCGCGATATTCCAGATCGCTTTCAATGGCGTTTACTTCGACGGGGGCGCGACCGGGAACACTGAATTTCTGTTCATTGAAGGGTCTGACCCGGATACGAACGGCGACACAATCCGCATTGAGGGTATCTATGTCAACGGTGGCATTATTCGTGTCGGGACGCAGGCGCTCAAGATTTCGAATGTTTCCGCAGATGTGGCGGGCATCGGGACGATCAAGGATATTATCTTTGACGGAGTGGAAATCCAAGACTACAGCGGGCGCATTTTTGACACTTACAACAATGCGATAACCGAAGCGGACAAACACACAAAAATCCAGAATGTCCAAGTTACCGATTGTCAGATCATGGACGAGGGTATTCTTGGTGGGCGCACAAACGCGCCGAGAGCCTTTGATCTGATCGGCACGGCGGTAAAAGTTTCTGACAATACCATTGCTGGTGGATGGGACGACGGTGGCGAAGAGGTTGTTGCCATTAGAAACGCCACGCTTAAAGGCGTTGTGTCTGATAACATTTTCAACACCGCAAGAACCGCTCCAATTTCTGCCGGCCCTAATGTCGTAGTGTCTGGCAATGATGAAAGCGCAACCTATCCGGGCCGGTGGGTGGCTCGCAGCCCTGTTACTATTGGGCCGTCAAACCGCGCTGGCGCTGGTCTGGTCATCACGGCAAGAACGGCGGCGACGGAAAGCGACATTGCCCTAAAAGGCAACGCTGTGGTCGGCGGGGAAACATCTGTCACGCATACCTTTGAAAGCGGCGGGTATATCCGCTGGATGAAGGACGTCACCGACACTGAGGGCGGCTTGGCGGGCGGGACTGAAATTGGTCGGATGGATGCAACGCGTTTCAATACGACCCTTCCGCAACGTGTGGTGCCGGTCGCGGTTGCCAGCCTACCGGCGGCGGGCACAGCAGGCCAAGGCGCGCGGCATTTTGTGACCAACGCCACGGCAACGACATTTGCTTCGGTTGTTGCCGGTGGTGGGGCTAATGCCGTGCCCGTCTACAGCGATGGAACAAACTGGCGGATCGGGTAATGATATTCAGCCCCGACGACTTCGCAGGCAGGCCCTATGAGGGCGGGCTAAACCAGACGGGGCATATGGTGGCCGGTGCGGCGCTATCGGCGTTCCTGCCTATCCCTGTGGCGCTGGCTGGCATCCTTGCTTGGGAGGTCTGGCAATTCAAGCGGCGCGGCGCGACAATGGCGGATATGCGGATTGACGCGGTGTATTGGATCGTCGGTGCCGTGACTTGGCCGCTCAATATCTGGTGGTGGCCCGCTTTGCCTGTGGCAGCGTTTGTGCTAGAGTATGTCAGAATTAGCAGAGGAAGCCATGCAGAAGATTGACGCGATAATCGGCCCGCACAGCTTGGAACGGTATGCGCCTATGTTCATGGTCATGCAGGGGCTGCTATTTATCATCGGGTGCATTTACTGGATTGACGCGGCGCACGGCTCGGGATCGTTTCACGAAAGCACATGGGGCAGCTTTGCCTATAACCTCAGTGCGGAATTCTGGGCGATGCTGAACATGGGCGCGGCAACCTTGACCCTGATCGGCCTGATCAATCCTATTCATCGCAAAATGGTTACTATCGGCGGGTTGTTGCATTGCATGCAACATGTTGGACTTTCGGCCTCGGCCTTTTTCACGGGTGGGGATTTAGGCGTTGGGCTTTATGCCTCGGTCTTTTTCCTGACTATGCACATGATAATGACAGCCGGGGCAATATCGGAATGGACGCAGTAGCAGGGGCCTTCGCCCAAGAGATTTTGACGATCTACGGCGTGCCAGGTGCGGCGCTTGGTTTCATCATCTACTTTCTCTGGAAAAATCAACGGACGCCCCCGCCGGGGCCAGTGCCCCAAGACATTCATGTGCAACTTCAATGGATACGTGATACGCTTGTGCGCATGATGACTATTATTGAGGAGCGCAAGAAGTGACCCTGAAATCTTACCCGCACTACAGCAAATGGCCAGCAAGCGAATGGCCATGGACCAGCTTTAGCCCCCGCGAAATGGCGTCCAAGCGCGAAGGTGCCTTGGCGCTGGATACGAACGCCATGGACAAGCTACAGGCGCTCAGGGACCGGCTTGGGAAGCCCATGCTGATTACCTCGGCCTACCGCAGCCCCGCGCACAACAAGGCCGTGGGTGGCGCGAAAAACAGCTATCACATGCGCGGCGTCGCGTTTGATGTTCGCATGGAAAACCAAGACCCGCATGAGTTCGAGGCGGCGGCGCGCGCGGTCGGGTTTACCGGCTTCGGATACTACATAAAAAACGGCTTCATGCACATTGACACAGGCCCCGCGCGCGTCTGGGGAAAACCTTGGCCCAAGACGGAAACGCGCCTTCCCGTCGAGCCGCCCCGTGTCCCTGAAAAGGTGACAGAGGATAAGCAAGCGGGCGCTGCGGTCGGCGCTGGTGGCGCTGGTGCGGTCGCTGTGGCGATTGACGCCATGCCCGCCGTGTCTGGTGTTCTCGGCAAACTGGCCCCCACGGCTCAGCTTGTCGCGGTCGTTATCGCGGCGGTGCTGGTCGGATACGTGATCTGGCGGCGCTTCAAATGATGTGGACCCTTGCAATCATGGTCTGCCTCAACGGCCCAGATGATTGCAGGGGATGGATTGTGCGCCCGATAGATACCCAAGAGCAATGCCTGTTGCTGCGCAATTCAATCCGGCGCATGTGGTGGGACGCGGGGTTTCTGGAGACGGACGCAGAGTGCTTTGAAGGGGCATTCGGATGACTTGGCTTATTGACTTGATCCTTGGCCCTGTAGGTGCCGCGCTAGGCGGTCTGGCGGTCATAGTGGTGACATACTTTAGCGGTAAATCCAAAGGCAAGCTGGACGCAGAGCGCAAGGACATGAAAGCGGAAAGGGCTGCACATGAGAGGATCAACGATGCGGAAATTGGCATTGGGGCTTCTGATACTGAGCGGCGCAAGCGGTTGCGTGACCTCGGGGAACAGTGGGGGAGCGATTGACCGCCTCAGACCGGATGCAGCGGCCCATGCACGCGCGCTTGCTGGTGACGACATGGCAGAGGCACGGGAAACCGGGTTGACGCTTCTAGCCCGCCTTGGGGCGCTTGCGGGGTGGTGACATGCTGGACTTGCTGGAGAGGCTAGGCATCGACTTCGACGCAAGCGATAGAGGCCACTCGGTCATGATCCATAGCCGCCTATTCCCGCGCGCTAAAGCGCAATCCATTTGCAGCAGGGTCATAGAGTTAGAGTTGTGGCCTATAGCCTTTTGCATCGGTTTCTGGCATTGTCTGCGCAGCTATGAGAGGTATCACTAATGCCGGGACTTGGATTAGGGCTAGGGCTAAACAGCCATGAGCCAAGCGGGCCTTCAAGCCCTGCTGGATTGTTTGCGCTCGGTGAGCAAGGCGCATGGTATGACCCGTCCGATCTAAGCACGCTTTGGCAAGACACCGCAGGCACAGTTCCGGTTACTACAGCCGGTCAGCTTGTTGCCCGGATTGACGACAAGTCAGGCAATGACAATCACGCGACACAGGCGACAGAGGCATCGCGCCCTGCCTATCAAACCGACGGCAATATCCATTGGCTTGACTTTGACGGCACCGACGATGGGATGACTACCGGCGCTATCGACTTTTCAGCAAACGATGAAATGGGCGTGTTTGTGGCAATGGAGAAAAACTCCGATACGGTTGCTGGCGTTGTCGTTGAATTATCCGCAGCTTGGACGACTAACGCGGGAAGTTTCGCCGTTACGGTCAATTCAAATTCTGGTGCAGCCGATTACGCGGGTGTCGCAAGAGGAAACGCTACGCTAAGCGCAAACCAAATATCTATCTCTGGGAGCGACCAGCCCGCGCTTGCCGTTATATCTTCTCTGCATGACATTTCCGGAGATAGTTCAGTTCTCAGGATTGACGGCGCGCAGGTAAACGAGGCAACCGGGGACAAGGGCGCTGGAAACTTTGGTAATTACGCCATGAATATCGGTGCGCGCAATAACGCTGCAAGCCTTTACCTCGACGGCAACATCTACGGGCTAATAGTTCGCGGGGCTGCGTCAACTGCCGTGCAAACATCAAACGCAGAGGCATACCTAGCGGCCAAGTCTGGAGTTGCGCTATAAAGGCATGGGTCAGCCGCCGGGGGTGGTAGGCAGGCGATATTTTACATGCACATATCTACCATTCAAAACCGGGTAAAACTTACGTTCTACATTCTCCAGCCAAACGGTTTCTCCGGTCGCTTCGCACTTGACAGGATGCCACGCAAACCAGATGTGCCATTTCCCATCATGCGGCAAGCCAAACCTCATTCCCCTGCCTCCCCTGCATCCGCTAGGGCGCGGAGGGCTTCGGTCAACGCGGGCAGGTATCCGATGCGCTTGCCGTTGATTAGGCGGTTGTTGCGCATGGTTGTGATCGCCAAATCCAACATCTCTTGTTCGTCTGCCAGCAACACCATTGCCGCCTCACCCACCGTCACGGGGGCCGGTTCAAGGGCGGCGAGGATGCGGCGCTCGTAGTCGGCTTGGGCGGCGGCTTTGGCGGCGTCTGCGTCTGCCCATTCACCTGACAGGAACGTGTCGCAATATCCCGGCACAGAAAAGCACACGGTCCATGTGTTCCCGCGCCCGAACTGCTCAACGCGCAACCGGCCAAAAAGCGGGGCTTGCGCAACGAATGCCATGGTGCCAAACGCTTCCCACACCAGCGCCTTCACCCTCACCCTCACGCCCCTTGCCTCACGTAGCGCGGCAACCTCGGCCTCCAGTTCGCGGATGCGGGCGGCGGCTTCTGCCCCCCGCGCGCGGCATGAATAGGCATCATCCCACGCTGCAATGTCACGCGCTTCAAGGCGTTTTAGAATATCATCCATGACTGGCGTCCTTTTCTGTGATGGGCATGTGGCACGCACGCTGAAAGTCAGCCGCAGCGGCCCTTACTGTCGCGCCAAAGCCCGCAACACCTTCTGCCAAGTTTTCGCCCCATAAGAAGCACCACATATTGCCGTCACGGTATGGCTTTAAACCGAGCAATGCGACCAAGGCAAAATCGGATAACTCTTGCTCGACCTGCGAACGAATAGACGCGGCTTCCATGTCGTAGTGTTTGGTGTGTTCACTCATCGTCTTTGCCCTCCTTGGGTTGGTAGGGGCAGGGGATGGCCTCAACTTTCCTTGCATAGAAGATTGCCGTGCGCCCGTTCCCTGTTTTGGTGTTTCCCTTCTCGACAGCATAATGCCGCAGCAACTTTGCCGCCGCCTCAATCGCTGCGTTCCAGCCCTCTATACGGGGGTCTGGGGTGGGCGTGTCTGCGGTGAGGGTGATCTTAGAAAGGGTGTGGCGGATGATCTGTGATGCCCCGCGCATATCTCTGACATGCTCTCCGCCCGTTGGGTCGTCCAGCATTCCAAGCGTGTCTCGCAGCCCCTCCACCGCCACCGCCAGCTTGGCCTGTAGCGCGTCACGCTCGGCCTCTGCGGCTTCGGCGCGGGTGCGCCAGTATTTCTCGGCGCTGTCCAGAATGTCAGCATCGACATAGCGGTGATCGTGGTCCTCGTCCTGTGCAGCGCGGACATGCAGCATGCCTTGATCGTGTTCGTAGCGATCACCCATCCAGATTTCGCGGGGGAACGCCAAGCGCTTGTCGGTCGTGTCAGTCATCTTGCATCCTCTCTGTTATCGGCCAGCACCGCGCGTGCGTCCGTGAATGATGGCGCGGTGCTGGCCTGCCCGCCGACCGTCATTCAGGGACCGCCGGAACCGGAATTCCAAGATCGGCGCAAAGCCGCTCAAGGTGCTGAATGTTGAATTTGCGTTCCTGCCTTGCCCGCCGCGCCATTTCGCTGGCAACGTGGGCAGCCATATCAGCCTCGGAAATCGCGCCCATGCGGACCATAGCGCGCAACACCGCTTGGCCCTGCAAGTCGGAGCCATAACCGCTGACAGCCCACTTTCCGTTGGGCGTGTGGTGCGCGCCAATGACGCTAAACTGGCCGTCATCAAGCTTGACCAAGGCCGTTGTCTTTTTGGTGGCGTCTCCGCCTCGGTCCAAAAGCATAATGCTTTCCGCTTTGTGAACTTTTCCACGCGTGAGTGCGGTAAAGCGCGCTGCGTCGATGCCTTGGATTGCGCTGCAAATCATTCCCATGTGTCTATCTCCTGTGTGTTGTGCTGGCCTGCCCCCCGTGGGGAGCGGCGGTAACGGGGTGGTGGGTCATTGGCCAAATACCCTAAGCTGCCATAGCAACCGCGCCTTGGCCGCTTCCTCGCGTGTCGCCACGAGGTCAACCACACCGCCGTTTTGCACTAGATACGCAGAGTCAGGCACGCATGACGCACACTGGCACAGGCCGCATTTGCACTTGTTCTCAGGGCCACAAATCTCACACGGCATCATATCGTCGCTCATGCTCTCGCCCTCGCTGTGGCTGCGGTTGTCCGTTGGGTTGCGGCGGCGCGCATCACACGCCCCCTGCTACGATCACCGCCAGAATAGCGGATAGGGTGAAGCCTAGAAGAATTATTGCGGGGCCGGTCATGGCTGCACCTTGCGGGCTTCAATCATGGCGTCGGCGACATCATACGCGTCGCGCGACATTTTCCACCAATTTGGCTCATCAACATAGCCCATAGTTGTGCAAAACCCGGCCAACGCCTGCGCCGCGAAATAGTCACGCAGGCTCATGCCGGAATATGGCAGGCTTCCTTTGGTGGTGCTGTTTATCAGCATTTCACTAGGAAACGCTGGCCCGCCGTCTGGAATATCCGTCATTTCTCCCCCCTTGCCTTTAGCAATGCCGCGCGACGGACATAGACCGCAAGCGGCAAGCTGTCCTGCTTAGAAGCGGCTGCGATTTCGTCGCGCTCTTGGCGAGTAACCCGCACCGCAATGATTTGACTTCTACCGTCCATAACGTGCCTTTCTTAGATGTTTAATGTTCATATCGTAGTATACTAAGAAAGCACCGTCAATACGGCTTTAATCAGGCCAGACGATTTCGCCGTTGAATTTGCGATATGCCATTTTGCGCCTTTTGGGGCCTAAGCCAAGGTGCTTTGCCCGGACGCGCGCAACCTTAGCTTTTTCGGCAACGTCGGCCCGCGTCTTGATCGCGTGACAGGGACGGCGTAGGGCGCGCAGGTTCGCTTCTCGGTTTTCGCCACCGTTGATTAGCGCGATGATGTGATCAAACTCTATGCCCTCTCCAGCGGCTCCTAGCTTCATGCCGCACCCGCAAGCGCAAACGCCTTCTTGTGCCAAGACAATGCGCGCCTTGACGCGTGGCGGGGCTGCGGTTTCGTCTGTCTTGCCAATCCACTCAGGCGTTGATCTGGTCATTCTCCAAACTCCGCCGCATATTTCCGTGCCTCGGGGTCGCGCAACGGTATCCCCGCCGACAAAAACCGCCGCTGCACTAGGTCCATGTATTCCGTCGCCTGCTTTACCGTCATGATGCTGGTGACGGGGATTTGCAGGCGAATGAACATCTCGATCTTGGTATCATACGGCAATGGCCGTAAGGTGGCGTCATACCATGCGCGGAATTCGTCATCATCACGGCGTAGGATGGGTATGCCAACCTCGACCTTGCATTGCGCCCGGACGCGCTCGAAATCCTCGCCGGTTTCGTGCGCGGCGTCCTGATACCACATGGCGATTGTTCGGTTTTGCGCGCCTGTTCGATCTGCACCTTTGACCGCACTAACGGTGAGCGGCAACGATTGGGCAAGGATGAACCTCACCCATCCGTCGCGGTCTGCGTCTGTCTTTAGCGCACGGCTGGCCACCTATCCCGCTCCCAATATTGTCTCGTCAATCACAATCGCCCAAACATCGCGCCAATCCAGCCCCGCAAGGTCCGCAACCTCTTGGCATATCGCCTGCACGTCTGCCCCTTGGGGCGTGGTGTTGGCTGCGGTTTCCTTGCTGAGATACATGGCCATGATCTCGGTGTCTGTCATAACCCCAGAGCCTCGCGATACATGGCCTCTACAGCCTCTTCCTCGGCGATCTGGTCACGCGTTTTCTTGCGCAGGGCGATCACCTTGCGCACGGCTTTGGTGTCATAGCCCCGGCCTTTGCACTCGGCCATAACATCCTTTGCTTGGTCGGAAATGTCGCGCTTTTCGGCGTCGAGGCGTTCAAGCCTCTCGATAAAGGCGCGCAATTCTTCTGCGGTCACGCGGTATGTGTCAGTCATGTCAAACCTCCGTTACTTCACAGCCAAGCATGGCCAAGACCCTTTCGACCTTATCGGAAACCCCAAGAGGGGCCGCGACAAGAAACAGCTTCCCAGAAGCTGGGATTTCTTTCGGCGCGGGCGGCGCGCCCTTGGTGATAGGTTTTTCCGGTGCTGGTGCGCTCTTGATGTTCAAGTCAAGCCACCGGCGCGCGCTCAATTCAGCGGCTGGGCTGGCGCGGTTTTTGCCAGACACCCAATGCTTGATTGCGCCAGCGTATCCTAGCGCCTGATCCATATGGGCTATCTTGTGAAAGTGGCGCGACATTTCCGCAAGCGCAGGTTGCCCGTTTCTGGCAAGGTTGTCCCATCCCTCTTTGTGCATTTCGTATACCGTTGTCATGTGTCTGTCTCCTGTGGTGTGGGGGTTAGAAGCCTACCGCCAGAAAGCGGCGGTGAATTTCGCGGGTGCGGTGAACATCATCGCGGCAATACTCGGCAATCTTTTCGTGTTCGCCATTTGCCCAAGCCTCTGCGACCATTGATCCGTCAAAGTCGCCTTTGCCTTCAATGCCAAGAGCGGCGCACAGATTATCCATGCTGATCCGTTCCTTTTGGCCAGCCCATGCGGTCATGGTGTCAAAAATACGGTCAGACCACGGCTTAGGGTCGCGCGGGATGCAGCGTGGGATTTTGACGCCGAGAACAACGGCGCGGCAAAGGATAAACCGCAGATCAAAGCCGCCCACGTAGTGCCCAACAAAGGTGGTCGCGTGGTATTCATCCAAGTCAAAAAAGAACGCGCGCAAGACAATTTCCTCGTCTTCAACCGTTCCAGCGTGCGCAGAAACAATCTCACCATCATCTTTGGCCCAAGCGATTGTGCAGATATGCCCATGAGCCGGATCAAAGCTGGTCTTAGCAAGTTGTTCCCGCGCGATGCGGTCTGCGTTCTCGGCAATCCATTCCTTGATGCTTTCCGGCTTTTTGTATTGCGCTGGGGCCTTGACCTCGGCGCGCAGCTTGTCCAGCACCGCGGGCGATTGGCTCGGAATTGTCTCGATATCGAGATAGGTGTAATTTGTGTCGGTCATGGTGCGCCGTCTCCTTCGTGGCCGTCACCGCTATCCGGTCCGGCTGGTTCAAATTGTGGAATGTGGTCGCCGCCAAGATCAACGGCGGGCTTGGCGTCAAACTTATCGCGCGCGGCATCAACGGCGCGGCGCACTTCAAGGCTGCGGTCCTCGTGATGATCCGCAAGCCATTTCCAAGCGGCATCAAATTTCGCGCCACCGATTGCGGCGTTTAGATCGTCGGACGTGGCGCACTTGGTCACAGCATCAATCAGAGCGGCGGAGATTTTCACCGGGTCTTTCGGTGCGTCTGGTTTCGTGTCCGGCGCTTTCGGCTTCTCAGGCGCAGGTTCAGTTTCGCCAGCCTCAATCGCATGCAGGTCGCCCTTGTGCCAGAGATCAAGCGCCGCGCCAAATCGCATGGCCGCATTGCGCAGCGCATCGCCAATGAGTTCCTTGATAGCATCGCCACCCTTCTTTCCGTCCGGGTGGCCGTAGCCCAAGCGCGTGACATTGCACACGGTTAGCTTGATCCACATGCCGCCGTTTTCGTCGGTCAGTGGCGTGCCTTTTTCCGTGAACGCCAGAGGTTCCCAATTCCAGCCGGTATCGCAATCTAACAGGCGGTCAGTTAGCGCGGCGTGACCAACGTAATCCAGATGCACAACGTCAGGATGGTGCCACGCGCCGCAAACCTTGCAGCGGATACCCTTCTTGAAATCCGCCCGCACGGCGTCGGTTTGCGCTTTCGTGGGCTTGGGGAGTTTGGAAATCTGGTTAGCCGGGAACGGCGCGCGCAGCAGGTCCAGACCAGTGAGCGGCTTTTCCGCAGGCTTGTGTTTCGTGTCAGTCATATCAACATTTCCCTTTGCAGTATTCATGCCCAAACCCCTCGGATGGGATCGGCACATCTGGCATTGTCATGCCGCCAATGAGAGCGCCAGCGATTGCAGCGCATACAACGATGATCCACCAGTCAGCGCGGGCCATTGGTTCCCGTTCCTCGCCGTGATACATGCGCCCGCTGCGAAGTTCGGCGTAGTGCGCCATGCGTTCCCCCCGCGCGTCATGCGCAGAAGTTTCGGTGATGTATTGCGCCAAGCGCGCCATTTCGTCTTGTGAACGGGTCATGCTATTTCTCCACAGCTTTCGCAGATGGTCACACCATCGGCTTCAATCATCAGGCCACCGCAAGGCCGGGGGCGGTATCCGCGCGGCGCATCCTCGTCCGGTTCTGCAACCCGCCCGCATGTCTGGCCATCCTCGGTGCCGATTTCGTGGCAATCATCCCACGGGCTTGCGAGTTTCCAGTCGTCATAGCCTTTGATGTTCATTTGGTTTCTCCGGTTGCTTTGCGGTATGCGGCAAGGGCTTCGTCAACCGCCGCCGCGCTTTTTGCTTGGGCGTCAAAATCTTGGCACACCATATTGCGCTCTTGGTCAATCGCCGCCGCCAATTCATCCGCAGCCAGAAGCGCGGCCTCTAGGTCAGGGACGCGGGCAATGCGGCGGGCGTCTGCATGGCGGGCAACAAAATCCTCGCCGTTAAGGTTAGTCGCCGTCGTGACGATTGTCAGTTTTTGAGCCGGTCCCGAGATGTAGATAATGCCGGGGATTTCATCCAAACCGACAGACCACTTCGCAGCAGACTTTTTTCGCGTTGCCGCTAAGTTTACGTCAGACTTCACATCATCAATCAGTTTCATGCGTCATACTCCTCATGCAGATCATCCGACACGCGGTCCTCATAGGCATCATCGCAGGTGCAGGACAGGAGACCGCAATAGTCTCACTCGGTTTCGGGCTGGTAGCTATCCGCGCAGCCAAAGCAGACCTCGGGGCCATAGGCGACGATCACGGCGGCGGTTTGCGCCTCGGTGAAAGCATCGCCCATGTGATCCTCGCGGTCCAGCACGTCGCCACAGCATCCGCAGCGGAATTTTGCGGGCGGTGCGTTGCGCTTGGCAAAGAAGGTGTTGAGGCTGGTCATTGTGCGGCCTCGGTTACTTTGTGCGCCGTGAATACATCGGAAATGGCGCTCGCCAGATCAATCGGCATGAAAATGTTGAACGTGTTGCCGTCGCGGTCGATTATTTCGATCCACTCGGTCTTGGTGTCTTTGCCGGTGACGCTGTAGGTTTTCATATCGGCAACGTGGTGCATATTTACGGAAATACTCATGTGTTCCTCCGGTGTTTTGCCTTGATCGGCTATCACACACAATCGCAAGACGTGGCCACAATGTCAACAGGTAATTTTGCCTTGCGTGGCCACGCGTGACCGTGTATCGTGGCGACATGAGCAAAACAAAATTCATCAAATTGCGCGTGACTGAGGAAGAGCAAGCGGCATTTCGCTTGGCAGCACAAGCGCGCGGCAAAGACCTGTCAGAGATTATCCGCGATCACCTTGAGCGGCTAGTCAAGCGTATGTCTAAGGAGGAACTGTAATGGCCCGCCCCCGTCGATCAGAATACGACAGCGCAGAATTTGCCGCACGATACCAGACAGGCGAAAGCCTCGCCAGCTTGGCCGATTGGCTTGGCGTATCCGTTGTGTCTGTATTCAAGGCCGTGCATCGGCGCAATCTGAGGAGGATTTAACCATGGGAGAAAAAAGAATGATAATGCATCTTTGCATGGATTGCGGCGTCCGTCACGAATTAATGGCCGACATTGACCGCGTTCGCTATCGTCAATGCCCCAAGTGCGGGCGGCAATCTTTGCCTTTCGGCATTGCTGGAACTGGTGCGATGATACAGCATCTTGTCATGGAAAATGCCAAGCTGAAATCCGCGATTTTTGACCTTGAATGTGAGGCACAAGAACGCGCAGAGCCGGGAGTTACAACGACATGACCCGCAAGAAAGCACTCACAGACCTGCGCGATAAGGTGGCGGCGGGGGAGTTGCCACCAGAAATTAACGCCATTGAATTGTTTCGAAGATGGTCTGTTTTTGACGGCCCAAACAAAAGATTTGCCGACCTTGCCTATTGGGGCTCACTCGACGCCGCTCTTGCCCTTCACAACGCTGTGTTGCCGGGGTGGCGTTGGGAAGGCGGCTCTGGGGCCGGTATTTTTGCGGTTTGGGACAAGCCGGACGAGGCGCATAAGGGAAGGTCTGACAACCCCGCCCGTGCATTCCTCTTGGCAATCCTATCCGCCCTTATAGCAGAGTGCGACGAATGACATGGGGCCTTGTCGAGTTTGTCAAAAGCCGGGTTCTTTCGGCTTTCAACCGCCCGGCCTGCGCAAAGACCGGATTGCTCACTGGATTGCGTGGGGATGCTACGAACACCGCGCCGAAGTCGAGCGCATGTGGCGAGAACACCTTGACGCGCATCGAGTTGATAGAGCGGCGGGCGCTACGCAAGCGGGGGAACAACCGGGCGGCAACGGTGACAGCGTTTCTGACGGTTCACCAGACGCTAAACAGGGGAGCCTGTTCTAATGGCAAATGAATGGCGCATAGAAGCCCGCAAGATGCTACGGCGGGGGCTAGGGGCTGAAGATATCGCCGTGGCCCTACAGATACCCCAAGATGACGTTAGGCGTCTGGTGCGGGCTCTCCGCGCGTCTGGCAGGCTACGGGGTGTTTTGTTTGGGCGTAGGTATAGGGGGCCGGTGGAGTGAGCGGCAAAGAATACCTGCTTAGGCTTGACTGGCCCCCGTCTGCGCTATCCCCTAACGCCCGGCTGCATTGGGCGGCGAAAGCCAAAGTCGCGAAGAAATACCGCCGCGATGCCTGCTACATTTCCCAAGCTATGGGGTGCCGCGCGCTGGGCTGTGATCGGCTGCATATGGAAATCACGTTCTGCCCGCCGAACAAGGCGCGCAGGGATACCGACAACATGCTGGCGGCGATCAAGAGCGCGCTGGACGGAATAGCAGACGCTACGGGCGTCGATGATAGCCGCTGGACGTATACCCTAGCCCGTGGCGAGCCGGTTAAGGGTGGCGCGGTTCTGGTGTATGTGAAGCCGGTATAAGCGCCCCGCCGGGGTGAGCATCGCAGAGAGGCTTGGCGGGGCGAGCTATCGCTTGCGGCGGAACCATGGATACCGCAGGCGATAGCGGGAACGTGTTGAGCGCGGCCATTGCTCCCGCATTACGGCTCGGGTTTGGCTTTTGTTTTGCTACGCTACCTGATGCCTTATCAGGTCTGCCCACTTGCCGCCCTCATAAAGACGCGCCCAACTTGCAAGGTTTGGTCCGGCTTCCAGACCTAGACGCGCCCATATGAGGGCAGTAAGCTGGGAAGCCGCACCACGGCACGGCTTCCCAATATAGGCGGAAATCAGCGCGGGCCGAGACCCGTGGAAATCCTCCAACTTACAATTTGAGTATTCCACAAATCTTGTCCTATCGCAAGAAAAAAGCCCCAGCCGAAGCCGGGGCGAAGTTTGGGAGGAGGAAACGAAACAAGCCCTAAGGACAGGTTTAGCGTAGGGCGAATTTTCGCATCAGTCAATGTCGCATTTATCTAGAATGTATGTCGTTATGACATCATCAAGATATTTTGCGAAAATCGCGTCAATATGTGACGCCTCTGGATTAACGTAAACCTGTCTGGCAAGGTTTGAGAACTCGATTAGTGCCAATGAAAACGCGTGGCTTGGATGCTTTCCGTCTATAAGCACAATTTCATTTGTCACGACCTGCATTTCATTCCCCGATCTGATAGCGGGCAACGGTTTTGCCAGCTTCATTCATGATGTAAACCTTGCCTTCTGTAATTTCGTGCGGCGGCTCACTGTCATCAATGTGAATAAGAATTAAATGGATCGCTTGCGGCGTTTCGCTTTGCTTGTCTGGTGTTTTTGGCAGGGCCTCGATGCATTGGGCAGGCATGACCGTTTCGCCGCCGTTGAATTCGCATATTTTCACTGTGAATGGATATTTCATTTTGACCTCGTGGTTTGGTTAGTGGTCTGATTATTTTGCGCGGGGAGTGGGGTGTCGGTCAAGCGACATTAATTGAACGGGCGTTCTTTTAACTTCGGTTGAATTGCTGAGAAAGATAGGCTAGAAAAAAAGCGGCGGCGCGAGAAATCAATCTCAAGCGCCGCCATGCAGACCAGAAACGTCTTGGGGAAGATGTGGCCTGCATTGACTAAATACCGCAAAACGCGGGCAATGGTCAAGAATATTCCCCTACATACGCACCCGGAAACGGGCCGTGCCGGATGATTTCGAGGAAACCCAGATTGGGTCCGGCAAAGAAGGCGCTACTGATGGGGGTCCACCCAAGGCGCAACCGCAGACCGAAAGTCCGAAGCGGTAGGGGTGGCAGGGTTCGCAAAGACCCTGAAAGTAGCGGATAATCTGTAGAGCCTTTGCGGGCATCTATGGGGCTTGGATCGGCGGGGCGGCTCCGAAGGGAAGGCTCAAGATCGTTCGGGCGTAGGGTCTAGCTTCTTCTTTTGAAGGGGTTAGACGACCTATGCCTGAATAACAGGACCCACCAAAGGGAAAACACAGGGATAGAGGTAAAGATATGCGAACGGCAAAAATCAATATGAGCAAATTGAACAAAGAATATCGAAAATACACAGGCGTAAAATCAATGAGCGGGATTTCATTGCCGCAAAAAATGGCGGTTCTTTTCCAGAACGTCGGAGCCGCGCCGCCTCACACAAAGCAAGAAAAGATTGAGTTGGCTAACATGATCCTGGCTGGCAAATACAAAAAACAAACGCAAGAAAAGACCGTGCGCAAACGCACAGAAACCGCCGCGACAAAACCCACCTCATTCTATGCCTCTTGGGAGTGGAAAAAGGTCCGATATGAGGCTCTAAAAATTCACGGCCAACGTTGCCAGTGCTGCGGCTGGCGTCCGGGCGATACCGAGTATGGGCATCTTGTGGTCGATCATATCCAGCCGCGTTCTAAGCGGCCTGATTTGGCGCTAACCGTCGAGAACCTGCAAATTCTCTGCAATGACTGCAATATGGGGAAAAGCAACATTCACGTTGATGACTTCCGCTACCGCGAAGATTGGTTCGCCGCGATGATGAAAGACTGACTTTGCAGCTTTGCAATTCTATTTGCACCTTTGCATTAGACAATCCATCAACAACGTGAAACTATCAACAAGCGCAAAACGGCGCAAACATAGCATGGAGGGTATCCAATGAAGTGCATCGCATACAAAGACGGCAAGGCCGTTCGGTGTTCAAACCAATTGGCGCAATGGCGCGTTGATGATGGCATCGCAGAATACATCTCAAAATCACAGTGGCGCGCTCTTGGCGGCGAGTATGAAGGCCCCATGAAAAGCAAGGGCAAGGTCAGCATCCACCCACCGCGCGGTTGGGTTGACCGCTCTAACCGATAAGGGGGTGCAGAGTGTCACTTGAGGAATACAAAGCCTTTGTTGAAGGCAAGACGCACTTAGCGGGCGAGTTCGGGTTCAAGCCTGTCTACGAAAACCCGCACACGTTTGATTTCCAAAACCACTTGATTGACTGGGCGTTGTCAAAGGGCCGCGCCGCTACGTTTGCGGACTGTGGCCTTGGCAAGACGCTCATGCAGCTTGTTTGGGCAGAGAATGTGCATCGCAAGACAAACCGTCCAGTGCTTATCTTGGCCCCGCTTTCGGTATCATCTCAGACCGTTGATGAGGCCGAGAAGTTTGGCATTGAGGCTTACAGATCGGCAGATGGGAAATGGCCAAGCGGCAAAGGTATCATCACGACGAACTACGAGCGCCTGCATCACTTTGACTTGTCCGATTTCTCTGGCATTGTTTGCGACGAAAGTAGCATCCTGAAAAACTTTGACGGGGCCATTCGATCGGCAATCACCAAGGCTATGCGCAAGGTGGAATACCGCGCGATGTATACCGCGACACCAAGCCCGAATGATTATACCGAGTTGGGAACATCATCGGAGGCTCTTGGCGACATGGCCTATATGGACATGCTGGCTACCTTTTTCAAAAGCAATGACGACACGTTGCACCCGGCGCACATCGGGCAGAATTGGCGTTTCAAGGGCCATGCTGAGCCGCACTTCTGGCGCTGGGTTGCGTCATGGGCGCGCGCGGTTCGCCGCCCGTCTGACCTTGGGTTTTGCGATGATGGATGGACCTTGCCGGAGTTGCACGAGATACACCACGAGATTGAGAGCAAGCCGCTTGATGGGCAGTTGTTCGCCATGCCGGTGAAGGGATTGCCAATGGAACGCGAGGAAAAGCGCGCCACGATCAAAGAACGGTGCGAGTTAGCCGCTCAATTGATCCAGCAACACGATACTGGCGTCATGTGGTGCCAATTCAACGCAGAGGCGGACTATCTTGCGGAAATCGTGACGGGCGCTGTTAACCTGCAAGGCAGCGACAAGGACGAGGCAAAAGAGGAGAAGTTTCGCGCATTCAAGGACGGTGAAATCAAGTATCTCGTGACCAAGCCGAAAATCGCAGCCCTCGGGGTAAATTGGCAGCATTGCGCGGCCTGCACCTACTTTGACGACTACAGCTATGAACAGTATTATCAAGCCGTGCGCCGGTTCTGGCGCTTTGGTCAAAAGCGGCCTGTCACGGTTCACCAGATCGGGACCACAAGTCTGAGCAACGTCGCCAACTCTCGCAAGCGCAAGGCCGAAGCTGCAGACAAGATGTTTGACGAAATGATGCGCCACATGGTTGACGCGCAAACACATCGCAAGATTTTCACAGATGGGGATAAACCAAAATTCCCCGCATGGATGTAACAGAGGACACGAAAATGACTGTATCGGATCAAATCATCACAGACGACTATGCGATTTACAACGCGGATTGCGTTGAGGTTGTTTCTGACATGCCCGACAATTCTATTGATATGTCGGTATATTCTCCGCCTTTCGCTGGCCTTTTTCAGTATTCCGGCGACGAGCGGGATATGTCGAATTGCTACAACTACGACGAATTTTATGATCAATATCGGTTTCTGGTTAAACAGATGGCGCGGGTCACAAGGCCGGGGCGCATCAACTGCGTTCATTGCATGGACATTGGCGAGGATGCGATTGGAACGGTGCACGACCTGCCGGGGAACATTATCCGAATCCACGAGGAGGCCGGGTTTCAATTCATGGGTCGGCGGTTGAAGTGGAACGAGCCTCTTGCCGTGCGGCTGCGTACAATGGTTCGCGGGCTTGCTCACCAGACGATTTGCGAGGATAGCGCAAAATCAAGCATCGCAAATGCCGATTACGTTTTGTTCTTTCGCAAGCGTGGCGAGAACCAAAAGCCGATTACTCACGAGCGCGGCTTTACTCGATACTTTGGGGCTGAGCATATGCCAGATGAAGTTCGTCAGTTTCGCGGCTTTGACGGGGACCAGAAGGAAAACAAGTTCTCGCACTTTGTCTGGCGTCGGTATGCGTCAAGCGCGTGGATGGATATTAGGTCATCAAACAGAAAGCCGGGGTCAAAAGAGCCATGGCTTACAGGTTGCGGGCTTGTTGCGCGGGCTGTGGTGGATGATGGCGAGGCGCGAGAGCCTGAGGACGTCAAGCACGTTCACCCGCTTATGTTGGACATCATTCATCGCTGCGTTGAACTTTACACAAACCC
>CENL01007496.1_pt1 | contig 39828 bp, 68 predicted proteins | sample 530221 | NCBI WGS metagenome assembly CENL01 (sample SAMEA2619791, study PRJEB7988) | marine metagenome | isolation source: saline water (ENVO:00002010), including
TACTTACTACAGTTTGCGGCCATTGCTATTCCTCCGGTTTGTCGGCTGGTTTGTCTTGGTTTGTTTGTTCCGAACCTGTTCCGTTCCTGTTCTCAGCTTCCGAATCTTCGCGGCATTGATCTCATCACGGGCCACATAGACCCGCTTCATGGCTTTCACGTCATCGATGGACCAGCCCAGCGTTTCGGCAATGTCCTCATCTGAGAAGCCTGCCCGGATGCAGTCAGTGGCGTAGGTGTTGCGCAGATTGTGCAAGGTGCGGTCGATCCCGAGCAGGTCGCAGCGGTCATTCACCAGATCGCCAATCCGCCGCGGCTGGACAGGTCTGCCCCGATCCCCCGTCAAAAGCGTCACAGCATCGCCAGAGCGCGCCTTCAGGCCCGTGAGGAAGGATTGGGCGTCCGGTGTCAGCGGAATGATGACCAAGCGCTTCCCGCGCCCCTTGGAGGTTGTCCACTCGATATAGTCGCCTTTCCATGAAGGCCATGTGATGCGGGCCAGATCCGTCCGGCGCAGTCCGGTATGGCGGGCCAGTAGAAAGGCGTCGGATGCTGTTTGTGATGCGCCGTCGAGGAAGGCGGTTGTCATCCACTCGTCAAACGGGCGCTTGTCGTCAGGGCGTTCGTACAGGTTCGGAAGGTCAGCAGCTGGATTGTGCAGGATCAGGCCGCGCGCATGGGCGTAACCGAGTGCAAGGGATAGCGCCTGCACATTCAGGTCAGCCTGCCTGCGGGATACTTTGGCGCACTCATGCTGCCAGTTGATGATGGCGCCCCTGAACCGCCTGTCTTCCATGACGGGGATAGACGCGCCTCCGAACTCCTTGCGGGCAATGTCGAGCGCATACTGATAGCCTGCGCGGGTCGCCTCGGCACGGCTCAGGAACTTGTCGCTGGCCAGATAGTCCTCAATGAATTGCGCGCAGTCGCCTTCGGGCTTGCCTGATCCTGGTTCGTTGTCCACGGCTTCTTGCCAAGCCTTCAGGAAGGCGGCGGGAAACGGCTGGGACATGGGGTTATCCATGCAGTCGAAGAACCTTGTCCCGGCTTCGGTGTAGTAGTATATTTTGAGCCGACCGCTGGCGAGTTTCTTGTGTGTCGTCCGGTACTTCATGCCGCGCCCCGTTTCTTCTGCCAGTTCTCGAAGGGGTCTTGTTCGTTAGCCGCCCCTTCCGGGGTCAGTATAGCGATACGATCACCGTCAATGACAAGCCCGCCGACCTCCATGCCAGCTGCTTTCCACAGGTCGAGCAATGTCTCGATCCGCTTCTTGAGCTGAAAAGGTGTCAGCGGCCTGCTCACTTCCCTTCCTCCAGAGCGCGGAGGGCTTGCCTGGCTTCCCATTGTTCGCGAGAAATCGTTTCGCACTTGCGGGGCCCCCAGCAGGGCTGGCCGTCATGCACTATGTTGCCACGGTTTCCGTTTTTGATATAACGACATCCATCGTATTCGTCGCGGACGGCGCTGATGTTTATGTCGCCTCCCACATATATTTCGCGGTCATGATGCCAGTTGCAAACCGTGACCGTTTTCGACTCTCCGCACCCGGAAAGCGCAAAGATTGAGGCCACCGCCACGGCGAGCAACTCCCTTGAGCCGCCTTCTTTCTCTAAACGCGCAATAAGATCAGTCATTGGGGGTGTCCTTTAGGGCCAACAGGATGGTCTTCCGGCATTCAGAAAGCCCGGCGTTGTACCCTTCCACGTGGCAGCTCTCGTAACCGTATTCGTCCTCTGATGGGTACTCAGCGTCCTCGATGGCATTGATTTTGCCCAAAACCTCCCGCAGCCTCTCATTCTCTGCCTGTAGGGCGGCGGCATCCCTCGTATCAGGCCCTGCCCCTTCCTCCGCCACAATACTCGCAATCTCTTCCAGCCCGACTCTCCATTGAGCCGGGTCGTCCATTCCGAGGCCGTGGTACTTGATGGTGAGACGGCGGACGAACTGGAGATCTGCCTGTAGGTCTGCTTGTAGGGCGGGGAAAGCGTCCTGCAACGCGAACAAGATCGGCGCGTAAAGTGCCTGCGGGGCCACGGATACATTCTTGGCGGCGCGCTCGGCTGCGTCTTTCGCGGCAGCGGCAATCTGGTCCACTTTCACTTCATCAGTCATTGGTCTGGTCCTTTGTTGGCCATACGCTGGTATCGAGGAAAACATCAATCGCATCATGCTCGTCGTCCGTGAGCGGCTTGCTCATAAACTCGTCGTACCAAGCGCGCTCATCTTCGGGGCAAATTAACCCTGCCGGCAGTTTCATCCCACTTCATCCTTCTGCTTAAGGTCGATACCGCGCTGTGCGGGCCACCAGTCGAGGCCCAGCGCCTCAGTTATCTCTTTGCGGATCGTTTCGGTCTCCACGCCCGGCAGCATGTCGCTCTGGATGTAGATCAGCGCCTTCTCGAACCATGCCGAGAAGTCTTCCTGCGACATGGATTCATAGGCGATGCTCGCCCCGCGTATCTGCTGTATGCGGCCGAGTCCCGGCACGTCATACCAGACCCGCTTCACATGGCCGGTTGCCAGTTTTAGCTGTTCAACGACATGCTCTGCGTCATCATAATGTTCGGAGTTCTCGGCGATTAGTCCTGCGACAGCCCACAGCAAACGATGGTGCTTGCCATTACGCGCGGCGTGCGAACGGATCATGACGATGCGACCGGGGCGAAGCGCTTTGATCAAGTCTTCACTCTTGCGATCCGTTGGCACCAGCATGACCCGATCATCAGGCCGCTTCAGGTAGACCGTCCGCTTGCTCATTCCGCGGCAATCTCCGCAGCCTGGAACTCTTCCTGCTTGAGCGCATCCGCCTTGACTGCCTCATCATAAAGCGCCGGATCAGCTGCCTGAATACTCGCTAGCCGCTCCTTGTACTTGGTCCAGAGAGCATCCAGCGCCGTCTTGTTCGGGCGGTCCGCCACGAACTCGCAGAACTTCCCAATGAAGGCCTTGTCCGCCTCTGGATCACGCTCTGTGAACTCGGCGTCCTTCGGCACATTACCGAGGTCCTGCCGTTTGCTTGCGATGGCTTGCTGCGTTGCCGTGCGGTCCTTTTCTGGCATGGCGATGATGTCGCTCGTCTTCTGCATGGCCAACTGTTCAAGATCGTTCATCGTCTCGCAGGCATTGATTTGCTCAATGAGAGAGTCCGACCGGCTAGCCTCCGGTTGGGCAGGCGTCACGGGTGGTGGCAACGGGTCATCCGCAGCCAGTTCCTCCGGAGCATAGAACCCGACGATGCAAGCGGGGTAGGATAGACGCACACCTTCAGAAATCACGCGAGCGCGGAGCATTTGTCGGGGATATTTGCCCCATGTCCCATTGCCAGTAATTCCTGCCTGTTTGGCGCGATCCATGTTCCACGACACTTCCGTTGTGCCGCTGGCATCATGCGTGAACTCTGCGATCACCTCATCATTCTCATGCTTGACCCATTTTACTTTACCGCCTGCTTGCTGAAAGCGCCCCAGCATGGCCTCAGCCTTCAGGGTGGGGCGGTTTTGGATGACGTGATATTCCTGCATGGCGCGGGCGGGGTGGAGCCCTTCAGATTGCGCGATCATCAGCAGGGAGAAGGCTTGCTCCGGAGTCTTCACGCCGAACATTCCGGACCGCGCGAAATAGTGCGCCATTTCCTTGACTTGCTCATAGGTCGGGCCCAGCGCAACCGCGCGGTCGTGAGTGGTAATAAGATTGCCATCAGCCATTGATTTTCTCCTTCACAGGCTTGATCCGCAGGGATGGCGCGCTTTGCGCCAGCGAGTAGCCGGCAACCTTCTGCCCGGCAGCCAGCGCGGTCTGGATGGCCGCCTTGTCCGGCTCCTTCTTGATCCGCACCATGTCGATTGGTAGACTGTCCACATCTGCATCAGGGGCCGCCTGAAGCGTGACACGTCCAGATGCTAGGGTGATCTGCGCGCGAGGGTGGTTCTCGGTTGTAACGCCCGCCTCGGTGAGCATTTTGGAGAGCTGCTCCCGCGCCGCGTCCGCCCGTTGATCCGCCTCTTTCTTCTGTTTGGAGATCTCAGATGCGGAAGCTTTCAGGCCATTGCTTTCGGCCTCCGCCTTGAAGAAATCGTCCAGCAATTCATTGATTGCAGTGTCCCAATTATCAGCCATTATTCATTCCTTTGTGTGCATCTCTTTCGTGGTTTATCCGTGCCCGCTCAGTCTTGAACTGTCGCCCGCAAGCCCTGCATGTCCGAAGCGCCATCAGGCGGGCGCGTTTCTCAGCCTTTCGGGCGGCGCGCTCCTGCTCGTCTTCGTACTGCGCTGACAGGTGCGCTTTGGCGCGAGCCTTGTCTGATCCTCGTTCACCGGGGGCGATCCATCCGCAATTGTGGCAAGCCTCTCCGGGCGGGGTCTTCGTGCCCGTCCCGTAGGTGACGGCGCATGTCGGACACTCCGGCCAGAACATGCGCAAGGCACGCTTGTATTCTCTGTGCTCGCGCCAATAGTCGCCTAAATCACCCATTGCTTGCCCCTTTCTCGTGAAACGCGTCGCACTTTGCGTGGTCATGCTCCGAAATAAGCAGGGTGACTCCGTGCTTGTCCTTGCAGTGAATCTTGCGGCCGAGCGGTGTGTTGAACGGGGCAGCGCAGATAGGACATGCCAGGGGATGCTTGCTTGTGCTGGTGAGGTTGGCGGGTGACATCAGCCTTCTCCCTTCAGCTTGGCGAGGGCCCGACGCGTATCAGCCTGTGAGTCAAACAGTCGCTCGGCCCAGTCGCCAGCGTGCGGATTAAATCCCTCGGCGACACCTTCAGCAATTAGTGCTCGGACACTCTCCAGCGCCTCCACAGCATCCAGTAGTGCGTCCGAGTTTTCGAAAAACGCCTTCCTCAGCCTGTCGCAGGCACGATCCAGATGCGCTTTTGAAGTGTCACCCGGATTGTCGCGGTGCATCTGAACTGCGTACAGGTAGTCCGCGTTCAACTCTCTCAGTCTCTCAACTGTATCTGTGTTAGTCATTGTGCTTAAACTCCCGCTGAAAACCGCGTATGGTTGCCGCGACAGCAAGAGCCATCGCAGTGCAAGCCAAAACATCATCACGCGGAACTAAGCCGAAGTGCGCAAACAGCATCATCGCGCTGAGGGTTATCACCCACGTAAGAACTCCCAAAACATACGGAATCATGCCGCTTTCCTCTCGATCTCAATTGCGATGTGTTCCGCAGCCACAGCCGCGCGATAATCCCTGAACCGCTTGCTTGCGATTGCTTTGGCCTGCACCCAATGGTCATGGATGACGGCTCTCAGGTTCGGCCCTGCTTCCCAGTAGATCCGTTCGATCTCCTGATAGTCAGCCAGCTCTGCGAAGTGGGCTTGCTTCACATCAGCCAGGCGCTCGGCTGCGAAGGCTCCCTCTATTGCCCGTGACTGGATTTTGCAGCGCATCGGGTGCCTGGATATGTGGTGGGAGAGGGGGAAGGTCATTGGTCAGCCTCCGCTTGAATGTGCCCATAAAGAACCGCCTGAAACAGCGCGATCCTGTCCGCCTTCTTGATGAGTGACAGGCGCTGAGCTACAGCGTTCGCAGCAAGGAATTTTTTGGCAAAATACTCCTCGTCGGTGGCGACAAAGTTCACACCATCCTTGATCCAGCTATTGAATTTGCCTTCGGATGGCTCGTAGTGGCGACCGCCAGACAGCAAGTCGTAACCGAGTTCTGAGAACACCTCTGGAATGCGATCCTTTGTCAGGACAAGGAAGTCGTGGTCGCTTTTATCGTGCGCGGCACCGGGGATCGTCTGAGACCCAACCGGCCACATAAAGCCCTTCTTGGCAATCGCATCATAGTGCGCCTGCGGCATGGCTTCGGGCGCCTCAGAAATCGGTTCAGGGTATTCCTGGAATCTGGTCTTGATTGAAAACTCTGTTAAGCCGAAAATGCTCATGCCGCCTCTCCCTTCCGTTCGTATTCCTCGGCCTTTGCCCAAGCCATTTTGTAGACCTTGACGATCCCCCATGCGTCTGGCTCCAGTTCACAGTTGGGGTCGTCCATCGGGACAACAGCGATGTCCTCGAAAAGGGCTTGCAGGTGAGGGTAAAGCTCTGGCAGGCGCTCTTGACGGCTGAACCAGTCAAACAGGCCCTCGACGGACATGCGCAGGTCTGGCCCGGCAATCTCATTGAACCGCTCTTGCTGGCTCATCTCTTTGCGATGGTGGCTCTGTCTTTGGTCGTAAGCTGAGGTGAGCATTAGGCTGCCTCCGACTTCTTGGCGCGAGCGGAAAAGCGCGGGGAGAAAAAGTTCTCCAGCTTTCCAGTGTTGCGGTTCAGGTGGTTCTGGATGCCCGCGATGTCGTGTGCGAAATTGAAATCATCGGCCGCAAGCAGGCGAGCGAAGTCCATTGGGTTTCCGTTGGCGTGTGTCGCGCACAAATCCATGTGCAGGCTCATGCGATCAACAAAGATGAGCCGCGCAGGGCAGCGATCCAAGATTTGCACGATCAGGTCAGACTCGTACGGGCTGATGTCAAATGAGATGTGGTTTGCCATTGGTGTCGTCCTCTTGTTCGATAAGTGGGGGAGGGGGGGCTCAGGAGCCCTCCGCTTCGAGGCGGTCAGCCAGATTGAGCATGTCACGCTTGAAGGCGGCGGGGTTGGCGCCGTACGGAGTCATCGTGACGAGGACGTTTTTGGGCACCTGGCCAAATCCGGCGTCGTCCCAAAACTCACGCTCGTTACCGGAAAATATATCCCCGTCTAGGCTGTACCCCCCCCAGGACATGCTAATGAAGGACAGGCACTCAAAGAGTGCTTCCCATTTGGGGCCGAAGTCGTCCCAGCGTTTTCCGCCAAGGTGGCGAACGACAGCGCCTGCTGTGCAGGTTGCGCAATCGAACCAGTCGTATTCAATTCCGGCCCGCTCCTGCGCCTCAACATCAGCCACCGCCATGCGGATAGCTTCGCTCATGCGGGCTGGGGGATTGTCCTTGTCATAGACCTTTGCAGGCTCTGTGCGGAAATAGTCTGTGCTGTCGAATGCCATTGGTGTCGTCCTCTTGTTCGATAAGAGGACTGTAACACCTGACGTTATGACGTCAACTACTTTTTGTAACGCTGGGCGTTATTCGTTTGCGGCCCGTATCAGCTTGAGCGACCGCTCGCGTTGATCCCGCTTCAGAGAGCGCATGTAGCCGACCAGATCGACAACATCGCCATCCACTTCAGGATTGACCGAGATGAGCGCCCACTTAGGGACGGCAAGGGCAATGGCCAGCGCCTCAAGGATTGGCTCGCTGTAAGGCTGGAGTCCCCTTTCAATGCGGGACAGGCTCATTGCGCTGATGAGTTCGACACCTGGCTCTGTCTCCATACGGGCAGCAAGCTTGGCGAGGGATAGCCCTGCATTCTGCCGCCATTGCTTGATGTAATGGCCGGGAGGGGTGTCGTCTTTGCTCATAATCTACTTGTAACCCAACGTGTTACAATGGGTAATAGCACCGGGCGTTACGAAAAGTTCTTGACCCCGTAACGCCGGGTGTTATGATGCGTTTCATGACACACCCCATCGAAAGCTGGCTTGACGCCAAGGAGACCACTCGGGAGGCTTTTGCCGCCACGGTGGGCATATCACGGATGCAGCTATGGCGCATCATGAATGGGTCCATGCCTTCGCGTGATACGGCGCTGGCAATACAGGAAGCGACGAATGGGGCTGTGAAAGCGGCCATCCTCCTCAAGCTGGAGGATGCAGCTTAGTGTCCGCCCGGTCGCAAACCAACGACATTATCGGGCCGTTCGCGCCACTGGTAGTAGTCCTGCTGGGCTGCGATCATTTCGGTGATGATGGCGCGATAAACCTCCGGCCTGATCGAGTAGCTGGTGGTGTACTCCCGAACCCCGTCCGCGCCTGTGGCATACAGATGTGCCTCGAACATCTCTGTCTTCGGGTTCCATCGATAATCCGGGCAATCTTCAAGAAATTGAGCGTGTCCCGACATGGCGTATCCTCCCATTTTTTCCGCGCCTCCCCCGACGCATTTAACCATCCAAGCGCAACGTCAACCGTCACACAACTGAAACATACCCCCGGTACGCGAATTAATCGCGTCCTGACACGCACTCTCAATTCCGCCCGTCAATACGGGTTTTCCCTTATGGGGAGAGCGCCATGCTGATCGGCCTCGCCCGCCTCGCGCTCCCCTCTGAGCAGCTACGCCGCCAGCTACGGTATCAGGGCCTCCTGATCTTCTCTGTGGCTGTGTCCGTCATGATTACTGCGGGCCTGATCATCTGGCCGTTGCTCCGGTTCTGGGGGCGTGCGTGATGTCACCAGAAATTCTTGACCGTAGTGAAGCCATCAGGGCGATCCGCGTGGAACTGAAGCGCACGGGCTTGGACTACAAGTCTGCCCAAAAATATGCGGCTTTCGGCATCCAGTATCCCACACGCGAACTCTGGTCCGCTGTTCAGACGCTTAAGCAGCTGCCGCCAAGGGCGGGACGCTGACATGGCTGGGGGGACAGATACACCCAAAAAGGAGAATCGAATGGCTGACGTCATAGACATGTCGTTGGACGACATCTGCGTTGCACTCAAGAGCCTCAGCAGCCTCGATATAGAACGATTGTTTGATCGGATGGATGAGGCTGAGGCCGAGAGACTATTCGCGGCCGCCTTCTGTGACGAGATATGCCGCGCAGATAATTTGGAGGACGAACTCTATTGCGCGCTCAACTCTGCCGACGCCGCAGCGCGAGAGGCGGACGACCTTCGGGAGGAGGTTGCCGATCTGAAGGAGGACCTCAGAGCGGTAGAGATTGACCGGGACTTACTCCAAGGCCGCATCCACAATTTGACCGGGGAGACGTTCGATGTCTGACCCGAAGTGGAAGCGCATACATAACCAACTTGTCGAAAGTGGCGACACGATAGCCGTCGAACTCAATGACGGGTCAATAAACTACTTTCTTCCCAAGAGCGGCAGGGCTGTGGATGGTCGCAGCGTCAAGGCTATGCTCTCCCGCGATCTGCTGAGGCCGTGCGGGCCATCCATCGATCCTGACTTCCCGCAGGCTTACGAGGCCGCCGAGTAGTGAGCCAGTCGCCGGATCATCCATGGACCTGCCCAGAGTGCCGCCAAGAGGTGGACTACTACGAGTGCGGCAAGCGTCGCGACCCGCGTTCTACCAGGTTCCGCTCTGTGTGTGGGGATTGCTTTGATCGGATCACGAAAGGCGCTGGCCGTTCTGGTGGCCCTTATCGCGGTGAAGTCGGCTCAAAGGGTGGTGGCGCGAGCTGGGACGCTGCGGAGCAGATGAAGACCAAGGCGGGCCGTTTGCGTGTCCAGTGCCTCGACATGATCGCCCAGCATGGCCCTCAAGGCGCTGACCGTCTCGCGTTCCTGATGGACGAAGACGAAGACTTAATCAGCCCCCGTTTGTCCGAGTTGGTCACAATGGGTGTGCTTGAAAAGGGCCCGCGCACGGCCACCACGAAGAGAGGGAATAGGGCGCACGTTTATCAACTTTCCGGCAAGGAGGTGAAAGCGGCATGATTGCTGTATCGAAGCTGCGCGAGCGATTAGCTTATGATCCATGCTCTGGCGTCCTGACGTGGCGGCATGTTGATCCGGAGCACCACTATAGGGGCACGACGGTCGCGCGCCGTCACAATTCGAGGTTTGCGGGTACTGAGGTAGGAACCCTGAGCTCCTCTGATGGCTACCTTTATTGCCGTTTTGATAAGAGGGATGTCGCCATCCACCGGCTCATATGGGCCGTCTATCACGGCGAGTGGCCGACCTGTGAAATCGACCACATAAATGGGGTGAGAACCGACAACCGAATACAGAACCTTCGGCAGGTTAGCTCTAGCGAAAACAGCAAGAACATGAAGCGTCGGGCTGACAACAAGAGCGGCGTTATGGGGGTTTTCTGGTATGCGCGAAAATCCAAGTGGATTGCCTATATAAACTCTGAAGGCAAGCGCACGCACATAGGCTCTTTCGGCACGAAAAGCGACGCCGTTGCCGCCCGCAAGAGGGCCGAGCGTGATCTGGGATTCCACAGGAATCACGGGAGGCCAGCATGACCCGCTGCACCCGCCCCAACTGCACCCACACAGCAGAGCCTTCCAAGACCATCACCGGCCAGCCTCTGTGCCATCGTCATTTGATGGATGACCGCTGGGCCGCCCGCTCTGGCGCTCAACGCTACGCACGCAATGCGCAGATGCCAGCCACATTCAAAAATCATAAGGGGGTATATTGCTGATGGCCCATCCCATTCCGTCAACAAAGAAAGAACTGATCTTCAAGCTGCACGCTGAGGGTTATCATAACGCAGAGATTGCCCAGCGGGCAGGGTGCTCAAGGCCGGTGGTCACGAACACTTTGCAGAATGCCGGACTTGAGCGCAACCGCTACGGCTCCATCGAGGGCCGGGTCACGCTGCGCTATGCGGAGAAGCTGGCATTTCAGAGCGCCCGCAAGCACGTCAAGCGCCTGCGTGAGCGCCTGGTGACGATCTATGAAGGCTCTGCCGACACTGCCGTCTTGGACGCCATAGACGCGCTCTGTGAGGTCGAGGATGCGATGGGCGGTATTGGCCGCAAGCGCGACAAGAAAAGCCGGAGGGCGGCATGACCCTCGATCAGATCGCAATCAAGATGGGTGCCAAGTGCAACGGCGACGTCCCGCACAGCATCCAAGACTTCGCTGTCAGGGCGTTTGCGGATGGCCACAGCCTTCAGGACATTCAGGACTACACGGGCCGCTCTGAGATGGCCCTGACCCACATGATCCGCTTCGCGTGCATGACGGATGGCTGCCGCTCTTACAGCCGGTCACTTCCAGAAATCAAACAGCAGCTTGCTCAGGCCGAGCTGGGAAGGGGGCGGGGATGAGCGCCCTGATAGATCCGAACCTATTCCCGGAGTTTCCGTCCACGAACGGGCGAGAGAGTGCCTTTGAGCGCGAATGGCGCAGGCTGAATGAGTATCATGGCCTTCACGTTGGTCGAGGTCCCGAAAGCATTCCCGAGAGCCTGCAAGGCTCGGTGAACGAATGGGGGCTTGCCGATGAAACGGACAGCCCGATTGAATACCACATGCAGCGCGCCCTGATGCTGGGTGGCGCGATGGACCGGGAAGGCGCTGTCCCCTTGGTCCTGCGCAAGGGTGAGAGCCCGAGACAGGAATCTCGCGTCCAGATCATACCTCAACTGAAGGTCAATATCTGGCGCGTCGATTTGGCTGTCTGCTGGTGGTCGTATGGATCGTTTGCCCGCGTCGCCATCGAGTGTGACGGACGAGACTTTCACGCCATAACGCCGGAGCAGGTCGAGCGCGACAAGCGCCGGGACCGGGACTTGATGCAGTATGGCTGGCCCGTGCTGCGCTTCTCCGGAAGCGAGATCGCAGAGAACGTATTCCGCTGTGCAAAAGAAGTCGAGGCGGCCCTGCGCGGGCTGCAATGGGACGTCGTTTGCGCCTACCGCGCCGGACTGGCGGCGCTTCACAGAAAAGAGAGGGGACTTAAATGACCGATTTGCCGTTCATGCAATGGAGCCCGAAGGACTACAAGGCAGACACATCCCACCTGGACCTTGAGGAGGATGGATTCTACCGCCGCCTATTGGACGAGTTGTGGTTGGCTGAGGGGCGCCTCGCTTTTGACGTCAAGCGCCTCTCCAGACGTCTCCGCATTCACCCGAACAAGTTCAATAAATTGTGGGCGATTGTGGGTGATTTTTTCATCATGTCCGAGGGTCAGATCACGCATAAGCGGATCGATAAGGATAGGACACGGGTACAGATACTGGTAGAGAAACGTCGAGAGGCCGGAAAGGCCGGAGGCGAAGCCAGCGCAAAAAAACGCAAGAAAAGCAAAGCGCCCTCCCAAGCAAACGTCAAGCAAACGTATAAGCAAACGTCAACCAAACCAGAACCAGAAGGTTCTGGTAGAACCCTTACAGGTTCTACCATGAACCTGTCGCCTGACGGCGCGCTTGCCTTGGACAGGCTACGCGCCGCAGTCGGGGACAACCTGCACCAACGCAATGAACTCTCGAAATTTGAGCATAGCCTGACCGAATGGGATGGCTCTGAGGGTCGCTTTATCGTGGCTAGCCGCTGGGTGCGCGACCACTTCATGGAACGCCTGAGGGTACCGCTTCGGGAGTGCAATCTCGTCATCGCCTGTGTTGAGCAGGCAAAGGCGGAGCCGCGTGAGGTGAAGCGGCCTGCGGTCGTGATTCCGCTGCCCAGCGCCAGAAAGATCAACACAACCGAAGCAGAGCGCCAAGGCGCTTAAACCAACAGGGGGACTAAACCATGACAATCCTTTCAACACCGATCACGAGAGCCTGCGAGTACGCTGGCGTACCGCTTGAGGTCATCATGAACCCGTGCAAGCGCCCTGCTCAGGTGCGTCTGCGCTGGGCCTTCTGGTACCACCTGGTCATCGTCGAGGGCTGGAGCCTTCCGCGCGCCGCCCGCCGTGTGAACTTCGATCATACCACCGTGCTCTACGGGCTTCGCCGGTACGCGGCTGATGAGTTCGGCACTGACGTGAAGTTCACCCTCGCACAGATCCGTGAAGCCGTTCGTGAAATGGAGAAAGCAGCGTGAATGCCTTCCATATTTTATTCTCTGCGGTCCTGTGTGCGGTTGCTGGCATCTTCGCCTCTCTCGCAATGGAGGAGGCCAACCAATTCAGCAGGGCGGTGTTCCTGTCTATCGCGGCTTTTGAGGTCGCCGCAGCCTCCGCGTTTTTCCCGCGCCCCACCCAAGGAGAAGACCAATGACTCAATGGTACGCCTTCAGTTGCCGCGCAGACCGCACAGAAGCAGCTGCAAACCGTCTTGGCGATTACATGGACTGTGACGCCTTCGCTGTGTGTCGCACGCTTCGCAAGCGGCCTCCACGCAAGCCAGCCCGCACGGTGACCGAGTGCGTGTTGAAGTCCTACATCTTCGCAGGCTTTGACCGCTCGCCGAACTTCCTGGCGATTGAGCACATGCCCGGCCCTCGCATCTACCCGATCAGCTTTGCCGGCGCGATCAAGCCGCTCAATGGCATGGCGGACTTGAAATGGATCACCGGCGATTTGCCGAAACCCTTGCACCGCCACTACAACATTCCCCGCCTGAGAGGCCAGCACGTATGGACGGCAGGCGACCATGTTGAAGTTGAAAGTATTGGTCAGGTCGAGGTTGAATCCGTTGACGGCAATCAGCTCAAGCTGGCCTTGCGGTTGCTGGGCCGTCCGGTGATAATGCGGGCAGAGGATGCGCAGCTTGCGTTACGGAGAGTGGCATGAAAATTATCAGCAAGGTCGAAATATGCGCTGCCGTACCACACAGGTGGGCAGACCAGTACAAGAACTATGGACCTCACCATGAAAAACAAAAGATCGGCCAGCGCCTTTTGGCGTTGAAGCCAGAGGAGAGAACTGCTGAGATCATCGACGCTATCATTGGCAATGGATCGTGGACGACGAATACTTGCGATTCCTGTGGAAAGGATTGCGAGACACTGGTTCGCATTGGTGAAGAGCCAGATTATGACGCGCGCTGGCAGGACCTTTGCCGCGAATGCCTGATTGCTGGGGTCGAGTTATTTGACACGACACGCAAATCACCTGATAAGGGAAACCAGACACCGAGGACGTGCTAGATGCTTCGCCCGGTGCGTGGGGCTGGAACACCGCGAGCGCGATCACCAGACCCCGAGTGCTTTGCATACCGAAAATTCAGAGCAAGCAGCGGTCGTGTAGTCCCCCCAGCCTGTCAGCCGTTGCAAGCGAGCCCCGTGTTTCCTGATTGGAGGCGCGGGGCTTTCCATTAGGTAGAGGCGTCCCCCTGATGTCTCTCCATCACCCCTGAGCCTGCGGCGTCTCCTCTTGGCACCCACCATAGTCGCAGGCTCTTTTTTCCATACTGGCGAGTACGGCTGACGCAACGGTCAAATATCGAAGCGGTTTGCATAGGCGGCGTTGTAAGGCCGTGCTCCCCAATGTGGAAACGAAAGGAACGCACAATGGACTACGAGAAAATCGAAAGATTGGCGAGAGCTGCCCGTGATGCCCAAAGTGAGGCTGATCGGCTTAGTGACTCCGCTCATGAGGCTGGCTTGTTGGCCTATGAAGCGGAGACCAAGCTTCTTGCGGAGCTGGGTTTGCGTGATCAGCAGCGTATGGCTGGATTTGGCGTCCTTGGTGGTGCCTGCAACGCGCAGCCCGCCGTCACCAACGGCCACGACAAGGAGGCAATCTAATGGCTATCCTATCCCCCGAGGCGAAGAACAACGCCAAACCGTTGATTAACGCCCTCTGGACCGCCCTTGTGGTCATGGTCTGCATTGCGCTGGCCTCCAAGTACATCCTGAGCGGCTATCCCCCTCTGATCGCCTTCCTTGAGCCATTTGCTGAATTGACCATTGTGCTCGGCGTTATCGGCATTGGCCTCATCGTCGCTGACCGGAACCCGCTGGTTAAGTGATGCCTCCCCCTGAGATCGTCTTCTACCTCCTGATAACCGCCATCATCATCGGCGGCATTCTCTGGATGATGAAGGGCATACTCGGTGACTAGCCTCATCCCTTACGTAGCCGCCGCCCTCTTTGCCTGCGCTATCGTATCTCAGCTGTGCTGGCTCGCAACCGAATGACCGATCGCAAATACACTTACCGCTCTATCGCCCTGACACTCACGGCGCTGGGGCTTTTTGCTTTGTGGGGTTTCCTTGTCTGATCGTCTGATCCACCTCAGAGACAACCAGCGCCGGATCACCCGTGGCGTATCCTGGAACTCCCAGCGCTCCCGCTATGAGCTGGACCTTGAGGAAGGCGAGACCCTTGACCTCACTGTGTCCCTTGCTGGTATTCTGGAGAGCGGCGAAACAATCACCGCTGCTATAGAGAGCCAAGGCGTTTCTGCATCGATCAGCACATCCTCCCCAGTAGTGACAGTCACCTTCTCCGGACTGAGCGGAACCGGAACAACAACCCTCACCATCACCCGCTCTGGTGGCCAGATCCACAAGCTGCGCATTCGCACACGCTCAGCCAACTCAACCAGCTATTATGATTACTACACAGGGATACCGGCCTGAATGAGCAAACTCTCTGAACAGCAAGAGAAGTTCTATGTCTACGCTTATCGCATTGACGGAGAGATGGCTTATGTCGGCAAGGGCTGCGGTAATCGCGCCTATGTGCACCTGACGCGATCGAGCAACGCAATCCTCCGGCACCGCATCGCCCGCGCAGGCCGGGTGACCGTTCGAATTATCAAGCGCAACATGACTGAGACTGAGGCGTTCCGCCTTGAGCGTCGCTGTATCCGTAAATGGTCGGAAACACTGTGTAACGTGAGCCAAGGGCAAAGAACCTCAACTGAGGCGCTCTGGTATGCGTGCCTGCACGACTTGCAGAACAATTTCATTAGCTATGGAACGGCTATCACTTCCACAACTGGCAATACGCATAATTTCGTTACGGGAAAGTCTGAGCCGGACACGATGAGGCTGCGTGTCAGCAACCTCGCTTGGCTTAAGGGCAGGATGCGGCGCGTGATGCGTGCGTTGGAGCAGCAGGACCCAGGTTTGGTTTCGTGACTGAACAAACCAAAAAATCAAAGCGCGGCGGCCCTCGGCCCGGCTCTGGTCGTCCAAAAGGCGTCAAGAACAAGACCACAATCATGAAGGAGGAGCTTCACAAGGAAGTCCTCACACGCGCCGTTGAGAGCGCTGACACGCCGCTTGAGGTGATGCTCGGCATCATGCGCGATCCAGACACAGAGCCATCCATGCGCTTCGAAGCGGCCAAGGCCGCAGCGCCTTACGTCCATCCTCGCTTGTCGCAGGTGGATTCCACGGTGACGCACAAGAATGCAGCTGACGAGTTCGATGAATCAGAGCTTCTCGCTATCGCCCGCACAGGCAGCCCAAGAGCTGCTGGACCGGCGAATGGCAAGAGCAAGCCTGATCAAGTTCACTGAGTACACTTTCCCGCAATACCAGTCGGCCGTTCATCACCGATTGATTGCCGAAAAGCTGGAGGCTGTGGAGCGTGGCAAGATTGACCGCCTGATGATCTTCATGCCGCCAAGGCACGGTAAGTCAGAACTGGCATCAAAGCGCTTCCCGGCGTGGGCTCTGGGCAAGAATCCGAAGCGGCAAATCATTGCTGCGTCCTACAACTCCGAACTGGCCAGCGACTTTGGCCGCAATGTCAGGAACATCATACGGGAGCGCAAGTTCTCGAACGTGTTTGCGGAAGTTGAGCTTGCGCCGGACTCGCAGGCAGCCAACCGCTGGAACACGAACAAGGGCGGCACCTATGTTGCTGCGGGTGTTGGCACGGCGGTTACAGGCCGAGGTGCTGACATTCTGCTGATCGACGACCCGATGAAGGATCGGGAAGAAGCAGAGAGTGAAACAATCCGGGACAAGGTGTGGAACTGGTACACTTCGACGGCTTACACGCGCCTGATGCCTGGCGGCGCGGTCATCCTGATCCAGACACGCTGGCACGAGGATGATCTGGCCGGTCGCTTGCTGGAGGCTGAAACGCACGGCGGCGACAAGTGGGACAAGCTGATCTTGCCCGCGATCAATGACAATGGTGATGCGCTGTGGCCTGAGCGTTATCCGCTGCCAGCGCTGGAACGCATTCGCAACGCCATCAGCATGACGGGCGTCAGGGATTGGGAGAGCCTTTACCAGCAGAACCCGACGCCGGCTGAAGGTTCGTTCTTCAAGCGGGACTGGTACACGCGCCGCCACGATGAAGCGCCGAAAGTGCACATCTACATCACGAGCGATTACGCGGTGACAGAGGATGGTGGAGACTGGACCGAGCACGGCGTGTGGGGATTCAACGGCGAGGATCTGTTCCAGCTGGATTGGTGGAGCGGCCAGACGAGCGCTGATGTGTGGATCGATGCCTTGCTGGACCTGGTGACGAAATGGAAGCCGCTTTGCGTGTTTGGCGAGGGCGGCGTGATCGAGAAGTCAGTCCGTCCGATGCTCAAGCGCCGGATGATCGAACGAAAGGTACATTGCCGTATGGAATGGATTGCCAGTGTTCGTGACAAGGCGACGCGCGCCCGTGCATTTCAGGCGCGTTCTGCAATGGGCACTGTAAGCCTGAAGCGAGGCGAGCAGGGCGATGACGTGCTGACGCAACTCCTGTCGTTCCCGGCAGGCAAGCATGACGACAAGGTGGATGTGTGCTCGCTCATGGGCATGGTGATTGACGAGGCGCACCCGGCGATTGTTCTGCCGAAGAAGCCGAAAACGAAGCGTGACGCATGGGATTACGACAGCGCAAGCAATGATGGGAGTTCCGATTGGAAAGTGGCGTGATGGAGCGGGAGGAACAGTACTCGGCAGACGAGGACCGCCTGTACTCCGAAGACCTGCACGCCAAGCTGAAGCGTTGGTTTGAGGCGAGCGAAGAGTCCAGCCGTGACGCGTTCAACAAGATGGAGCGCGATGTTGACTATTACGACAACAAGCAGCTGACGCAGGATGAGTATGACAAGCTCGTAGCTCGCGGCCAGCCGCCAATCACGGTCAACCTGATCCGCCGCAAGATCGACTTCCTGCTGGGCATGGAAGCGCAGAACCGGAACGACCCGAAAGCCTATCCGCGCACGCCGCAGGATGCAGACAGCGCCGAGGTTGCAACCGATGCCCTGCGCTATGTCGCAGACAGCAATGAATACAGCTATCACCGCGCCCGCGCCTGGAAGGATATTCTGGTGGCTGGCGTTGGCGGCATCGAGGTGATGATCAAACAGTCCCGCCGCCCGCCTCCGGGGCCTGTGCAGAAGCTGGGATACCTGGAGAACAACCCGGACATCATCGTGAAGCGCACGCCTTGGGACCGGATGTGGTGGGATGCGCATTCCTGTGAGCCTGATTTCTCCGATTGCCGTCATCGCGGCCTTGTCCTGTGGATGGATGCAGATGATGCGGAAGACAAATACGAGGATCGCAAAGAGATTCTGGCTGCGACCCTGAACACGGGCAGCCGAACGGACACTTACGACGACAAGCCAAAGCTGAGTGCATGGTGTGACAGCAACCGCAAGCGCGTTCGCATTGTCCAGTGCTACTGGAAAGAGGGCGATCAATGCTATTGGGCGGAGTTCACCGAGGCTGGCATTCTCGCAGCTGGCGAAAGCCCGTGGATAAACACGGAAGGCGAAAGCGAGGACCCGTATATCTGGCGCTCGGCCTATGTGGACCGGGACAACAACCGCCACGGCGTGGTGCGGGACATGATCGACCCGCAGGACGAGGTAAACAAGCGCCGGTCGAAGTCGCTGCACCTGCTGACGACAAACCAGATCATTGCGGAGCGGGGCGCGACGGACGATCCGGAAGAGACGCGCCGGAAAGCGGCCCAGCCTGACGCCTATATCGAGATCAATCCCGGCCTTGAGTTCCGCATAGAGCAGAATAACGACCTGTCTGCCGGTCAGATGACCTTGTTGCAGCACGCCACGGCAGAGCTTGAGAAGATGGGGCCGAATGCCTCGCTGCAGGGCAATGAGAGCAACAATTCGCAGTCAGGCCGGGCCATTCAGGCCAAGCAGAAGGGCGGCCTGGTCGAGCTGGGGCCATTGCTGGATCATTTGCGGTCGATGGACCGGGAAGTGTTCGAGAAGGTCTGGGGCCGCTGCAAGCAATTCTGGCAGGCGCCGATGTTCATCCGTGTGACGGACCGGGATGATGCGCCGAAGTTCATAGGGCTCAATGAGCCGATGATAGATCCGGCGAGCGGGATGCAAGTCGGGATGCGTAACGAAGTGGCCCAGACCGATATTGACCTGATCATCGAAGAAAGCCCGGACGTAGCGACGATTGAGCAGGAAGTCTGGGCGGACCTGACGCAGATCCTGCCCATGCTGATGCAGATGCCGCCTCACTTGCAGGAGTTCGTGGTTGAGGCGAGCCCATACCCGCCGAGCCGCAAGCGCAAGCTGCTTGAAGTGCTCAAGGGCGGCAACCAGCAGCCTGATCCGGCGCAGGTGCAGAAACAGCAGATGATCGAACAGATGCAGATGCGGGATGCGAATGCCGAGATTGGCAAGAAAGAGGCGAGCGCAGCCAAGGACCAAGCTCAGGCGATGAAGGTGATGGCCGAAGCCGGTCAGGGCCAGCCGCAAGAGGCGCAGATGACGCCAATGCAGCAGCAGATCGCGGATGTGATTGCCCAGCTTGAAGCGCGCAACCTCGCCGCTGATGCCAATGTGAAGGATACGCGGGCCGAACTTCAGCGCGCACAGACATTCAAGACGATGCGTGAGGCGACCGAGCCTCCGCAGGTTCCCCAACAGGATACAGGCGCAAACCGGTAGCTCCGGGAGCGACTGAGACGCTGACGCCGGGCGCAAACGGGCGATGACGCAGGACGCCGCTGCATAATGCGGGCGAATACGTGAACGACAACGGACAAGGGTCGAATCAATGAGCAGGAAATCACTGGACAGCATCCTCACGGATGTTGATGAACCGGAAGAGTCCCCGGACAACGAGCAGCCAGCCGAGATCGAGGCAGAAGCCCCGGTCGATGAACTGGAAGACAGCCCGGACAATGATGAGCCAGAGGAACAGCCCGAAGCGCAAGCCAAGGCTGAGCCAAAGGACAAGTCAGAGCCGGAGGGTGAAGGCAAAAAGGACGGCTTGCCGCCCTGGATGCACGCCAAGCTGAAAGCCAAGGAAGAGAAGGCAGCTGCCGCCGAACGGCAGGCTCAGGAGTTGCAGCGACAGTTGGAGCAAATCCAGCAACAGCAGCACGCTCCGCAACAGCCATCGCTTGAGGAATATCTGACGCAAATGCAGGCCACACAGGCCCAGCAGGCGCTGGAGACGCGCAAGGCGGTGTCAAAGCGGTTTGCAATCGCAGACTTTGGTGACGAGGAAGTCAGTCGGGCGGAGGCTTGGGCCTTTGATGCCTGCGCGGCGGATCCGGCCCTGAATATGCGGATGTACAATTCAGATGATCCCTTCCGGGATGCCGTAATAGAGTTCCGCAAGGCGCAAAGCTTTGTCGAACTCGACAAGTACGGTGGCGATCTTGAAAAGCTCATTGAGGCGAAACTTGCCGAACGCGGGCAAGTCCAGACGGACGAGCCTGCTTCGCCGCAGGTGCAATCCCAACAACAAGGCAAGATGCCGGGGAACTTCTCCGGGACGCCAAGTGCAAGGACAGGCCGCTCTGGTCCATCTTTCACGGGGCCAACGCCTTTGGGAGACCTGCTCAGCAATTCGTGAGGCACTGACCTCATAATTTTGGAGCATAACAATGGCTGACACACGTCAGGCCACTGGCCTTACCCCACAGAAGTGGGACGACGACTTCTTCGTCGAATACATCCAGGACAGCCCCTTCAAGTCTGTCATGGGTACCAATGAAAACTCGATCATCCAGATGCACGAGGATTTCACCAAAGGTAAGGGCGACAATATGTCGATTGCCCTTGTCAACCGCCTGACCGGGGATGCCGTAACTGGCACCAATATCCTCGAAGGCAACGAGCAAGACCTTGCGTCCCGTTCGTTCAACTTCAACATCAACAAGCGCCGTACTGCTGTGCGCCTCGCAGAGATGACCGAGTATCGCTCGTCCATCAATCTGCGTGACGCGGCCCGCTCATCCTTGATGACATGGGCACAGGAAGACGTTCGGGACCGTATCATCACGGCTCTGGGGTCGATTGACGGCGTGGCGTTCACCTCTGCTGACGATACTGCGCGTGATGCGTGGCTCGCCAACAACAGTGATCGCGTCCTGTTTGGTGCTCTCAAGGGCAACAACTCTGCCAATGACTTCTCGGCAGCCCTTGCCCAGATCGATAACTCGGCAGACAAGCTGACTCCGGGCGCTCTGTCCCTGATGAAGCGCATGGCATTGGAAACCCGCACGGGAGCCGATGCGGGCAAGCCGAAGATCCGGCCTATCCGCATTGCCAAGCAGAACCGCCGTTACTTCAAGGTCTATGCAGGCCCTCGCGCCTTCCGCGACCTGAAGGAAAACTCCACCATCCAGCAGGCACAGCGTGAGGTTTCCATTGAAATGGAAAACAACCGTCTGTTCCAGGGTGGCGATCTGGTCTGGGATGGCATGATCATCCATGAAGTGGACGATATTGCCGTGGTGAATAACGGCACAATCGACTGTGAGCCGGTCTATCTGTGTGGCGCGCAATCCCTCGCTTACGGCGTGGGCAAACGCTACAAAACGAAGACCAAGACCTTCGATTATGGCGACAAGTACGGCGTAGCTATCGAGGCCATCGACGGCATCCACAAGATGCGGTTCGGCACGGGTGACGACGACACTGACAATCCTGTCGATCATGGCGTCCTGACCGGTTTCTTCGCCGGTGTGGCAGACAGCTAAGGAAAGGAACGGAAAATGGCTTTTCCAACACTCGACTATAACCTGATCAACAAGAGCGAGGTTCCCTCAGCGCTTGGTGGTGAGGCTATCCAACTGGTGCACGTCGCCAAGACCTTCGTGACTGGCGCGCTCGCTGTGGGCAAGGTCACGGCGGTGCTGCGTATGCCTGCCAACACGCGGTATGTGGACCTCTATGCCGATGCGGATGATCTGGATTCAGGGACTCCGGCCCTGACCTTTGATGTCGGCATCGCGGGCGTCTCTGACACCACGTATGATGATATTGATTGCTTCCTTGACGGCTCGACCATTGGTCAGGCTGGCACAGGTGGCGATCAGGCCATGCTTCAAGCCGGGGCGGGCCTGCTCGTTCCTGTTGAGCACTATATCACCATCACGGCGGCTGTTGCGGCTGCAACGGCGGTTGAAGGCGATGTTCGCCTTGGTATCCAGTGCGTGCTAGGCACCTCGTAATGCAGGCTCGCTTCATAGGCGATCCTCGTAATGATGGCGCAGGTCCCGAAGGCATTGTCCTTTGGGGCCACGCTTTCCGGAAGGGCGAATGGACAGCGGTTGAGAATGCTGAACTGTTCGCCCGTCTGGAGAAGAACAATCATTTTGAGACACGCAAAGCATCGGTGGCAGAACCTGCGCCGAAGCCCGTATTTGCCACTGATCCTGATCTGGAAATCCCGCATCGCGGCGCTCCGAAGCCGGAAGGCAAGATTCCGAGCAATTGGCGCGACCTGCATCATTCAACCCGGATCAAGCTGGCGAAAGAGCTGGACCCGGACCTGGCATCCTCGATCAATTCCGCGGCTGAGGCTGATGACCTGATCGAATGGCACGAGGCAGAAGATGGCGACTGAGACTGACGCCGAAGTACAGACCCGCGTCCTGCTCAAGCTCAAGCTCATTGTGGGCGGCGAGTCTCCGGAAACGGCAGACCTTGCTGTGGTTAATGACGTGTTTGACAGCCGTGTCGAGTACATGCGCGATGAGGGCGTGTGCTGGTGGGCAGATGATGCTGTGCCCCTGTCCTGCTGCGACCCGTTGGCCGAATACCTGACGCTGTATTGCTGTTCGGAGTTTGACATCAGCCCGGCTGAGTACTTCCAGCGCTCACAGGTGGGGGAGCGTGATTTGCGCCGCCTGTCTGCCAAGCGCTCGCAAGGCGCATCTGTGCAGGTGGATTACTTCTAGCGATGCCCCGCGCAAATCTAGCCTTTGAACACTGGGAGCGTGAGCAGGCCGGTGAGCCTGAAAAGATTCTCATCAACATGTATGGCGAAGTGGATCGCTCCAATCCGAAGCGGGACAAGCGGCTCGTGACGTCGCCCGGCACATTGGACGCTGACACAGGCAATGTCGTGCTAGGCAATATCCGCGCGCTGGCGCAGGCTGATGCGTTCGCAGATGGCAAATTGCTGATCCTTGACGGCACGACGCTGCGCACACGCACGGCAGGCGGCACATGGGGCACGATCACCGGCACTGTGAGCGGCACTGACCGGGCTGACACGGCGATCAGTGAGACCGAACTGGGCATCCTGTCCGGCGGTGATATTTACGTCTCTGACGGCTCTGCGATTGCGGCTGTGACTGATCCGGATTTCCCAAGCACGATCACCAGCCTTGCCGTGATGAGCCAGCGCCTGCTGTTCAGTTCCTCTGATGGCCAGTTCTGGTTTTCCAGCGTGCTGGACTTTGACGATATTACGGGCCTCAACTTCTACACGGCAGAGGGCGCCCCGGATGGGCTGATTGCTGTGCGTGTCTGGGCAGAACTGGCCCTGATGTTCGGCACCAAGACGCTTGAGATGTGGTATTCCGAACCCTCCAACGCGAATGACCCGTTTTCGAGGGCATCCAGCGTTGTTCCGGTCGGCTGCAAAGCCCGTGACACGATAGCGATCTGTTCCAAAGGGCCAATCTGGGTGGATCCAGAGGATAATGTGGTGGCACTGGCCGGGGCAGATGCGCCAACCGTGTCTCCACCGTGGGTGAGCCGCCTGATCGCAGCAGAGGATGCCGATGACCTGATTGCGAGCACTTACAAGGCTGAGGGACAGGAGTTCTACGTCCTGAACGGGGCCAATTTCTGCGCTGTGATGAATCTGAATGACGGCGCATGGCACAAGCGCAAGACGAATGGCTCTGACACATGGGCATGGGTGCGCATCCTGACAGCAGGCAGCAAGCACTATGTCTCCAAGCGCACAGGTAGCGCGTTCATGGAACTCAGCCGGGAATACCCGACCGATGAACAGGCCGCTGCAGAGACGATGGGCACAGACATTATTCGTGAGTTTACATTCCACATCCCGCATGAGGGTGGGCGGCCTGCCTTGGGCACGATCATTCTGGAAGGCACGAAAGGCGTAGCCCGCGCGTCCGGGGATGGCTCTGACCCTGTTATTCAGATGCGGCTGTCTTTCGACAACGGCAATACATGGACGTCCTACCGGGACCGCAAGACGGGCGCTACCGGCGTCTATGACCAGCGCTCTGTTTGGCATCGCTGCGGACGGGGCAAGCGGCCTCAGACGATTGGGCAGATGAAGCTGAGCGAGCCGGTCAAGCAGGCCTATACTGGCGTCATCTGGGGTGAGACCACCTAATGGCGATTACGCCCGGAGACGACATCGAGACCAAGACCGGCGAACCGCTGCCACGCGGTAACTGGCTGGACCGGACAGGCAATATCACCCGTGCAGTGATGAACTACTTCAACGGCAAGGACCGGCTGGCGGGTGAGATTGTCAGCGGTGTAAACCGGAACCGGGCGAACATTGTCCAGCTTGAAACGGATTATCAGGCGGCTGATGGCGCTGTGTCGAGCGCATACATTGCGGCAGATGCGGTTGTGGCGTCCGATGCAAGCAGTGCCCGTGCCACGCTGGAAACCACTTTACGGGCAGAGTACCAGGCCGCTGATAGTGCAATCGAAGGCGATGTAGCGACGAACACGGCGGCGATCACCACGGAGGCCACGGCCCGCGCAGATGGCGATAGTGCAAATGCCACGCTGATTTCATCGACTGAGGCACGCATATCTGCGGGGTCAAGCGGTGTCGAAAACCCGAAATTTGATGCAGCGGTATCCTCCTCGCTGCCGACCGGCTGGGATAACTGGATTGCGCCCGGCTCAACAGCGCTTGCGCCAAGGGAATCCGGAACGGGATATTGCACGCGGCAGGTGGTTGCGGGCGGAAACAATGGTGGGTGGCGTCAGCAGGTCAATGGGCTGGCCAGCGAGGGCGTTTATACACTGCGCGCCCGTATCCAGCGGCTTCTGGGCTCTCTCACGCCTGCCGGCGTTCTGTTGCAATGGTACGACTCTGGTGGCGGAAGCCTTGGGACGGCGACGATCGCGTTCGGGACGGAGGCGGATGCGTCCGGCCTGGTCAGCACGCTTGGCACGGGTGAGCGTGTTTTTGAGAAGGTTCTGACTGCCCCGACGAGCACAAGCTACGCGCTGCTCTACGCCATGAACCAGTTCTCGTTTTTTGGGTCTACGGCGGGTGGCAACACGATCAACTGGCATGAGCTGGACCTTGTGCCGTCGTCAAACACCGAGGCGAAGACATTCATCCTGCAAGACGCCTTCATCGGGAGTGACGGGCTGGCGATTGCAAAGCTGACGCTGGAGGCTGCGGCGGGTGGGGGCAACCCGGCAAGGATCGGCCTGCGCGACAGTTCCGGCGGGTCCAGCATCGCGCTTGTCGCGGAACAGATTTTCTTCGGGTCTGAGACGGTGTTCGAGGACACATATAACACGCTCTACACCGAGGACGGGGGCGGCTATCGCCTGCGTATCCTTGGTCCGTTCCCGGCGTCTGGAGATCTGGTCATCTGGTACGGCGCGGACAGTGTGGCGCTCAATTCCGAGACCAAGACGAATGGTGTGTTTGCGCTGGCCACGGATGGCAAGGTGTATTTTGGCTCGAACGATCTGAGCAATGAGGTCGGCGGGATGAGCCTTGCCATGACGGGCGGGTTTTATTCCGGCGCATCCGGCTCCGGCAAACTGACCGGGAACCTCAATTGCACAGCCACGAATACGACCGGCACAGTCAGCTATCTGTGGACCTGTAGTGACCCGGCTGTGTCATTCACTGCCCCGACAAGCGCCACCACCAAGGCCCAGCGTGACATTACGAGCACGGTCACGGCTGTTGCGCGCTGTCTTGTCACCGATTCCAGCGGCTCCAAAGAGGGCTCAGCGCAAGCCCGTTGGACCGTAATCTAGCCATGAGAGGGACATGCGGCACTGGCGGTTGATCCCGCTGCTGCTCGTGTCAATTGCCATGCCCGAAACCGGTAAGCCACAGCAAAACGTGTTCGCCAAGGAGGCTGTTGAAAGCCTCAAGAGCTTCGGCATCACGCCTTTCCCGCGCGTCGTCATGGAAGGCAAGGACGGCAGGCTGAAATCCAACGAGTACGCCCGCGCCGTCCGATATGACAGCGACCGGGAAGAGTTGTGGATTTCCAAGGCCATCGCGGAAGTGAAGGACATCCGCGACATTATTGACCACGAAGTCAGTCACCTGGCGGCATGGCGCAAGCACGGCATTGAAATCCGGGAACACGGGCCGGAATGGCTGAAAGTGTGCCGGGCGCACGCCAAGCACCCAGCCGGGGCCTGTGTGACGCGCCGATGATTGCCGTAGAGCCCCGCCGGGCTGAGGCCCTGAAGATCGGTTACGAGGCCACAGACTGGCTGAAAGTGCCGGGCTTCGAGGAATACACCGAGTTCATGGACGAATGGACGGTGGAATTGCTGGTCAGGAATGGCGAGCCCATCGGCGCGATCTACACGCGCGGCCCTGAGTTCCATGTCTCGATCCTGCCGGAATGGCGCGGGCGGTGGGCCACACGCAGCATCCTGAAGCGGATCATACCACGGCCACTGGCCATCACGCTTGTCACGCCGGGCTTTGAGCATGTCGGCAACTATCTCGTCCGGCTCGGCTTCGAACGCCACGGAATCTACTATGTGAGGGAACATCATGGGCATTGAAACCGCCATCATCGGCTCTGCCATTCTTGGGGCAGCCGGGTCTGCCTATGGGGCGAAGAAGTCCTCCGATGCTGCCAAGACCGCCGCAGCGGCGCAAACAGATGCCGCCGAAAAGCAAGTCGATCTGAGCCGCGAAATCTATTATGACCAGCGCGGGTTGCAGCAGCCCTACTATCAGGCCGGCCTTCAGGGCATGTATGGCGATAGCGGCCTGATGAACCTGCTCGGCCACACGACGCCCGGCGGCACCACGCAAGCCCCGGCAAATCAGAACGTGTTTGCATCTGGCTCATACGGAACAGGGCAGATCAGCCAGCCTCAGAGCGGGCCGGATTGGGGAGCCTACCTGCAAGCCAATCCGGATGTCGCGCAATACTATCAGAACAACCCGAAATCGCTCCAGCAGTTCGGGGGCGACATCAACAAGGCGGCTGAATACCACTACAACACGTTCGGACGGTCTGAAGGCCGGGAGCTTCCACAATACGAAACGCAGAACGTATTCAGCCAGCCCCAGACGCAACAAGCGGTCGAGACCCCTCAGAAGACCACTGTGACGGACCAGTCAGGGACAGATTCCGGGCTCGGATCGATGACAGAAACCCTGCGCCAGACGCCCGGCTATCAATTCATGCAAGACGAGGCCACTAAGAGCCTTGAGAACAGTTTCGCCAGCCGTGGCAAGCTGCTGAGCGGCGCGGCCATGTCAGCCCTTCAGGATCGCTCCATGGGCCTTGCTGACCAGACCTATCAGCAGAGCGTGAACAACAATTTCAATCTGGCGAATATCGGCATGGGCTCGGCGGCCCAGATGCAGAGCGCGGGCAATGTCTTCGCCAACAGCGCAAACACCGCTTACGGCAATATGGGCACGGCAGCGGCCAACAGCGCCTATGGGCAGGCCAGCGCGTGGAACTCCGGAATGCAGGGCGTCTATGACAGCGCAATGGGCGGTCTCGGCGCGTATGGTTCTTACAAAGGATGGGGCACATGATGAACGTGTTTTCACCAATGCAGGGCATGAACGCCTTCGCTCAGGGCGCGAATATCGGCGGGAACATTCGCCAGCAGGAGACGCAATCCAAGCTTGCGCCCCTGGTGGCCAATGGCCAGTACCAGCAAGCCGCGCAAGTGGCAGGCGAACGGGGCGACCTTGGCAGCGCAGAGCTTTATCGCACGCAGTATCAAGACCAGCTTTCCCAGATGGGAGAGCAGGAGAAGGTGGCCGCTGCAAAGCGCGCGGAAGACCTTGGACGGGTCGCCTACAGCCTGAAAAGCGAACCGGACGTCACCAAGCGCCGAGCCATGCTCCAACAGCAACTCCCGATGCTGCAAGCAATGGGCATGGACCCGCAGCAGATACAGGGCTTTGACCCGAACGATCAGAATCTGGACGCGGTATTGGCGCAGGTCACGCCGTTGCAAGATTTGCTGAAGGGGCCGGAATACTTCGCGCCGGTCGAGACACAAAACGGCTTTACGCAGTTCAGCAAGGACGGCAGCGATCCGCGCCAGTTTGAGGGGATTGCGCCTGCGCAGGAGCCGATTGAGGTCAATGGCGTGCTCGTTGACCCGGTAACGTATGAGCCTGTGGCCAACTTCCAGACACCATCACAAACCGGCGAATTGACGGATTACCAGAGCCAACAATTGGCAATTGAGCGCCAGAAGATGGAGCAGACCCCTGAAACAGCTGACGCCTATGGCCTAACGCCCGTTTATGGACTGGATGAAAACGGCAACCGAGTCATTCTGCAAACCTCGAAATCAGGCAATATAGGGATGCCGGAAATTCCGGAAGGTATCTCAATTGAGTCGCCCTACGACCGATCCTTTGCGCAGACTGCCGGTAAGACGGACGCGAAAAAAGAGGCATACAGGACCGCTGAGGGTCTGAAGGTTCAGGCGGCAGAAGAAGAGTTTGCGCGGCTGTCGTCACAAATCGACAGCGCGATTGACCTTGCGGACAAGGGAAACACGGGATTCTTCGGGCAGTACAAACCAAGCCCGGACCTTGATGCGGTGCTGGAGACAATCGAAGCTACCTCAGCGTTTAATACGCTGGTTGAACTCAAGTCTCAGGGCGGCACGCTCGGGGCGCTTTCTGAAACGGAATTGGACCTCCTGAAGGCCAAGATCGCCAATGTTCGCCGGTCGCAATCGCAAGAGCAGCTAGAGGCAAACCTCGAAATACTGAAGCTCTCTATGGGCAATTCTCTGGGCCGTCTCAAGCAAGCCTATGAGGCCGAGTATGAATCTGGCAGGATTGGCGGGGCGACACCGGCGGCATCTGGTGGACAAGGGGCCGTTGGCCCGTCTGGCCAGCCCGTTCCGGAAGGTTTCGAGTGATCAGCAGAAGCCGTCTGGTGGCAACTCGCCGGATGGGCCGGGGGTCGGATCGCACGGTTGCGGGCCAAGCATTGCTTCAATGTTTGCCTCAAGTTCGGCCTGCTTCCGGTACAGGTCAAAAACAAACCACGCCAGCACCAAGCACATGAAGAACGCAACCATCGCAGTGATGGATCGCTGGTCAATCCGGGTTTCCATTTCGTCCGCCCATTGGTGCGGATCTCCCGAGCGCTGTGCGCGGCGCGCATTTCGTAACTTCTTTATCATCAATGCCATAGGTCTGCCATGAGTGTGCCGATGTACAAAGTCAATCCGCAAACCGGGGATGTTGTCAAGGATGATGGCTCCGGATGGAAGCCTGTTTCCAGCGCCCGGAACAAGCAAACCGGGCAAATTGTCGTTGATGAAGGTGCGGGCTGGAGGCAGATCGTCCGTTCTGAGGACGGGGGGTGGTCGCTCGCAGGTGGCACGCCAACCAATCCTCAAGCTCCGCAGGCGGCTGTCCGGGCGCGCGAGTCCATGAGTGCGGGCCTTCCTGTCGATCAGGGTGATCTGAGCACGCTTACCCAGCCGAATCTTCAGCCTCTGACGCCTGCCGAACAGGCTTATGCGCAAACGCCCCAACGGAGACTTGAGCGGCAAGTGTTCGAGCAGCAGGCGCAGAGCGAGATTGAGCAAGCCCGCGTTCCGGACAGCAACCTGAAAGAGCGCTCCATCATGGCCATGAACGGCCCGACGCTCGGCAACGGCCCTCGCCTCGCCGCTGGTGCGCAGACGGCCGGTGCCATGCTCACAACGCCATTTGTCAAAGGCGACATCATCGACCGCAAAGGGGTTGGCGGGGCGGCTGACCAGTTCCTTGATGAGGCGCGCACCCATCAGCGCAGGGCAAGAGATGAGCGGGCGGGGGAGAGCCTGGCGCTGGAAGTCGTCCCAGCCTTTTTTCAGGGAAAATCCCTACTGGATCTTGCCGGGAAAAGCCTCCTGAAAAAGGGAACAGCGGTTAACAATACGGCGCGCGTCATGGGGACCGGCGCGGTTTCTGGTGCGACTTATATGGGTTCGCAAAATGAGAGCGGCACGGCACAGGGTGCCCTGCAAGATGCCGGGGTGGGTGCCCTATATGGCGCGGGCGCGGGAGCCGGTTTCAAGGGCGCACAGGCTCCGACTCGTATTGCCTACCGGAGCGCAAAGACTGGTGCGGCGACGCTACGTGATGCGCTAGCCAGCGCGCTCGGGAAAGCGGGCGGAGCGCGGGACAAGGTTGCCGCTGAGGTGGCCGTGGCGGCTGTGAACCGCTCTGCGGATCGCGCGGGCCTGACGATGGACCAGATGATGGAGCTTGTTAAGAAGTACGAGGGCAAACCTGCCGTGCTAGCGGAAGTCATTGGTCAGGATGCAATCAACGCCCTGACGGCTCTGACGCGGACGCTGGGCAAGACTTCTCAGAAGGCACAGGACATCATCGAGGAACGGTCCTACGGTTGGTATGATCGCGCCAAGGGTGATATTGAGGATGCGACCGGCATTGCGCCCGGCCAGGTTGACGAGATTGTCGAGGAGGGCATGAAGGAAGGCCGGAAAAAAGCGCGGCCTTTCTACGAAGAACTATACAGCCAGTTCAAGAATGTGAAGTCATTCCCGGAATCGCTCAAACGGGTCAATCGCCTGTTGCGCTCACCCGGTATGGAGCGTCACAAAGCGTTGGCCGAAAAAGCTGTCCGGAACGCCGCTGCAAAGCGCGGCATACCATTGTCGAAAATGTCCAAGATGGAGTATTTCGACCTGATCAAGCAATCGCTTGACGACGCAATTGATGCTGCTGCCTCCAAGGGCGAGAATCGCACGCGTGTGGGAGAAAGCGTGCGCGATCTCGTGGAACTCAAGGACGAGTTCGTCAAGGAACTGGACCGCCTGACTGGCGGGACTTATGCGGCGGCGCGGGAGGCTGGCGGCGAAGCGCCGCGTCTGCGCCAAGCGGCAGTGGGTGGTCAGAGAGCCTTCGGCGCACGTAATCCTCGCGTTGTCGCGCAGACGGTCGAGAACACCACGCCAGAGGCGCTTCCAGCCTTGCAGGCGGGCATGGTGGACGACCTCTCAACGCGTATTGACAAGGGTTCGCTTATTCCGGGTCGCTTCCGTAGGCCCGATGTGGCGGGCAAGGTGCGTGCAGTATTTGGCGAAGAAACGGGCGACGAAATCATCAACAAGATGGACGCCGAGGCGACCTTGCGTGAAACAGGATCGCGCTGGGCACCGCGCCTCAACAGCGTGACCGGAACCGTCATGGAGAGCGGCCCGACGCAAATGGGCGACGACCTCATGAATGCAGGCATGAATTTGATGACCGGCAACAAGCTGGGCTTGCTGCGTCAAGCAATCAACTTTGCTCGCCAGCGCGGGTTTTCGCCGCGCCAGTTGGATGCCATCGGGGACCTGCTGCTCTCAGATCCTGCGGAGGGCCTGAAGCGGCTCGGACGTATGCGGCCAGACGGTGCGCCTCCCGCGACCCCAGCGGCGGTCAACACCTTTGCGGAAAACGGGAAGCCCGTCCAACAGGGCCCCGCACAGCAAACCGAGAATGTGTTCGCGCCAACGAGCGCCAAGCCTGTTGCAGCTGGCGGATTTGCAGGCTTTGGCGGGCGTCGCCCTGTTGGCTTCCATGATGAGGTTCCGCGCGGCTCTGACCCGTTCAGTGATCCACGCCTGACGCCAACCGAAAACAAGGCCGTCGAGATGGCCAAGAACGGCTATTCCAATGCAGAGATTGCCGAGGAGCTGATGCTCAGTGAGGCGAACGGCGCATCTGTTGTTTTGGCCAAGGCTCGCAACAAGGGTGTTGACGTCCCCACAGCAACGACAGGGCGCCCTCCGGAAGCGCGTGACCGCATTCTGGAGCTTGCCCAGCGTGGCGCGCGTCCGTCTGCAATTGCCGAGATGACAGGCAAGTCAGTCAACACGGTCAAGGTGACACTCAGCAAAGCTCGTAAGGCGCTGCGGGATGCTGGAGAGGAGTTGCCGGACTGGCTAAAGCCTCGCACCGATTTGAGTGGAACGCGGTTCTCCGGGCTGCAGGCTTCCCAGAATGATTTGGGTAATGCTGCTGTCGGTGGTGCTATAGGTGGGGTGCATCCAGATTTCGATGGTGACGGCGAAGTGACGGCAGGGGAGCGGATCAAGGGTATAGCAATTGGAGCTGGCGGTATGGCCGTGGCTGGCCGGATCGGGCCGAGCAGGGCGACCGCATCCGCAGGCGCGGGCGGGCGCCCCCCGAAGATCAAGAAAGACGTTCCCCTTGGTACGGGACCGAGGAATGGCCGCAGGCTCGGTCGGGGCCTTGATGACCTGATGCGGGACCAAGCGCCTCAGAGACCACCTATCGAATTGCCCCAGAATACCCCGCCTCGCTCGGGAAGCCGTCTCGGACGCGGGCTGGATGACCTGATGCAAGACGTGCCGCCAGCGAGAGAGCCCGCAAGCCCACTTGCACCGCCAAACCCACAGGCCAACCTTCCGCGCGGCCTGAGAGAGCCGGACGCGCAAGAGCTTCTGGATAACCCGATTTCTACCCGCAACATGCCGCACCGCGAACTCAGGGAGCGCATGGACCGGAGCGGCTATGATTGGCAAAATTCCGGGCGTCAGCATGACCTGGAGGCGCTGCCAGTTGTGGCGGGCGTCACGGGCGGGGTTGCTGCGCTGACAGGCGGGGCTGCCCTCAGCATGTACCTGAACCGAAATGTGGAGTCTGAACCGGGCGTTCCGCCTGAACTGGCCAAAGCGCGACAAGAGGCAGCCATGCGGGCGGCAGAAGCGTATCAGAAAGACCCGAACAGCCGAGACTTTCAGATCGCCATGATCCGCGTTCAGCAGATTGACCGTGAAATTGGGGATATGGGGCGCGGGAATATCTTTGCTGGGTCCGGCGCCCCGCCCCCGCCATCCCGCAAACCAACACAAAATGTCTTTGCGAGGTAATATGACCCTCCCCAGCCTCTTCCGCTATCAGGCGTTCGATGATTCCGGGCGTCCTGTTCCGGGCGCTCTGGTCTCGTTTCGCCAAGGCTCACGGTCCGGCCCCGTGTTCCTTGATCCGGAGCTACGCACAGAGGCCCGCAATCCGTTTCCTGCCAAGGCGGGTGGACGGGTGACGCTCTACCTCCATGCAGGCGAGTCCTATGAGGTGACGATCACGTCACCACGCGGGCAAATACTGGATCAGTTCGTGCACACAGGTCAGGCAATAGGGGAGACGGTTACGGAAACGGTTGTTGTGCCGGAGCCCGTCGAAGTCGAAAAGGTGGTCTACCGCGACAGCCCCGAAACGCTGGCCGAGATGGAAGCCCTTCGCAAAGCCAATGCAGCGCGGGACGCAGAAGCCGCCATGATGGCCAATCTCGAAAAGCTGGAAGCCGCAGACGCGAAGCTGAAAGAGCGGCCCCCAGAGCCTGAGCCTGAACCGGAAGCGGAGATCGCGCCGGACGTCGAGCAAGTGCTGAACGAGGCTGGCGTATACAAGTCAGACACGCCCGAGAAGGTCAATGAAGTGCTTCTGCGCAAGCTGAACGAAGCCAAGCAATGCCATTACATCGCGCTTGAGCATGGCGGCAGCTTCAATGGCGGAAACTCCGTCTATTGGGAGCAGAAGGCCGAGCGCTACCAGACCGGGGTGGACTGGAACCGGGGCCGGATGGCCGAAACCCTGTAACGAGAAAAGGGGGCGCGCATGGCTGATGGCGACGACCTGAACACCCGGCTTGTATTGCTGGAAAAAACCTCTGTGTCACGCGAGATGATGGTGGAACGCGAAGAGAAGCTGCTTGACCGATTTGAAGCGCTGATCGTGCGTTACCAGAAACAGGCAGCGGATGACCAGAAGCACAGCTTGAAAGTGTTTGGCCACGATCTGGCTGAACAGATCAAGGATTCCGAAAAGCGCATCCATCGGGAGCGGGACGAAATCGATGCGGAACGGGAGGAGGCGCGCAAACTGGCTGAGGCTGCGCGCACCCCTCCGCCGCCTGAATCCCCGATACGGGGCTGGATAGCTGCCAACTGGATGTGGGTTGGCGGCATTGGAATACTGGTGGTCCTGCTCAGGCCGGACCTAGCGACCGCAGTCGTGCGGTTGGTGCTGTAAGGGGCTGACATTGACAGATCAAACTGAATACCGCCCGCTCGGCTGGCGCGATCCCGAATGGTATGCGTATGGGGTCAAGGATGGCGTCACGTGGATGACGCAGAAGTTCGCATCATGGTTTGCCACAGCTTGGCTTTACCTGATCCTCTGGGCGGTTGTCCTGATCGCCTTTACCGTCCTGCTTTACATTGACGGCATCTTCAGCCGCTCGCTTGCACCGGATTCGGTCGAGCCGCTGTCCTTCCAGGCGATGGGCTGGGCTTACCGGCTCTTTGCGGCCTCCTTCCTGATGGCCTCTGCCCGATGCGCTCACAAGGGCATCAAGGGCGGCTGGACGTTCGGAATGCTCGGTGCGTTCGCTTCGGTCATTGTGTGCCTTCATGCGTTCGGGTTTGGCTTTGAGGCGCTGTCAGAACGCCGCGATCAGGCGATGGCGGAGCGTGACGTGTCAGGCGTGGCAGAGCAGTCCATTGCGGATCAGCGGGCCTTCCTCGAAGAACGCAAGGGCCAGATTGACAGCGACCTTGAAACCGCGCTCATCCCCCTGAATGCCGAAATCTACAACCTCGATAATGATGGCAAGCTGAATGAGGAACTGACGGCCCAGATGCGGGACCGCCGCACACAGCTTCAGGATCAGGCAGCAGCGGACAAACGCGCGATTGATAACCAGATCATGCAGCTGGTGGTAAACGGCTCTCAGGCACGCACAGAGACGATTGAAACGGAAGCCCTTGCCCAGCCATGGCACCCGCTCTTTGTCGGCCTTGCCCAGCTTGCCAACCAGACATGGGAGCCGACCAATAACCAGATCTATATCGCGGCCATCGTGTTCATCATCTTCTGGGTGCTGCTTGCTGAAAGCCTCGTGATTTTCCTGCCTGAGCGCATTTACTCAATGCACTTGCGGGATGCGGAATTGGCCCGCCAGTCAGACGCGGCCCGCAAGGGATGGGAAACCCGCCGCCAGAAAGCCGAACGCAAAGACCCCAACCATACCACGCCCCCGCAAGTCGAGGACACGGGATACTGGCAACAGCGGATCATGAAAGCGCTTAACAACAAGATGAAGCGCCCAACCGCCAAGGGCCTCGCTGACAGCTATTTCAACGGCATGTCAGTCGAAGAACTCCGCGGACGGCTTCTCCTGCACCTGAAGCGCGGACTGGTCCTTGTGCCAGCCACCAAGAGCGCACCGGAAGTGAAGCTCACTCATGATCATATCGACTTCATCATGCGCGAAGGGGAGTACGCCCCCGAAGAGCAGATGACCAATGGACACGACAAATCGAAAGGGGACAATTCCGATGAAGACGACACCGGCACTGATCAGCTTCCTGCAGTCAATTGAGGGCTTCAGAGAGCTTGCTTATGACGACAGGCACCCAGACAGGGACTTGCAGCCCGGCGACACGGTAGAGGGCCGCCTGACCTATGGCACGGGCCTCACAACCCGCGCTGACGGCACTCCGCTCAAGATTGGTGACACGATCACCAAACAGGAGAATTTCGACCGCCTGCATCGCTATGTGCGCGATGAGGTCGAGCCCGTCATTGAAAACCTGATCCACGTTCCGCTCTGGCCTGAAGCCTATGACGCGATTGGCTCGGTTATCTTCAATTTCGGGGCAGGGGAGGTGTCTGGCTGGCGTCTCTGGCGTCGGATCAATGCGAGCGAACCCTGGAGCAATGTTGCGCTCGAATGGGTGACCGGCACGTTCTACGATGACGGGATTCCGCTGCTCGGTCTATGGCGCCGGCGCATCATGGAAGTGCTGATGTTTTTCAAGCTGGAATGGCGCGTGGGCGCGAATGTCGGCTGGGAAAGCGACGTCATCAAGGTACTGGATCAAATGGGCTGGGAAGGCGATCAGCCGAAGCCAGAGGCCACCACGGCAGACCTCAACCTGCAGCAGCTGGAAGACCTCGAAGACGAAGCCCGCGAGATTGGCGCGGTTGTCGTGCGTGAAGCTGCGCCGGAAGTGGCAGCCAAGGCAACGAAGGTGCAGGTCAAGACTGCCAAGAGCCCGATCCCTGTGGAGCATATCGAGTATCTCGATGATGAAGCCAAGGCCGAAGTGAAGGTCAAGAAGATCGAAGATTCACAGCGCGGCAAAGGCTATGCCAAGAAAAAGGTTGCGGAAGCCGCTGCCACGATCAGCGTGGGCGGACTGATTGCGGAACAGGTGGGCGTTATTGAACCTGCTGTGAAGTTTGCGAGCAACTACTCGATGAACACAATCGGCATTGTTCTGGGCATCACCACCCTCGGGTCTGTCGGCTATTACTTCTATGGCAAATGGCAGGAGCAGAAAGGCCGCGACGATGCGGACACGCTGCTCGGATGATTCAGGGCGCATTCTTTTCCCTCTTCAACTTCGTCTCGAACAACAAGGTGGCTCAGATCATCCTGTTGTGCGGGGTGGGGTATCTCATCATGCGTTGGAAGGAAGAGGCCGACGAAGCGCGCGGGGCACGCCGGGCGAACGAACGCGCAGAGAAGGCCACCCGCAAGGCCGCAGACAAGACCCTCAAACAAATGGAGAAAGAGAGCAATGAAACGATTGAAAACGCCCGTGAGGCTCGCAGTGCTGTCCCTGATGGCATCGATTCCGGCAGCCTGCGCGACGACTACGCCGACATCCTCTTCAGTGACGATCCAAGCGATGCATGAAGCCGTAGCGCTGGAACGCCATACAGTGTGCGAGGCAACAAGGCCGGGCAAGATCGAACGGGCCTATTATGATGCGTCTCCGGCTGTCGTGCGGGAGAAGATCGCAGCTGACGTGGCTGCATGGGCGGAGGTGTGTGGTTAGCTGCGGGCCGGACTCAACACCGACTTGATGGACGCTGGTAAGCCCATCTACCCCTCTGAACGATCCGCGCCCTTTTTAACGAGTCGGGTAAACCTCTTTTGTCGCCTTCAAGAGGGGTTAGGCTCTCTAAGCTCCCAAGGATCGCTTTGCCGTAGCGTTTCCTTCAACGCCGCCGCAGCCCGATAAATCTACCAAAACGGGAGTCCCGTGACAACCCTCATAACCTATGAACAGCCCTCTTACCGCTATGCCAAGCGGGTCAAGCGGGTAAAGCCAAAACGCCACAAGCCACGCTGGCCAAAGGAGACGCTGTTCGATAAGATATGCGAGCGGCCCGCCTTCCTTGTGTATAGCTTCCTCTGGGTCTGGTGCTTCGTTACGATCCCAAGGGAAGCGGCTTATTTCCTGATCCGCCAGAGCGCTGCGGTGGAATACTGCACAGACGCGAAAATGCAGGACCTGGTGGACTACTGCGACACCAATGCCTGCTCACTGGATGACAGGCTGTATTTCCACCGGATCGCCGCAGAGCAGGTAATACGGTGCCAGTCAGTGCCGCTCAGTCCTGTTTGAGGAAGCCGGGCGCAACTGCTCTCACAGCGTCCCAGAACGCGATCGCTGCCTCGTCATTTCCGATGCCTTCGTGAACCTCAACGCGCCCACCCTGATGGACTGTAACGGCATTACCAAATGTAATGCTGGTTGGCCCGCAATCGTTGATTGATGCGATGCCGTTGCATGTTGCCGGAATCGTCGTTCCGACCAATGTGGCTGTTGCTGAATCTGTCATGGTGTTTCCTTTCGGTTGTTCGGTGCCAGTCAGTGCCGGAGCCGGTTAGTCTGCTTTAGGGGAGAGCCGCCCGCAATATCTCCAGTATGGTGTCGTCTACCGCCTGATTAGCCTCCGCCTCTTCAGGCGAGTACATGCATGGCTTACACACGAACTCGACTTTGACGTCCGAGCCATCGTAAAACGTGCGGTAGGCGCCGAAGAGTGCATCAGCGCTGTAGGACTTCAGACACTCTTTGCAGGTCCACTTCGCTTCCATTCACCCCTCCACAGAATTGAGCATTGCGGCCCACATCGGTCGCACGAATGTATCTTCGAACGGGTCTTCCCAGTTTTGCATGAAGAACCGCTCAGCATAGACGCGCGCCATAGCCTCAGTCGGCTCCACCGGCACGATCTTAAGACCTTGGGACTCAAGGGCGGATAGGTAGGCGGAGATGGCCCGATGAGTAGCGAGGTTCAGCTCTGAAATGTTGATGTCGGTGACGCGCCCGATGCTGTCCGACAGGGCGTCACGTGCGGCCTCCTCTGCGTCGGTCAGCTGACCCCATCTCTCTTCCAGTCTATTCATTGTGCGGGCTCCTTGGTGGTATGCGCGTGCGGGTCACGCTCAGGGGCGAACCCTGCCAATCGGTAAATCTCAATTAGCTCGCGACCCTTTTCCGTTGCGTACCAAGTTAAGATCACCATGTCACCGACATCGATATCTTCTTTGCGCTCATAGTATCCTGACTCGACCAAAAACTGCATTTCGTTAATTTCGGAAGCCGGTTCCGTGGTTGGATCAGCTAAAAATTCTGCATCAGTCCAACCATCTGGCGGGCATCCAAGCGTCGCGCGTATTGTGGCGGCCACGCCCGACCAGTACGGCTTTTTGTCCGGGCGCCAGTGAAGCTGCATTGAGATTCGCTCGCCGCACTCCATTGCGCGCCGTATCTTAGGGTTGGCAAAAAGCGGTATTGAGCGGGCTTCTTCGGCAGAAATTTCCATCATTCTCTCCTCTCTCTATAGTACCATATCCTCGTCATATCTGACAGTATTTCTTGCCCAAATGCTTGATTTTACGGGCGTTACTGAAGCGGCCCCTGATGGTCAGCGGCCCACTCTTCAATCTCCTGACTGAGTTCTGCCGCTATCTTCTTGCCAGCCTCAGAACCAAGTGCGCGCCGGATAATCACGGTTGGCGTTAGTGCGCCTTCAAAGAATATCATGCGAGCCAGATTTTCCTCGGCTGTGCTCAAATCATCCATGTCATCAAGAACGGCTGTCTTGAACTCCATGAACGCTTCCTCTAGGTATTTCTTGCTCACTGGTCGTCTCCTTCGTCGGTTATAAATTGGCAGGCGTATTCGTTGGCGTCCCGATAGAGTGCGCGCAAGGCGGTTACCAAGAGTTCACGCGGGAGTTCTTCGCGGGTAAGTTGCCCCATCTCGAACATGCAAAGCGCGTCATTGATGCTGGCAATTACCCCTTCCGAGAAATCATATTCGTTGTTGTCGTTGTCGCTCATTTCACTTCCATCCCCTAGATTGAATCTTACGGCCCTTGGGCCAGTTAGAGCGGGACTGGAGTTTAGATCCGTTCCGCTTGCGTTTCTCGGCCTGCGTCTTATTCTGTTCAAAGCGACGCACCTTGGCCCGACCGCCCGACTCCCCCGACGTCTTGGCCTTGGAGCAGTCTGCGTCCCAGAGCGCCCGGTTGCCCAACTCATTTGAGCCGCCACTGAACAGCGGAACCAGGTGCTCATCCACGACAAGGCGCGGCTTGGTGAAGTCCAGCCTCTTGCCGCAGCCACAGCCGCACTTCCCATCCTGCTGGATGATCAGCAAGCCGAACTCACGGCGGGTCAGGGCTTTGCGCTCAGTCATTGGGGCGCTCGCAATCTTTCAGGCGTCCGCCCTCTTTGCTGGTAATCTCCGCCCACATTTCAGGGAAAACCTGATAAAATGTCCCATCAGGCTTTCGGCAAACAAGGCCGCACGCCCAAGCAAACCATCCGGCTGGATGGTCCTGCGCTGGCTCTGCATTTGGGAACCGCTCAGATATCGCCGCGTTAAGGGCCGAGGAATCCGGCAGCCATATCATTACGCACGGGGCTCCGTGCTGCCTGCCAAGCAAGGGCTTGCCATGTGGCGCTTCGTCCATGTTTGGATTCCAGTCACCCATCACACTCTCCCATGTAGAGGGTGGCCGGTTTGTCGGAAAAGATGTTCCAATTGCCGCTATTGAGGCCAGAATCGCTCTGGTTTGTCAGGCCAAAGCGTGCAATCTGTAATGAATATTGACCATTCATAGATATTGCATCTGATTTGTAATCAGAGGGTCGGGGGTTCGAGTCCCTCAGCCG
>CENL01046152.1_pt1 | contig 39500 bp, 35 predicted proteins | sample 530221 | NCBI WGS metagenome assembly CENL01 (sample SAMEA2619791, study PRJEB7988) | marine metagenome | isolation source: saline water (ENVO:00002010), including
CGTGCCGCAAACGTGATCATTGGCGGCGTCGATGTCGGCCTTGGTAAAGCCCAGGGAACGCAGCAAATCAAAGGACGGATCGTTGAGCTTGGCCTTCGGAATGCCCAAAGTGCCGGTGCAGAAATCTTCGCCCAGCGTCCATTGGTTGAACACAAAGCGAATGTCGAAAGCGGAGGGCAGCGCGGCTTCGATTTTCTCGATCTGAGCCGCGCCAAAGCCGTGGCCGATCAGCGCGGTGTGGTTGATCCCCGGCGCATTGCCGATGGACCCATGGCCGACCGCATAGGAGATAATCTCTTCGATCTCGTTTGAGGGGTAGCCGAGTTTTTCCAATGCTGCAGGCACCGAGCGATTGATGATTTTGAAATAGCCGCCGCCCGCGAGTTTCTTGAATTTCACCAGCGCGAAATCCGGCTCGATCCCGGTGGTGTCGCAATCCATCACCAAACCGATGGTGCCGGTCGGCGCGATCACGGAAACCTGTGCATTGCGAAAGCCGTTTTTCTCGCCAAGGCTCAGCGCCTCATCCCATGCGGTTTTGGCCAGTTCGACCAAATGCGCATCCGGGCAATGGGCATGATCCAATGCCACCGGTTTGACCTCAAGGGCTTCGTAGCCGGTGGATTTGCCATAGGCGGCGGTGCGGTGGTTGCGAATGACGCGCAGCATGTGGTCGCGGTTGGCCTCATAGCGCGAGAACGCGCCCAATTCGCCGGCGATTTCGGCGGATGTGGCATAGGACACGCCAGTCATGATCGCGGTCAAAGCGCCCGCCAATGCCCGGCCCTCGTCCGAGTCATAACCAAAGCCCATGTTCATCAACAACCCGCCGATGTTGGCATAGCCAAGACCCAGCGTGCGGAAGTCATAGGAGCGCTGCGCGATTTCTTTTGACGGGAACTGCGCCATCATCACCGAAATCTCAAGCGTCAGCGTCCAGATCCGAGTCGCATGCATATAGGCTTCGGCGTCAAAACGACCGTCTTTGAGGAAGGTCAGAAGGTTCATCGAGGCCAAGTTACACGCCGTGTCATCGAGGAACATATATTCGGAACAGGGGTTCGAGCCGCGGATTTGACCGTCTTCCGGGCAGGTGTGCCAGGCGTTGATCGTGTCGTGGAACTGAATGCCCGGATCGGCACAGGCCCATGCGGCGTGACCGACGTCTTGCCACAGATCGCGAGCGTTGACGGTCTTGGCGACCTTGCCATCGGTGCGGCGCAACAGCTCCCATTCGGCGTCGTCTTTGACGGCCTTGAGGAACGCATCGGTGACGCGCACGGAGTTGTTGGAGTTTTGGCCCGACACAGAGGCGTAGGCCTCGGAGTCCCAATCGGTGTCATAGGTCGGGAATTCGATCGAGGCATAACCCTGTTTCGCGTAATCCAACACCCGCTTGACGTAGGTTTCCGGGATGCAGACCTGTTTGGCGGATTTGATCGCCGCTTTCAGGGCTGCGTTTATGGACGGATCGAACGCGTCGTCCTCTTTGCCATCCCATGTGCCAATGGCGTCAAAAATCTGGTTCAACTGACGTTCGTGCATCTTGGAGCCTGCGACGATGGACGCCACTTTTTGCTCTTCGATCACCTTCCAGTTGATGAATTCTTCGATATCCGGGTGATCCATGTCACAGATCACCATTTTCGCGGCACGGCGCGTGGTGCCGCCCGATTTGATCGCACCGGCGGCCCGGTCACCGATTTTGAGGAACCCCATCAAGCCGGAGGATTTGCCACCGCCCGACAGCGCTTCGTTGGCGGCGCGCAGGGACGAGAAATTGGTGCCCGTGCCGGAGCCGTATTTGAACAGCCGCGCCTCGCGGACCCAAAGGTCCATGATGCCGCCATCAGACACCAAATCGTCTTTCACCGATTGGATGAAACAGGCATGGGGCTGCGGGTGCTCATAGGCGGAACTCGAACGGGTCAGCTCCCCGGATTTGTAATCGACATAATAGTGCCCCTGCCCCGGACCGTCGATGCCGTAAGCCCAATGCAGACCGGTGTTGAACCACTGCGGGCTGTTCGGCGCGCCCATTTGCGCCGCCAAGGTAAAGCGCATGTCATCGTAATAGGCGCGGGCGTCGTCCTCAGAGGTGAAATAACCACCCTTCCAGCCCCAATAGGCCCAAGCCCCCGCCAGACGGTCGAACACTTGTTTTGCCGAGGTCTCGCCGCCAAAGCGCGCGTCCTCAGGCAGTTTCGCCAACGCCTCTTCGTCGGGAACGGAGCGCCACAAAAACGACGGAACGCCCTTTTCACGGACTTTTTTCAACGCGGCCGGGACACCGGCCTTGCGGAAATATTTTTGAGCGATGACATCGGATGCCACCTGCGACCACCGCGCCGGGATTTCACAATCATCAAGTTTAAACACCACGGTGCCGTCCGGATTGCGAATCTCGGAGGTGGTGGTGGTGAATTCCAACTCCGCATATGCGTCTTGGCCTACTTTGGTGAATTTACGTTCGATTTTCATCTTATGCCCGCCTCATTTTATCAGGCCTCAACCTGATTCAGCCCGTCAAAGCCCGTTGCTTTTCAGATCCGCGGTGGCTTCGAACACAGATTCAAATCCGCCGCATGTCTCAACTCATCGCCCGCCGCATGCCCATCTACATCTTGTGTTTAAGCCAGTGAGCGACATCGCGACCGCAGAGCAAAATTCTCCTCACTCCGAAGCCGCGCATCGCGTTCGGTCTGTCAGGTGAGTCTCTCATGTCTTCGGTCTGGTCTTGGTGGTCGATCAAACGAAATAATCCGCAATTCCCTACCTAAAACGCCGGTTTCAGATCGGTTCCCCGGCGGTCACTCGTTGGATCTCTTCCCCGCGACTCTTGTCCCTCACCGCCTGACAACAACTAAATGTAGTGTTCCGTCAACCAGCTCACACAATGTGCAGCGTGTTTGCCCCTCAGGTCAATGTCATTTTAAGGCTTCGTAAACCAAAAAATCGGTTGACGAAAATTGCCCACAGGCGGGCGCGATTCGAATATTCCGGCGTTAATAAATTTTCCTTTGTTTCCCATAGGTTTCGCCAAATACGTTAACCAATTGCGCGAGCAATTGTGGATAAGTGACCGGTGCAAAAAAAATAGTCAGGCGCACTCAGCCTGAGCAATTTCCCCAAACGGTCGGCACACAACATATTGTGCTCACCCGACCTCTTCGCAGGCGCAGAAAGAGGTCATTCATGAGAATTTCAAGGGAAATATACAGCTTTAACGGGTCACTTCCCATCTCAAATCATCGTTAGGTTGAAACTTCGCCGCCAGACAGCATTCGAATCAAATTTCTCGGCACATCATGCAAAGGTGGAGAGATCGACCACAACCGTTGCAGAGGCGCGGCGCATGAACAAAGGGCGCCTAAAGCATCATGCCTTTCCAGTCTCAGATTAAAGGCGTGACGCTTTAACGAAAAAGGAGCGCAGATGCGCCCCAAACTCTCACCAAAACCGTTCATGCCGCAATAGCGCCGCAATGAGCGATGTCTCTCTGAGAAAAATGGTCGGGGCGAGAAGATTCGAACTTCCGACCCCCTGTACCCAAAACAGGTGCGCTACCAGGCTGCGCCACGCCCCGACCGTGCTGCGGTTCCTACCCTGCTCTGCGCCCGATGAAAAGACGTTTTCTGCGCAAAGTGAAACCTTTATTCATTCCGCACTCAGTCACAGGGATCTGCGGCCTCTGGCCCAAAGGCCGGATGACGCAAAACATCCCCCACCGAGATCCCCATCGCGCCAGCCAGCCCGCCATTGATCTCAAGCACAGCAAAGACCGCGTTTCCACCTGAGATCGGTGTGCGATCCAACGGCACGGCGCGCTCATGCACCTTTGTGATCACGCCCCGACGATCAACAAAGATCATATCCAGAGGGATCAGCGTATTGGCCATCCAAAACGCCACGGGACCCGATGTGTCATACACAAAGAGCATGCCGTGAGACTGCGCCATCTCAGGCCGGTTCATCAAGCCCAGCGCACGCTCGCCAGCATCATCGGCCAGCTCGACGCTAAAGCGCGCCGAAACCGAGGGACCGGATAAAACCACCTCATCCATACGACAGGCCTGAGAGGAAGAAGCAGGTGTCGCCTGCGCCTGTGCCGCACCCGAAAGCGCCATCACACAAAGGCACACCGCAACCTTAGATAAGGTCGCACATTGATTAGGAATCACTGTCCAATGTCTCTGCATGCGCCTCTTCCACTGCATGATCCCAGGCCGTCACATGCGCCGCCATGCGGCCCCGCCGCCCCTCGATCACCCGAAGGCCAATGGCCTCACCGGGCATCAGATCGGCAAGACCGGAGCGGCGCAGCACCTCGATATGCACGAACACATCTTCGGGGCGACCAAACACATTGGCAAAGCCAAAGCCCTTGCCCTTATCGAACCACTTCACCCGCGCCGGTTCCAACGGCAGATCAAGTCCGCCCCCGTCCACCTGTTCGAGATCTTCAAGCATCGGGCCATCGGACTGAACCGGGGGTTCAATCCCCAAAACCTCAATCGCCTGAACCCCACGATCGGTTTCTTGCACCGACAAGCGGATCAAGGCGGCATCTGCAACTGAACTTTGGCCGAAATTGCGCAATACATTTGCGTGCAACAAAATATCAGGGCCACCTTCGTCGGAGACCACAAAACCAAAACCACGCGTTGGATCGAACCATTTGACATGGCCCGATACAACCTTTTCCAAGCCTGTATCGTTCATATTTCCACACTCAAAAGGGGCGGCGCCTACGCACCAACCCGCAATTAGCGGGGCTTTCGCCCCTCATCCCTGCGGCAGACCCTGCGTCAAAGAAGACAAAGGTTCAAGACCTGCTTGACCTGTCTTTTTGATCAATTGCATGATTGCCGTTAGGTCAACCCGCCGTCTTATCAGGGATTTAGACGCTCAATCGTCCAAGCCTCCGTCACAGTCGCACGGGTCCATTTAAATCGGTCGTGAAGGCGAAACTCGCCATCGGCCCAAAACTCGATTTCAAGCGGGGTGATCCGGTAACCGCCCCAAAATGGGGGACGTTTCGGATTTGGCCCGTGTTTCAGCCCCGCTTTGGCCACCGCTTCCATCAGCGCCGTTTTGGACGCCAGAGGCCGCGACTGTTTTGACGCCCAAGCCCCGATCCGCGACCCCAAGGCCCGCGATGAATAATAGGCGTCAGAGGCGGCGTCACTTTCGCGTGTCACCAGGCCGCGCACACGAACTTGTCGACGCAAACTTTTCCAATGCATGACAAAAGCGGCCTTGCCAGAACTCTCGATTTCCTGGCCCTTGGCGCTTTCATAATTGGTGAAAAACACGAACGCATCATCCGCGATATCTTTGAGCAACACCATGCGCGCATTCGGCAACCCATCGGAATCGACCGTGGCCAAGGCGATGGCATTGGGGTCATTGACCTCTGTTGCCTCAGCCGATTTGAGCCATTGGCGGGCAATCTCGAACGGATCGTCCCCTGCAAAAATACCTTTACGCGACACCATGGCTCACCTCCTGTTTGCCTCGTGGATAGCCCTTTGTGAGCGGCACAACAAGGCGCACCAAAACATACCCTGAATCATCTTGGGCAGATTTTGACGCCGCGTCACGAATTTACTCCCCCCAGACTTGCTAGGTTTGCGCAAAAGCCCTAAAGCACTTTCCAACATGAATTCTATACAGGTGAGGGCCAAATATGACCAAACTGATGGATGGAAAGCGGGGCCTGATCATGGGGCTTGCCAATGACAAGTCGATCGCCTGGGGCATCGCACAAGCCTTGGCGGACCATGGCGCCGAGCTGTGCTTTTCCTATCAAGGCGAACAGTTGAAAAAGCGAGTCGACCCGCTGGCTGAACGGTTGGGCTCGGATTTCGTCGTCGAATGCGATGTTTCGGACGAAGCCTCGGTTGATGCGTTGTTTGCCGCCATCGAGGCGAAATGGGGCAAGATGGATTTCATCGTCCACGCCATTGGCTTTTCCGACAAAGCCGAATTGCGCGGCCGCTACGTCGACACCACCCGCGCCAATTTCAACCTGACCATGGACATTTCCGTCTATTCCTTCACCGCCGTGGCCCAACGCGCCGCGAAACTGATGGTGGATGGCGGGTCGATGTTGACCATGACCTATTACGGCGCCGAGCGCGTGATGCCGCATTACAATGTCATGGGTGTGGCCAAGGCCGCGCTTGAGGCCTCCGTGCGCTATCTGGCCGAAGATTTGGGCAAAGACGGCATCCGGGTCAATTCGATCTCCGCCGGGCCGATCAAAACGCTGGCCGCCTCGGGCATTGGCGATTTCCGCTACATTATGAAGTGGAACGAATACAATTCGCCGCTGCGCCGCAATGTGACCATTGATGATGTCGGCGGCTCCGCGCTTTACCTCTTGTCGGACCTGTCTTCGGGCGTCACCGGCGAAACCCACCACGTTGATGCCGGCTATCATGTGGTTGGGATGAAGGCGGTGGACGCGCCGGACATCACCAAAGGCTAAACCGCCGACATAAAGACAAATGGTAAAACGAGGGCTTCGGCCTCCGTTTCGCATTGCACCCGGGTATATGACGACAGGATTCCCCGATCTTTTTCGCAGTTTTTTAAGAAACCCCGCTGTAAGAGATTGTGGTGGCGCGATTTTCGCGGCAAAAAAGGCGCCAACTTGAACACGACCCCATCAACACCGTCCTCATCAAAGGATTTTGAAATGTCCGATCGCTTGCCGCATGAAAAAGGGTTTCACATCAGCTGGGACCAGATCCATCGCGACAGCCGGGCGCTGGCGTGGCGGTTGGATGGCAAGGGGCCGGACGATGGTGCATGGCGTGCCGTTGTGGCAATCACCCGTGGCGGCATGGCTCCGGCGATGATCATCGCACGCGAATTGGACATTCGCACGGTCGACACGATCTCGGTCAAATCCTACGATCACCAAGACCAATCCGAAGCAGTGGTGTTGAAAGCCCCCGACAAGGATATCATGGGCGATGGCACCGGGATTTTGATCATCGACGATCTGGTGGACAGTGGCAAAACCCTAAAGCTGGTGCGCGAACTCTATCCGAACGCACAGTTCGCCACCGTTTACGCCAAACCCGCAGGGCGGCCACAGGTTGACACGTTCATCACCGAAGTGTCGCAAGACACCTGGATTTTCTTCCCATGGGATATGGCCCTGCAATATGTTCAGCCTTACCGCGGCCGAGACTAAGGCTTAGCCCAAACTCACGCGGGCCAAACTCACGCCGCGTAGGGTTGAGGGGAAAGCTGGCGCACCACGCGCTCCAGCTTTTCGATCTCATGCACAGCGAATGCCACGCTGTTGTCAAAGTCCATGCTGCGCAAGACCCCATCAATCGCGCCGCAGGCGGACCGGATCATATACCCCGCCAACCGCAGTTCGACCTCGTAGGACCGCTCGCGGATGTGATCCGTCATCGCCTCCGCCTGCACCGCTTCGCCTTCTTGGGCGGTCAAAAGCGCCGCCTTTAAATCCGCAATCAGCGCCTGATTTTTCATCTGCTCCATAGGGCAAACCTCACCTTTTCGACATTGACCTCATTCGGCCCTTGGCGTTGCCGCCTTATTCACATGCTTTTTCACATGGGGCTCTCTGCCTCCATTGAAACAATCAAAAGGGCGATTTGATTAATGGCGGATGAATCCCCCCTATTCTTTGCATCACGCCTTGGTGAAAGCCTTTTTTTTCAGCGCCTTGTCGCATTTGGGGTCATAAAGATAACACGCCATGCCCGCGCCCCGATCACGCTCACTCAGCTGTGAGCGTTTCTGCAATTGCAGTGCGTTTGGAACCTGCCTAGCTTTGACCTGCTCACAGCCCTCGCTCAGGAGACCCCGCGATGCCTCTACCCCTGCCCCTCGCCGCCCCAATGTCCCGCACCTTTCGTTCGCCGATCATTGCAGCCAAAGAGTGGGTCGAGGGCGTCAGCTTTCCCGCAGATCGCCCGCTGATCAACGTCTCGCAAGCCGCCCCCATCGCCGCCCCCCCGTTGGCGCTGCGCAAGGAGATCGCGAGGATGGCGGTTGAGGATATTGAGGCGCATATTTACGGGCCCGTGTTGGGCCTGCCGGCGCTGCGCTCCGAAATTGCCAACCAATGGTCCGCCGCCTATCACGCCAAAATCGAGGCTTCAGAGGTCGCCATCACCTCCGGCTGCAATCAGGCCTTCACCGCCGTCATGTCGACCATCGCGGCGCCGGGCGATGAGGTCATTCTGCCAACGCCATGGTATTTCAATCATAAAATGTGGTGCGATATGTCGGGGGTCCATGCCGTGCCCCTGGCCACAGGCGACGACCTTTTGCCGGATTTGGAGGCTGCTGCCCGGCTGATCACCCCGCGCACCCGCGCCATCGTGTTGATCACCCCCAACAATCCCGGCGGCGTCGAATACCCGGCCGAGTTGCTGACCAAATTCTACGCCCTCGCCCGCGAACATCGCATATCTTTGGTGCTCGATGAGACCTATCGCGATTTTGACAGCCGCTCAGAGGTGCCGCATCACCTGTTCCGCCAACCCGATTGGCACGACACTTTGGTGCATCTCTATTCTTTCTCCAAAGCCTTTCGCCTGACCGGCCACCGCGTTGGCGCGCTGATTGCCTCACCAGACCGCCTGACTCAGGTCGAAAAATACCTCGACACCGTCGCGATTTGCCCCAATCAAATCGGCCAGCGTGCAGCGCTTTGGGGCATGCAGAACCTCAGCCAATGGGTCGCGGGTGAACGCGCCGAGATTCTCGACCGCCGCGCCGCGATTTACGAAGGCTTCCCGACGCTTGCGGCGAAGGGCTGGAACCTCTTGGGATGTGGCGCCTTCTTCGCCTATGTCGAACACCCGTTTGCGATGCCCTCCTCTGAGCTTGCGCCTTGGCTGGTCAAACACGCGTCGATCCTGTTGCTGCCCGGTGCCAGCTTCATGCCCGAAGGCGACGCGCGCGCCGAACGCCAATTGCGCATCGCCTTTGCCAATATCGACCGTGACGGCATTCACGACCTTTTCACAAGACTGGCCCAAATTGCGCCCTAAATGACGGTAAATTTCATTGTGATCCGGCTTGCGAAGCCTGTCGCGAGCGCCTAGACACTTTGCCAACCTTTAAGGGAGAAAAAGGCATATGGCGCACGGCAAGGGCACCGGTAAGCAATCTGGCACGAAAATGGTGGTTTGGGGGATTTTGGGCCTCCTGATCATCGGCCTGGGTGGATTTGGCACCGCAAATTTCGGCGGCGGCGTCACCCGTGTGGCCCGTGTTGGCGATGAAGACATCACGCCCACCGCCTATGCCAATGCGCTGCAAAGCCAAATTCGCGCAATCGAAAGCCAGACCGGCCAAGACATCACTGTGCAGCAAGCCCTGTCTTTTGGTTTGTCGCAACAAGTGTTGGGCCAATTGTTGGATCAGGCCGCGCTTGACAATGAAACCGCGAAAATCGGCATTTCGGTCGGAGATGATGCGGTGCGCCGGGAGCTTTTGGCGATGGATGCGTTCAAAGGGTTTGACGGCACATTCAGCACCGAAACCTACAAAGACATGCTGGCGCGCAACAATCTCGATGGCAAAACCTTCGAGGCAGGCCTGCGCAAAGATGCGGCGCGCGCCATTCTCACCGGCGCTTTGGCCACTGGCATCACCATGCCGCCCTCCTATGGGCAGGTCGTGGTCGATTGGCTTGGCGAACGGCGCACCATTTCGGTCGCGACCCTCACAGTTGCTGACCTTGAGACCGGCACACCGATTGCCTCTGATGCCGACATCCAGGCCTGGTATGACGCCCACCCGGACGCCTATACCGCGCCCGAGGCCCGCAAAGTCACCTATGCGTGGTTGACGCCTGCGATGCTGACCGATGAGGTTGAGCTGGATGAAACCGCCCTGCGCAAGCTCTATAACGACAATATCGCCTCCTATGTCCAACCCGAACGCCGCCTTGTCGAGCGTCTGGTCTATGGCACGGAAGAGGATGCCAAAGCCGCGGCTGAACGCATCACTGCAGGTGAAACCTCCTTTGAGGATGAAGTCACCACCCGCGGCCTTGATTTGATCGACGTCGATATGGGCGATGTTTCCGCCGATGATCTGTCCTCGGCTGCCGCCACCCTTGTGTTTGCCCTTGAGGGCACCGGCGTTGTCGGCCCCGTGATGTCCGATCTGGGTCCGGCATTGTACCGGGTCAACGGCACATTGGCCGGGACCGAGATTTCCTTTGAAGAGGCGCGCGATGATTTGGCGGTGGAAATGGCCGCAGACGCGGCGGCGCGCCTGATTGCCGATCAGATCGAAACCTTTGACAATGATCTGGCCGGGGGCATGACGCTTGAAGATCTGGCCGAGGCCACGCAGATGGAGCTGGGCACGATGGATTGGACCCCCGAAAGCGAAGGCGGGATTGCCGCCTATACCGCCTTCAAAGACGCGGTTGCAACGCTGAGCCCCGACGACTACCCGGCGATCATGGAACTGGGCGATGGTGGCGTGTTTGCCATGCGTCTGGACGCGATTGTCCCCTCCGCTGTGCGTCCGCTCGACGAGGTCCGTGATCAGGTCTCTGCCGATTGGGAGCGCGATGCCATCTCGACGCTTTTGACCACCCGCGCCGAAGCGCTTGAAACCGATGTGGCGGCGGGCACCCCGATCACCGAACTGGGTCTGGAGTCCGAGAGCTTTGAAGCGATCACCCGTCAGGGCAACATCGCCTCCATGCCCACAGGCTTTATCGACGCAGTGTTTGCCCCCGGTCTGACACTTGGCGGCACCACCTTGATCCCCGGCCAAGGCCGTGTTGTCATTGCCAAAATCGACAAGGTCGATGCCCCCGCCAAAACCGACGAAAACAGTGCCATTGCCGATGGCTACATCACCTCCGCCGCCCAAGGCGCGGCGCAAGACGTGATTGCCGCCTTCTCCAATGCGCTGCGCCTGCGCGACGGCGTAACTGTCAATGAACCCGCCCTGACCGCAGTGCACAGCCAAATCCAATAAGCGCCGTTTGATCCTAAGACGGCGGGCAGACAGACGAGAAAGACGACAGACATGGCCACGCTTATCCCCGCCTTCTCCACCTTCGAGGCCGCCTATGACGCCGGGCTCAATCAGGTGGTGTACGCCAAAGTGGCCGCCGATCTCGACACGCCCGTGTCGATCATGCTCAAACTCGCGGGCGCGCGCACCGACAGTTTCATCCTTGAATCAGTCACCGGCGGCGAGGTGCGCGGGCGCTATTCCATCATCGGCTTGAAACCCGATCTGATCTGGAAATGCGATGGCACGACTGCCGCGCTCAACCGCAATGCGCGCTTCGACCCCGACAGCTACACCACGTCGGACCTCGATCCTCTGGCCTCGCTACGGGCGCTGATCGCGGAGAGCAAAATCGACATGCCCGCCGAATTGCCAGCTTCCGCAGCCGGTCTTTTCGGCTATCTCGGCTATGACATGATCCGTCTGGTCGAACATCTGCCCAATGTGAACCCCGACCCGATCGGCCTGCCCGATGCGGTGTTGATGCGCCCCTCTGTGGTGGCCGTGCTGGACGGGGTCAAAGGCGAGGTCACCGTGGTGTCGCCCGCTTGGGTCGGCACAGGCCAATCCGCCAAAGCCGCCTATGCGCAGGCCGCCGAACGGGTGATGGATGCGCTGCGCGATCTCGAACGCGCGCCGTCTGAGACCAGCCACGATCTGGGCGAAAGCTTTGCAGCCCCCGCTCCGGTGTCGAATTTCACCCATGAGGGCTACAAACAAGCCGTTGAAAAGGCGAAAGACTACATCACTGCCGGTGACATTTTTCAAGTCGTGCCCGCGCAGCGCTGGACCCAGGATTTCCCGCTGCCGCCCTTCTCGCTTTACCGTTCGTTGCGCCGCACCAACCCCTCGCCTTTCATGTTCTTTTTCAACTTCGGCGGCTTTCAAATCATCGGCGCCTCGCCCGAGATTCTGGTCCGCGTCTTTGACGGCGAGGTCACAATCCGACCGATCGCGGGCACCCGCAAACGCGGCGCGACACCCGAAGAAGACAAGGCGCTGGAGCTTGATTTGCTCTCGGATCAAAAAGAACTGGCCGAGCATTTGATGCTGCTGGATTTGGGGCGTAATGACACCGGCAAAGTGTCGAAAATCGGCACGGTGCGTCCGACCGAAGAGTTCATCATCGAACGCTATTCCCACGTCATGCACATTGTCTCCAACGTCGTGGGCGAGTTGCGCGAGGACGAAGATGCGCTCTCCGCCCTCTTGGCAGGCCTGCCCGCAGGCACCGTCTCCGGCGCGCCCAAAGTGCGCGCCATGGAGATCATCGACGAGTTGGAACCGGAAAAACGCGGCGTCTATGGCGGCGGCGTGGGATACTTTTCCGCAGGTGGCGACATGGACATGTGCATCGCGCTGCGCACGGCCGTCTTGAAGGACGAAAAGCTTTATATCCAAGCGGGCGGTGGCGTGGTCTACGACTCTGATCCCGAGGGCGAGTATCAGGAAACCGTCAACAAATCCAATGCCCTGCGCAAAGCGGCCGAGGATGCCGGGATGTTCACAAGCTCTGGCAATCGCTGAACGTCTTTACCGTGGCTTAAATACTCATACCGGGAACGTGTGAGTATTTGTCACTGCAATGAAAACTGCAATGACACTAGAGCGGCAGTTCGGTCGTCGATTTGATCTCTTCCATCGATAAGAGCGCCGTGACGTTGTAGATTGAGACCTCTTGGATCAGCGCCTGATAGAACTCATCATAGGCCTTGGCGTTTTTCACCCGGACCTTGAGGATGTAATCAATCTCCCCTGCCAAACGATGCGCCTCCAAGACTTCGGGGCGCCGTTTGAGCACCTGTAAAAACGTTTCCTGCCACCCGGCTTCATGGGCGTTGGTTTTGACCAGCACAAAGAAACAGGCCTCAAGCCCAAGACTCTCCGGATCAAGGATCACGGTCTGTTGGCCGATGACGCCGCCTTCGCGCATTTTGCGGATGCGATTCCACACCGGCGTCTTCGACGAGCCGACTTTTCGGGCAATTTCGTCCAAAGATTGGCTGGCATCCTGTTGCAGTTCGCTCAGGATTTTCCGATCCATCGCGTCGAGTTGGACTGGCATTTCGGTTTTCCTCTCAATCTTGGAATGACGACCCGGCGCGGGTCTCATATTGGAACAAACATCCTTATTGACGTCGCACCATAGCATAAACTTAGGACAATGTTCTAAATATAGAGACAGAAATCGCAAGCCGAAACCAATGCCCTCGCCACCCGTCTCGCAAGGAATGTCCCATGTCGCGCCCGTTCACGCCCAAAGTCATCACCGCCAACGCACTCTTGCAAGGGGATGTGATTTACCTCTCTGAGAGCAGCACCTGGGTGCGCGACCTCCATGAGGCGGCATTGATCTTTGACGCTGCGCGTGCGGAGGCGCTTTTGGCCGTGGCGCAAAAGGACGGGATGGTCGTGGGGGCCTATCTGACGGATGCGGCAGAGGGCAAACATGGCCCGGAGCCGACCCATTTCCGCGAAGAGTTCCGCCGCACAGGCCCCTCGAACTACCCCCACGGCAAGCAAGAAACAGGAGCGCCGGCAAATGTATAAGTACAACGATTTTGACGAAAGCTTCGTGCGCAACCGTGTGGCGCAATTCTCCGCCCAGGTCGCCCGGCGGATTGACGGAAGCCTCTCTGAGGAGGAATTCCGCCCGCTGCGCTTGATGAACGGGCTCTACCTGCAACTTCACGCCTATATGCTGCGCGTGGCGATCCCCTACGGGACGTTGAACCCGGATCAAATGGATCAGCTCGCCCATATCGCGGAAAAATATGATCGCGGCTACGGACATTTCACCACGCGTCAAAACATCCAATACAACTGGCCGAAATTGCCCGATGTGCCTGCGATCCTTTCCGATCTCGCGGATGTTGAAATGCACGCGATCCAGACCTCCGGCAACACCATCCGCAATGTCACCGCCGATCATTTCGCCGGTGCAGCCGCCGATGAGGTCGCCGATCCGCGCCCTGTGGCGGAACTCATTCGCCAATGGTCGTCCGATCACCCGGAATTCCAATTCCTGCCACGCAAATTCAAAGTCGCGGTCACCGGGGCCGCGGCGGATCGCGCCGTGGTGCGCGCCCATGACATCGGGCTGGTGCTCAAACGTCAGGACGGCGTGTTGGGCGCGGAGATCATCGTCGGTGGCGGGCTTGGGCGTACGCCGATGGTCGGCAAGACCTTGAAAGAGTTTGTGACCTTTGACGATCTTCTGCCCTATTTGGAAGCGACCGTGTCGGTTTGGAATCTTTTGGGGCGGCGCGACAACAAATATAAAGCCCGGATTAAAATCACCGTGCATGAACACGGGATCGACGACATCCGCGCCCGCGTTGAAGACCGTTTTGCCGCGATCAAGCCGAGCTTTGGTGGGATCGACATGGAGATGCTGCGCGAGATTGAGGGGCATTTTTTGCCGCCGATCTTTGCCGACAAACCCGTCGATGCCTATACCCGCGCCTATGAGGCCGACCCGGTGTTCCGCGCCTGGGCCGACACCAATTTGGCGGCGCATAAAGCCGAAGGTTACGCCATCGTCACTGTCTCATTGAAAAAACCGGGCCAAACGCCGGGGGATGCCACAGCAGAGCAAATGCGCGCCTTGGCGCAGATTGCCCGTGATTACGCCCATGACGAGCTGCGCATTTCGCATGAGCAAAACGTCATCCTGCCGCATGTGCATAAATCCAATCTGCCCGCGCTGCACGCAGCCCTCAAAGCCTTTGATCTGGCCTCGGCCAATGTCGGGCTGGTCAGCGACATCATCGCCTGCCCCGGCATGGATTATTGCGCGCTGGCAACCGCCCGTTCAATCCCCGTCGCCCAAGGCATCGCGACCCGGTTTGAAGAGCTGAAACTCGAACATGACATCGGTGCGCTCAAAATCAAAATCTCCGGCTGCATCAACGCCTGTGGCCACCACCACGTCGGCCATATCGGCATCCTTGGGTTGGACCGCGCCGGTGTTGAAAACTATCAGATCACCCTGGGCGGCGACGGCACCGAAGACTTGGTGATCGGGGATCGCACGGGGCCGGGTTTTGCCTATGATGAAATCGTACCGGCGATTGAGCGCATTTTGCTGTGCTATCTCGATCTGCGCGATGGGCCTGAGGAAACCTTCCTTGCCGCCTACCGTCGTCTCGGGCTGGCCCCGTTCAAAGCAGCGCTCTATCCGGCCAAAGAGGAAAAAGCCAATGCCGCATGAGGCCACGCTTTTGAAACAGGAATTCGGCACGGTGGACACCCGTGTCGAGCGCCTGAACGCACGCTACAAACACCATTCGGCGACCTCGGTGTTGGAGCTGGCGCTGCGGGATCGTGAGCTGGGGCGGATCGCACTTGTGTCATCTTTTGGTGCCGAGTCGGTGGTGTTGTTACACATGATTTCGGTGATGAAACCGGACACGCCGGTGGTGTTCATCGACACGGAGATGTTGTTTCAGGAAACCATCGACTACCAACTCGACCTGATCGAGCGGCTCGATCTGCGCGATGTGCGGCGCATTCGGCCGTCGCGGGCCAAATTGGACGCCCATGATCCCGAAGGCCTCCTGCATCAAAGCGACAAGGACGCCTGCTGTGATCTGCGCAAAACTCAACCGCTGCAAGAGGCGTTGGGGGGATTTGACGCGTGGATCACTGGCCGCAAACGCTTTCAGGGCGCCACGCGCGCGAGCCTCGATTTCTTTGAAAACGAGTTGGACACGCGGATCAAAATCAATCCTCTGGCCTATTGGGCGCCAAGCGATTTGCAGGATTACATGATCAACAACCGCCTGCCGCGTCACCCCTTGGTGGCAAAAGGCTATCCTTCGATTGGCTGTGCGCCCTGCACATCACCAGTCAAAGAGGGCGAAGATCCGCGCGCCGGGCGCTGGCGCGATGAAGAGAAAACAGAATGCGGGATCCATTTCGTGGACGGAAAATTCGTGCGCGTGCCGCTTAAAGGAGATGCAGCATGACGCAACTCATCCAAGACAGCGGCTTTGTCGCCGAGGATTTCACCGGGGACTGGCTTGATCTGGCTTCCGACACAGCCCCTGAGACCCTCGCGCAATATGCCGGGGCGGAGGCGATCCGCATTGATTTTCCGAGCTTCTCAGATGGGCGCGGCTTTACGCTTGCCCGGCTGTTGCGGCTCAAAGGCTTTACCGGACGGTTGCGTGCAGCGGGCCATGTGATTGCCGATCAATACGCCATGGCACGGCGCGCGGGCTTTGACGAGGTGGCGATTTCCGACGATCTGGCCGCCCGCCAAGACGAGGCGCAATGGCTGGCCCGCGCCGATTGGCAGGCGGGCGATTACCAGTCGCGCTTGCGTGGGCGGGCGTAAAGGGCCAAAAGGGGGCTGAGTTTCGCCCCGTTCATCTGATGTGGATCAAAGAGACATCCGCGATATCCGTTAAGACGGTGCGAGAGACAGACATGACCGAGCAAATGCAAGTGGCAGACACAACAGTGACAGACACATCCGCGACCCATACCGCAGCGCCCCAAGCCGCGGCCGACGTAAAAACCAAAGCCGTTCCCACCCTGCCCGACGCCGCCAAGGTGACCGAGGTCAAACATTGGAACGACCGCCTGTTCTCCTTTAAGGTCGAGCGGCCTCAAACGCTGCGGTTCCGCTCCGGCGAATTCGTGATGATCGGGCTGATGAACGATCCCGACCCAAAGACTGGCAAACAAAAGCCGCTGCTGCGCGCCTATTCCATCGCCTCACCGTCTTGGGATGAGGAATTGGAATTCTATTCGATCAAGGTGCAAGACGGCCCGCTGACCTCGCGCTTACAACATATCCAGCCCGGCGATGAGATCATCCTGCGACCGAAACCCGTTGGCACCCTCGTTGTGGACGCGCTTTTGCCCGGAAAACGGTTGTGGATGTTCGCCACAGGCACCGGGATTGCGCCCTTTGCGTCCTTGATGCGCGAACCGGAAGTCTATGAAAAGTTTGAAGAAGTCATCTTGATGCACACTTGCCGTGAAGTGTCTGAGTTGGAATATGGTCGCCAGCTTGTCGAACATATCAAATCTGACGAAATCCTCTCCGAGATTGAAGACGGCAAGCTGCGCTACTACCCGACGACGACCCGCGAAGCGTTTCATCACATGGGCCGCGTCACCGACAATCTGGCCTCTGGCAAAGTGTTCGAAGACCTCGGCATCCCACCGCTCTGCCCGGAAAATGACCGTGGCATGGTCTGTGGCAACCTGGCGTTCAACAAAGACATCATGAAAATCCTTGATGGCTTTGGCCTGCGCGAAGGTGCCAATTCCGAGCCGAAGGAATATGTGGTCGAAAAGGCTTTTGTCGACTGATCCACGCCATAACGTTCCAAATGCAAAAGCCCGCCTCAGAGATGAGCGCGGGCTTTTTCATGGGCATGAACCCAGAAAGCGGACATTAAAAAGCCGCGCAAGGTCTCCCCTGCGCGGCCCTGTGATCAGATCACCTCTGGCTTACATGCCAAGCAGCGTGCGCGCTTTTTCCAAAATTGCGCCAAGCAATTCCGGGTTGTTTTGCGCCTGGGCCATCGCCGTGGTGATGGTGGCTTTGGCTGTTGCGTCAAGCGACGATTCGTTGACCAGAGCTTTGGCTTTTTCAAGATCGAAGCCCTCAACGGTCAGCGCCTCAGGGGTCGCCATGTCGTCGGTCGCGGTTTCAACAGCATCGCCAGCGGCCTCTGCTGTGTCTGCGGCGGATTCAACCGCGTCGGCGGCCGCCTCATTTGCCGTGTCAACGGCATCTGCGGCAGTGTCTGCGGCATCTGCGGCGGCCTCAGCGGCTTCGTCCGTGCCACCGGCAACCATATCTTTCGCGCCTTCAACAGCATCCGTTGCCATATCTTTGGCACCTTCTGCGGCTTCGATCGCCATGTCTTTTGCATTTTGAGCCGCATCCATCGCAGCGGTTGCGGCTTCGGAGGCTGCGTCTGCCGCGCCTTCGCCCGCTGCTTCGGCTGCGTCAGTGGCCGCATCAACGGCGTCCGTGGCCGCGTCGACAGCGGCATCAGCCGCATCGGACACCGCATCAGCCGCGTCAGAGGCGGCTTCGGTGGTTGCATCGGCTGCGTCAGAGACCTGTTCAACAACGGAGCTGGTGCTCTCGGTCGTGGTTTCTGCCGCTTTCTCTTCTTCTTTACAAGCTGCAAGAGACAGGGCCAAGCCAGTGATCAGCGCGCCGGTTACAAAACGATTGGTCATAGAGTAGTCCTCACCATTAACGGGGAATTATGGTTTCCCGGATAATGGGCGTATGACATGACACAGGTGCAAAGAAAAGGGGCCAGATCCCCGGTTTTTCCCCATGGGTGCCCCATGTCGCCTTCTGTGCAAGAAGACGCCGATATTGGCTTGAATATGGCAAGGTTTCGCCTTATTTTCACGCGACATGAATTGCAACGACTTATAGGAGCTTACCATAGCCCGCAGACCGCATAACGCCCCGCCGACCCGTGACACCGGACCTCGTATCAACGAACGCATCCGGTCGCCGGAAATCCGCCTGATCGGCGCTGAGGGTGAAAACGTTGGTGTCGTCACACCGTCCCGTGCACTTGAAATGGCGATCGAGGCTGGTCTTGACCTCGTGGAAATTTCGCCGAACGCGGAACCGCCGGTTTGTAAGATCATGGATTTCGGCAAGTTCAAATATGAACAGCAGAAACGTGAATCTGAAGCGCGCAAAAAGCAAAAGATCATCGAGATCAAGGAAGTCAAATTCCGTCCCGGCACCGATGTGCATGACTACGAAGTCAAAATGCGCAATGTCGTCAAGTTCCTTGAAAATGGCGACAAGGTCAAAGTGACGTTGCGCTTCCGGGGCCGCGAGATGGCGCACCAGGATTTGGGGCGTGTGCTTTTGGAACGCGTGGCAGAAGACACCAAAGCCATCGGCAAAATCGAAAGCATGCCAAAGCTTGAAGGTCGCCAAATGGTCATGATGATCGGCCCGCTGCCGAAGTGAGGCGTTGCGTCTGACGTGAATGATGAAGCCCCCGCTGTGAAAACATCGGGGGATTTTTTATGGAGATTGAGAAGTATCATGAGCTTTTGGGATCAGCGTTACGACCGACCGGATTATGTATTTGGCACCGAACCCGCCGCGTTTTTGCCGCGTCATCTGGCGGAGTTGCCCCAAAAGGCCCGCGTGCTCTGCGTCGCGGATGGCGAGGGCCGCAATTCGGTCTGGTTGGCCGAACAGGGTTTGGATGTCACGGCATTTGATCCCTCCGCGCCCGCTTTGGCCAAAGCGCGCGCTCTGGCCAAAGCGCGCGGGGTTGCGGTGGACTATCATCAAGCCGGGATCGAGGATTGGGATTGGGACCGCCCTTTTGATCTGATTGTGGCGATCTACATTCAATTCATCGGACCAGAAGCGCGCGCCGCGTTGTTTCAACAATTCGATCACGCCCTAGCCCCCGGTGGCCGGGTGATGATCCACGGCTATACGCCCAAACAGGTCGACTACGGCACGGGTGGCCCCGGCAAGGTGGAGAATATGTACACCGAGGCGATGTTGGCGACAGCTTTTGACGGCTATGACATCATTGAAAATCGTGCCTTTGAGATGCATGTGAATGAGGGCCATGGCCATGTCGGCCACTCCGCCCTCATTGATTTTATTGCGCAAAAACCAAAGGCTGCGGGTTAAAACGTCCCCGCGCCTGCCCCCGCCAAGATCAAGATCAGGATCTGCGGTGCCAAAATGCGCAGGAACATCACCAACGGGTAGACCGACACATAGGCCACTGACGCCGCCCCGGTTTTGCTCATCGACACGGCAAAGGCCAAGGCGGGCGGATCGGTCATCGACCCGGCCAAGACGCCACAGAGGCTGAGGTAATTGAACCTGCCAAAGACCCGCGCGATGACGCCAACGATCAGCAGCGGCAGGAGCGTGATGAGGATGCCATAGCCCATCCACACGATGCCGTCGCCATGCAACAGCGTGTCAAAGAACCGATCCCCCGCGACGATGCCGACCACGGCCAGAAACAACACGATGCCAAATTCGCGCAGCGCATGGTTGGCGGCGGGCGGCATGTACCATGTGAACGGTCCCCAATGGCCCAACCGCCCCAACACAATCGCCGCCATCAATGGCCCGCCCGCAAGCCCGAGTTTCAGCGGTGCCGACAGGCCCGGTACAGCAAGCGGGATGGACCCCAAAATCACCCCCAAAGCGATGCCGAAAAACAGCGCCGGGAATTGCACCTCTTGCAGCCGCGCATGTTCATTGCCCAGCTCCAAAGCCACCGCATCAATGTCGGGTTTGGACCCGACAACGGTGACAATATCGCCAAAGGCCAGCGAGGACGAGGCCTGCGCCGGAAGTTCGACGCCTGCGCGGTTGATCCGTGACACGGTCACGCCACGCGCTTCGACAAGGGCCAGTTCGCGCAAGGATTTGCCGAGGATTTTGTCCTTGGTCACGACGATGCGCGCCCAGGTCAGCTTGGTGCCCTTGGTGGTCAACGGCGTGTCGATCTCACGCCCCATGATCAGCTTCATCGCCGCCAATTTCTCGGCAGGGCCGACCATATGCAGGCTGTCGCCCAGATGCAGCACGGTGTCGCGCGTCGGCACGATCAATTCACCGCCTGATTTCATCCGCGACGCGACAACCCCATGGTCAAACAGGTCAGGCACATCCCCCAGCCGGACACCGTCAAGGTTCTGATTGGTCACCTCAAGATTGAGCGCGGGCAAGGCCGCCTCACCACTTTTGGTTTCCAGCTTATAGGCCTCTTCTTCGCGTTCGATCGTGATGCCAAACAGGAAACGCACCGCAAACATCGAAATCAAAATTCCAATAATTCCAAAAGGATATGCCATCGCATAGCCCATACCGGCAAAGCCAACCTCAGAGGCGGGCAGGCCCAATTCGCCAAGCGCCTGTTGCGCCGCACCCAGGCCCGGCGTGTTGGTCACAGCCCCCGACATCACCCCCATCAGGACCGGAAGCGGCAGATCGGTGAGCGCATAAATCGCCAAGGTCACCGCCACCCCGCCTAAAACGATGCCAATGGCGGCAAGGTTAAAGCGCAGGCCGGATTTGGCGAAAGAGGCAAAAAAGCTTGGACCGACCTGAATGCCGATGGTGTAAACAAACAGGATCAGCCCCAATTCGCGCACGAAATGCATGACATCACTGTCAAAGGTGATCCCGGCTTTCGCGGCGAAATGACCGACCAGAATGCCAGAAAACAACACCCCACCGATGCCCAACCCGATCTTGCGGACCTGAAGTTTGCCAAAGAGCAAACCCAACGCCCCGGCCACGGCCAGAGCAAGGGTGGTGAGGGCGACATCTGAGAGCGGGAAGGTCATGTGCCTACTTTCTGGATCAAACGGTGTGGACGCGGCTTGGCCGTGACACTGCGCCGCGCAGGGTCACTTGTAAGTGATATGTATCAATTTTCTGCAAACGCATAACGGCCTTGTGCGCCGCGCCACGCCTGCGCTCTCAGTGGGTGTTTTTAAGGCGCATTCAACCGCGACCTGCCGTTTTCTGCGCTTTTATCTCTCCAGTTTTGCCCTTTAAACCTCTGGCGACAACAGTCCGCCAACCCCCATCTGCGCGATGTCATCATCGGTGATGCTCACGCCACACAGCAACCGATCCACCAGCCAATCCACCCCGGTCGGAGCAGACCCGCGCGCGCATTCCGGCAAGCCCAAGATCGGCACCGCCCCAAGCCCGCCCGCGAAAAACCGCGTGCCGGGGTCCAGGGGCAGACCAAAACGGGTGATCACCCCGCCCGCCCGGCGCACCGCCTCAGGGGCCACATCGCCGCGATCCATCGTCTCCACGGCCGTCAAGACAAACACAACCTCGCCACGCGCGCTCAACAACGCCTCAGCCAGCGCCTCTTCTCGGTGCGGCACCACCAAGGTTTCGACCAAGCGCACGCCCAATCGATCCAATCGCGCCCGCAAAAAAGCCTCGCCTTTGGCTGTCCCCCCATCGCCACCAATCACGGTTTGAATGAGGCTCGCGGTTTCGGCCAAGACCGCGCGCACCCGGATCGTGTCATGCGCGTCCTCAATCACCCTTGAGAGCGCAGAGCGTTTGACGCCGTAGGGAATGACCCGAACCGTGGCCACGACATCGCCTTTGGCAACCCGGTGAAACTGCGGGCGGGTGGCGATGGCCATCCCCTCATCGACCCGGTTCATCCGGGTGAGTCCGGCGGTATCAAGTCCGACAACCCCGGCGCAGGTCGCCGTAATATGCGCTGCCCCCGCCATGACCCGCCCGACGTCCAGATTGGCATCGCTGGGCACGGGCACCATCGCCGCGCTGATCCGGCGCGCTGCCTCGTCTTGCGCCACGTCATGCGGGTCTAGCTCCGCCACGCGGACCTCGCCCACTCCGGCCATGACCAGTGCCGCAATCTCTGACGGGCCAAGCGTGCACCCCGCCTCCAATCGTCCCCCTGCCTTAAACGCCACAGAGTGGGTCAAAATCGTGCCCTTGGCCTCGCGCACCGGGCGGCGTCCATACATCATGGCCGCCTCATCACCTGGATCACCTGCGCGAGGATCGAGACGGCGATTTCGGCCGGGCTTTGGGCGCGGATATCAAGGCCGACAGGGGCATGCAGACGGGCGATCTGATCGGAACTCAGCCCCGCTTCCTGCAACCGCGCCACGCGTTTGGCATGGGTCCGGGTCGATCCCAAAGCGCCGATATAAAACGCGTCCGAGCGCAGAGCGGTGATCAGCGCCGGATCATCGAGTTTGGCATCATGGGTGAGCGTGATCACCCCGGTGCGCCCATCCAGCCCATGCGCCAAAAGCGCGGCGTCCGGCCAATCGTCCCCGATGATTTCGCCCGGAAAGCGGGTGTCGCTGGCAAAGGCGCCGCGCGGGTCAATCAATGTCACGTTAAACCCCGCCAGCCGTGCCATCGGCAAAAACGCCTGTGCGATATGCACTGCGCCAATCACGAGCAAACGCGCCGGCGGCATGTGGACCGACACAAACCGCTGCCCGTCCGCCTCGATGCCCGATCGGTCGGCCGCGAAGCGGTCGGGGAAGGCCGAAGGGCCAACAAGATCATGTGTGCCGTGCACCAGATCGGTGACAACGCCAGTGGGCCTGCGTGCCGCGCGTGCTGTGATCACCTCAGCCAAAATCTCCACGGGGAACACCGCGCCTACGGGTTCAAGCAACACCCGGATCGTCCCACCGCAGGCCAATCCAACGGCAAAGGCCGTATCGTCACTGACACCAAACTCAAGGATTTTAAAAGCGGGCGCTTCGAGCAACTCCAAGGCCTCGGTCACCACCGCCCCTTCGACACAACCGCCCGACACCGAGCCGATGATCTCACCTTTGCCCGAGACGACAAGTTGACTGCCAACCGGACGCGGCGCACTGCCCCAGGTGTCAATCACCGTGACCAAAACTGCGCCAACCCCGCCCCGGTGCCACGAAAGCGCCCACTCACCGACCGCGTCAAAGGCGGGATCTGCGGCGACGGCGGGATCAAAGGGCATGCTCAAACCTGGCTCCTCAGCGCGGTGGTAAAAAACGCGGCGGTAAAAACGGGGATCACAGAGACGACTCTAACGCCGTCAGGGCCAGTGTCCAGACGGGTGTTGCCAAATGCCTAACGGCGCGCTGATCCGGGCGATTTGAAAGAAAAAGAGGCGTCGCAGGAGAAACGCATCCCTGCGACGCCAGTAAAGTATTCTGCCCACGCACAAAAGGCAGGATACAGCGCGGACGATCGGAAGGAGAGTCCGCGGGAGGAATGCAGAGGCCCAACTGTCTGACTGCGGACGTGAACCTCTGCGCTCAAAAATGTGATAGGACAGCGGGATCGCGAAAACTTTGATCTGCATCAAGTGCGATTTTCGGCCCGATATTGACCTCGCGCAGATCGGCGCAAACACGATCACAGCGGCCCAAAAAACCATAAAATTCCCTAGAAAATAGACGTTCAAGTCTCAGATTCGGTTTAATTTTTCGAAACAAGCGCCATTTTTAAACAATGCGCGCCAGAGTGTCGCAGGCTCCCAAATGTCAGGCGCCGCCTTGGCAAAGGCCAAAAGCCGTTTTTCCGCCGCCACGATGCCCATCGCATCTGCCGATTCCATCGGCCCGCCGCGCCAGCGCGGATAGCCTTTCGCGATCATCATCACCACGTCAATGTCCAGCGGGCGGGACACCACGCCGCGCTCCAACAGCCGCGCACCGGCATTGGCTTCGGCCAAAATGAGCCGCTCGACAATATCCGTGTCGCTCAAGGCCAAGGCCGCGATGCCGCCGTCCGCTCTCAGTTCGGCCAAAAGCGCCTCTGCCGCGCTGTCATCCGGCCCTGCCCCGTCAACATAATCGTAAAACCCGGCTCCCTTGGCTTTGCCTGCGCGCCCTTTTCCGGCCAAATATTGTGCTACAGCCCCGGTCATGTAGCCCAGTCCAAGCGCGTCCATGGCCTCGCAGGGCCCGGCGGGAAAACCGTACTCCCGCATTGCCTGATCAATCTGTGCCGGACGCGCGCCCATCAGCAACAGCACATCGACGGCGGCCCATCCGGCCTCTTGCACCACATTGGCAATCAAACCATCCGTGGCCGACACCGTCACCGGGATTTTGCCGAGGCGGCACAAAAACGCATGGGCCGTCACCAAAGCCTTGGGAGACACATCATCGGAATGGGCCAATTCGACCACGCGGATCATCTGGGCCGGGGCAAAGAAATGCAGACCCAAAAACCGTTCGGGATGGGCCAAATCACGGGCCATCTCGTCAAACCCGCGATCCGCGACCGTGGCCAAAACCACCTCTTCGGGTAAAAATTCTTCGACCCGTGCCAAAAGACTCCCGCGCGCCGCCGCATTGCCTTGGGTCGCTTCGATCACCAGATCGGCGGCGGCAAGGCTATCGACGCGGGCGCTGGTGGTGAAGGCGGCCACTCTGGCATCGCGCAGATCGGGGCTGATCTGGCCCTGTTGCGCGGCGCGGGTGTAGGCGGCTTCAATCCGGTTTTGAACAACAACCAATTGATCGGCACCATTGCCCAAAAGACGAACATGAAACCCATGATCCAGCGCCGCAACGGCAATCCCAAGCGCCAATGTGCCGGTGCCGACAATCCCAAGGGTGATGACCTCGGCAGGCTCAACGCCGTCCACCCCGGTCAGTCGCGCCGCCTGTCTTTCGGCCGCATAAGCGTGTCGGAGGGCCTTGGATTGCGCCGAGGCAAAACAGTCCTCGCGCGCCGTCTGTTCGCGCCAGACACCCGCGTCAAAGGGCATCATCAATGCCGCCTCGACGCAGTCGATGATATGTTTTGGCGCCTCAATGCGTGCCCCGCGAATTTCCATCCGTCGCGCCGCGACCTCCGACATGTAGCGCGCGCCATCGGCCAGACCACGGGTGGTATCGCGGCTGGGACGTGGCCCCTTTTTGCTCTCAATCAAGTGGCGGGCAAAGGCCAAAGCTTCATCACCAACCTTTTTTTGCACCAATTGATCGATGAGGCCGAGTTTTTGCGCTTGGGCACCATCTATCGGGCGGCCCGGCAGCAGCAGCGCAAGCGCTGCATCCGCGCCGATCAATCGGGGCAAACGCTGGGTCACCCCGCCGCCAGGGACAAGGCCAAAGGACACCTCGGGCGCGCCCAATCGCGCCGCCCGTCCCATTACCCGGTAATGCGCCGCCAAAGCCAAGGCCAATCCGGCCTCAAGCGTCGCGCCATGAAGGGCGGCCACCACCGGTTTGCCACAGGCCTCGATCCGGTCACACAGGGTGTTTAACGTCGGCGCAGCCTCGGTGAGCGACAGAGCGTCAGGGGCATAGCCGGTACAAAAAGACGCGCCTTCGCCCGCGACAACAATGGCGCGCACACCGGAGTCATTGTCCGCGTCCTCGATGGCTTTGAACAGCGCCAGGCGCAATGCATCGGTGAGGGTGTTGACGGGCGGGCGCGACAGGCGCAGCACGGCCAGCGCGCCTTCGCGACTGGACTGTACCAAATCTTGCTCAGGGGTTTCGCCCTGTGCCGCTGTCACATTTTGCCCCACTCGCATCACACGCCCCCTTACGCCTCACATCGAACGCCCAAAGCCGCCAAGTCCTGCGAAAGAAACGGCGACAAAAGCCCCTGTTTAACCCCTGCGGATCATTTATCCACAGCTTATCCACAGTTTGGGATCATAATGGCGGAGAGCGGGGTGAGAAAGCAAGAACCCTTTTGTTTCGGGCTCTTGCGGGGCATGACGCGGGTCACGGTGGAGGCTGTTCCTGCGCGCGCCGGCCTGCGCACAGGCTTTAGATGTCTGCGGTTTCGTCACGCGTGGGATAAAAATCGTCGGCAGAGCTGTCCTCAAGCTCGGCCTCCAACCGCACCAAATCGTCGGGCAAAGGCAGGCCAAGCGCCGACAGTTCCGAAAGCGTTTCACGCAACCGCTCCTGCAGCACATGACGATCCTCAGGCTGGGCCGAAATTTCGTTCAAAATCATATAGGCTTGGGCTTTGAGGGCTTCGAATGCCATCGGCGTGTCCTTTCTCGACAGGGCGAACCCCGATCTCTTAGACCGGCAAATTGTCCCATATATCGTCATCGTCCTCAGCACTCACCTCCGTGCGCGCGTAGACTGTCGCGGCAGGCTCGGAAAAGGATTTATGCAACTTGTCTTTCAACACGGCTGCGGTGTCTTCGTCTTTGACCAGATCGTCCACGATACGATCAATTTCGGTGTCATATTTTGGTGAATTGGGCATAGGCTGTCCTCCTCATATAGGCGTGCTTGTAGGCGTGTTTGCTAAAATTCACACCTCGCGCCCTCCTCAGGCACGCGCGATGCGGCGGATCATTTGTGTTCGGCGTTGCGTGCGGCGCAGTCTTTACACACTGGTGTATAGGGTAGCACATCCAAACGTTTTGCGCTGATTTCTTCGCCGCAGGCGGCGCAAAATCCGTATTCCCCGGCAGAAATGCGCTGAAGTGCCGCTTCTATCATCGCCAGTTCGAGTTTTCCCGCCACCCCCATGCCCTCAAGCACCTCATCGCTCTCGCGTTCGGTGGCCAGTTCGGCCCAGTCTTTTGACTGATGCGCGTCCAGTTCGGTTTCGATGTTGCGCAGTCTCAGCGTCAATTCCGCTTTGCGTTGCTGCAATTGTGTTTGTCTTTGAACAAGGTCTAGCATGAACATTCCTCCTTGGAAAAACAGCATCCGCTCAAACCGCATCCCCTGCATTGATGTACATCAACAGAATATTAAAGCGTGACGCTTTGGCTATGCCCTATTCAAGCGATGGGAGATCTCCCATCGCCGGGAAATGCCCCAAATCAGGCAGATCACCCATATCTCCTCCCATATCCCCCAAGGCCGGAAACGCCCCAAGGGGAGGCAGATCGCCCATATCTCCCATGGCGGGATAATCCCCCATCGGGGGCACATCACCCATCCCATTTGAGAGTGCCGGAACAGCAGAGCTCCCCGAGGGCGCCCCCATATCGCCAAACCCGCCCTCGTCCGGTCCATAAGAGGCATCCAAAGGATCGTCATCCCCGGTCATAAAGATCAGGCGCACGGCGCGTTTGCCATTGATCTGGCCCAATTGCGCCCGGCTGACGAGGCGATCATCGGCACGCAATTCCACCTTGGACACCGCAGAGCGCGGGATCGACAAGACCATCCCCACCTCAAGCGACATCACATCGGCCAAGGGCAGGCGAATGCGGTGCAAAACCGTGTCAAGCCGGGCTTCCGATGTCATGACAACCGCCTGAAAATCACGGCCAAAATTGTTGGGCGCGCCGGGGACGGGTTTGGGCGTGGCGCGGGCATAGGGAAAAACCAACAGGATTTCGCCCTCGCGCACACCGCGCCCAAGCGATACGGAGATGCGGTACACCCGGTACGGCACATCCTCGAAAGCAATCGAAATGGACCGCGCCTCGCGCAATTGCGCGGCGACACGAAAACCCTCGACATGGGGCGGGTCAGCGACCTCGGCCACGTTGGTTTCGAACAGAGACAGAATATGATCGGTGATTTCCGTACACATCACCGCATCCGTTGCGGTGGGGGCGCGCTCTTCGGGCGGCAGTTTCAACACCTTGCCTGTGGTTTGCTGTTCGACCACGGCGGAAACCACATTGCGATCAAACACCGCCAAACCATAGGCGTTGTCCGGCCCCTCCAGGAGCGACAAAAGCGCATCGTCGGGCAATTGCTCCGGCAGGCGCAAAATCGAACTGCGCTCCTCGGCCACATGTGTCACCTGCATCACCAGACCGATCGAATCCTCCGCAGCCTTCGCCGCAGCAAGGCGCAGCGCCTTTGCGGGCGACATCGGTTGAACGTCCGGCGGCGGGCGGCCAACGCCCGCTTTGCGGCGCATCGCGGAAATGATGTCTGCGTCAGACATGGTGGTGCATCAAATGTCCCGGTTTCAATCCGCATCAGTTGTGCATGGGCACGGTAAACAAAGGGTTTATTCCGTTAATCTTTTCGCCCCAAATCGCGTTTTCACCCCGCGGAGGGCAGATTTCACCCCGAGGGTCGCCCTGACCGTGCCCGCACGCGCGCCAGGTCAAGCCGAAATGCCGCCCCGCCCTGCCCCGGCAGATAGGAAATCGTGCCGCCCAGATTGACCATGATTTCACGGCAAATCGCCAATCCAAGCCCCGCTCCACCCGCTTTTGCGTGATCGGTCAGGCGCGAAAATTTCTCAAAAATCACCGCCTGTTTGTCCTTGGCAATGCCCGAACCATTGTCGATGAAATCAATCTGAATCGCGTCATCTCCGATCCTGCGGGCGTAGATTTTCAACTCCGGCTGAGGCGCATCACAGTACTTGCGGGCATTGGTGATCAGGTTGATAAACACCTGCGCCAACCGGTCCGGGTCGGTTTCAATCGCGATATGTTCGGACAGGACCTGCCGCCGAATGGTGATCGCGCCCGCCGCCCCGCCGGAACTGGCCTGAACCGCGCGTTCGATCACGTCATGCAAATTGGTGCGGGTCCAGTTGAGCGTCACCGAGCCGTTTTCCAACACCGAGAGGTCCAAAAGATCGTCCAAAAGCCGGGTCAGCCGCTGGGCCTCGTCATGGATGATGCCGGAGAACCGTGTCAGGCTTTCGCCATCCATCTCACCCGTCTGCCCGGCCTCGCGCAGGATTTCGGAAAAGGCCCGGATCGAGGTCATCGGCGTGCGCAATTCATGCGAGATTTGTGACAGAAACGCATCCTTTTGGATCGACAAGGCGGTCAGTTTGGCATTGGCCTCGCGCAATTGCCGCGCGGTGCGGGCAAGCTCTTCGGATTTATGCTCAAGCTGGGTCGAATATTCCAACATCTGTGCGGTTTCATCGGCCACGGCCATCAAATCCTCGACCGAAACCAACACGCCACCGGCGATTTGTCCCAACATCGCATGGGCCGTCGCCGCCCCCACCGACCCCGCCAATTCACGTTCCAGACGTTCGATAAATTCCGATGTGGCATCCGGTAGATAGCCCTGTTTGCCCTGCGCCTCCGCTTCGGCTTGAAACAGGTTTTGCGCCTCCGCTGGCCCCAAAATCCTCTGCGCCATGACCAAAAGGTCTTCGGCCTCGGCAAAACCATGCGACCAGCCGCGCGTCGATCCGGTGTGTTCGAACACGCTGACAAATTGCGCCCCCTGAAGCCGTTCAACGGGGCGCGGAAAGGACATCAAAGAACCCAAGATAAACACCAATGTGTTGAGCGCGATGGACCAGACCACGGCATGCACCACCGGATCGACGCCTTCGACGCCAAACAACGCCTGGGGCCGCAACAGGGCGATGCCAAAGGGACCATTGTCGAGAAATGTCTGCGTATATCCCGCCGCCGCGCCAAAGGAGGGCAAGAACATCGAATAGGCCCAGATGCAAAAGCCCAGCACAACCCCGGCGATGGCCCCGACCCGCGTGGCTCCGCGCCAGAATATCCCGCCCAACAGCGCCGGTAGCACCTGTGCGACGCCGGAAAACGAAATCATGCCGATGGAGGCCAAGGCCTCTGAGCCGCCGGAAAAATGGAAATAGAGATAGCCCAGAGCCAAGACGCCAAAAATCGACAGGCGGCGGGCAGACAGCACGACACTGCGCACATCGCCCGACATGGTGGCGCCGCCCGTACGCGAACTCAGCCAGATCGGCATGACGATGTGGTTGGACACCATGGTGGAGAGCGCAATCGAGGCGACGATGACCATCGACGTGGCCGAAGAAAACCCGCCCAAAAACGACAGGGTCGCGAGGACGCGTTGATCATAATGTAGCGGCAAAGTCAGGACGAACATGTCCGGGTTTGACCCACTGGGCAACACATCCAGCCCGACAACGGCGATGGGGATGACAAACAATGACATGCCAAACAGGTAGAGCGGAAAGGCCCAACCTGCCGTAAACAAATGATTTTCGTCGACGTTCTCAACCACGATGACCTGAAACATCCGCGGCAGGGTGATCAGCGCCGCGCCCGACAACAGCGTCAGTGTGATCCAGCGCGTGCCGTGAATGGAATGCTGGGCGACAGGTGAGGCATCAAGGCGTGTCATCATATCGCCCATCCCATCGGACAGGCCCCAGACGACGAACATGCCGACCCCCACAAGCGCGACGAATTTGACCACCGCCTCCAAGGCAATCGCGGTCACAACCCCGTGGTGGCGCTCATTGGCATCGAGATTGCGCGTGCCAAAGAGAATGGTGAACAACGCCAATCCAGCGGCGACCCAAAGCGCGGTTTTGTCCAGATCGGGCACCACCATGCCGGAGGGATCATTGAGGCCAAAGACTGCGAAAGACAGCGCCACGGATTGCAATTGCAGCGCAATATAGGGCGTGGTGCCAATCACCGCCAAAAGCGTCACCAAAACCCCCAAAGTGGTCGATTTGCCGTAGCGCGAAGAGATCAAATCGGCAACCGAGGTGATCCGCTGGGTCCGGCCAATGCGCACCAGTTTGCGTAAAATCCACCACCAGCCGATCATCACCAAGGACGGTCCAAGATAGATCGTCAGATACTCAAGGCCCGAGCGCGCGGCATAGCCGACCGCGCCGTAAAACGTCCATGCGGTACAGTATATAGAGAGTGAGAGCGTGTAGACCCAAGGCGAGCGCAGCCAGCCCAGCCGTCCGGCCTCTGCCCGCTTTTCCGCCCAAAACGCCACCACGAACAGGAATGTGGCATAGCTCAGACAGGCCAGAACAAGGATGTTGAAATGGAACATTCAGCGGCGGTCCCCGGTCCGGTCTTCGGTCTGGTTTTCGGCCCGATTTTCGGCAGCGTGATCCTCGCTCCAACCTTCGGAGGCTGGCAGATCGCCCAACGCGCCCTCAGATCGGCTTTGCGAGGTCAAAAGCTCTTCGGTGCGCGCCGCGCCATGGGCCAGTAAAAACGCCAACCACCCGGCCGCCAAAATCCCAAGCGCCCAGACCACAAACACATGCACGAAAGACCGTGATCCCGCGCCCAGGGGTTGATCCGTACCCTCCCCACCCCACAAAAGTGGCAAAAGCCAGAGGCAAAGCAGCAAAAAGGGCAGGAGCCGTTGCGCATCAATCAAGCGCCTGCGCCGATAAGACGCGCGCGCCAGATAGACCGGGGAACGCCCCTCAGCCATCGCTGTGCGCCTGCGCCCGATCCGGCCCGGCCAAGCTGCGCACGGCCTCTAACATTTCGGAATTGGAGAAGGGTTTGGTCATGAAATGCGACACGCCCGCCGCTTCGGCCATATCGCGGTCTTTTTTCTGACCTCGCGCGGTCAGCATCAAAATCGGCCGTGCCGCATGCTCTGCCATGCCGCGCAGATCGCGCAGGATGTCAAAACCGGATTTGTTCGGCAACATCACGTCCAAAATCACAATATCCGGCCGTTTGGCCGCCACCGCTGCCACCGCCGTCGCCCCGTCCGAATGCGTTTCCACGGTCCAGCCGTCCCGCGACAGAATAAACCGGATCGCTTCAATTATGTTTGGTTCGTCTTCGATCAGCAACACACGCTTGCCCATCTGACAGACCCTCTCTCCCAAAGGCGTTTTTTCCAATCCCTCATCCGAAGATACCGAAAAATCGCATACATCCGCGCGCACCCGTTCCATGGCCGGTGCATTTTGAATCCAGCCTCCTCCCAAAGATAGAATTCAGAACGCGTTAACTGTCTCATCTTATGGCGTTTCAAAGTACTCATGTCAAAACTTCTCACGCCTGACGGGGATTTCTCCAACGTCATGCCTCCGGCAAAAATGGCCGGTAACCGCCCACCCGCCATGCGTCTTATGGCGCGCTCCTACCCCTCTTCCACATCCTCCAAGACCATCGACGGTTCGCGGCGGGCGACGCAATTCTTTCGGGCGCAGACGCGGCAGCTTGTGCCGACGCCCAGCACTTCGGCATCGCGCGGCACATGGCCCAGACCGTCGAGCCGGTCGAGCGGCAAAAACAGCATCGTCACCTCCACCACCTCAGGGGCGTCGAAACTTTTGGGCGGGCGCGGCTGACAGATCGCATAGGCCAGATAGCGCCGCGCCGGTTGGCCCTGTTGTTCGACCACACGCCGGATCGGCACCATCGGTCTGAGCAAGGCCTGATACAGCGGCCAGAGCGCGCAGGCGGCACCAAAGCGCGGCGGAGCAAAACCGTCGAGCGGCTTGCGAAAGGTCAGCGCGCCGGAGCCATCACAGATCACAAGGCCCATCGGCGGACGGCCTTCTTTCGGAGGCAAGGCGGCCAGACGGCGCATCGCAGCCGCCAGATCCACACCAGCTTCCTGCGCCAAAGCCGCCGGGTCGGGCCCATGGGCGGCGATCACGTCCTCGACCAAGGACACCGGCATTTTTTCCGCCTCGGCCCGCGCCCGCAACACCCATTTGCGCGCCAAACTTTGTGCGGCGGGCGAACGCAGCCCCTCATCTCCGACCAAATCCGGCATCATCCCGCACTCAAGCTCGGGGATGGTAAAGTCGCGCTGCGCCAACCACGCTTCGACCTCATCCAAGGGCGCGGACAGCGTGTCCTCGGATTTGCCCACCGTATCAAGATAACTCACCAACGCCTGCGAGCCGTCGGCCAGACGTTGACTGTCCTCATAAAGGTTGCGGTGAAACCGGGCCTGCCAGTCGCGGTCAATGTCGCCTGCGTTGTTCAAAATTCCCGCCGTCGAACGGATCGCGGTCACGGTCGAAAGGACTTCGTGCAGACTGTCAGAAAGGAACGGGTCATGGGCCAAACGATCGTTGAGCGCTTCTACTCTACGTTCAAGCGCGGTGATCCGATCACGCTGCGCCACCACCAAAGCGGCCCAGCCCGGAAAACGTCCGGCAAATTCTTCGGCCCGCGCGGTTTCCGGGTCTGTTGTGCCTTTGGCCCCGCCACGACGCGGCCCCGGCGCAGCGTTGCTGGCCGCGTCTTGCAGCCCTTCCATCAAAGGCACCTGCGCGCCTTCGGTCAGCGCGGAGGGTTCAACCCCCAAGGCGCGCGCCAGATCGACCAGTAATTTCCCGCCGATTCTGCGGCGATTGTGTTCGATCAAATTCAAATAAGACGGCGAAATGCCCACATCTCGGGCCAAATCAGCCTGTTTGAGCCCCTCCAAAGAGCGCCGTTCACGGATTCGTGTGCCTGTCAGGGCGGATCTGGGCATCGTCTTTCCTCAGTTGCAACATCGAAACGCGAATGATTTCAGGCTCTTTCTGCAGACGCGAAGCGACTTGCGCTGCACCTGCGCGAAAATAGATTTACACTGCATACCATCGCATTGTGTATTTATTAACAAAAAAATCCTTAACTATAAAGCACTTGTTGATGAATTTTCTTCACACACCCAGTATTACCCCATCTCGTTTACAAATCCGACATTTCGGAGACGGGATCTGCGCGCCGCCTGGACTTCGGGGAGGAAGTCCGGGCGAGCCTGACAAATTCTAGGGAGGAATATACATGTCCAAAACCGATCTGACACGGCGCGTTTCGCGTCGCGGCGTGATCAAAACCGGGGCCATTGCTGGCGCTGGTCTCGCGCTGCCGACGATCTTTACCTCGGGCGCTCGCGCCTTTACCAACGAACCGATGGGCGGCACGGTCACCCTCGGCTTTAACGTGCCTCAATCAGGTGCCTATGCCGATGAGGGCGCGGATGAGTTGCGCGCCTATCAACTGGCGGTCGAGCATCTGAACGGCGAAGGCGACGGCGGCATGCTGAACACCTTCAGCTCCAAGGTTCTTGAAGGCAACGGCATCCTTGGCAAGAAGGTTGGTTTTGTCACCGGCGACACCCAAACCAAATCGGATGCGGCCCGCGCCTCCGCCAAATCCATGATCGAAAAAGACGGTGCGGTGATGATCACCGGCGGCTCGTCTTCGGGCGTGGCCGTGGCTGTTCAGGGCCTGTGCCAGGAAGCGGGCGTGATCTTCATGGCCGGTCTGACCCATTCCAACGACACCACGGGCAAAGACAAAAAAGCCAACGGGTTCCGTCACTTCTTTAACGCCTATATGTCCGGTGCGGCACTCGCTCCGGTGTTGGCCGCCCGCTATGGTGCGGATCGCAAGGCCTATCACCTGACGGCGGATTACACTTGGGGCTGGACTCAGGAGGAATCCATTGCCGCCGCCACTGAGGCGCTTGGCTGGGAAACCGTGAACAAGGTACGCACACCGCTTGGCGCAGGCGATTTCTCCTCCTACATCACCCCGGTTCTGCAAACGGACGCGGATGTGCTGATCCTGAACCACTACGGCGGGGACATGGTCAATTCGCTGACCAACGCGGTGCAATTCGGTCTGCGCGACAAGATGGTCAATGGCAAGCAATTCGAAATCGTTGTGCCACTGTTCTCGCGTCTGATGGCGCGCGGTGCGGGCGAAAACATCAAGGGCATCCTTGGCTCCACCAACTGGCACTGGTCGCTGAGCGATGAAGGCTCGCAAGCCTTTGTGAAATCCTTCGGCACCAAATACGGCTTCCCGCCGTCGCAGGCCGCACACACCTGTTATGTGCAGACCCTGCTTTATGCCGATGCCGTGGCCCGCGCCGGATCGTTCAACCCCTGCGCCGTTGTCGAAGCGCTTGAAGGCTTTGAATTTGACGGTTTGGGCAATGGTCCGACTCTCTATCGCGCCGAAGATCACCAGTGTTTCAAAGACGTTTTGGTGGTGCGCGGGAAAGAGAACCCAACCTCCGAATTCGACCTTCTCGAAGTTGTCGAAATCACTCCGGCGGCTCAGGTCACCTACCCGGTCGATCACCCGATGTTCGCAGGCGGCGCATTGGGCGACTGTAACGCGGGCTGATCGCGCCCTGAAAAGAGGGGCTGAACCGCAACAGCGGCGGTCCCTCGCCACTTCCAAAACCAAATGGGCCGGACCGCACATGCGGCTCCGGCCTCCCCTCCCCCCGGCCCGAACCTGGCGCCGGGACAGGTGGACTTTGGTCAACCGACACGCTCAACCCAACAGGTGGGGACCATGGAGACAATCCTTCTGCAATTGCTCAACGGGCTCGATAAAGGCTCGGCCTATGCGTTGATCGCGCTTGGGCTTACATTGATTTTCGGCACGCTGGGCGTGGTCAATTTTGCCCATGGCGCGATTTTCATGATTGGGGCATTTTGCGCGGTGACCTTGTCGCGCATCTTCTCGCTTTCGTTTGAAACCGTCGATCCGAGCAAACTCGATTTCCTCGGCAACCCGGCCAAAATCAAAACCCCCTATGTCGAGGCGTGGTTTGGCGCAGACGCGGGCGCATGGATGATCGACTGGGCGGTGCCTTTGGCGATCCTGTTCTCCATCCCGATCATGATCGCGGTGGGATGGGCCATGGAACGCGGCTTGATCAAGCATTTTTACAAACGCCCCCACGCCGATCAGATTCTTGTGACCTTCGGCCTCGCCATCGTGCTGCAAGAGATCATCAAATATTTCTACGGTGCCAACCCGATCTCCACCCCGGCCCCCGACGCATTCAGAGGCTCGTTCGATTTTGGCGCCGCTCTGGGCTTTGATCCGAATGTGATCATCTACCCCTACTGGCGTTTGATCTATTTTGGCTTTGCCGCTGTGGTCATCGGGGCTGTGTTTTCCTTCCTGCGCTTTACCACCTTCGGGATGGTCGTGCGCGCGGGCATGGCGGACCGGGAAACCGTGGGTCTTTTGGGCATCAACATCGACCGCAAATTCACCATCATGTTCGGCCTCGCCGCCGCCGTCGCGGGCATGGCGGGCGTGATGTACGCGCCAATCCTGTCACCGAACTATCACATGGGCATGGACTTTTTGGTGCTGTCCTTCGTGGTCGTGGTGGTCGGCGGCATGGGCTCGCTGCCCGGCGCGGTCGCCGCAGGCTTTCTCTTGGGCATCTTGGAGAGCTTCTCTTCGATGAACGAAATCAAATCAATCATCCCCGGCATCGACCAGATCATTATCTATGTCGTCGCCATCATCATCCTGTTGACCCGTCCACGCGGCTTGATGGGCAAAAAAGGCGTGATGGAGGACTAATGCCATGTTCGGACTGAATAAAAAAGACACCACCTTTCTGTTGATCGTCATCGGGTTGACCCTGTTCACACCGATCCTCATGCAACCGTTTGCCGAGGGCTCGGGGCTGGCGCAATTCAACGGCGGCTATCCCGACCTGATGCAAAAGGTCGCCATTTTCGGCATCTTTGCGGTCGGGTTCAACATCCTCTTTGGTCTCACCGGATACCTGTCCTTTGGCCATGCCGCCTTTCTTGGCATCGGCTCCTACTCCGCCGTCTGGATGTTCAAACTGCTGACGATGAACGTCATCCCCGGCATCCTTTTGGCCATGGTGGTCTCCGGCCTCTTTGCCGCCGCCATCGGCTACGTGTCCCTGCGGCGCTCGGGGATTTACTTCTCGATCCTGACATTGGCCTTCGCGCAGATGTGCTACAAAATGGCCTATTCCGTGCTGACCCCTCTGACCAATGGCGAAACCGGCCTGCAATTGGCGCTGGATGATCCGCGGATTTTGGACAAGGCAATCGAAGGCTCGTCCCTGCCCGTCACCAATATCTTCGGCCTGCCGATGAACAGCAGCTATAAGCTTGACGTCATGAACCATGTGTTCACCTTCAGCGTTGGCTTTTACTTTTGTGCCGTCATCGCGATCCTGGCCTTTTACGTCGCCATCCGCCTGTTCCGTTCGCCCTTTGGCATGATGCTGCGCGCGGTGAAATCGAACCAACACCGGATGAATTACACCGGGCTTGACCCAAAACCCTACACTCTGGCGGCCTTCGTGATCTCCGGCATGTATGCGGGTCTTGCGGGCGGGCTTTTGGCGGCGATGGACCCTTTGGCCGGCGCGGATCGGATGCTTTGGACCGCCTCGGGCGAGGTTGTGATCATGACCATCTTGGGCGGGGCTGGCACCTTGATGGGTCCGGTTTTGGGCGCGGGTGTGATCAAGTATCTTGAAAACATCTTTTCCAAAATCAACGAGAGCGTACTGCACAGCTGGTTCCATTGGTTGCCAGATGGGATCGAAGATCTTGTCGTCTGGGTCTTTGCCCGCTTCACCGGCGAGGGCTGGCACCTCACCCTTGGTGTGACCTTCATGTTGGTTGTGACCTTCCTGCCGGGTGGTTTGATCGAAGGCCTGAAACGCATTCGGGATCGGGTCAAGAACGGTAAAAAGAAACGCGACAAATACGATGATCCCGACCCGGACCATCACCCCGCCCCCACAAAACGCGTTGCAGGAGAATGAACATGGGAATTCTTGAAGTCAAAGGCGTGGGCAAACGGTTCGGCGGTCTGCAAGCTCTGGGTAATGTCAATCTGTCGATCCACGAGAACACCGTCCACGCCATCATCGGCCCCAATGGCGCGGGCAAATCCACGCTCCTGAACTGCCTGGTCGGGAAACTCATGCCCGACACCGGATCTGTGATGTTCGATGGCCAATCGGTCTTGGGGCGCAAACCCCATGAAATCAACCAAATGGGCATCTCCCGCGTGTTCCAAACCCCTGAGATTTTTGGCGATCTCACGGTGATGGAAAACATGATGATCCCGTGTTTTGCCAAACGCGATGGGGCCTTTCGGATGCATGCGTTTGAAAGCATCGCCCAAGAGAGGGATTTGATCGCCAAGGCCGAAAAGATGCTCTCAGATGTCGGTATGTTGGAAAAACGCGAGATGGTGGCATCCTCCATGTCGCGCGGCGACAAACGCCGACTTGAGATTGCGATGTGTCTGGTGCAGGAGCCGAAATTGTTGCTGTTGGACGAACCGACAGCGGGCATGGCGCGCGCCGACACCAACAACACCATCGAGCTTTTGAAACAAATCAAAGCCGAACGCGACATCACCATCGCCATCATTGAGCACGATATGCATGTGGTGTTTTCGCTCGCCGACCGGATCACGGTTTTGGCCCAAGGCACCCCCTTGGTCGAAGACACGCCGGACAACATCAAAGGTCACCCAAAGGTCAAAGAGGCCTATTTGGGTGAGACGCAACAGGTTTAAAGGGCGGCATCATGACACAAGAGTTCAATCCAAACGCCAATCATGCCGAAACCGCACCTGCGTTCTTTTCCGCATGGGATATTCACGCCTATTACGGTGAAAGCTACATCGTCCAAGGCGTGTCTTTTAACATCCACGAGGGCGAGATTCTGGCCCTCTTGGGCCGCAATGGCGCGGGCAAAACATCGACCCTGCGCGCGCTGGCACGTCTCGACAGCCCGCAAGTCACCCATGGCGAAATCTGGCTCGACCACGAACGCCTGCACGACAAAACCTCCTATGAGGCGGCGGTGCGCGGCATCTCTTTGGTCCCCGAAGATCGCCGGATCATCCCCGGCCTGACCGTCGAGGAAAACCTGCAACTGGCGCAGATTGTAGAACCCGTGGGCTGGTCTCTGGATCGACTGTATGAGTTGTTCCCGCGTCTGCGCGAACGGCGCAAACAAGAGGGCATCACCCTGTCGGGCGGCGAACAACAAATGCTCGCCATCGCCCGCGCTTTGGCCCGCGACATCAAGGTGTTGTTGCTCGATGAGCCTTACGAAGGCCTCGCCCCTGTCATCGTGGATGAGATTGAAAAGACGCTCAAAATCATCAAGGCGCAGGGCATCACCACCGTTCTGGTCGAACAAAACGCCGTGCGCGCGCTCAATTTGGCCGACCGCGCCGTCATTCTTGATACCGGTCGAGTGGTTTATGATGGTAGTGCTAAAGAAGTACTTGAGAACGAAGCGCTAAGAACCGAATATCTGGCCATCTGAACCTGCCCCGCCTTGACCTCCCGCGTCTCGGAAAGGGGCTGCCTGCGCCGGACGCCCCGGCGCGGGCCAAATGCACTCTCGGGAGGAGGCACTATGACGAACCCCATCTACCCGCCAAGCGACGATTTCGCCGCCAATGCTCTGATCTCTAAAGAAAAATACACCGACATGTACGCGCGCTCGGTGAGCGATCCGGTGT